>Ga0079224_100010908_pt1 | contig 12493 bp, 15 predicted proteins | sample Stecom2015_FD_80414 | JGI IMG/M metagenome (GOLD analysis project Ga0079224, IMG submission 80414) | Agricultural soil microbial communities from Utah to study Nitrogen management - Steer compost 2015 | ecosystem: Environmental > Terrestrial > Soil > Agricultural land | place: USA: Utah...
CTCTGCGAGAAGAACGACCTGATCTCGGTACCGGCCGGCACCCCGCACTGGTTCGACATGGGCGAGAACCCGCACTTCGTGGCGATCCGCCTGTTCAACAACCCGGAAGGCTGGGTGGCGCGCTTCACCGGCGAAACCATCGCCAGCCGCTTCCCGCGTCTGGAGGACTGAGGTGGCAATCCGCGCGATTCTGACCGACATCGAAGGCACCACCAGTGCGGTGAGCTTTGTCTTCGACGTGCTCTTTCCCTATGCCCGCGAGCATCTGCCGGCGTTCGTTCTCGAACACGCCGGCGAGCCGGCGGTGGCCGAGCAGATTGCCGCGGTGCGCGAGCTGAGCGGCGAGCCGCAGGCCGATCTGGAGCGGGTGGTGGAGATCCTCCTGCAGTGGATTGCCGAGGACCGCAAGGCGACCCCGCTGAAGGCGCTGCAGGGCATGGTCTGGGAGCAGGGCTACCGCGCCGGCACCCTCAAGGGGCACGTTTACCCGGATGCGGTGGAGGCGCTGCGCCGCTGGCATGACCAGGGCTACGCGTTGTACGTCTACTCGTCCGGTTCCATCCAGGCCCAGCAGCTGATCTTCGGCTGTTCCGAGGCCGGCGACCTGCGCCCGCTGTTCTCCGGCTATTTCGACACCACCAGCGGCGGCAAGCGCGAGGCCGAGTCCTACCGGCGCATCAGCGCGGCCATCGGCCTTCCGGCGGAGGAGATCCTGTTCCTCTCCGACGTGGTGGAGGAGCTGGACGCGGCCCGCGAGGCCGGCATGCAGACCTGCGGCCTGGCGCGCGCCGGTGGCGGGCTGGCCGGGCATCCGCAGGTGGCCAGCTTCGCGGTCATCGACCCGCAGGGCTTTTGAACGACGGCCGGGGGAACCCGGCCGCCGGCATGGCACTCCCAATCTCGACAACAACGAGACGAGGAGTCGCCATGGACTTTCTAGGCGGGCTGTTCAGCCTGATCATTCTGGCCCTGGACATCTGGGCCATCATCCACGTGGTTCGCAGCGGTGCCAGCGTCGGCGCCAAGGTGCTGTGGATCCTGCTGATCGTCATCCTGCCGCTGCTCGGCCTGATCATCTGGGCCGTGGCGGGGCCGCGCGCGGCGCGACTCTAGGCTGCCGGCGGAGCTGCTTTCCGGGGTTCGACCTGGCCTGAGCTGCGCAGTAGAATGCGCGCCTTTGCGTCCGGCCGGTGGCCGGGCGCCATCAGCGCAGCGGAGACCTAGCCCATGAGCGACTACCTGGAAACACTGTACGACGGCTATGGCCAGCGGTTCGGCATCGACCGGATGCTGCACGAGGTGCGTACCGAGCATCAGCACCTGGTGATCTTCGAAAACGCGCGGATGGGCCGGGTGATGGCGCTGGACGGTGTCATCCAGACCACCGAGGCGGACGAGTTCATCTACCACGAGATGCTCACCCACGTGCCGATCCTCGCCCACGGCCTGGCCCGCCGCGTGCTCATCATCGGCGGCGGCGACGGCGGGATGCTGCGCGAGGTGCGCAAGCACAAGAGCGTCGAGCACATCACCATGGTCGAGATCGACGGCACCGTGGTGGAGATGTGCAAGGAGTTCCTGCCCAACCACAGCAGCGGCGCCTTCGATGATCCGCGTCTGAACCTGGTGATCGACGACGGCATGCGCTTCGTCTCGACCACTGAGGAGAAGTTCGACGTCATCATCTCCGACTCCACCGACCCGATCGGCCCGGGCGAGGTGCTGTTCTCCGAGAACTTCTATCAGGCCTGCCGCCGCTGCCTGAACGACGGCGGCATTCTGGTCACCCAGAACGGCACGCCGTTCATGCAGCTGGGCGAGGTGCAGACCACCGCTTCGCGGATGAACGGCCTGTTCCCGGACTGGCACTTCTACAGTGCAGCGGTACCGACCTACATCGGCGGCGCCATGGCCTTCGCCTGGGGCGCGACCCGTCCGGAATACCGTCGCCTGCCGCTGGAAACCCTGCGCCAGCGCTTCATCGGCAGCGGCATCGTCACCCGCTACTACAACCCGGAAATCCACCAGGCCTCGTTCGCCCTGCCGCAGTACGTGCTGCAGGCCATCGGCAAGCCGGGCAACGACTGACCTTTCCCCCTGCCGGCCCGTTCCAAGGGCCGGCTTGCTCCGCTTGGCCCGGCTCAGGGGCGAATCCGCCCGCCGGGCAGCGGGCCATCCAGCAGATGCTCCAGCACCCTGTTCTTCGGCCGGTAGTCGGCCAGCTGCGCGGCGCGAGTCAGCACGCTCGAATGCAGCTTCTCCTGACCGAACAGCGTGCCGCCGATGGGGCGGTAGAAGCGCGGCTGCACCCGGGCATAGGCGCCACCGAGAAAATCCCGCCAGGAATCGGTGATCGGCGGTAGCGCCTGCGGCGGTTTGGGCAGGTGCCGGCGGTCCAGCTGCAGGCCGCAGCCGGCGGCCTTCTCGGCCATCCAGAGGAGCGGCAGGTCGGACAGCGGATTGTCGGCATAGCCGCCGCCGACGTTGGCGTGGGCGCCGGAGAACCAGACCTGCTCGACCACCTGGTTGGGCTTTTCCTTCGGGTCCCAGAGCGTTGCGCAGTAGTTACGGCGGTGCTCGTCCACCGCCACGGCGTGATAGGCGTGACGGACGATGCCGCTCAGCTCGGTGTCGTGGAAGCGGTAGAAGGCCTGGTTGAACCAGTCGAAGGATTCCACCGGAATGCCCAGCGCGCCGACCGTGTCCCAGACGCCGAGGCAGTGGATGTCCACTTGCGGATGGGCGTAGCGGTGGCGGAAGAAGCGGGCGTTCTCCGAGTCAGCCCCTTCGTCGCGGGTGCGGTATAGCGAATAGGCCTCGGCCACGCGCCGCTGGTTGTCGACGGTGAGCAGGCCGGCATTGCGGATCAGTCCGACCAGGCTGCGCGCCGAGTAGGCGCCCCGGCTGAAGCCGAATACGAAGATGCGGTCGCCTTCGCGGTAGTTCTGCACCAGCCAGCGGTAGCCGTCCTGGATGTTGCGCGACAGGCCGACGCCGAAGGCGCCACCGCGCAGCTTCTCGTACCAGCGGGTGCCCACGCCTTCGCCGTACCACTTCAGCTGCGGCTGGTCGCCGGAGCTGTCGAGGATCGCCTGGTGCAGCTTCCAGACATTGGTGCTGCTGTCTCCGTCGGCGCTGGGTGCACGGTCCGGGGTGTTCCAGGTGCCGTCGAAGGAAATCACGATGTTCCTGCTCATCGGTCTCGCTCCCTGTGCTCGCGACCGGACGGGACCGGTGCTGCACGCGCCGGCCCTCGGTCGATGGATGGAACGGGCCTGACGATGCGGCCCGGAATCACTCAAGCACAGCGCACCGCCGGCTGCCGCGCCGGCGGTCGGGGAGGGGAGTCAGGCGAGACGCCCGTGGATTTCCTGGGTAACGCCCCAGCCATCGAGCACGCCGCCCAGGGGAGCGACCACCGAGGCCAGGTCCTGCTCGAAGTCGTCGATGCAGCCTTCGCTGGCGTGCATCACCTTGCTGACCTGCAGTACCCAGCCGCCTTCCTCCCGCTGGCTGATCTGGGTGTTGAGCGACTCGCCGCGGAAGTTGCCCGCGGCCTGCCGGGCCAGGGTTTCGTCCGGAAGGATGGCGTAGAAGTCGATGGGATGGACCCGGGTGAAGTCGAAGCCGTGGTCCTTCATGTGGTGCAACAGACTCTGACTGCATTGCTCATGCAAGGAAATGCTCATGGTGGCTCTCCTCTTCAGTGCATCAGGGGGTTGCAGGGATGTCGGCAGAAATGCCGCTGTTTCAGGGTAGACCACCGCGGGCGGCGGGTGTCCGGAAAAACCTGCCTTTTCTTGGCGCAGCGCCGGGCGACGAGCGGTAGCGGCGTGCACTGAATTGGGGCTTCGCTTGTTTTGATGATTCATAACTGCCTGAAATAAAAAGAATTTCATTCGTGGCATGAGCCTTGCGAGGCAGCCTGCGTCCCCTGCCGGACGAGGATCCGCATCGTGAGCCGCCCCTTCTACAACGAGATGTACGACGCCGCTGGCGTCTGCCGCCCCCACTACCGTGAGTTCGCCAGCTGGCTGGCCGCCACACCCCCGGAACAGATGGTCCAGCGGCGCCGTGAAGCCGACCTGCTGTTTCACCGCGCGGGTATCACCTTCACCCTGTACGGCGACGAGGAGGGCACCGAGCGGCTGATCCCCTTCGACACCATTCCGCGCAGCATCCCGCTGAGCGAGTGGCGGATGGTCGAACGGGGCTGCATCCAGCGTGTCCGCGCGCTCAACATGTTCCTCGACGACCTCTATCACGACCAGCGCATCCTCAAGGCGGGGATCATCCCGCGCGAACAGGTGCTGGCCAACGACGGCTACCAGCTGGCGATGCAGGGGCTGAACCTGCACCGCGGCGTCTATGCGCACATCGCCGGCGTCGACCTGGTGCGCGATGGCGACGGCACCTACTACGTGCTGGAGGACAACCTGCGCACGCCGAGCGGCGTCAGCTACATGCTGGAGAACCGCCGGATGATGATGCGGCTGTTCCCGGAGCTGTTCGCCAAGCAGCGCGTGGCGCCCATCGACCACTACCCGAACATGCTGCTGTCGACGCTGAAGAGCGCCAGCCCCTTCGAGAACCCCAACGTGGTGGTGCTCACCCCGGGCCGCTTCAACAGCGCCTACTTCGAGCACGCCTTCCTGGCCCGCGAGATGGGTGTGGAGCTGGTCGAGGGCGCCGACCTGTTCGTCCGCGACGAGCGCGTCTACATGCGCACCACCGTCGGCCCGCAGGTGGTCGACGTGATCTACCGTCGCCTCGACGACGCCTTCCTCGATCCGCTGGCCTTCAACCCGGATTCGCTGCTGGGCGTGCCCGGCCTGCTGTCGGCCTATCGCGCCGGCAACGTGGTGCTGGCCAACGCCATCGGTACCGGGGTGGCCGACGACAAGTCGATCTATCCCTACGTCACCGACATGATCCGCTTCTACCTCGACGAGGAGCCGATCCTGCGCAACGTGCCGACCTGGCAGTGCCGCAAGCCGGAGGAGCTGTCCCACGTGCTGGCCAACCTGGAGCAGCTGGTGGTCAAGGAAACCCAGGGCTCGGGCGGCTACGGGATGCTGGTCGGCCCGGCCTCCAGCAAGGCTCAGATCGAGGCCTTCCGCGAGCGTCTCAAGGCCAACCCGGCGGCCTACATCGCCCAGCCGACGCTGAGCCTGTCGACCTGCCCGACCTTCGTCGAGAGCGGCGTGGCGCCACGCCACATTGACCTGCGTCCGTTCGTGCTGACCGGCCGGGAAACCCGCCTGGTACCGGGCGGCCTGACCCGCGTGGCGCTGCGTGAGGGCTCGCTGGTGGTCAACTCCTCGCAGGGTGGCGGAACCAAGGACACCTGGGTGGTGGAGGACTGATCGATGCTGAGCCGAACCGCTTCCGAGCTCTACTGGATGTCGCGCTATCTGGAGCGCGCCGAGAACCTGGCGCGCATGCTCGACGTCAGCTACTCGCTGTCGCTGATGCCGCAGGATGGCCGCGGCGCCGGCCTCGACGAGCTGGCCATGCCGCTGATGATCACCGGCACCCTGGAGGACTACCTGGCCCGTCACGGCGAGCTGCACGCCGAGCGCATGCTGCATTACTTCGCGCTGGACGCCGAGAACCCCGCGAGCATCTACCGTTGCCTGCAGGCGGCGCGCGCCAACGCTCACGCGGTGCGCGGGCGGATCACCGCGGAGATGTGGGAAAACATCAACGCCAGCTGGCTGGAGATGCGCGAGATCGCCCGCCAGGGCCTCGGCCGCTACGGCCTCAGCCAATTCTGCGAATGGGTCAAGGAACGCTCGCACCTGTTCCGCGGCGCCACCTACGGCACCATCATGCGCGGCGATGCCTACAGCTTCATCCGGCTCGGCGTGTTCATCGAACGTGCCGACAATACCCTGCGTCTGCTCGACGCTCGTTACGAGCTGCTCGGCGAAAGCGCCGACGAGGTGGTCAGCGACAGCTCGGCGCGCGGCTACTACCAGTGGAGCGCGCTGCTCAAGGCGCTGAGCTCCTTCGAGGCCTATACCGAACTCTATCTGGGCGCCCCGGACGCCGCCCAGGTGGCGGAAATGCTGCTGTTGCGTCCCGATGTGCCGCGTTCACTGCACGCCTGTCTGGTCGAGCTGTCACAGATCCTCATCCACATGCCGGGGACCAATGGTCGTCCCGCACAGCGCATGGCCGCCGAGCTGGAAGCCCGGCTGCGCTATACCGGTATCGAGGAAGTCCTGGCGACCGGCCTGCACGAATGGCTCGGCGAATACATCCAGCAGGTGCGCCAGCTCGGCGCCGCGATCCACAGTGCCTATCTGGAGGCCGCATGAAACTCTCCATACGCCACGAAACCACCTATCGCTACGAAGATCAGGTTCGCAACAGCATCCAGTACCTGCGCCTCACACCCCAGGAAAGCGAGCGCCAGCACGTCATCAGCTGGCAGCTGGAGCTGCCGCGCCCGGCCCGCGCCCAGCGCGATCCCTACGGCAACATCCTGCACGTGCTGACCCTCGACGAACCGCACGAGCACATCGTCATCAGCGCCAGCGGCCAGGTCGAGATCGACGCCGAGCGCGAGGTCGAGCACGACGGCCAGGAAGTGCTGCCGTACCTGCGCTTCACCCGCCTGACCCAGCCAGACGAGGCGCTGCGCGCCTTCGCCCGCGAGTGCTGCGGCACGGTGCTGCACCGCTACGCGCTGATCGACCTGATGCACGGCCTGGCCGACCGCATGACCTATCTGCCGGGCGCTACCGGCGTGGAAAGCACCGCGGCGGAAGCCTTCGCCGGCGGCGCCGGGGTCTGTCAGGATCACACCCATGCGTTCCTCGCCTGCAGCCGCAGCCTGGGGGTGCCGGCACGCTACGTCTCCGGTTACCTGCTGACCGAGGACAGCGAGCACCTGGCCAGTCACGCCTGGGCGGAAGCCTGGATCGAGGATGGCTGGTACAGCTTCGATGTCAGCAACCGCCTGGCGCGACCGGAACGGCACCTGAAACTGGCGGTCGGACTGGATTACCTGGACGCCTGCCCGGTACGTGGCATGCGGCGGGGCGGCGGCTGCGAGCAGATGCATGCACATGTGCAGGTTCAGCAGCAGTGAGCTGCGCCGGCACCTGTCGAAGATCCATAGTGTTGTTGGGTGAAGCATGACCTATTGCGTTGCCATGTCCCTGGCGGACGGGTTGGTGTTCGTCTCCGATTCCCGCACCAACGCCGGGGTGGACCACATTGCCACTTTCCGAAAGCTCTACACCTTCGCCCTCGAGGGTGAGCGCGTTATCGTCCTGCAATGCGCCGGCAACCTGGCCACCTCGCAGTCGGTGGTCAGCCTGCTGCGCCAGCGGCTGCATGCCGACGGGCCGAGTCTGTACACCGTGCCGACGCTGTTCGATGCCGCGCGGCTGGTCGGCCAGACGCTGCGCGAGGTGGTGGAGCATGAGGTCGGCTCGGGGATGACCGCCGGCATCGACATGACCTGTTCCTTCCTGCTCGGCGGGCAGATCGCCGGCAGCCCGCCGGCGCTGTTCAACCTCTACCCGCAGGGCAACTTTATCGCTGCGACGCCGGACACGCCGTATTTTCAGATCGGCGAGAGCAAGTACGGCAAGCCGATCCTCGACCGCGCCCTGAGCCATGACACGGATCTGGAGCAGGCGCTGCGCTGCGCGCTGATCTCCTTCGACTCGACCATCCGCAGCAACCTGTCGGTGGGCATGCCGCTCGATCTGCTGGTCTATGAGCGAGACAGCCTGTGCATGCCGCGCGGATTTCGGGTGGAAGAGGGCGATCCCTACTATCAGGATGTGCGCGAGCAATGGGGCAGCGGGCTGCGCCAGCTGCTGCTGTCGCTGCCCCCCGTGCCCAGGGATTATCTGGCCTGAACGGCTGGCTGCGCGGCTTCCTCGGCGGGCTGGGTGCGTACCGGCACCGGTGGCAGCTCGCCGCCGGCGAACTCCAGGCGGCGGGTCGGGTAGGCCAGGCGGACTTCCAGCTCGTGTAGTGCCTGCAGCAGGCCGAGATTGATCTCCTGCTGGATGTCCATGTAGACGTTGTAGTCCGCGCTCTGCACGATATGAACCACCTCGAAGGCCAGCTGGCTTTCCTCGAAGCCCAGAAAATGCGCGCGGTCGAAGCGGGTACCCTCGATGCCTTCGATGATCTGGCGCACCCGCGCCGCCACTTCTCGCACCCTATCCGCCGGTGTGTCAAAGGCCAGGCCGAACTTGAAGACGATGCGCCGGGTGTTCATGCGCTTGTAGTTGTGCAGCGTCTGGTTGAGCAGGTTGGTGTTCGAGCAGACCACCTGTTCGCCGCTCAGGCTGCGGATGCGCGTGGTCTTCAGGCCGATGTGCTCGACGGTACCGGCCTCGTTGCCGAAGACCACGAAATCACCGATCTCGAAGGGCTTGTCGACGCCGATCGACATGGACGCGAACAGATCGCTGAGCAGCGTCTGCACGGCCAGCGCCACGGCGATACCGCCAACACCCAGGCTGGCCACCAGCGCGGTGATATTGACGCCGAGGTTGGCGAGGATCGACAGCAGCATCACCGACCAGATCAGGATCAGTACCACGATCGAGATCAGCGAGGTGGTCACCGGGTTGAGGGGTGTACGCCCGGGCCGCTGTAGCACGCCGGTGGTCCACAGGCGCACACCGGCGTCGAGCCAGAGCGCTACCTGCAGTGCCAGTGCAATGAACCAGCCATGCGAGAGCGCGTTGCGCCAGCCCGGCGGTAGCTCGGAGAGCTTCAGGGCCAGCAGCATCGAGAAGGCCAGCAGCAGCAGACCGCTGGTGCGACCGAGCAGGCGGGAGATGAGCAGCGGCCATCGGCTGCGACCTTCGGGGAAGGCGTCCAGGCGGCGGCGGATCAGGCCGATCAGGCTGCGCAGCAGCAGGTGGAACACCAGGGTGGCGCCGAGGAATACGGCCAGGTTGAGCCAGAGTCGGCCATCCATCCAATACGTCGGGTCCCACATCGCGAAGCCTCCCGGGAAAACACAAGGTCTTCATTCGGTTGGCCTGCCCGGGGATAGTTCCGGTCAGTTCGCCTCGCTGCCGGCCTGAGCCTCGGCGAGGCGGTCGCGCAGCTGTTCGTAACCACCGGCGTTGAGCACCTGGCGATAGCCGAGTTCGCGCAGCCGCTGCTGGGCCAGCCCGGAGCGGCGGCCGCTACGACAATAGAGGACGATGGGCGTGTCCTTGTCGAGGTTCAGCGCCGCAACGCCCGCGGCGATCTCCTCGTGAGGAATGTGGCGCGCACCGGGCAGCCCGCCGTCGGCGAATTCGCCAGCGCTGCGAACATCGATCAGTACCGGCTGCGGCTCGCCGAGCAGCAGTTCGACGGAGCGGGCCTGCTCTTCCGCTGGCGTCGCCAGCGCGAAGGGGCTGGCCAGCGTCAGCAGAAGCATGAGCAGAGTCCGATGGAACAGGTGTCGCATCAGCCAAACATTCGGGTGAGGTTGGGAAGTACCAATACTACCGCTGTGGCAAGAAGGATGATCCCGGCCTGCCGGGCTTTCGTGGTGTGCTTGAGCATGGCTTTTGCCTTTTTGTTATTGGGCGGGCAGAGCCTGAAGGCACTGGCGCCTGGTCAGTTGTAGACACCGCGTCGGAGAAAGCTGCCGCCCGCGAACCCTGGCTTTTTTGGGGTGGTACGAAAGCCTTATTAGATGAGTTCAGGAGCGCCTGCCAGTTCCTCTCGGGGCCCATTTTCCGGGGCGAAGCGGCGCTTCGGCCATTAGACCTTGGTGCCAGAGCGGTTTGATCGGGATTTTTCCATCCCCTGTTCGGGTGAGCCGTCCGTCGGCTGATGACCGGCCGTCAGCGCCGGCGGCACGCCAGCGCCTGCGGCCAGTCCACCGAGGACATTTACTGCCGAGGAGTAAACAGTCATGCGTAGAACCCCAATGGTCCTGAGTAGCCTGGCGCTGGGCGTCATGCTGGCCGGCCCGGCGCTGGCCGATGATGATGTCGGCCTGGGCAGCGATCGTCGCCAGGGCGGCGTCGACATGGAACAGTCGCGCCAGCAGAGCGGCCGCGACATGCAGCAGATGCGCGAGCAGGGCGGTGCCGTCGACAATGGCAGCACCACCAGCGATCCCGCGCTGGAGGGTCCCTCCGACTATCCGCACACTCGTCCGGGCGGCGTCAATCGCCCCGGCAACAACACCGCGCCGAGCGCGCCGACCACTTCCCCGGGTACGCCGACCACTCCGGGTACGCCGGGTAACGGCACCGGTACCGGCGTCGGTCCGGCCGGTGGTGGCGGCGCCGGTGGCGTGGGTGGCGGTGCAGGTGGTGCAGGTGGTGGCGGTGCCGGCGGTGCCGGCGGTGGTGCCGGTGGCGCGGGTGGTGGCGGCAGCTGATCCGCGGCCCGGCAATCCTGGCGGGGCAACCCGCCAGGAGCCGTTTCAGGCAACCAGGCCGACGGCCAGCAGGATAAGGGTCAGCAGCAGGCTGACGGCCGAGAGGATGGTGCCGAGCACGCCGAACAGGCGCTTGCGATCACTCTGACAGAGCGCGCCGATGCCCAGTCCCAGCGCCACCAGTAGCGCGAACATCAGCAGGAACAGCATCAGACCGATGACCATCGCGGCCGGCGAGTTCTCGTCGACACCGCCCGGTGTCGAGAGCTGAATGGCTCCGGCAATCACGAACAGCAGGAACATCAACAGACTGCCGATGATGCTGACGATGAACGACGCGATACCCACGCCCGAATGCTTCATGGTTCCCTCTCGATTGTCCCGCTGATCCGGCGGGCTCCTTACTCTTCAATCTCCCACATGAAGTTCTTGCCGTCGAAAGTCACGTTGACGGTGTAGGTGAACTTCTGGCCGTGCTCGGTGGTTTTCAGGATGCCGCGGTACTGCTTGCCGTCGATATGAACCAGGTTGAAGTCGGTGATCTCCACGTGCGCAGTGCCGGCATCCTGGGACAGGGTTTCCGCCATGTTGGCACGGACTTCCTTGGCCAGGTCATCGGTGGAGTAGCTGCAGGCGCCCAGCAGCAGGGTGGTGGCGAGGGTCAGGCCAGCGAGAAGTTGCTTGAGCATGTAGTGCCCCTTGTATCTATGGGTAGGAAAGACGCGGGGCGGGCAAAAGCTATCCGACTCGGTACTGCTTGTTCCGGCCGCGGTGACGCGCCCGCCTGGTCGCTCAGGGGACCTCGGCAGTGCGCTAAGTAGGCGAATCTAAATGAGTTTCTGGCTATTTGCCATAACTCTCGGCGACGGCTTCGGCCTCGTTGGCCGGTTCGGCGTCGAGTTCGGCAATGCAGGCCAGCATGTCCTCGCGGACCTTGCGCACCAGCTGCGCCAGTTCCGCCTGGCCGAGCCCCTGAGTCTCGATGGGAGGCAGGCTGCGCACGCGCACCACGGCCGCAGTGCGGCGGGAGAGGTCGAGCTGGGCGGGATAGCTGCTCACACAGAGCGGCACCACCGGCACACCTGCTGCCATGGCGAGCTGGAAGGCGCCCTTCTTGAAGGGCAGCAGGCCCGGTTGGGGATTGCGGGTGCCTTCCGGAAAGACGAACAGGTTGGCGTTCCGTGACTTGAGCATCGCGGCGCCGTTATGCAGGGCGCGGACGGCGTTGCGGGCGTTTTCGCGGTCGACCAGCAGGTTGCCGGCCAGCCAGTAGAGCTGACCGAACAGCGGAATCCACTTCAGGCTCTTCTTGCCCATGCTGACGGTGCGCGGCGGCACCAGGCTGCCAATCACGAACAGATCGTGGTTGGACTGGTGGTTGGCAACGATCACGCAGGGCCGGTCCAGGGAAACCAGGCTGTCCACGTCCGCTTCCACCCGCAGGCCGAGGATGCGCAGGGCCGGCAGGCCGAACAGGCGGGCGCAGAGCCGGCTGTTGTCCGGATGAAAGGGGCGGCAGAGGGTGAACAACAGCCCCAGTGCGCTGGCGATCGCGCAGTGCAGGCCGAGCAGTGACAGGCGCAGGAAGGCGAGCATCGGACGGGGCCTTGTTCCGTGAATGGTCAGTCTAGTGTACGGGTGTGCACTGAAAGGCGGCAACGCCCGTACAGGGACAGTTTTTTCCAGCGTTTTACTGCACTTGCAAGGGTGGCACCAGACCACGCCCAGCTTCCGGCACGAATGTCCGGCAGCTAGGAAGTCTGATACATGGAGGCATGGGCCACCGCGTCGCGCGGTGCCGATGCTGCTAATGGCCCTTTGCCTGCGTCAAGCCGAGGGCGGGGGACTTGTGAGCTGCGTCTCGGGGCGCTCAGAGGTCGAAGGCTTCCAGGTGCAGACCGGTTTCGTCGGCCCGTAACGCCCAGCCCTGACGGTCCCAGTCGCCGAGCACGATGCGCCGTGCCGGCTGGCCGTCGAGCTGCAGTTCGTGCACTGCCGGGCGATTGGTGTGGCCGTGGATCAGGGTGTGCACGCCATGTCGGCGCAGGCAGTCCTCGACCGCGGCGGGGGTTACGTCGGTGAGCTCGCTGGCCTTCATGCGCGTTTGCATGCGGCTCTCGTCGC
>Ga0079224_100010909_pt1 | contig 12492 bp, 6 predicted proteins | sample Stecom2015_FD_80414 | JGI IMG/M metagenome (GOLD analysis project Ga0079224, IMG submission 80414) | Agricultural soil microbial communities from Utah to study Nitrogen management - Steer compost 2015 | ecosystem: Environmental > Terrestrial > Soil > Agricultural land | place: USA: Utah...
AGAGCTTCGCATAGGCCACTAGTACTCCACTGGAAGAAGTGGTGTAGAAGGGAGAATCCGGGAATGCGCCCCAATCGTTGTAACCGTTGCCCACAACACCCCAACTGGATATCTCAAAGGCGGAACCTCCTGTAAGCGATTTTTCAATGATGACCACGGTCAGTTCCACTACCTCGGATACCGTGGCGCTGGCATCACTTCCCTGGCCACTGCCCGGAAAGGCGCTTACCTTGAAGTAAACCGTACCGCTGTTGTTCGGATTTCCCTCATCGTCGGTCGTTGCCGGGTCATTGTCCAACCCAAGCCCTTCGGCCATGGTCAACAATTGGCCCACATTGACACTTGCATTGTTTGTGTTGAGGGTTCCCGAATCAAACTGGTACAGACCGTCCGCATCGAAATTCTCGGAAATGGATCCTTCCAAGCGATAGGAGACCTCGGTCGGAACCCCAAAGTCCACTTCGTTCCAGACAAAACGCTCCGCTATGTTTGCCCCGGTCTGGGAAGAGAGGAGGTATTCGGCTGAAAAAGTGTTCTGAAAGACCACTTCCCCGGAAGCGGGCCGCAGGGTGAATTCGGGCACATGGTCGTCGTTTTCACATGCGGTAAGGAAAATCAGGGCCATCAGCGCCCCCGTCAGTGGTGTGATAAATGATTTTATTGGTTTCATCTGAGTTGTATTAATTAGAATCCTGGGTTTTGGGTTAGATTTTCATTGGCCTCCAATGCGGTCAATGGAATTGGGAATAGCTTATAGGTGTCCGGAATGGAAGTTCCGTTGAGGGTGTTGCCCTTCCAGGGCCACAGATAACTGTTGCCGGTGAACTTCCCAAAACGGATCAAATCGCTCCTGCGATGCCCTTCCAAATTGAGTTCCCTGGCCCTTTCGTCAAGAATAAAATCCAAGGTAAGGTCGGACTGGGACACCAAATTGGCATTGGAACGGTCCCGGACCGCATTGACATAGGACAGGGCCGTGGCCATATCGGTGCCGGCCGCACCGCGTACGGCACATTCCGCATAGGTCAGATAGGCATCCGCCAATCGAAAGAGGGGAAAGTCCGTACTGGAAAAGGAGGTGGCGTTGGAGCTGCCAAAAAAGAAGGTGTTCCTGAACTTGGTGGAGGGATAGCCATCCGCCCAAGCCTTGTAATCCGACATCTCATAGTTGTGCCCCTCGGTATGGAAGAGAGCTGCCCGATCATCCGGACTGTTGGCCAGATCACCATTGTTGAACAGCCCGTACCAGGCCTTGGTACTCCTGTGGCCACTCCATCCCTCCAATGCCCCATAATCACTCAGGGTCATGGTCTCGGTTCCCAAACTGCCGTTGACAATATAGGTGGTATTTCCAAAACTCTGGCTGGTGATCGCATCGGCGATCAAGGGAAAAATAATCTCGCTGGAAAGATAATTGTCCCCTGAAAAAATACTCACAAAATTCTCATCCAGGGAGTATCCTCCTTCATCGATCACCTTTTTGATATAGGTGGCCGCATCGTCAAATCGCTGGGTTCCGGTATAGACCCCTGCATTGAGGTAAAGTTTGGCCAGAAGCATGCGGCCAACACTTTTATTGGCCCTGCCGTAATCGTTTGTATCGGGCAACATATCCTCAATGGCCAAAAGTTCGGATTCCACATAGTCGAACAGTGTTTGGCGATCTACCTCTGGAAGCGGGTCTGAAGTTCCGTAGTTTTCCTCGGTGGCCATCACCCCTTTCCCAAAACAGTCGATCAGGTAGTAATAGGCCAGGGCCCTGATGAACCGGACTTCGCCCTCGATCCACTCCTCATTTTCTACATCGACCTGTTGCAACACCAGAAGCAGGTTATTGGATTGGGGGATGGTATAATAGATACGGTTGTACAGGTACCTGAAGAACTTATTGTTCTCATCCCAATCCGATGTAGTGGTCAATTGATCCAGGCCATCGTCCCCCCAGCGGTTTTTCATTCCATCCGCGGTAAAATCCTGTAGGTTGATGATTCCCCTCAAAAATGGGGATTCCCCGGCATCATCGTCTATATCGGAACTCCCGGGACCATCGGGTCCCGAAAGGGCAAATGAGGCATAGAGCCGGGAAAGTATCCCGCCAATGGCATTGGGGTCCGATTCCAGGAGATCCTCCAAGGTGAGCTCCACCTGGGGTTGGGTGTCCAGGTCCTTGGTACATCCCTGGACCAGGACCAGCATGGGAATCAATAAAAATAGTACAAATGTTTTTTTCATGGCAAATCTCTTAAAAGTCCAAATTCACCCCAACGGTAAAGGAGCGGGGCCTAGGATAAAAGTTGTTGTCTATTGAGTTGAAATTTTCGGGATCCTGCCCATCGTACTTCGTGATGATGAAAGGATTGTTCAGGGCCCCGAAAAAGCGCATTGAAACGTTGGGGATGGCATTGTCCAAACGATAGCCCAATACAATGTTTTCACAGCGAAGGAAGGTGGCGTCCTCCAAAAAGTAATCGGAGAAGGGAACATTGCCCTGCACGTTCACAAAATTGGGATCCGCCGCACCCGAATAGAAGTTGAGCACATTGGACATGCTGTTCGAATTGTTGGGAATGGCACTGTCCACCCAACCCGAGGTCAACCTGCGTGAGTTGTACACCTGTCCCCCGAACTGCCCCCTAAAACTGCTGCTCAGATCGAATTTGTCATAGTTGAACTCAAAACCGAATCCAAAGGTCCAATTGGGACGCAGGGTCCTGTAATACCTGTCGTCGTTGTCCACTATCCCATCCCCGTTGAAATCGGCAAAGGCACCGTGTATCGGATTCCCCGCGGAATCGTACAATTGCCTGAAGACCCAAGCGGAATAGGGTTGATGTCCCACGGCATGATAGGCAATGTTCACCCCGGTCCCGGTTGGAATTCCGGATTCGCTGGCCGTGATTCGGCTGACGTCCTCCAAATTGGTCACTTCGGCGCGACTGTAGGAGGTGTTCCCGTAGAAGTTCAGTTGCATATTGTCCCTGCGAAGGGCCCGAACGTTGAGGTTGATCTCAAAGCCCTTGCTCTCGGTCTCCCCCACATTCTTGACGAAGGAAGAGGTCAATGCCTGGCCGGGGGCCACCGGTACCGTTGCCAAGAGATCCTCGGTGGTGCGTTGGAAGAGGTCCACGGATCCACTTAGGAGATTGCCCTGGAACAGTCCGAAATCCAGACCGACGTTATAGGTCTCCGATTTTTCCCAAGTCAGATCGGAATTGTAAGGTCTCGCGGAATACAGGGCGTAACCGCTCAAATATTGACTGGATACCGAACCGGGCTCAAACAGGGGAATGGATGGGTAGAAGCCCACCGCACCGGTGATGTCCTGTTGTCCGGTCCTTCCCCAGCCCAACCTTAGTTTCAGGTTGTTGACAAATTCCGCATTGTCCATAAAACCTTCTTCATAAATTTTCCAGGCAAAGGCCGCGGCGGGAAAATAGCCCCAGCGGTTTTCCTTGGAAAAAAGGGAGGAGGCATCCGCCCTAAAGGAAACGGTGAACAGATACTTATCGAGCAGGCTCAAGTTTCCCCTGCCGAAGAAAGACTGTAGGTTGAGTTCGTTGTAATAGCGGTTGGTCAGGTTTTGTGGATCCACGATCATATACCGCTCCCCGGTCGCAATATCGTAATCATACTCTTCCTTATTGCCGTCATTTTTAAAGTTCTGATAGGAGTAGCCTGCCTGCAGGTTAAAATTGTGGATGGCTCCATCAAGCTCCTTTTCGTAGGCCAAATAGGACTCCAGGGTTCGGTTTACGATATCCTGGTTCTCCCTATAGTGCACCCCTGGATTGAAGCGATGATTGTTTACCGGATCCACTGCCGGGTCGACCTTCCTATAGGTGGCCAGGGAATTGTCCGTATAGACCTCCTTGATCTTGGCCTTGGACGCCTCGATGCCCACATTGGCCACGGCCCTGAGTTCCGGTAGGAAATGCATCTTGTAATCCAGTTCAATATTGGCCAAGATCTTGTTCACACGTTCCGGACGATCCCGTTGCATGAGAATGGCCACAGGGTTCCATTGTCCGTCCAAGGCCACGAAATCCCCATCCAGGACCGTGTTCTGATAATATCCCCCAAAACGATTGTTCGGGTCGGGATCGAAAATGGGCTTGGTCGGATCCATCTTGATCGCACCCCCAAGGGCCCCGCCCTCATCGACGGCATTCTTATCCGAAATGATCCCCTTGGCATTGAGGTCCACCTTTAGGTGGTCGTCAAAGAACCGGGGGGTGAGTTTCAAGGAACCCGTGATCCGTTCATAGTCATTGGTCTTGACCAGTCCCTGGCTTTCCGTATAGCCCAAGGAGAGACGAATAGGCACCGCTTTAAAGATACTGCCCCGGGCCGAGAGGTTGTGGTCAAAGGAAATGGCCGTACGATAAATGGCATCCTGCCAATCCGTATCGTACAGGATACGGCCCTCTATGGGGTCCGTTCCCAAAATATCGGTATCCTCTGTGCCCGGATCGTCCACCCCCAAATAGTCGGTGAACCCGGGATGGTATTCCTGGACGAACCGTGTAAAATCCTTCCCGCCCATAACGTCTATGGTCCTTCCTACCCGGCTCACCGTGGAGCTGGTCGAGAAATTGAACTTGAATTCCCCGGTCAATCCTTTTTTGGTGGTGATGATAATGACCCCGTTGGAGGCCCTTGAACCATAAATGGCCGTGGCAGATGCATCCTTGAGGATGGAAAAACTCTCCACGTCATTGGGATTGATCAATGACAGCGGATTGCTCACCCCTGCAGGATTGGTGTTGTCCACGGGAATACCGTCGATCACGATCAGGGGGTTGTTGTTGGCGGTCAGGGAGGAGCCCCCGCGAATCCTGATATTGGGAGCGGCATCGGGCTGTCCACCACTATTGGTGATCCTCACCCCCGCTACCTTCCCGGTCAGAAGTTGGTCCGTAGAGACAATCGCCCCCTGGTTGAACTCATCGGCGGTCACGGCAGATACCGAACCGGTGGCATCCTCCACCGTGGTGGTCCCGTATCCGATGACCACAACCTCGTCGAGCTGGGCGAGGTCCTCTTCCAGAGTTACGTTCAAAGTGGCTCCGCTAACCGTGATTTCCCGGGTTCGGAATCCGATGTAGGAGAACACCAATACATCTCCCGTATTGGCTTCCAAACTATAATTTCCATCAAAATCAGTTGCGGTTCCCGTAGTCGTGCCCTTGATGACTATACTTACCCCGGGCAGGGGGAGCTGGGTCCCCGATTCCACCACGACCCCTTGTACGGTCATTTGGGCAAACTGTACCAAAGGAACCAAAAACAGGCACCATAGGAGGTACGTCCGTTTCATTCTCATATTAATTTGAGTTAAAGTTAATTTAAAAAAAGTGCTATATTTTTCTTCCCTATCGCTAAAATATGTAATATTAGCAGCGAATCATTCCCAATTCGACAAGACAAGGCACTTACAACGTTTTCTGGTTGACAAATAAACCCTGACATCCACTTTCCTCGGATCATTTTGTAGAATTATCGTATTTTACCAAGATCTATTCTTAAGGACCGTGACGCATGAAGCCTAAAATGACGCTCAAAAAAATAGCTTCCGAATTGGGGCTTTCGATTTCGACCGTATCCAAGGCACTCAAGGACAACATGGACATCAGTAAGGAAAATCGGGAAAAGGTACAGGCCTTTGCCAAGTTCTACAATTACCGGCCCAACACGGTGGCATTGAGTCTCAAGAACAAGAAAACCAAGACCATTGGAGTGATAATCCCTGAGATCGTACACCATTTCTTCGCCAAGGTCATCTCCGGGATCGAAGAGGTTGCGATCTCCAAGGAATACAATGTCATCATCGGGGTTTCCAATGAATCATCCGACAAGGAGGCCATCAACATGGAAATGCTCATCGATGGCAGCATCGACGGCTTTATCATTTCCCTTTCCAAGGAAACCCTCTTCAAAAAGGATTACCACCACCTCCAAGAGATACAGAACTGGAACATCCCCATTGTCATGTTCGATCGGGTGGTCGACGGCATCTCATGCGACAAGATCATCATCGATGACCGGGAGGCCGGGAGAATGGCGACACAACGATTGATCGATGAGGGAAGACGCAGGATCCTGTTGCTTACCACCATGGACTATCTGGACATTGGTCGGCTGCGCACCGAGGGTTATAGGGATGCCCTTAGGACCAACAATTTGGAATACAAAGAGGATCTTGTCATAAAGATCGGGGAGTTGGGGGATTCGGACCGGGATCGACAGAAGCTGGAAAAAAGAATCCATCAGGCCTTTGATGCCTATCCGGATCTGGACGGAATCTTCGGCGTGAACGAAATCTATGCGGTAACGGCCCTGAACCTGGCCAGGGCCCGTGGATTGGTAGTGCCGGATGCCCTTTCGGTGATCGGTTTTTCCGATGGCATCCTATCCAAATACGCGCGGCCACACCTGACGACGATCAGCCAACATGGACTTGAAATGGGAAGGATCGCCTCGCAGACCCTGATCGAGCGCCTGGAAACCATGGACCGGGACGAACCGGTTGAAGGGGGGCTCCCCTATACGACCCGGGTCGTAAAGACTTCCCTGGTGATCCGGGATTCCACCAGGGCCATTAAGGTAGAATCGAATTGAAGTTGGAAGGCAGGGCTGCGGCCCAATTTTCAAGAAAAATGAAAAGCAGGGCGTTATAATACAAAAAAACATATCTTTGGCCCTATCAACGCTTATATTTTCCTTCCCATTGGATTATAGGGGAACCGTTTACATCGGTTCCGATTGTGGATATAACAAGTCAACACAATGAATCAAAAGCGTCGATTAGGTTTTTGGGAAATCTGGAACCTCAGTTTTGGCTTCCTTGGAATCCAGATGGGTTTCGCCCTCCAAAATGCAAATGCCAGCAGGATTCTCCAGAGTTTTGGTGCCGATGTACACGAATTGTCGTGGTTTTGGATCGTGGCCCCTTTGACGGGCCTGATCGTCCAACCGATCGTCGGCCATTACAGCGACAGGACATGGAATCGTTTGGGCCGTAGGCGGCCCTATTTCCTGACAGGGGCCCTTTTGGCCTCCCTGGGGCTCGTTTTGATGCCCAATGCCGATATGTTCACCGCCTTCATGCCCGCCCTTTGGGTCGGGGCAGGAATGCTGATGATCATGGATGCCTCCTTCAATATTGCCATGGAGCCCTTCAGGGCCTTGATCGCGGATATTCTACCCTCGGACCAGCGCACCCTGGGATACAGTGTACAGACGGTGCTGATAGGGATCGGGGCCGTAATCGGTTCCTGGCTGCCCTATATGTTGACCAATTGGCTGGATGTAAGCAATGTTGCGGATGTCGGGGAGGTGCCCTTGAACCTCGTCCTGTCCTTCATCATCGGGGCCGTGGTACTTATCGCAAGTATTTTGGTCACTGTGATCACGACCAAGGAATATACCCCTGCGGAAATGGAACTTTTCAGTCAAAGGGGGGACGGGGACCAGGCCGAAGAAGAGGCCGAACTTGGCTTGATGGCCATCTTCAGTGATTTCGGGAAAATGCCGCGTACCATGCGACAATTGAGTTGGGTACAGTTTTTTTCCTGGTTCGGGCTTTTCGGACTCTGGGTCTTTGCGACCCCGGCCATCGCACAACACGTATACGGATTGGATCCCAACGACAGCAGCAGCATTGCCTATCAAAATGCGGGCGATTGGGTGGGAATCCTCTTTGGAATATACAATGGGGTCTCGGCGATCTATGCATTTTTTCTGCCGACGATCGCCAAGCAGATCGGTCGCAAAAGGACCCATGCCCTCTCCCTGGTGATCGGTGGCCTGGGTTTCCTCTCCATATTTGTGATGCCCAATGGAAATTGGCTGATCCTCTCCATGGTGGGAATCGGTATTGCCTGGGGCAGTATCCTGGCCATGCCCTATGCCATCCTGGCGGGTTCCATTCCGGCCAAAAAAATGGGGGTGTATATGGGCATCTTTAATTTCTTTATAGTGATTCCCCAGATTGTCAATGCCCTGATCGGGGGACCCATGGTACAATACCTGTACAACGGACAGCCCATTTATGCCCTGATGGGCAGTGGGATCGCCTTTTTGACCGCGGCCTTATTGGTTTCCAGAGTGGAGGATGTGGACGAACCGGGGACCCTAAAGGCGCAACAGGCCTAAAATGGGATCGGGGACGGGAGGAGTTCCCCATACCCTGCCGGGAAACATCAAGCCCATAACATCGAAAAAAATACAAAGCACAACATCCATTTATAGCGAAAATGAATCAAGATTATATACTGGCCGACGCCTGGAGCATTATAGAAGAGGGCTTTGACAAGGATAGGGTCAAGGCCTCGGAAAGCCTTTTCAGCCTGGGCAATGGGGCCATGGGCCAACGCGCGAACTTTGAGGAAACCTATTCCGGCCCAAGTTTTCAGGGCAGTTATATAGCAGGGGTATACTACCCGGACAAAACCCGGGTGGGATGGTGGAAAAATGGCTATCCCGAATATTTCGCCAAGGTGTTGAACGCTCCCAACTGGATCGGAATCGACTTAGAGGTGGACGGGATTCCCCTGGATCTGGACCTCTGTTCGGGGGTCAGGGATTTCAAAAGGGAACTCAATATGAGGGAAGGCTGGTTGCGCCGAAGTTTTGTCGCCATCCTGCCCAATTCGCTCGAAATCGAGGTGGTGTCCACCAGGTTCCTGAGCCTGGCCAAGGACGAGCTCGGTGCAATAAACTACCGGGTGACCGCGATCAACGGGGATGCCGTTGTATTGTTCAAACCCTATATCGATGCGGGAATCCACAATATGGACAGCAATTGGGACGATAAGTTCTGGAACACCACCAAGGTGGAAGCTCGGGACAACAGGGCCTTTATCCATTCCCATACCATGAAAACCGGCTTCAACATATGCACCTTTATGCAGGCCCATTTGACCTACGGTGAGGTTAAAAGGGAACTTCCCGATACACGTTTCAAGGCAGAGCTGTCCGCAGGGGTGGTTTTTGCCCAAAAGCTCGAAAAAGGGGTTCCGGCCACACTGATAAAATACGGGGGCTATACCGTGGATCGCAACCACGATGCCAATGGGTTGAAGGAAGCTGCCAATAGTCTATTGGATTTGGCCTCCTCCCATGGGTTCGACCAACTTTTGGAGGAGCAGAAAAAAACATGGGCCGGGATATGGGAAATGAGCGACATCACCATTGAGGGGGATGTCCGGGCCCAACAGGGCATCCGCTTCAACATTTTTCAGTTGAACCAGACCTATACGGGAAGGGATTCCCGATTGAACATAGGTCCCAAGGGCTTTACAGGGGAGAAATACGGGGGAAGTACCTACTGGGACACCGAGGCCTATTGCCTCCCCTTCTATATGTCGACCAAGGAGCAGGGAGTGGCGCGGAACTTGCTGAAATATCGATACGACCATTTGGAAAAGGCCATTGAGAATGCGGAAAAACTGGGATTCTCCAATGGGGCGGCCCTCTACCCCATGGTGACCATGAACGGGGAGGAATGCCACAACGAATGGGAAATCACCTTTGAGGAAATTCACCGGAACGCCGCAATGGCCTATGCCATATTCAACTATACCCGCTATACGGGGGATCAAAGCTATATCCCGGAAATGGGGCTGGAGGTCCTTATCGGGATCGCACGATTTTGGGAACAGCGTGCCAATTGGTCCCAATACCATGAAAAATATGTGATCTTGGGGGTTACCGGTCCCAATGAATACGAGAACAATGTCAACAATAATTGGTATACCAATTATATGGCCAAATGGTGCCTGGAGTACACCATTGAACAATTGGAACGGGTCAGGGAACATTTTCCCGATGATCACAAAAGGATCTTGGAGAAGACCAAATTCGATTTGGAGGAGACCTCCCAGTGGCAAAAGGTGGCCCAATCCATGTACTTCCCCTATAGCGAGGACTTGGGACTGTATCTACAACAGGACGGATTCTTGGACAAGGAACTGATCCCCGCCCTTGAACTGGACCCAAAACAGCGTCCGATCAACCAACACTGGAGCTGGGATCGGATCCTGCGTTCCCCCTATATCAAACAGGCCGACACCCTTCAGGGCTTCTATTTTTTCATGGATCGCTTCGAGCTGGGGGAACTGGAACGGCATTTCGATTATTACGAATCCTTCACCCTTCACGAATCCTCCCTTTCCCCATGCGTACATGCGGTCCTTGCCGCCAAATTGGGCCGTATGGAACAGGCCTATGAATTTTATTTAAGGACTTCCCGCTTGGATCTGGACGATTACAACAAGGAGGTGGAGGAAGGACTGCACATCACCTCAATGGCGGGCACTTGGATCAGTATTGTGGAAGGTTTTGGGGGGATGCGGATCGATGGGGATCGACTTTCCTTTTCCCCCAACATTCCGGCCCGATGGGAATCCTATTCCTTCAAGGTCAATTTTCGTTCCAGGATCGTCAAGGTCACCGTGACCCAAAAGGGGAACAAATTTGAACTTGAGCAGGGGGAAGCCCTGGACATCCTGGTGGATGGCCAATCCAGGACGCTCAACCCTTGAACTGCAGATAAATTGAATCCAACCACAGATAAAAAAACAAAAATGAAAAAATTGACCGGGCTTTTAATACTGCTCCTTTGCGTGCCGATCTATGGCCAAGTGCAGCGGATAGAACCCCCCAACTGGTGGGTGGGCATGAAACAGACCCAACTCGAACTCTTGGTGTACGGGGACCAGATCGGCGACCTCCGGGCGGAGTTCTCCAATGGGGCCAAGATCACAAAGGCGGTGAGGGTGGAAAATCCAAATTACCTTTTCCTTACCGTGGAGACCAAGGATGTGGAACCCGGAACGGCGCAGCTCAGGTTCCTTAGGGGCAAGAAGACCATGGATTCCCATGAGTACGAATTCCGGGCCCGACGGGAAGGTTCCGCTGCTCGAAAAGGCTTTGATTCCTCCGATGTGATCTACCTTCTGATGCCCGACCGCTTTGCCAACGGGGACCCTTCCAATGACAGCCATCCGAAAACGATCGAAAAGGCCGATAGGTCCCATCAAGGGGGACGTCATGGGGGAGACCTGCAGGGAATCATCGACCATTTGGATTACCTCCACGATCTGGGGGCCACGGCCCTTTGGAGCACCCCGCTGACCCTGGACAATGAAAAGACCTATTCCTACCACGGATATGCCAGTGCCGACCTTTACCAAATCGACCCCAGGTACGGCTCCAATGAGGATTATTCACAACTATCGGCAGGGCTCCACAAACGCGGGATGAAGCTTATCATGGACTATGTCCCCAACCATTGGGGAATAAGCCACTGGCTGATTCAGGATCTGCCTTCCAAGGATTGGATCAATCATTGGGAAGGGGGCGAGAACGGTTTCAAAAGGAGCAATTACATTCAAAGCACCCAATTCGACCCCTATGCCTCCATGGACGATGCCCGAGGAAATATGGATGGTTGGTTTGACAACACCATGCCGGATATGAACCAGAGAAATCCCATGGTGGTCGACTATTTGGTACAGAATGCCATTTGGTGGATCGAAAGTGCCGACCTGGACGGAATCCGCGTGGATACCTATCCCTACAACGACAGGCAGGGAATCACCGATTGGTTGGTCCGTGTCATGGAGGAGTATCCCAATTTCAACATTATGGGGGAGATCTTGATGCACGATACCGCCCATATAGCCTTTTGGCAAAAAGACAGTCAGCTGGGGGCCATGCAGGGCTTCAATTCCATGTTGCCCACCGTAATGGATTTTCCGCTCCACGACATCATCCCCCAAGTGTTCAGGGAATCCGATCAGCAGTGGGACCAAGGGGTATACCGTATATACGACCATCTGACCAAGGATTTTCTCTACCCCGACATCAACAAGCTCTTGATCCTGATGGGCAACCATGACCTAAACCGAATCAACCAAGAGTTCGAAGGCGATCTGGACAAGTACAAACTTGCCCTGACCCTCTTGACCACCCTCAGGGGGATCCCCCAAATCTACTACGGGGATGAAATCGGGATGATGGGGGAAAAGAGCAAAGGGGACGGGGATATCCGTCGCGACTTTCCAGGGGGATGGGAAGGGGATGCCCAAAACGCCTTTTTGGACTCGGGAAGAACGGACCGGCAAAAGGGCTATTTTGACTTTACCAAAAAACTCCTGAACTGGCGCAAGGACAAAAAAACCATACATACCGGGAAGACCTTGCATTTTGCCCCAAGGGAAAATGTGTATGTCTATTTTAGATACCTTCCCGAGAAGCCCGATCAAAGTGTCATGGTGGTGCTCAACAATTCGGGGAAGGACCAAAACCTGGAGTTGGGAAGATTCGTTGAGGTACTGGAGAATCATCAAGAGGGCTTTGACATCATTGGTGAAAAGCGGTATTCCTTGGATCGAAACCTTGAAATTTCCGCCAAGACCTCCATGATCTTGGAACTTCGATGATCCAAGGCGGAACAAGGCATTTGCATCCAATTTTTCCCATAGGATA
>Ga0079224_100010910_pt1 | contig 12491 bp, 11 predicted proteins | sample Stecom2015_FD_80414 | JGI IMG/M metagenome (GOLD analysis project Ga0079224, IMG submission 80414) | Agricultural soil microbial communities from Utah to study Nitrogen management - Steer compost 2015 | ecosystem: Environmental > Terrestrial > Soil > Agricultural land | place: USA: Utah...
AAACGCCAGGCCATTCCGGTCCTCGCCGACCGCTGAGTCCAGTCTCCGCGCTCACGCGTCCCCGGCCTACACTGCGCCGCCGATGGCCTTGACCGACGCTGAGGACCGGCTCGAAACCTCCGAGGCGCCTCGCCGGCGTCTCCCGACCGCGGCCAACATCTTGGGGGCGGCGGGGGTGCTCGTGGCGGCGAGCGTGCTGCTCTTGTGGGTCGCCGGTTCGATCCCCGACCACCCCGTCTTCGAAGTCGGGCGGGTGGTCTTCGGCAACATCCCTCAGCCACTGATCGCCGTCTTCTACGTAGGCGTGGCCGCCGGCCTGTGGTTGTCCATCCATCTCTTCAAGCTCCGGGCCCACAACTGGCAGAGGGGAAAGTCCGACCGCCGGACGGGGCGGTGGTTCGAGAGGATCAAGCGGCTCGATGCCGGTCTGCGGATGAAGACCCTGATGCGGGACCGGGGCGCGGGACTGATGCACTCCATGATCTACTACGGCTTCCTGGTCCTGTTCGCCGGAACGGTCACTCTCGAGATCGACCACCTCCTTCCCGCCAACCTCAAGTTCCTCCACGGCCGCTTCTACCAGGGCTATTCGTTCGTCCTCGACCTGGCGGGCGTCGTCTATCTCGCCGGCCTGGCATGGGCGATGTGGCGGCGTTATGTCACCCCGCCGTGGCGTATCCGCTCGAAGACCAAGCCCGAGGACGGCTGGATCCTCGGCACGCTCGCTCTGATCGGCATCACCGGCTTCACGACCGAAGCGGCGCGGATCGCGCTGGTCTCGCGCCCGGACTTCGAGGTGTGGTCGTTCGTCGGGTTGCCGCTGTCCTACCTCGTCCCGGCGGGCACCGAGCAGATCGTCCACCAGGTGTCGTGGGTGGTGCATGCCGTGGCTTTCGTCGCCTTCCTGGTGGTGCTTCCCACCACCAAGCTCAGGCACATGTTCACGTCCCCCGCGAACCTGTTCCTGCAGCCGCGAGAGCGGCCCAAGGGGGCGATGCGGGAGATGCCCAACCTGATGGAGGTCGAAGACATCGACACCATCGGGGCCTCGGTGGTCGAAGACCTCACCTGGAAGCAGATCTTCGACACCGACGCCTGCACCATCTGCGGCCGCTGCACGTCGGTGTGCCCCGCCAACATCACCGGCAAGCCCCTCGACCCTCGGGAGATGGTGCTGAAGACCGGCGAAGTCGCCGCGATCAGCGCCGGGGTCTCACCGCCGGTGTCGCTGGACGAGCGCATCGTGGTCGAAGGCTCGGAGCTGTTCTCCCGGGTCCAGCCGGTCGAGGCGTGGTCTTGCACCACCTGCAAGGCCTGTGACGAGATCTGCCCCGTCGGGATCGAGATCCTCGACCGGATCCTCGACATGCGCCGCTACCTGACCTTGATGGAGTCGGACTTTCCCACCGAGCTCGGCAAGGCGTTCGTCGCCATGGAGAACCAGGGGAATCCCTGGGGGATCGGCCAGGAACAGCGGGCGAACTGGATCCAGGAGCTCGACTTCGAAGTGCCGGTGCTAGGCGAAGGCGAGGTCCTCCAAGCCGAGTACTTGTGGTTCGTCGGCTGTGCCGGCTCCTTCGACGATCGCAACACGGCAGTCTCCGTCGCCCTGGCCCGCCTGCTCCACCGAGCGGGGATCTCGTTCGCCATCCTGGGGCCCCGCGAGCTCTGCAATGGCGACCCGGCCCGGCGGGCCGGCAACGAGTACGTCTTCCAGCAGCTCGCCCTCCAGAACATCGAGACGTTCGCCGACCTGGGGGTGGAGAAGATCATCACCCAGTGCCCGCACTGCTTCAACACCCTGGCCAACGAGTACCCCCAGTTCGGAGGCGAGTACGAGGTGGTCCACCACACCCAGCTCCTCGCCGAGCTCCTGCGCCAGGGGCGGCTCGACTCCGGCAGCGGTCGCGGGCCGCGTCGAAAGGTCACCTACCACGACCCCTGCTACCTGGGTCGCCACAACGACATCTACCTCGCTCCCCGCGAAGTGACTGCCGCCACCGGCGATGTCGAGATGGTGGAGATGCGCCGCCACGGGACTCGGGCTCTGTGCTGTGGAGCCGGTGGGGCCCGCTTCTGGATGGAAGAGCACATCGGCAAGAAGGTGAACATCGAACGTGCCGAGGAGGCCCTCGAGACGGGAGCCGAAGAGGTGGCCGTGTCCTGTCCCTACTGCTACGTCATGATCGACGACGGGGTGAAAGAGCTCGGCCGCGACGACGTGGTCGTACGGGACCTGGCGATGATGCTCGACGACGTCCAGCACCCAGACGACTAGGACCTTCGACCCAACTCTGGCGCCAGGGCTGGCGTTTTCCGTGCCGCAGGTACGCTGACCAGCGGGTTAAGCGAGTCTGGGAGCTATCCAACAGTGGGCAAGGGACGCTGCAGCGGCAGTCACGATTTCGCCGTGAAGAAACTCGGTGCCGGCCTGGCCCGGCTCGAATGCCGTCGGTGCGACACCGCGGTGATCGACCTAGACGCCACCGACGAAGACAATCGGACCGTAACCACGCCAGGTCTCTTCCGGCCCAAGAAGCCGACGATCTTTTCCGTCTTGGCCGAAGAGAGGCGCGAGGAGGAGCTCGCATCCGAGGACCCGGATCCGTCCACCAGCGGACCGCGGTACGCCTTCGGCGGGTCGGTCCGGCGGCGCTGAGCGGTCGCACGTGTCCGGTCCGCCTTCCGGGCCGGTACCGTTTCGACCGATGATCATCGGTTACCAAGGCGAAGCCTTCTCGTACTCCGACCGGGCGAGTCGGGAGCTGTTCCCCGAGGACGAACGGATCGGTTTCCCGAGTTTTGTGGCCGCGTTCGAGGCGCTGGCCAGCAAGGAAGTGGACCGCCTCGTGGTGCCGATCGAGAACTCGACCACCGGAAGCGTCCTGCCGGTCCTGGACCGGCTGACCACCGGTGAGAACCGGATCATCGCCGAGCACCTCGTCGAGGTTCGTCACGCCCTGCTCGGTATCCCCGGCACCGCGATGGAGCAGATCGAGCGGGTCCTGTCACATCCGGAGGCGCTGGGGCAAGCGGAGTCGGTCATCACCCATTGGGGATGGGAGCCAGTCCCGGTCCACGACACGGCCGGCGCCGTGCGGCGGGTGGCAGAGGCGGGCAAGGTCACCGACGCCGCCCTCGCCCCGATCGACGCCGCCGCCCCCCACGAGCTGGCGGTGCTCATGACCGATGTGATCGACCGGGATCACAACACGACTCGGTTCGTGGTCCTGGCCCGAGGGGATCAGCCGATCCCGGAGGACGCCGACAAGAGCACCGTCCTCTTCACCACGGCCCACACCCCGGGCGCGTTGGCGATCGCCCTCACCGAGCTCGGCCTGCGGGGCGCCAACCTGACCCGCATCGAATCGCGCCCCACGGAGGAGGCCTGGCGCTACCGGTTCTTCGTAGATCTCCGACACCCGCCCGGGCCCGAGGGACTGGCCTCGATATTCGAGCCGCCGCTGTCCACCATCTCCGACTTGTGCTTCTTGGGCACCTACCGTGCCGCGCGAGATCCCGATGACGACTGAGACTCCGGTTCGAGACCCCGACGTCGAACAGGGCGAACGCACTGACGACGTCTGGAAGGTCGTGGTCTGGGACGACCCGGTGAACACGATGGACTACGTCGTCTATGTGTTCCGGAAGCTGTTCGGCTACGACGAGGTGAAGGCGACCCGGCTGATGCTGGAAGTCCACAACGAGGGACGTTCGGTGGTCGCCGACGGGCCTCGTGAGAAGGCCGAACACGACGCCTACCGGTTGCACCACCACGGCCTCTGGGCCACGATCGAGCAGTAGATGGCCGAACACTTCCGCCTCGTTCCCGGCGGACTCGAGGTGAGCCTGTCCCCGGAGGAGGTCCTGTTCTTCGGCGACTTGTTGCGTCTGCTCGGCGGGATGGGGCTGCCGGAGGAGGATCCCGGCGCCGCCCGCCTGGGACCTCCGGTCTACCTCGGAGACCCCGATGCGGATGCCGAATGGAGGCGGTTCGCCGGGACGGAGCTGTCGGCTGCCCGCACTGCGGATCGCAGCTCGCTCGAGACCGTGCTCGACGCCCTCGCCGAAGCCCACTCCCGCGGCGAGTCGTCGGTGACGGTGTCTCTCGAGGAGGCGAACGCCATGCTCCGGGTGGTCAACGACGCTCGGCTGGTACTCGGAGCCCGCTGGGGCATCGACACCGCCGAGGACTACCAGCGGCTGCGCCGCGAGTCCTCGGAGATCATGGATTACCTCGGCTGGGTGGTCTCCGATCTGGCGATCACGTTGTCGAACGCGATCGACTCCTGACCTCGGGGCATTCAGTCCGTATTCGTTGCCCAACGAGGGCAAAACCCGAGGAAAAGGCCACAAAATCCGACGCCATTCGTCGACGGGTGATAGCTTCGGGACCGAGACACCGAGTAGAGGAGGTCGGCTTGAAGATCGCGTTGACGATCAATGGTCGGGAGGTGTCGGCGGATGTGGAGCCGAGAACTCTCCTGGTGCATTTCTTGCGGGAGAACCAGGGATTGACCGGAACCCACATCGGTTGTGAAACGAGCTACTGCGGTGCTTGTACCGTGTTGGTCGACGGCAGGACCGTGAAGTCCTGCACGATGTTCGCCGTCCAAGCCGACGGCGCTTCCATCACGACCGTGGAGGGTCTCGCCGACAACGGTCAGCTCCATCCCGTCCAAGAAGGTTTCTGGGAGCGCCATGGTCTCCAGTGCGGCTACTGCACCCCCGGGATGATCATGTCGGCAGTCGGGCTGCTCGACGCCAACCAGTCCCCGTCGGAAGACGAGATCCGCCACGCCATCGAGGGCAACCTGTGCCGCTGCACGGGTTACCACAACATCGTCCGGGCGATCGAGTACGCCGCGGCGAAGATGCGAGGCGAAGATCCGCCCCCGCCGGATTGGGAGCATGAGGAGGTGTCGGTATGACGACCACGACCAGCGTTCTAGGTGGTTCCGTCCGCCGGCGGGAGGATCCGGCGCTCGTCCGAGGCCGGGGCCGGTATGTGGACGACATCAAGCTGCCGGGCATGCTGCACGCCGCCTTCGTGCGCAGCCCCTACGCACGAGCTCGCATCACGTCGATCGACACCTCGGCGGCGTTGGCGATGGACGGCGTCCATGCGGTCTACACCGCCGACGATGTCCGCCACCTCGGTCCGTTGCTCGCCCAGGCACCGGTCGGCAAGCTCCGTCCGCTTCTCGCCGATGGGGTGGTCAACCACGCCGGTGAAGCGGTGGCGATGATCGTCGCCGACTCGCGCTATGTGGCCCAGGATGCGGTCGACGCGGTCGTAGTGGATTACGAGCCGCTCCCGGCGGTAGTCGACTTGAGGGAGGCGGCATCGGACAGCATCAAGGTCCACGACGACCTCGAGTCGAACGTCGTCGTCACCTGGGAGGCCGGGCCCTGGGGCAACGAGGAAGGCACTGCCGCCACGAAGCAGGCCATCGCCGAGGCCAAGAAGCGCGACGACGTCGTGGTGGTCAGTCTCGACATGGTGAACCAGCGGCTAATCCCCACCGCCATCGAGCCGCGGGCCGTACTGGCCAACTGGATGCCCGGGTACGAGCGGTTCGAGGTGCACTCCTCGACCCAGGTGCCGCATGCGTTGGCCGGGGCGATCGCCAAGACGTTCGGCCTCGCCTCCAACGCGGTCCGTGTCGTCGCCCCCGAGGTGGGCGGAGGGTTCGGCGCCAAGCTGAACGTCTACAACGACGAGATCCTCGTGTCGTTCGCTTCGAAGGACCTCGGCCGCCCGGTGAAGTACACCGAGACCCGGCGCGAGTCCCCTCACAGCACCATCCAGGGCCGGGGGTGGGTAGGCACGGCGACCATCGTCGGCACCCGCGACGGCGAGGTGCTCGGCTACGAGATCGAGGCGCTGTGCGACATGGGCGCGTACAGCCAGAACTTCACCGTCGCCATCCCGTTCCTGGGGGTGTTCGTGGGGTCGGGACAGTACAAGTTCCCGACGTACATGAAGCTCGACTGCGTTGTCACCAACACGATGACCACGGACGCCTACCGCGGCGCCGGACGCCCCGAGGCGATCTACTACCTCGAGCGCATCCTCGACGAGTACGCCGCGGCGATCGAGATGGACCCCGGCGAGGTGCGTCGGAAGAACTACATACCCGCCGACCAGTTCCCGGGCGCGATGGCGCCCGTCGGGTTCGCCATGGACACCGGCGACTACGAGAAGAACCTGCAGGCCGCTCTCACCCACTTCGGCTGGGAGGATCTCAAGGCCGAGCGTGACCGGGCGCGTGCGGAAGGCCGCTACGTGGGCCTGGGTCTCTCCTCGTACGTCGAAGTGTGCGGGTTCGGCCCGTCGGCGCTCGTCGATCTCGGATTCTCCTGGAGCGAGTACGGGCTCCCGTCGGCGTTCAACGGATCCGGCCTGGTACGGGTGAATCCCGACGGCAGTGCCACCGTGATCATCGGCACGGGACCGACCGGCCAGGGACACCAGACCACCTGGGCGCAGATCGTCGCCCGGGAGCTGGGCATCCCCGAGGACAAGATCCGGGTCACCCACGGCGACACGGCCGAGTCCCCGATGGGCATTGGCACGTTCGGCTCTCGTTCGGCGGCCGTCGACGGCGCCGCCACCCACGAGGCGGCCCAGAAGGTCAGGGAGAAGGCGGCTCGAATCGCCGCCCATCTCCTGGAGGCGGCCGAAGAGGACATCCGCTTCGAGAACGGCGGGGCCCACGTCGCCGGCTCTCCGGACCGGTCGGTCTCGTGGGAGGAGCTGGCCCTGGCCGCCTACCAGCCGCATCTCCTGCCTGAAGGGCTGGCGGGCGGGCTGGAGGCACACTCGGTGTTCAGCCCCGCCAACGCCACCTGGCCGTTCGGTACTCACATCGCCATGGTGGAAGTGGATCCCGACACCGGCGACGTCGAGATCCTCCGCTACATGGCGATGGACGACTGCGGCAACGTCATCAACCCGATGATCGTGGACGGGCAGCTCCACGGAGGTCTCGCCCAAGGCATCGGCCAGGCGCTGTTCGAGGACGCCATCTACGATGCCGACGGCAACCTCCTGACGGGCTCGCTCGTCGACTACCCGCTGCCGACCGCCGCCGACCTCCCGAGCTTCGAGCTGAGGAGGACGGTGACGCCGAGCGACGTCAACCCGCTCGGCGTGAAGGGCATCGGTGAAGCGGGCACGATCGGTTCGGCCCAGACGATCGTCAACGCGGTGGTGGACGCTCTGCGTCCATTGGGCGTGAACCACATCGACATGCCCCTGCGGCCGAAGCGGGTGTGGCAGGCGATCCAGGACGCGCAGAGCGGGAGGAATGGCTGATGTATCCACGGCAGTTCGAGTACGTAGCTGCGACCAGCCTCGACGAGGCGGTGTCGGCCCTCTCGGGAGCCGAGTTCGCCAAGGTGATGTCGGGGGGCATGAGCCTCATCCCCATGATGAAGCTGCGCCTCCTGTCGCCGGACGTTGTGGTGGACATCGGCCGGGTGCCGGGTCTGGACCAGATCTCCGATGGCGGGGGCTACATCACCATCGGGGCGCTGGTGCGTCACGGCCAGACCGCTTCCGCCCAGAATCTGCCTCGGGCGCTGGTCGACGCCGCCGCATGGACCGGCGACGTGCAGGTCCGCAACCGGGGCACCACCTGCGGTGCGGTGGCTCACGCCGACATCGCCGCCGACCAGCCGGCCGCGGTGCTGGCGTTGGGAGCGACGATGGTGGCCCAGGGACCGAATGGGACCCGGGAGATTCCCGCCGACGACTTCTTCGTCGACACCATGACCTCGGCGTTGGAGCCGGACGAGATCCTCACGGAGATCCGGATTCCGAAGGTGGGCGGAGCGACGGCCTACGACAAGCTGGGCCGCCGCGGGGGTCACACCGACTACGCCGTGGCCGGCGCCGCCGCCTGGGTCCAGAAGGACAACGGGTCGGTGTCGGCGTGCCGAGTGGCGCTGACAGGCGTAGGCACCAAGCCGATGCTCGCCCACGGGGTGGCCGAGGCGCTCATCGGCACGGACGGGTCCGAGCAAGCGGTGAAGGAAGCTGCCGAGCGGGCGACCGAAGGGGTGACCGTGCTCGAGGACCTCTACGGGTCCGAGGAGTACAAGGCTCACCTGGCGAAGGTGTACACCCGCCGCGCCCTCACCCAAGCCCTCGCCCAGCTGTAAGGGCGGAGCGTGTGCAGCCGAAACGGGGGCCATGCCCCCGTTTCGGCCATAATGGGTCACAGTGCGGTCGGTTGATGAAGTAATCGAGGCGTTCGCCCAGCGGGGCTACGTCGCCGACCGTGCTCTCGGCGTCGCAGTCTTTCTCGCCTTGAGTCTCGAGCGTCCCCTGTTCCTCGAAGGGGAGGCCGGCGTCGGCAAAACCGAAGTGGCGAAGGTCTTGGCCGACATCTGCGACGAGCCGCTCATCCGCCTCCAGTGCTACGAGGGCCTCGATGTGAATCACGCCCTCTACGAGTGGGACTACGCCCGCCAGATGCTCGCCATCCGCCTGATCGAAGCCAGCGGGGAGCACGCCAAGGCCGATGTCGGCGACATCATGTCACGGGAGTACCTGATCCCTCGGCCACTGCTGCAGGCCGTGGAGGCGGCGGCGGGAGGGCGGCGCCCAGTCCTCCTCATCGACGAGTTGGACCGCGCCGACGAGGAGTTCGAGGCGTTCCTGCTCGAGCTCCTCTCCGACTTCCAGGTGACGATCCCCGAGATCGGGACCATCGCCGCCGAGCGCCCGCCCATCGTCGTCATCACGTCCAACCGGACACGGGAGATCCACGACGCCCTGAAGCGGCGCTGCATCTACCAGTGGATCGACTACCCGGACGTGGACCGGGAAGTCGAGATCATCAAGCGGCGGGTCCCCGACATCGACGAATCGCTGGCTGTCGCCTTGGCGGAAGCCATGAGCGACCTGCGCTCTCTCGAGCTGTTCAAGCCTCCGGGCGTGGCGGAGACCCTCGACTGGGCCCGCGCCTTGAAGGTGCTCGGCGCCACCGAACTCACCGACGAGGTGGCCGACGACACGCTGGGGGTGATCCTGAAGTACCGCGAAGACGTGGAGGCGGTCCAGGCTCGTCGTGCCGCCAGCGAGACCTGAGCAGTACGACGCGGGTCCGAGTACGCTCGGATTGAGCATGACGATCGTGATCTGTCATGTGCGAGATCCTCCGACGGGGGTTACCGGAGTAACACCTGCTGTTCGAGGAGGAAAACGACAGTGATAGATCCCATCGCCAAGCTCCGTAGCCCTCGTGGTTCTCTCGTGAGTGTCTACATCAACCGCCAGCCGCCGGCCACCCGGGCCGCGCTGGTCGATCTGCTGAAAGGGATTCGCAACTCCCACTCTGACTTCAGGTTGCTCAAGTCCGTCAAGGCCGACGCCGCTCGCATCGTCGACATGGTGGGCGACATCGACAGGTCCAATGCCCCCGCAGCCGCCATCTTCGCCTCGAACGAAGACCGCATCTTCGAGTTTCTCCCCCTCACCCACCCCGTCACCGACACCGCCACCATCGGGCCTCGTCCCTACCTGCGTCCGTTGCGTTCCCAGCCGCGCCCGGTGCGGGCGGGTGTGCTCGTGGCCGACTCCACTCGCGCCCGCACGTACCTCGCATCCGGAGGAACGCTGACCGAGATCGGTGAAGAGCTGATCGCTGATCGGGGCAAAGAGAACTACGGCGGCTTCTCCGGCTACGAAGAGCACCGGAATCGCCAGCGGGCCGAGGAAGCGTCGAAAGAGATGTGGCGCCAGGCCGGCAAGCGCCTCCTCGAAGCCCATCAGGACCAGCCGCTCGAGATGATGGCCCTGGTCGGGCGGGAAGAAGACTTCGATTCGATCGCCGCCGAGCTCCACCCGTACCTCCGCGACCTGCATCAGGCGCGGCTCCGGGTGGACATCAGCACGGTGAGCCCGAGCGATCTGGCCCGATTCATCGATGACGAGACCGACGCGATGCGCACCAAACGGGCCGAGGGCCTCATCGAGCGACTGCTCGCCGAGGCAGCCCGCGGCGGGGAGGCCGTGACCGGGCTGAGCGAAGTCCTCGAAGCGGTCAACGCCCACGCCGTGGATCATTTGGTGGTCGCCGGTCCCTTCGCCAAGTCGGGTGTGATCTGTGACGCCTGTGGCTGGCTCGGTCGGGCCGAGGAGCAGTGTCCCGTGTGCCAAGCTGACACGTTCGAGATCTCCGACGTCGTGGCGGCAGCGATGGATGCCACTGTCGAGGCAGGCGGGAAGGTCGACGTGGTCACCGTGGCGAGCCCTCTCGACGCAGCCGGCGTGGGCGCCCTGTTGCGCTTCCGCCTCGGTGGCCAGGTGTGAGTTGACTGCGAGCCGGGTCCTGGTCGAGTTCGGACGGCGCCTCCGCTCCGAGGGAGTGCCGGTGGGGCCCACCGTGGCTCGCGACCTCGCCTCGGCGGTGGAGGCGGTGGGTCTCGCCTCGGCCGAGGACACCTACCACGCCTTCCGCTCGCTGTGTGTCACCGGCGCCGACCAGTTCCCGATCTTCGACCGGGTCTTCTACGAGGTCTTCGGCGGGAGTGATCCCTCTTCCGGCCTCTCCGTCGTGACCGAACGGACCCGCACCTGGACGATCAGAGCGGGGGACGCCGGCGAAGGAGAAGGCGACCAACCGTCCCCGGAGACGATGGTCGTGGGCGCCTCTGCACAGGAGAGGCTGGGCCACAAGGACTTCTCCGAGTTGACCCCGGCCGAGGCGGCCGAGGTCCGCTCGCTCATCGCCTCGATGATGTGGCGGCCGGCTGACACCTGGTCGCGTCGTCGTCGCCCTGCCCGGGCGGGCGATCGGCCCGATCCGCGGCGGACGCTCCGGCGGATGGTGTCGACGGAAGGCGACATGCTGATGCCGGCGTTCACAGAGCGACGGATCCGTCGACGGCCGCTCCTCTTCATCGCCGACATCTCCGGTTCGATGGAGCGGTACTCGGAGATGCTGCTCTACTTCGCCCACGCTGCCCGTGGACGGTTGGGCCGACTGGAGGCGTTCGTCTTCTCGACACGGCTCACCCGCATCACGCGCCAGCTCTCCAGGCGCAGCCCCTCGGAGGCGATCGAGCGAGTGGCCGAAGCGGTGGAGGATTGGTCGGGGGGAACCAAGATCGGCGAAGCCCTTCGCACCTTCAACCGGCAATGGGCGCGGCGGGTGACCGCCGGCGGGCCGGTCGCCATCATCGTCTCCGACGGGTGGGACCGGGGCGATCCCTATCTCCTCGCGGAAGAGATCGCCCGCCTGCGTAGGAGCGTCCACCGGGTGGTCTGGCTCAACCCCTTGGCGTCTCGGCCCGGTTTCGCCCCCGAGACGAGAGGGATGCGGGCGGCACTGCCCCACATCGACGACTTCCTCCCGGCCGGTCGGCTCATCGACCTCGCTTCGGTCGTCGCCCTCCTAGAGTCGATTCCCGAGAGGAGGCTCCGATGAGAGACGCGCTGGCGATACGGAAGGCGTGGAAGGAAGCGGGCCACGACGTGGCCGTCGCCACGGTGGTGAAGGTGGCCGGGCCGGCGCCGCGGCCGGTCGGGTCGAAGATGCTGGTCTCTTCGGCCGGGGACATCGAAGGCAGCGTCTCCGGCGGCTGCGTGGAGAACGACGTCTTCCTCCACGCCCAACGGGTGCTCGAGACCGGGACACCCACTCTCGTCACCTACGGGATCTCCGACGACGAGGCGTTCGAAGTCGGCCTCGCCTGCGGCGGGACCATCCAGGTGTTCGTCGAGCCGTGGTGACCGGAGAGTCGATCGTCTCGGCCCTCGAGCGACTGGTCGCCGAGGAGAGGTTCGGTGCCCGTCTCACGGTGGTATCCGGCGAAGGTCTCGGGAAGGCGGCGGTCCTCGACCTCGAGGACGGTCTCGTCGCCGGTGAGCTGCCGCCTGATGCGGAAGTCGCGCTGGACGACGCCGCCGTCCTCGTCGACCGAGAGATGCCGGCCACCCTGGCATACGGCGACACCGAGGTGTTCATCGAGCCCGTCGTTCCCCGGGCCCGACTGGTGATCTTCGGGGCGGTGCATATCGCCCAGGCGCTGACCGATCATGCGTCGCTGCTCGGCTTCCACGTCACCGTCGTCGACGCCCGGGCCGCATTCGTCACGGAGGACCGCTTCCCTCGCGCCGACGAGTTGCTCGTCGGGTGGCCCGACGACGTGGTCGACCGGGTCGCTCTGGATAGGCGCACGTCGGTCGTGGTGCTCAGTCACGACGCCCGTTTCGAGGATCCACTGTGGCCCCTGGTGTTGGAACGGCCGGTTCGCTACATAGGAGCGATGGGGAGCAAGCGCACCGCTGCCCGCCGCCGCGAGAAGCTGTTGGCCGCCGGATTCGACGAAGCCACCGTCGACCGCATCCACGGGCCGATCGGGCTCGAGATAGGCGCCGACTCGCCTCACGAAGTGGCGGTGGCCATCCTCGCCCAGATGATCGCCGAGCATCGTCGACCCCACGAGCCGCCGGAGCTCAAAGGCGAGCGGCGGCC
>Ga0079224_100010911_pt1 | contig 12491 bp, 6 predicted proteins | sample Stecom2015_FD_80414 | JGI IMG/M metagenome (GOLD analysis project Ga0079224, IMG submission 80414) | Agricultural soil microbial communities from Utah to study Nitrogen management - Steer compost 2015 | ecosystem: Environmental > Terrestrial > Soil > Agricultural land | place: USA: Utah...
ATGCCGGGTATGTACCGGGTGAACCCAACAAGATGGCCGCACATGGGCTATTGGCAAGGTTGTACCTCAAGATGGGAGGATTCCATCCCTATCTGGCTCCAAACGAGGCGGATTGTTATTTTGAAAACCCCCAACAGTATTTCGATAAGGCGAAGGAGCAATGCGAGATCATCATCAATGATGGCTGGCATAGCATAGTACCCTATGCTACCGATCCGAATAGCTATAGGAAACATTTTATCCACTATCTGCAGGACAAATACGATCTAAGGGAATCGCTGTTTGAGATTTCTTTTGGTAACTTGCATAATATGGGTATAGATGTCAGTGGAAGACTGGGAAATATCAATGGTGTAGAATTCGTGGGTACGCCCGATATACCTAGGGGCTTTGCCATTATCAATGTAGGTGTCCCCCTTTATAATATCTACTCGGCGGAGGATGCGCGGCGTACATGGAGTATTGCAGGCTATAGAAATAATTTCAGTTCCGGAACCCAAACATTTACCATGAGGTATATTTTTGACAGCCCCTTGGATCAAGAGTATGGTATTGGTAAATTTAGGCGGTGGGAACCGACGGATATAGAGGAACTAAAGACCCGGTCTCCGTGGGCAAGCGCACCCTATACGATATTGAACAACACGCCGGGGTCAGAAAAAGACCCTAACTTTACGAGCATTAATTTCCCGATACTACGCTTTTCGGATGTGCTATTGATGCATGCGGAAGCAATTATTGGAGGTAGGTTTGGTACGGCCGACGCGACACCGGCAGCTGTGACCAGCCTCAATAAGGTAAGGGAACGTGCAGGACAGGAACCCTATAGTGGAAGCTGGAACCACAATGTGTTTTTTGACGAGATCGTGAATGAGAGATTGAGAGAACTGTGTTTTGAAGGGTTGCGTAAACAGGACCTGATTCGATGGAATTTGCTGAAAGAAAAGCTGGACGAAACGAATACTATGATACGTAACCATCCCTCATTTAATGCGACAAATCAATTTCATCAGACTTATCTGGAACCCGGCATTAATTTTACGAAAGAAAAGCATTTTCTGTTGCCTTATCCGCTACAAGAAACGGAATTGAACAACAGCCTCAAACAACGGCCGCAATGGACAGACTAGAGGTAGATATAGTATTAAATTCTATAGTATGAGAAAGGGTATTTTTGTTTTTTTGTTTGTTTTTGCTTGCCTTTCGGCAAGAGCACAGGAGGTCGGTTCGGCACATTCATTTGACTATGAGCAGATAAGGGAACATCCTCGGCTTTTGTTGGGCAAAGGAGAAGAAAACAGTGTAAAAGCATCATTGGCTAAAAAACCGGAATTAACGAAAATCGACAAATATATCCATCAGGTATCCGATGGTTTGATAAACGAAGAACCGTTGGTATTTGAGAAAAGAGGAAAAAGATTATTGGCTGTTTCTAGACAGGCACTCACCCGATTGTATTATTTGTCCTACAGCTACCGTGTCTCCAAGGATGAGAAGTACCTGCAACGGGCCGAAAGAGAGCTCCATGCCCTGTGCGATTTCGAGAGTTGGAATCCTTCGCATTTCCTTGATGTGGGAGAGATGTGTATGGCCGTAGCGATAGCCTACGATTGGTTGTATGACGACCTACAAATAGGAACAAAAGAAAAGGTTCGTAAAGCTATCTTAGAGAAAGCTTTTGCCCCCTCTTATAACGAAAAAGACGCCTGGTTTCTGAGAGCACATAACAATTGGAACTCCGTCTGTAATGCAGGACTGGTTTTCGGCGCATTGGCTATTTTTGAAGATGCAAAAGAGCAATCCATAGCCATTATTGAAAGGGCACTGCAAACAAACCTCTTAGCCCTACAAGCCTATGGCCCGGATGGCAATTATCCTGAAGGTCCGGGCTATTGGAATTACGGCACCTCATTCCAGGTGATGATGTTTGCAGCTTTAGAAAGTGCCTTGGGTTCAGACAAAGGGTTGGCCCGGACACCAGGTTTTATGGAATCAGCCGATTATATGCTCTTTGCTACAGGGCCTTCCGGATGGTATTTCAATTATTCGGACAACGGCAGAAGCGTGTCTGCTTCTCCGTCAATGTTTTGGTTTGCCAAGAAACGGAATGATCCTGCCCTGGTATATCAAGAAAAGTCGTTGATTCAGAGTGGGGCATATACGAAAAAACAAAGTTCTGATGAGGAAAGAATGTTGCCCAATGTACTTATTTTTGGCAAAGACTTGAATCTTTCCGGTATAAAACCACCGGGCAAACAAATGTTTACAGGCCACGGTATTACACCGGTATCTATTGTCCGCACAGCTTGGGAGGCTGGCCAGGGAAGATACTTGGGTATCAAGGGAGGAAAAGCTTCAGCACCGCATGGGCACATGGATCAGGGGACTTTTGTCTATGATGTCGGAGGCTTGAGGTGGGCTATGGATTTCGGCTTGCAAAGCTATCTCACTTTGGAGTCCAAAGGTGTAGATCTTTGGAACATGTCCCAAAACTCGCAGCGGTGGGATATATTTCGTTATAATAACCTCAATCACAACACGCTCACTATCAACAACAAACGGCATAATGTGGACGGTAAAGCGGAGATCATCGAAACGTTTGACCGTAAGAAAGAGAAGGGAGCCAAAATAGATCTTACTCCCGTTTTAAACCTCAACAATGAGGTAAAAGCAGCGAATAGAAAGGCCGTGATAGTTGACGATTCTTACCTAAAGATAGAGGATTTTGTGCAGGCAAACTCGAATCCGGTCAGCTTGAGGTGGAATATGGTTACCCCTGCGTTGGCTGAGATTGTCGATAAGAGTACGATCAAACTTTCCCAAAAAGGGAAAACCATGTTTCTAAAGTTTAGCGCCGATATTCCTTTCAACTTAGTGATACGGCCCTCGGAAAATCCAAGCCAGTATACTTGTGAATTTGGAGATTACAAGTATGGTACATACAATCAACAGAATCGAGGTATCGTCATGGTGGGATTTGATGCAGAGATTCCCGCAAACAAAGCCGGCCAATTTACTGTAACTTTTCAAGAGGGGAAGTCAGATCTGGTTTTAAAAAATAATACATTCGTCCTTGATGCCCCCAATCCTAATACAGCCTCTCATGGATTCAAACTTTTTCACGATATTTCTCCCATCGGAATAGACCCTTCCGGAGCCTTGTATCCCCTTGATACCCCGGATTGGGTTCCTTACGGAGAAGTAACCAACAAGAACTTGTTTGGAAAAGCATTCAAGTTCAGAATAGACGCTAAACGTATAGATCCATCGGGTATTGTCAACGCGGGAATAGACAGGTCCGGCCATGGACAATTGGGTGTAAAGGGAGGTGAGAGTCCCGGAATAAATAAGAATGAGGGTTATTTTTTGAGTCTTGACCTGAGCGATATCGCACCTTCTGTTACGATAGAACTCACCAAAATTGCTTTTACCTACTTAGGAGATTCGGAATCCTGTACCATCGTAAACCGTCAGGTTCCCGGAAAAATGCTCGTATTCAAAGGCAATGATAAGAAAAGAATAGAAGAGGTGAAGATCACGGCCAATCACAGCCGACAGTTTGTCAATGTTTCTGATTTGGGCATTGTACTGAAGGGTGGGGAGAACCATGCCGAGTTTCTATCCTTTTTTAATACGAGTGAATCCGGCGATTTTAGGGTAGCAGGGTTTGAGTTTGTGGTTAAATAGGAATAAGCGGTTGTTTTTATAACAGGACAGGTATACCGAAATATCCTCGGTATACCTGTTTTTTTTATTGACATTGTGGAACTTTCAGTACGTTTATTCCCTATTTAAAAAAATCTTTTTGCCATTTGCTGCGGCCACCTGTTTGGACTAAAAATTTCATAGATTCCAGATGAGCGATGATCTGTGCGTCCAGCAGGTCTTCAGGCGTATGGGCGGTAGGTACTCCGGCGAGATTAGTGCCTTGAAACCCATGACTGGGCGATTCGATGACTACACTCAGTGCTCCACAGTGCAGATTGAGTGCGGTACTCAGATTATAGCGACTGTACTCTTGGGGTGGAATAGACTCGACAGTGGCATCATTTGATCCTTGTAGCCCATGCTCTGTCAGGCTGGTTTTGATCTGTCTGTAAAGTCCCTCAAATATAGGTTGCAATTCGGGCTCTGCAAATGGACGATGGATCTGCATAAAATAATTGTTCTTGGGTACTCCTGTATGCATATTGATGATGATGTCCGGTTTCTCGTTTGCTGCTATATCGAATAGCATCCTGGTTTCGGGCTGGGGTGAACCAAAGAAATCGTCGTGCATAATGTTGACCCCATTGTCGTTTGGATATCCTCCCGGAAAACCAAAATCCGCAAAATCCATGGGAATATGCTCCTTTACATCCGGCCAGCCAATGATACTTCCGTCTTTTTTACCTCCGGTGTTCAGATACTCATGTACCGTAAAGGATTGTGGAGAATCGACTCCTTTATCTGTTTCCATGCGTATCGGAATGCGTGCTCTGCCGTCAGGACTCACCAACGGTATCAATACGATCCTATCTACTGAATCGAGCATGGAAGCCAGTTCGGGCCGTTTCTTCCCGTTAAGGTCTTTTCCGGTTTCAAAGACCTCGATCATATTGATAATACCCATAATGCCTTCCAGCTCAAATCCATGTACACCGCCTAGACCCATGTAGACCAGCTTGTCGCTATCCTCTCCCCTGTAGGGAGCAATGTCGTAAACGCCTAATGAACCGGAGAAAGTAGTTGTTCCCGATCCTGTTCTCTTGCTGCCGTAAGAGACCGAGAAGATAGGCCGCCCTCCTGCCGATGTACCCACGGTTTCTACTTTGCCTTTCTTTACCTTGGTCTTTAGATAAGTATCGATCTCTTCTATCGAAGCCACCCAAAAAGCCGGAACCTGTTCGACTTCGTCCAGATAGCCTTCGGGGAAATAGTAGGTGCCGGTAGAGACTGTATCTTTGGGCTTGGGTGAACTACAGGATAAGAAAAGTAAACCCATTAAGCTTATTAAACAGAGATAGTTTTTTGTTTTTGTGACGGATGGATTGAATTGTTTCATGCTTTGCTTTTTTATGTTTCCGTGAAATTTGTTTTACTTTGTTTTGAATATACTTTCCTGGTGTTCTACCCTGGACGTGAACGTCTCGTCTACTATAGTGGCTCCATTTTTGGTGATACGAATGCTGCCACCGACTGTGTCATCATTAGAAAATAAAATTTCATAGGTCTTTCCCTCATAATCAAATTCTACCCCTTTTTTATTTTCCTGATCTATAGCTTTGGAGGCAATCATCTTCTTTAAGTTCTTGTCACCTACGTGTATCAGATGCAGAAAGCTGTCTTTCAATTTAGGTGCCTGAGGAGCAATCTCTATCCTCCATTGCCCCAATAGGGGCATAGTAGCAAGTTTTTCATATCTGTTGGGGTTGTCTGGGCGATAGTTCCAGTCCTTGGGTGTCAAGGCTGGTAAAGGCCAATTTTGACCGTCCGACCAAAACTGCTTGTCGGCACCGCCGATCTTTGTTGCTTTGGCATCCTTCGGAAATACCGTGCGGCAAAATAAGGTACCGCCCTGCGATGTCTCATAGAATTCGTTGTCTTTTACAAAAATCGGTTCCGAAGCAGTGTGCAATAACCAGGTTTTGGGATAATCAGCCGACTTGGAGACGACTTTGTCAAAAACCACAAATACATCAGGCTGTATAAATACAAACTGTCGGAGAACAGTTTGTGCTTTGTCCTCGTGATAAGTCTTTGTAGCATCCGACGCAATATAGACATATTGTTTGTTTTGGCTATACCCTACTATGGTAGACCCTAAGAGCTCTCGTTGACCTCCGTCATTGGGTATTGATAAAGGTGTTTCGGTAGAAGCTGGACCACCCCAATACGCGGGAAACTTTTCGCCGGGCATTCGGATCGTGACACAGTTGTGTGCAACCGTGCGGCAATAGTAATGTGTGAGGTGCTGCCCGGGTTCGGGACGTGTGCCCGAATCAAGAGCCCTAAAACCATTGCGATAGATCACAAAGTTGTTGTTGTCGTAATGGCGGTGCTGGGTAAGAATGCCTCCTGCCGAGAATGAGGCATACGTATCATTGGGGCCGGAACCGGACCGCATGAATATCTGTCCCATGTTTTCGAAGTGCATGGCAGAAGGCAAATCCGTAAGTTCTTCTGTCGCTTTCCCTACAGTATTTTTTCCGTTGATTTGGTAGTCCACGAGATACCTGGCGAAAGGGATAGCATCCGAAGGATACTGCTTTACTTTTCCGGATATCCAATTTAGTAAAGGCATGATATTGGGATGGCTTTGGGCGTAGAAATGCCTGATTTGTGTCAGATGGGAATACATGTGACGTAAAGGCAATTGATTAGCAATATGGTCTACATCCCCATATCCAACGTGGCGGTTACCCGGTAACCAGTTCCAGACGGTATAATACATTAGATCCAGAGGGGAAGTCCATTGCTGAGAAACATCAATACCTGTAGCCGACTTTACACTATGGAAAAAATTAAACTCTGCCCAAGGATAGGCTTGAATATTGTATTCCATTACTGCTGTAGCAGATCCGCCATCATCGCCGGCGACCTGCTTTCGGTAACTAAGAAGTTTCCAATGTTCCTCAAAGCCTTGTTTGAGTAGTTTCTCGGCCATCTGATCATTGATGCCTGTCTTGTAAAAGACCAGACCGGCATACCAGGCCAGCACAGGATTGCCATAATATCCGGTTTGGTAGTCTCCTCGGTTTTCTCGCGGAGCAGGTTTACGCCCATCGAGAAAGACCATGGTATTTATTGTGCTTAGGAGCGGTTCACCTATCTCGCTGCGTTCGCGTTCTGTCAGGTCATTGTATATCCAGTCAAAGGCAGCTAAAGCTGAAATCCTTGAATAGGCATACCAGTGGATGTTGAGATTCTGTTCGTTTCGTGCAGCATAGTACTGATTGAGCTTTTTTAATACTTTTTTGGTGTAATACAAGTATTCCGGCTCTCCGGTAACTAAATAGGTCAGAGCAGCGTCAGCGGCTATGAGCCCATATTCATGATCCGTGCTTCGTGTACCGTCCGTAAGGCTTATATCTTTGAATACGATGTCCTTATCTATGGTTTTGTCGATACGGTCCTTCATAGCATCAAAATGTTCACGGTTTCTGTCCACAGATTTTGCCTGTATGTCTCCCAGCATATCCTCATTTATAAAAACCCGAGGATGGCTATCCCGTATTTTTGTGGATATCTGTACAAAAGCCTGGGTAATATCGTCATCTTGCGGTTGGGCTTTTATTACCAGGGAAAAGCCCAACCACATAAAAACGGCGTAAACTATTAGAATAAATTTTCTATACATCGTCATTTGCATAAGTGTGGCAAGTTATGGTTTATAAGTGAACTCTAACAAAAATCCGCAAATTCCATGATTTTTAAAGGGGGGTAAGTGTCCAAATTGAGGGGATATAGCATTTTTAATAACATAAATCCTACCTTTGCTCTATCAAAACTATTGGAGTATGGAACTCACTCTCGGCTTTTCGCCCTGCCCAAATGATACGTTTATATTTGACGCATTGATCCATCACAAGATCGATACGCAAGGCTTGGATTTTGCCGTCGGATACCATGACGTGGAGACCTTGAACCAGAAGGCTTTCCGGCAGGAGCTGGACATTACCAAGCTCAGCTACCATGCCTTCGCGTATGCGGTGGAAGACTATGAGCTGTTGGATGCGGGCAGTGCCCTGGGATTTGGTGTGGGACCTCTGTTGATTGCGAAAGACGAAGCTCTGGCAGAGCAGTTGACACAATATGCCGGCTCTTTCCTGCCGCAAGAGCTTCAAAAGTTAAAAATCGGTATTCCCGGAAAGTACACCACAGCCAATTTTTTATTAGGTCTGGCCTATCCGTTATTACAAAACAAGCAAGAACTGATTTTTTCGGATATAGAGCAAGCTTTGTTGGACGGAAGAATTGACCTCGGCCTTATTATTCACGAAAATAGATTCACCTATCAGGACAAAGGTCTGCACAAGGTCATCGACCTGGGTGATTATTGGGAAAAGACCACACAGAATCCTATTCCATTGGGCGGTATTGTGATCAAAAGAAGTTTGCCTGTGGAGACTAGGCTTTTGGTGAACGAATTGATTCATCAGAGCGTCGAATACGCTTTTGCCCATCCGAAATCCGCACTGGATTATATCCGTTCCCATGCGCAGGAGATGGAAGAAAGCGTGATGTACAAGCATATCGAATTGTATGTCAATCAGTATTCGTCGGATCTGGGAGAGGTCGGACGTCGGGCTATACAGACGATGTTTGATGAGGCAAAGTTCTTAGGGCTGGTTCCCAAGACCGAGAAGAATATTTTTTTGACTTCCTAGAATGTTTTAAACAACAATACATTTGAACGAAAAGCGCTATCTTTGGTCTCGGGTAATATCTACGTATTTAGCCTTACTGCTTGAGAAACTATGCCGGTCGATGTTCACAACTTGCAAGAAGAGAGAAAAAGATGGGAGCTTATTTATGAACGCTTTTATCAGCCACTATGCTTTTTCTCTTATTCTATCCTCAATGATCAGCAAAAAGCAGAGGACGTGGTACAGGCTGTACTCGTGAAGCTATGGCAGGAGCAGATCCGGTTTGAAGACATGCAGCACATGCACAACTACCTGTACAAAAGTGTAAGAAATGCTTCTGTCAACGAGTTGAACGCCGAATCTACACATTCTCGTATATTGAAAGGACTGGGTGACCGCAATCCGGAACTCTATAAGCAGGATGATCACTTTCATACCATCATCAGAGCAGAACTCTATAAACATATTCTGGATGCTGCGTCACAATTGCCGGACAAAACATCGGAAGTCTTCAAATTGGCATTCTTTGAACAAAAGACGAACCCCGAAATAGCGGAGATATTGGACATAAGCATCAATACGGTCAAAGTACACAAAAATAATGCGAAAAAAGCATTGCAACGCATATTGAAAGATCTATACCCCTTAGTAGCCCTTATCCTTTGGAAAACATTTCAGTAAGAATACAGTGTCTTTTCCCGATAGCATTTCTTAAAAAAACCGAAGTATGTGTTCTCTTCAAATATGCTACATAGACTTCGTTAATATTTAACTATTAAGATACTAATGCACTATAAATACTAAGGTATTAATAGAGGGTAAATAGAGGGTTAGTAGAGGGTTCATAGAGGTAAACCTCTATATAGACACTACTTAGACACTTCTTTACTATTAATTAATATCTATGGTATATGAGTTTATAGTAGATCAATAGAAACCTACTCGTCCATCAGCGATCTATTTGATGAAGAAGCAGAAAAAACTAAAATATTTCATATCAGACTAATCCTTTTCCAAGAGTTGTTTGTAATACTTCCATAAACCCTTAAAAATGGCAGAAAGAAACCCGTTTGAACTAGCGGAAAAAATATTTTTGTATCGTACCGGAGAGTTGGATCAAACGGAGCGGGAGAAGTTGGAACGGCAGATCGCCGATGATCCGGCACTGAAATCCCTTGTCGATGAGCTGGATAGTCCGGAGCTTGTGCAACGGGGATTGGCCCGGCTAGCGATGTTTGATACCAAAGCGGCTTACTCACAGGCATTGGATACCGTGTATCCCACAAAACGGTTATCACGCAGGCATTATGTACTTGTTGCAGCCAGTGTTGCCGTGATGATCGCTTTTGGCTTATTGTTGCGTTTTCTATCATCCTCACAGGCAGACCCCGAGGTGATCCTCACACGGCAGGATAGCGTGGCAGGTGTACAATTGATGTTGGCCTCGGGAGAACGTATCGAGACAGATACTCTTTCTTTTTTACGTGCCAATGAAGTTGATTTTACCGAAGAGGATGGTATGTTGATCGTCCGTACGCTTGAGACCACCCCTTCGCCAGAGATGCATAAAATTATCGTTCCCTACAAGCAAAAATATCAGATCGTTCTTCCCGATGGATCGAAAGTATTCCTTAATGCGGGTTCTACCCTTACGTTTCCGTCCTCTTTTCCGGGCCATGAGCGGCGTGTAAAATTAGAAGGAGAGGCTTTTTTCGAGATTGCACATAGTAAAGAGAAGCAGTTTGTCGTGGAGACGGCACAGCAACAGATACGGGTTCTCGGCACGGTATTCAATGTGAAGGCTTATGCAAACGAGCCTGTCCATTATACCACGCTTATGGAGGGACGTATAGCATTGCGAAGTCAAGGGACACAAGAAGAGCTGGTGCTTACACCTGGAAAACAGGTGCAATACAACCTGGAAGGCAGACGGGCTGTAGTCGTATCTGCAGATCCTGTGATAGCCGCCAATTGGAAAGACGGTTGGCTGGCCTTTGACAATATGCCGATGGATGAAATCTTGCGTCAGATTGGCCGTTGGTACAATCTGGAAGTTGCTTTGGCGGATCCATCCTTGCACAAGGTTTCGGCCAGTGGAAAGATTCTGCTCTATCCGGATGTCAACAACGTATTGCGGAAGTTTGAAAAACTAGATGATATCCACTTTGAAATGTCGGGAAACCGTATTGTGGCAAAACATATGAACACTATTAAAAAACAATAACCTTACCTCATGAACAATCCGTTTTTAGCTCGAATATGGAAAACAACTTGCCTTCTAGCTGTCCTGCTCTTTTTGGCCGAGCAGCCCTTGCAGGCACACGCGCAAGGGAAAGCAAGTGTAAAAATCAATCTTTCGGTAACCAATCTGCCATTGGAAAGTGTGTTTGTACAATTGGAACGGCAGAGCGGATATACTTTTCTGTATAAAAAGGAAGACATACAAAATCTACGCTCTGGAAAGTTGGACATAAAGGACCAGAGGTTGGACGTCGTTTTAAACGAGCTGTTCAGATTTAATGGCCTCACATACGAAATTGATGACAAGGTCATCATCGTACGTAAGGTTTCCGTAAAGCCCCATAGAAATCCTGCGCTTTCTGCTGTACAGCAGGAACGTATCATAAGGGGGAAGGTCAGCAATGAATCCGGAGAACCGCTGGGGGGAGTGACCATCTATATCAAAAATGCCCCGGGAAGGGTTGCCCAAACAGACGAACAAGGACGTTATGAATTGAATATCCCATCGACCGTGACCAGCCCAGTGCTGGTTTTTACCTTTGTAGGTATGGAGGCGAAGGAAATCGCGGCCGGTACACAGAATGCTATGGACGTACGGTTGACGGCAACGGTCAACGTTTTGGAGGAAACGGTTATCGTCGGCGGCTACGGTGTTGCCCAAAAACGATTGGATATGGTCGGGAGTGCCTTTCAAGTCACCAGTGAGCAGATCAAAAATTTGCCTGCACAACGGGTAGATAATATGCTGGAGGGGCTGGTTCCAGGATTACAGATAGACTTCAATACCGACCAGGCGAGCAGTACCCGCCCTCGTATGAATCTTCGTGTACGTGGCCAAGCGTCATTGTCCGCTTCTAATGAACCGCTGTGGATCGTAGACGGCATACGTGTATTTACCGGTGATCGCACGAATATGATTCCGGGAATGAATACTTCAGTAAGTCCACTCTCCTACCTCAACCCGGATGATATCGAGAGCATCACAGTCCTTAAAGATGCGACAATGGCATCCATTTATGGTGCAGACGGCGCCAACGGGGTCATACTCATCACGACAAAGAAAGGTGTCAAAAGTGCCCCTTCATTGAGTGTTACCTCGCGGTATGGTCTGGCTCAGATCAACAATTCTACCCGCTTTAAGGTATTAGATGCCAAGCAATACATGGAGCTCGCCCGTGAGGCCTATCTGAATGTTCCTAGTAATGACATAACTTATTTTCCCTATCAGGATCTGCCGAACAATGCCTACAGTGCCACCAACACAGACTGGTATGATGTGTATTACGGTACCGGTACTTATTCTCAAAACAACATCAATATACGTGGCGGATCGGAGACCGTGGACTACTTTGTTTCGGGCGAATATTTTTCCAACAAGTCCACCATCAAAGGAAACAAGCAAGACCGTTTTTCGTTACGCAGCAACATCGATTTCAAGATTACGGACCGGTTAAACCTGGGCCTGCAAATGTCGGGCTCGTATAATATAAATGACATTTTCAACCCGAGCACCGATTTTTATGCCACATTACCTATTCTATCTCCTTACAACGAGGATGGATCAATGCGGCTGTGGTATGAACGGATACTTCCTCTACAGGATGCTGCAACGGGCGATTTTGTGCCTAGTGTCGACTCCCGTAAATTTTTCAATAGTGTGGCCGAACGTGAGGAAAACGACTATATGCAACGCGGCTTTTATTCCGTTAACAACCTCCTTTTGGATTATCAGATTGCCTCCGGTCTAAAATTCACCAGTCAGTTAGGGGCCAATATCCAAAGTAGCCATGAAGAAATCTATGCGGCAAGGAGCAACTGGTCCGGCATAAGCTTACAAGGTGAACCCCGAGGCTATGCCACCCGTGCCCATGCCAATTTCTTGGTTTGGTCCGTTATTGAAAG
>Ga0079224_100010912_pt1 | contig 12491 bp, 10 predicted proteins | sample Stecom2015_FD_80414 | JGI IMG/M metagenome (GOLD analysis project Ga0079224, IMG submission 80414) | Agricultural soil microbial communities from Utah to study Nitrogen management - Steer compost 2015 | ecosystem: Environmental > Terrestrial > Soil > Agricultural land | place: USA: Utah...
CGGTGCGCGCCGCGTCAATCGCCGCGCACAGGGCTTCGGTGGCATCGACCAGACGCGGCCCGGGGCGGAACAGGGCGTCGGGGTCGGCGATGTGAACGTGGCCCCGTTGTGCCGCCTGCAGCCCGTACTTCGCCCAGCGGTGCCGAATCTGCAGGGCGGCGTGGGCTTCGTGTGCCGGGGCCACCAGCAGCTGCGGGTCGTGCACCAGCACGCTTTCCACGGGCACGCGAGGCGCGGCAATGGCCGATTGCCCGTAGATGTTGACTGCGCCGCAGATGCGCAGGGCGTCGTTCAGCAGCGGGTCGTTGCCGATCGTGTAAAGCGGCAGGTGGCCCGCTTCGATGAACACGGTGACCGGCGCGCGCTCGGAGTAGCGGCGTTCGAGCGCCTCGATGCGCCGTTCCAGGGTGCCGGCCGCCGGCCCGGCCCGCGTCTGCGTGCCCAGGAACGTGCCGAGGCGGCGGATGGCCGCCGGTATGTCGCGCAGCGTGTGCGGCGCGAGGTACACCATGTGCGCCCCCAGCGTGTCGGCCAGCGCCTCGGCCGGCACGGCCGCACCGAAGCGCCGCCAGGCCAGAATATGGGTGGGCTCGAGCAGGATCAGGCGTTCCTGGTTGAGCAGGATGCCGTCGCCCACCCGTGGCAGCGCGCGCGCCGCATCGGGAAAGTCGCTGCTGCTGACCGTGCCGACCAGGAAGTCGCCGCCGCCCGCCGCGTAGACCAGCTCGGTGGCGTGCGGTGCGAGCGTGACGATGCGCAGCGCCTGCCGGGTGCCGGGCTGCAGTGGTGGGGCGGCGTCGCCGGTGGCGGCAATGGCCGCGGGCGGCAACGCCACGGCGGCCATTGCCGCAACAGCCGTGGCCGCCGCCAGACGCACGGCCGGGCGCTGCAGCCATGCGCCCCAACGGCGCGGCCGCTGCTCCGTTATTCGTGGTGCCGGCAGCGCGCTCATGCTACATGCGCAGCGACAGGTTCACGAACACGTTCGAGCCGGCCGTTCGATAGCCGTATGCGTTGGCGTAATTCTTGTCGAAGACGTTGTTCCAGCGCAGCTGCACCGACGCATTGGAGGTGAGAGCGTACGAGGCGGTGAGGTTCAGCAGGCCGTAGCCGCCCAGCGTCGTGCGGTACGACGTGAACGTGTCGGGGCCAACCGCCGTGTCGTCGCGCTTGCCGGTGAACTGGTATTCCGCGCCAACGCGCAGCGCGTCGCTGTACTGATGATCGAGCGCCACCATGTAGGCCTGCCGTGCGCGGCGCAGCAGGCGCTCGCCCGTATCGTCGTCGCGCGGCCGCATGAGGTCGGCACTGGCGCGCAGCGTGGTGCGTTCCCAGGCATATTCGGCGCTGAGCGTGGCCCCGCGTATCGTGGCCCGGCTGACGTTCTCCATGCGGAAGCTGGCGTTGTCCCAGTTCAGCAGGTCGCGAATCCGGTTCTGGTACAGCGTGGCGCCCAGGCTCAGGCCGTTGCGGCTGTAGTGCAGGCGCGCCTCGACGTTGCGTGATTTTTCGGGCTTGAGATCGGGGTTTTCCGAACCGGGGTAGTACAGGTCGGAGAACGTGGGCGCGTGAAAGCCGGTGTTGGCGCCCACACCCACCGTCCATGCGTCGTTCAGGGCGAAGTCGTAGCCCAGGCCGCCTGTGGTCTCGTTGCCGTAGCCGGTGATGTTGTCGTTGCGCAGGCTGGCCTGCACGCTGTGACGGTCGAAGCGGCCGGTGTACACCACGCCCGCTGCGTTGGTGTCGCGCCGGTTTACCTCCAGCCCGGCGCTGTGCAGGGGGCGTTCCTCGATGCGTTCCACGTATGCCGAGAGCTTTTGTTCCGGGGCCAGCTGAAAATCGTTCTGCCAGCTGTACACACGTTGCAGGCTCGAGAAACGGGTGTCCCACACGCGGTCTTCGTAGCTTTCCTTGCTGAGCCCGAAGCGCAGGATGCTCTTCCAGGAATTCGTGATCGCGTTGGTGCTGGTGAGCGAGTACGACTGCTGGCGGGTCAGCGCGTACGCGGGGTGTGTCCACTCACCGGCGTCGTATTCGCCGTTGATATAGCTGTTGTAGAAGGTGAAGCCCAGGTGCTGGTCGGGCGCCCAGCGGTAGCCGAGCGAGCCGGTAAGGGTGTGCTGCTGGTAGCCGTCGTCATCGGGATGGTGGTTGCCAAAGGCAACGGCTTGCGACGATGCGCTGTGGCCGCCGCTGTCGGCGCCGCTGGCGGCAAGGCTGTATTCCCAGCCGTCGCGCGCGCCCGAGAACCCCGTGGCGGCCCGCACGGTTTCGTGGCTGCCGATGCCCAGATCGGCCCAGGCGGTGAGCGGGCGGTCGGTTTCGCCCTTGCGCGTGATGATGTTGATGATGCCGCCGATCGCGTCGGACCCGTACAGGCTGCTGGCCGCCCCGCGCAGAATCTCGATGCGGTCGATGGTCGACGGATCGAGCGCGCTCCAGTTGGCGCCACCCTGCACCGAGCTGTTGACGCGCATGCCGTCGATCAGCAGCAGGGTGTGGTTGGCATTGGCGCCACGCAACATGACGCCGGTGGGCGTCTGGCGCCCGCCGTTGTCGGAAATCTGTACGCCCGGCTGGCGCGACAGGATCGTGCTGAGGCTGTCGGCGCCGGCACGCTGCAGTTCTTCGCGCCCGACCACCGTGATGTCGCCGACCGTTTCCCGCAGAATCTGCGGGCCGCGGCTGGCGGTGACCACGACGGTATCGAGTTCGGGTACGGTGTTCTGGGCCAGAAGGGGCAGGGGGGCAAGGCAGATGGCGGCCGCAAGCGCCCGCCGGGAATGATGCTGAGGCATGATGATCCCTTTATGACGCGCGTCCCCGCACGTCGTTGAACAGTGACCGTTCCGCACACCCTGCCGGCAGGCGGCAATGGATGAAGTGATTCGTGGGCGTGAGCGGAACTCCAGGGGCGATCCAGGCCGGTATCGGGCTGGCAGGCGGCGCGGCTGTTTGAGCCGTGCGCGCATGCGCACCGTTGCGGGGGCAGCACATCCCGCCGCCGGAAATCCGGCGGCGTCTGTTTCCCGTTTAACTTCCCCCTGGCATGTGGTTGCGGCGCCCCCGCGCACGGGGCGCGGGCGCACGGCTACTGGCAGGACATGCCGGGAAGCACCTTTTTCGACGGCTGCGAGTATACACCTGACCCTGCGCCGCAACGGGGATTACCCTTGTCTTCGTGCGGGCGACGATACAATGGCAGATTCCTTTCAGATATGAACATTTGGCGGTGCGCCCCGTGCAGCCGCCGGTACCGGATCAGCCCGTGAATTACCCAGCCCTGCCCTATCCCATTTCCTCGTACACCCGTGGTGCCGAGTTCGTGCGCCGGCTTGGCGAGCGCATCCTGATCATGGACGGTGCCATGGGCACCATGATCCAGCGCTACAAGCTCGCCGAGGGCGATTTCCGCGGCCGGCGCTTCGCCGAGCACGGCCGCGACGTGAAGGGCAACAACGAGCTGCTGTCGCTCGTGCGGCCCGAACTCATCGCCGAGATCCACGAACAGTATCTGCAGGCGGGCGCCGACATCATCAGCACCAATACGTTTGGCGCCACGGCAATCGCCCAGTCGGATTACGACCTGGCCGGGCTCGCCTACGAGATGAACGTGGCCTCGGCGAAGCTCGCCCGCGCCGCAGCCGATGCGGCCAGCACGCCGCAGCAGCCGCGCTTCGTGGCCGGGGCACTGGGGCCGCAGCCGCGCACGGCGTCGATCTCGCCCGACGTGAACGATCCCGGCGCACGCAACGTCACGTTCGAGGAACTGCGCGACGCCTACACCGAGCAGCTGAACGGCCTGCTCGACGGCGGCATCGATATCGTGCTGATCGAAACCATTTTCGATACGCTGAACGCCAAAGCCGCCATCTTTGCCGTCGAGACCGTGTTCGAAGAGCGCGGCGAGCGCCTGCCGGTCATGATCTCCGGCACCGTCACCGACGCGTCGGGTCGCATTCTTTCGGGCCAGACCGTCGAGGCGTTCTGGAATTCGGTGCGTCATGCACGGCCCGTCACCATCGGTCTGAACTGCGCGCTGGGTGCCGCGCTCATGCGCCCCTATATCGCCGAGCTGTCCAAGCTGTGCGATACCTGGATCTGCGTGTACCCCAACGCAGGCCTGCCCAACCCCATGGCCGACACCGGGTTTGACGAAGGCCCCGAAGAAACGTCGTCGCTGCTGGAAGAGTTTGCGCGCTCGGGCCTGGTGAACGTGGCCGGAGGCTGCTGCGGCACCACGCCCGATCACATCCGCGCCATCGCCGCCAAAATGGCCGGGCTGGCGCCGCGCGTCGTGCCCGAGATTCCCGTGAAGACCCGCCTGTCGGGCCTGGAGCCGCTGAACATCGATTCCGACACTCTGTTCGTGAACGTGGGTGAGCGCACCAACGTGACCGGCAGCAAGATGTTCCTGCGCCTGATTCGCGAGGAAAAGTACGAGGAGGCGCTTGAGGTCGCCCGCCAGCAGGTCGAGAACGGCGCACAGATCATCGATATCAATATGGACGAGGCCATGCTGGATTCGGCCGCATGCATGCGCCGCTTCCTGAACCTCATCGCCTCCGAGCCCGATATCTCGCGTGTGCCGATCATGATCGACAGTTCGAAGTGGGACGTCATCGAGCAGGGCCTGCGCTGCGTGCAGGGCAAGGCGGTGGTCAATTCCATTTCGCTCAAGGAAGGCGAGCAGGCCTTCATCGAGCACGCACGCCTGTGCCGCAAGTACGGCGCCGCCGCGGTGGTGATGGCCTTCGACGAGCAGGGCCAGGCCGACAATCTGGAACGCCGCAAGGAGATCTGCGCGCGCGCCTACCGCATTCTGGTCGAGGAGGTGGGCTTCCCGCCGGAAGATATCATTTTTGACCCCAACGTGTTCGCCATCGCCACCGGCATCGACGAACACAACCACTATGCCGTCGATTTCATCGAGGCCACGGGCTGGATCACGCAGAATCTGCCGCACGCGCGTGTCTCGGGCGGCATTTCGAATGTCAGCTTTTCCTTTCGCGGCAACGAAGTGATGCGCGAGGCGATTCACGCCGTGTTTCTGTATCACGCCATTCGCCAGGGCCTCACCATGGGCATCGTCAACGCGGGCCAGCTTGCGGTGTACGACGACCTCGACCCCGCCCTGCGCGACATGGTGGAAGACGTGGTGCTGGATCGCCCCGAACCGCTGGGGCGCACCGATCCGGCCGACACCCGCACGCCGACCGAGCGGCTGGTGGAACTGGCCGAAACCATCAAGGGCAGCGGCGCCCGCAAGGAAGAAGACCTGAGCTGGCGCAACGCGCCGGTGGAAGAGCGCCTGACCCATGCGCTGGTGCACGGCATCACCACGTTCATCGTCGAAGATACCGAGGAAGTGCGCCAGAAGATTGCGGCCGAGGGCGGGCGTCCGATCCAGGTGATCGAGGGGCCGCTGATGGACGGCATGAACGTGGTGGGCGATCTGTTCGGCGCGGGCAAAATGTTCCTGCCGCAGGTCGTCAAGTCGGCACGGGTCATGAAGCAGGCCGTGGCCCACCTGATTCCGTTCATCGAAGAAGAAAAGCGCCAGATCGAGGCTGCCGGCGGCGACGTGCGCCCGAAGGGCCGCATGGTCATCGCCACCGTGAAGGGCGACGTGCACGACATCGGCAAGAACATCGTCACGGTGGTGCTGCAGTGCAACAATTTCGAGGTGGTGAACATGGGCGTGATGGTGCCCGCCTCGGAAATTCTGGCCAAGGCCAAGGAAGAGGGCGCCGACATGGTGGGCTTGTCGGGCCTGATCACCCCCAGCCTCGAGGAAATGGCTTACGTGGCCTCGGAAATGCAGCGCGACGAGTACTTCCGTGAACGCAAGATGCCGCTGCTGATCGGCGGCGCCACCACCAGCAAGGTGCACACGGCGGTGAAGATCGCGCCGCAATACGAAGGGCCGGTGATCTACGTGCCCGACGCCAGCCGTTCGGTGGGCGTGGCCACCGCGCTGATGTCCGACCAGGCCGACGACTACCTGCAGAAGCTGGCCAGCGACTACGAGCTGGTGCGCGAGCGTCACGCGAACCGCCGCCAGACGCCGCTCATGAGTCTGGAGCACGCGCGCGCCCATCGCCCGGCAATCGACTGGTCGAATTACGTGCCGCCGCGGCCCAAGTTCATCGGCCGGCGCGAGTTCCGCAACTACGATCTTGCCGAAATCGCACGATTCATCGACTGGACGCCCTTCTTCCAGACCTGGAGCCTGTTCGGCCAGTACCCGGCCATTCTGGACGACAAGGTGGTGGGCGAGCAGGCACGCAAGCTGTTTGCCGATGCGCAGGTCATGCTCAAGAAGATCATCGACGGGCGCTGGCTGACCGCCAGCGGCGTGGTCGCCTTCTACCCGGCCAATACGGTGAATCACGAGGATATCGAACTCTACACCGACGACAGCCGTTGCGAGGTGCTGTTCACGTGGCGCAACCTGCGCCAGCAGCAGGAAAAGCGCGAGGGCATCGACTACAAATCGCTGGCCGATTACATCGCGCCGAAGGAAAGCGGGGTGGCCGATTACATTGGCATGTTTGCCGTGACGGGCGGCCTGGGCATCGAGGCGCACGAGAAGCGCTTTGTGGATGAAGGCGACGATTATTCCGCGATCATGCTCAAGGCGCTCGGCGACCGCTTTGCGGAAGGCTTTGCCGAATGCATGCACGCCCGCGTGCGGCGCGATCTGTGGGGCTACGCGGCCGAGGAGGATCTCGACAACGAGGCGCTGATCGCCGAAAAATACCAGGGCATTCGCCCCGCGCCGGGCTACCCCGCCTGCCCGGAGCACGTGGTGAAGGAAGACATGTTCCGCGTGATGCGCCCCGAAGAAGTGGGCATGAAGCTGACCGACAGCTATGCCATGTACCCGGCATCGAGCGTATCGGGCTTTTACATCAGCCACCCCATGTCACAGTACTTCAACGTGGGCAACATCGACACCGACCAGCTGCACGATTACATCCGGCGCAGCGGCCGCAGCGAAGACGACGTGCGGCGCACGCTGGCAAGCGTGTTGCGCTAGCGAACGGGGCGGGCCAGGGCATGGGCGGCGAGGCATCGGATTCCATCCGTCGCAAGGCGCTCGGAGACTTCCTTCGCAGCGCCCGGGCCCGCGTGCAGCCGGAATCGGTGGGGCTGCCCGCGGGGCAGCGGCGCCGCACGCCGGGCCTGCGCCGCGAGGAAGTGGCGCAGCTGTGCGGTATCAGCACCACCTGGTACACCTGGATCGAGCAGGGGCGACCCGTCACCGTATCGCCGGCCGTGCTGGCGCGGCTGGCGGGGGTGCTGCGCCTGCAGCGGGCCGAGCGCCAGTACCTGTTCGAGCTGGCCGAATGCACCGACCCGGAGCACGAACGCATGCAGGGCGACGCACTGCCGCCGGTGCTGGCCGACTGCGTGCACAGCATCACGGCGGCGGCCTACATTCTTGACCGCTGCTGGAACGTGATGTCGTGGAACCAGCCGTTTTTGCAGCTGTTCGACGGCTGGCCCGTGCGTGACGCGCGCCCCAACCTGCTGCGCTACATCTTTCTTGACCCGGCTGCCCGCTCGCTGGTGGTTGACTGGGAAGAGCGTGCAAGCCGGGTGGTTGCCGAATTTCGTGCCGACGCCGGGGCGCATACCGGGGAAGACGACGTGCGCGAAGTGATTCAGGAGCTGCTGCGCGAAAGCCCCCTGTTCGCGCACTGGTGGACCCGCCATACCGTGATCGATCGGCGCGGCGGCGTGCGCGACTTTCAGCACCCCCGCGAGGGGCGTCTGAGCTACCAGCAGATTACCTTTCGCCTGGCCACCCGGCCCGACTGCAAGCTGGTGATGCTGTTGCCGGCCGCGGGCGAGCGGGCCAAGGCAGGCAGCGAGTGAAGTAAACTCGTGTCATCTCATTTAACCAGGCATCTGTTACCAATATGTCCAAGCACTACGAGTCTGACATCACCAAGCTGATCAATCAGATCAAGCAGCAGCAGCCCGATACCGAGCTGCGTCAGCGCGAAGGCCGTTCCCGGCTGTGGGACAAGCACGTCGATCCGGAACTGCACGAGGGCTTCAAGCAGGCCAACGTGCCGCAGCCGCCCTACGTGTATTACCCGGCGCAGTGAAGCCGGCAACATGGCTTCCGGCAAGGTAGGCAGGGGCGCGATCGACGCCCTTGTCTCGCCCCCCACCGACAGCACGCCCGATACGGTGGATTCGGTGGCGCTTGCGCGCCTGTACGGCGAACCGCTGTTCAGTCTGCCGCAAGACCTGTACATTCCGCCCGATGCGCTCGAGGTGTTTCTGGAAGCCTTCGAAGGGCCGCTTGACCTGTTGCTGTACCTCATTCGCAAGCAGAACTTCAACGTGCTCGACATTCCCATGGCCGATGTCACGCGCCAGTATCTGTCGTATGTCGAGCAGATTCGCCGCCACAATCTCGAGCTGGCGGGTGAATACCTGCTCATGGCGGCGCTGCTGCTCGAAATCAAGTCGCGCATGCTGTTGCCCGTGCGCAAGTCCGACACGGGCGAAGAGGTCGAAGACCCGCGTGCCGAACTGGTGCGCCGCCTGCTGGAATACGAGCAGATGAAGCTCGCGGCCCGCAAGCTCGACGAGCTGCCCCAGCTGGGGCGCGACTTCCAGCGCAGCCGGGCCTTTGCCAACCTCAAGGTCGAAACATTGTTGCCCGAGGTGCGGCCGGAAGACCTGCGCGACGCGTGGCGCGAAATCATGCGCCGTGCGCGCCTGAACGCGCGCCACCACATCACCCGCGAACAACTGTCGGTGCGCGAGCACATGACCCTGATTCTGCGTCGTCTGGCCGACGTGCGCTTCATGGAGTTCACCGAACTGTTCATGGAGCGCGTGGGCCAGGGCGACGCCGTGGCGGTCATCGTGGTGCATTTCCTTGCCATGCTCGAGCTCGCCCGCGAGTCGCTGCTCGACATCACCCAGGCCGAGCCCTACGCACCGATCTACGTGCGTCTATCGTATCTGCGCGCGGCGGCCTGAGCCCGCCTGCGCGATTTCTTATTGAACGGAGCGTTTCTTGAAAGTCGTTCACACCATCGATGAACTGCGCGACCAGTTGCGCGGCCAGCTGAACATTTCGTTTGTGCCGACCATGGGCAACCTGCATGAAGGCCACCTGGCCCTCATGAAGCTCGCGCGCCAGCATGGCGACCCGGTGGTGGCCAGTATTTTCGTGAACCGGCTGCAGTTCGGGCCCAATGAAGACTTCGACCGCTACCCGCGTACGCTGGCAGCCGATATCGAAAAGCTCGAACGCGACCGTAACGTATACGTGCTGTTCGCGCCCGACGAGCGCGAAATGTACCCGGAACCCCAGAGCTACCGCATTCAGGGCCCGCCCGATCTGGGCGACATTCTTGAAGGCGAATTCCGCCCCGGTTTCTTCAATGGGGTCAGCACCGTGGTCATGAAGCTGTTCGCCTGCGTGCAGCCGCGCGTGGCCGTATTCGGCAAGAAAGACTACCAGCAGCTCATGGTGGTGCGTGCCATGTGCCGCCAGTTCCGCCTGCCGATCGACGTGCTGGCGCACGAAACGGTGCGTGACACCGACGGCCTGGCCCTGTCGTCGCGTAACGTCTACCTCACGCCCGAGGAACGCAGCGAGGCGCCGCGCCTGTACCGCGCGCTCAACGACGTGGCCCGGCGCGTGAGCGACGGCGAGCACGACCTGCAGCGGCTGGAAGCCGAGGCCATGGCCGGGCTCGAGCACCACGGCTGGCAGGTCGATTACTTCTCGGTGCGCCGCCAGCGCGATCTGAAGCTGCCCACCCCCGACGAAGTGGCGGCCGGCGAACCGCTGGTCGTGCTGGCTGCAGCGCGTCTGGGTGCCACCCGGCTGATCGACAACCTCGAGATCATGCGCTAGCCGGCGGCGGTCTTTACGGCCGCCCCCGCCCGCCGTTGCGCCTTGCCCGGGCATGTCCCGGCCGCGTGCCGGGACATTTTCATCCATCGCCGAAAACGAGCGTAGATGCCCCCATTGGCCGCATGCCAGAATGGGCGCCCACACACATTCAGGAGAGGGCGATGAGCGACTTCATGCGGTCGGGTTTCAACGACAGCCGCGTTGCGGTGCTTACACCGCGCGAGCGGGATGTGATGGCATATGTGGCCACCGGCAAGCCCAACAAGGTCATTGCGGCGGAATTGGGCGTGTCACAGCGCACGATCGAGGCCCATCGGGCGCGCATCTTCCAGAAAATGAAGGTGCGTAATGCGGTCGAGCTTGCGCATCGTCTGCTGGCGCCGGCCAACCGGCAGTCGCTGTAACGGGCCCGCTCGTGCAGAAATCGTTTCCGCTACGTCATCACTTGATGACGTCGTGCGGCGGGGCCAGGTGGCGCGCCGCCGCATGGCCGCGGTGTCAGCAGTTCAGGGCGGGCCGAGCCTTGAGTTCGTCGATGCCGTCGAGATCGGCCTGGCGCGTCAGCCGGTGTTCCAGCATGGGTTGCACGCCGTTGATCGCGTTCACGCGCAGCTGGTTGTCGTTGGTGAACGTGAGATCGGCCTTGGCGGTGTCTTGGTTCGCGTGTACCAGGGCAATGCGCAGCGGCTGGCTGCCGATGATGTTCCAGCACCCCTGTTCGGCGAACGACTGGGTGGGCTGGTTGCCTATGAGCAGCGTGGTGCGTGCGCGCCATTCGCCGCTGGGGGCCAGCGTAACCATAAACCGTGCCGCCTCGCAGGTCGTGCCCGCAGGGCAGGGCACCGTGCCCAGGAAGCTGCGCGCTTCGGCCAGCGGGCGCGGTGTGGCCTGCACGGGCTCCTGCCCGGCGGCCTGCGCCTCGGCGGCCGCCACGTCGATGGGTTCCGGGCCTGCGCTGCCGAACCCCAGCTGAATCTGCGGCGACGCCCGGCGTGAACCGGCCATGGCCTGGCTTTCGGCGTCGAGATGCGTGTTTTCGCGCGATGAATCGTAAAGAGCGGCACTTTGCTGCGGTTGCGCACAGCCGGCCACGAGGCCGGCCAGGGCGAGGGCGGCGGTCAGCAGTGCAGCGCGAAGAGGGCGGGTGGAAAGATTTGCGGGCATGAACGTTTCCATCGAAGACGCGGGGAAAGCTTCCTCATTTCATTCTACGCATTTCCATTGGCTTTGGGGGCGTCGTGACGAGCGGTTACTGGGTGCTTCTCGCGTTGCCGGCAACGGCTCTGGCGGGTGTCGCGTGCGAGCGCATCGCCAGTGACTATGCGCGTCGCATCGATGCGGGGGCTGCGGTCGACGGGGCCACGCTTTGTGCGGCGCTGCGGGCGGCTTCGACAACGGTTTTCCTGGTTTGCGCCGCCGCTAGTCTGGCGTGCGTGGTGGTGCTCATCCTCATGCGTGCTCTGGGCCCCCTGGCTCTGGCTCGTGCGGGCGCCTGCATGGTGTTGCTGCTGCTGGCGCTCATCGACGCGCGCTGCCGCGTGTTGCCCGATGCGCTCACGCAGCCGCTCATGTGGGCCGGCCTGCTGCTGTCGGCTGCGGGCTTGGGGCCGGCACCAGCCGCCGCGCTGGCGGGGGCCGCCGCCGGGTATCTCTTTCTGCGCGGGGTCAACGCCGTGTTCGTGTTCTGGCGGGGGCACGAGGGCATGGGGCGCGGCGACATGAAGCTGCTGGCTGCGCTGGGTGCGTGGCTGGGCTGGGCGCCCTTGCCGGAAGTGCTGCTGGCCGCCAGCCTTGGCGGGGCGCTGGTGGCCGTACTGCGGTGGGGCCGGCAGGCATGGCGGGCCACCCTGCCCTTCGGGCCGTTTCTGGCCGCGGCCGGAGGGTTTGGGCTCGTGCGGGGGGCTGTTGTACAGTTTCCCTTTTGACTGGAAACGTCCGCATGTACAAGGTTGGTCTTACCGGGGGCATCGGTTCGGGCAAGAGCAAGGTGGCGGAAATGCTGGCGAAGTGGGGTGCGGCGGTGATCGACACCGACGTGATCGCCCACGAGCTCACGGCGCCGGGCGGTGCCGCCATCGAACCCATACGGCGCGCGTTCGGGCCCGACGTCATTGCCGAAAACGGTGCGCTCGACCGGCCGGCCATGCGCGAGCTGGTGTTCCAGAGCCCCGAAGCGCGCCGCCGGCTGGAAGCGATTCTGCATCCCATGATCCGGGCCGAAACCGAGGCGCGGGCACGGGTGGCTGATGGCTGCTACGTGGTGTTCGTTGTGCCGCTGCTGGTGGAATCGGGGCGCTGGCTCGACGAGCTTGATCGGGTGTGCGTGGTCGACTGCGACCCGGAAACCCAGATCGCCCGCGTTCAGGCGCGCAGCGGGCTGACGCATGATGCTATTGCGCGTATCATGTCAGCACAGGCCTCACGAGAGGAACGAAACGCCGCCGCGCACGACCTCATCAACAACGGTGGCGGTACCTCGCTCGACGAACTGGAGCACCAGGTCCGGGCGTTGCACGAACGCTGGTGTCGAAGCTTCTAAAGGTTGTAGGTCGCGTGATTCTCTACGAATATCCATGCAATGAGCGCATTCGCTCCC
>Ga0079224_100010913_pt1 | contig 12491 bp, 10 predicted proteins | sample Stecom2015_FD_80414 | JGI IMG/M metagenome (GOLD analysis project Ga0079224, IMG submission 80414) | Agricultural soil microbial communities from Utah to study Nitrogen management - Steer compost 2015 | ecosystem: Environmental > Terrestrial > Soil > Agricultural land | place: USA: Utah...
AATAGGCTGTTGTAAATCGAAGATGTGTACATCATCAATAGCAAGGCCTTCATAGGTGGCTCCTTGATCCGTCCACAATACAAACCGGAAGGAAATGACCGGTCCCGATTGAGGCAGAGGGATACTGGCTACGTGCCAGTATGTTTCTCCGGGTTCTGTCCAGGCCTGAATGCTATCGTTTTGGTACCAATTGGTGCCGCTTCCGGCAGCTCCCAGTTTGTACCAATGATGGCCATCATTACTATATTCTACAAAAGCCTGATCAAAAATACTTTCTCCCGGACGTTCAATATCGATGGCTAAATGGAAACTCAACATCGGATTTTGTAATTGACTGATGTCGAAGCAAGGACTATATAAATACGAAAATTCGCGATTGTTATAGTGTCCGGCCAAATTCGTTTTCCATACCTTGTTTCCACTTGCGGCATGATTTATTTGAGGGGCAGTAGGTATGCCATGCTCCCACGAATTGAGTATGCCCTCTGCAAAAAAGAATCCATCATTAGTTTCAAAGTTTTGCAGGTAAGGAAAGCTGTCTATGATGGGCTGGTTAATAATTTGGACATTCAGTATGCTGTCATTTAAGTGGTAAGTGTCTGTAGGTACATGAACCCAAGCTGATAATTCATGAGTGCCGATTGAAGATAAATCCATCAGTTCAGCAAAGGTAAATGAGAGGGTGTCCTTATCGGGGATGGAGTCAATCAGGGCAGTGATCGGTGCTTGTCCGTTTAGTTGATAGCTGACTTGTAGGTCATAAATGGTGTGCAATACTCCGTTGCGTATGCGCAGGGTTAGCGGAACCTGATCGCCCAAACTGCAGTTGTAATGAAAAACACTGTCCAATGCCAATAACTGTGCATCGTCAGTTACCGTGTATAACTCAAAGTTATCCATAGTTAACCCGTTGCCAAAATAGCGGGTGCTAATCATCGAGGTGTCGAACTGTCCTAAACGGATCTGAGTGCTGGTCGAAAATTGTTGACCGGCAGCGGCCAGATAATCGGATAGGGAAATAGAGCCGGTAGGATGGACTAATCCTAAATTATTAGTGTCAATCTGATAGTCAAAAAGTGGAATCCAATCATCATTATCGCTGCCCCTCAACCAGACTTGATTGCCGGTATCGTATTTGGGTACACCATGTAAAATATAATCAAATGAGCACCTGACTTCATCCTGATTGGTAGAATAATTACTCAAATTGAAAGTTCCGGTGACGGTATTAAAGCTACTCTCTGATAAATTATATCGTTGATTTCCGTCATTATCCAAACTCAGCGATTGGACTCCTGTAATAGTTACTGCAGAGTTTACCCGGTTTCTGACTCTTCCTTTTCTTTTGTTTGTGGTAAAGTCCCAACGGTTTGCACCGGGAATACCAATGTAGGCGCTTCCTTTGTGTTCGGCAAGGCTCATTTGCTCAAACCCTTCTTGGTAAGTCGCACTCAGGTTGAGTGGTTCATTAGGTAGTTGGTAAACGGTGACCGATAAAGAGTCGTTTCCGGTAAAAGGATCGGATAGTAATAAATTGGTGACGGCAACGTCAATGGCATACATACCAACATCGGATAAGTTTAAGCTTCCTACTTGAATTTGCGCACTACTTGCAGGAGGAATGCTGTTGGTAAATATCTGGCTTTGCCAACTGCCCCCATTCACCCGATAAGAAATACGGTATTGTGTGGCAGTGGCGGCATCTTGATTTTGGATGCGTAAAGAAAGGTTTTCATGGCTGCTTAATTGTCGCTGTGTCCATTCCCGGCCACTCACCGGAGCATCTATACTCAGTAGATGTAGATCACCCGGAATAGCCGTGGCGCAGGTGCCGGAATCTGCCTGCTTGCTTATAGCAAGGGCACGGATTCCGTTGCTGCCATTGATTATGGGAGCCACCGACACCCATTGCGTATCTTGTAGCTGTAAGCCGGAAAAGGTATAATTCAACGCAGTGGTGCTGGCTACTTGCATCATGTTGGCACCTTGTTTTTGGAAAACGGCATAGCCGTTAGCTCCGGGTATTGAGGGCCAAGTGATTTTTAAACTACCCGGACACTGCTCCTCAAGTGGAGCAAAGCTCACCACCGGTCGGGTACTTAAGGTAAACGGTTTGCTGGTGCTAGTTTCGCCGGTTCCGTTTCGGGACACCCGCACCAAACATTGATTAGAACTGATTCCTTGAGGAAGGAACCAAATGAAGGCACGCTTATCTGCCGGCACATTATTTTGAATACTTTGCCAGGTATTTCCATTGTCGGCAGAAAAGAGAAGTTCGAAACTTTGATTGCCGGAGGATGCCTCCCAATATATCATTAAACTATCAGTATTGGGTAAAGCTTCTCCCCCAAATGGGTATTGGATACGCAAACCGAAAGGTATAAAATCGTAAGCAACCACAAATTCTTGTTGATTTACAGGAACATTCTGGCCTAAGATTTTTATAGTGTAATTACCGGCTGCAGGTTGGTTTATGGTAATTTGTTCAACATTGTTGCGGCTATCCACACCGATGCTTGCCGGGTCATCTACAAAATTGGGATCAGGGTTTAATACCCAGGGAAGTAAGGTGTTTCCGGATGGTGAAATGATTTGAAGATCCAGGTTGTTTACTAAGGTTTGTGCCGACAAGGGTGCTGCCGGTGCATCATTCCAATACAACATTATTTTAGCCTCAGCAATGTTAGCAGGAATTTGAAGGTTGAAGTTTTTAATCTGTTCCGTATTTATGGTATCGATAAAGAATTGGCTACTATCCAGCATACGCAGGGAGTGCCCTACATTCATCAATCCAAATCCGAAACGAAAATCAGGACCAATATTGCCTAAGTCATCTGCTCCGTTCATCAGCAATGTTTTGATTAAGCTGCCTTTCGGATTTTCGCCTGAATGCATCTGCTTGTAGCGCTCATACAACAATCCCGCAGCTCCGGCTACATTGGGACATGCCATACTTGTGCCGGAATTCAGGGCATAATTGTTATGATCAACAGTGGAGTATAAACGAGTACCTACTGCGGTAATTTCAGGTTTCAATCGGCCGTCTTTGGTAGGTCCACGAGAGGAAAACAGACTTAAGATGTCTCTGGTTTTACCATTACTGCCTACGGTCAATACGTTCTTAGCTGTAGAATAGGCGCCGGTTACCGTGGCAAAACCCGGAGGGTAGGGGCTGCAGGTCATGGTGCCATCATTAGCTGCCGCAAACACATGCAACAAGGCATCATGATCTCTCATTTGTTGGTCCAGAATCTGACTGTATAAATCATAGGTACCCATATAAGCACAGTTATGTAACTGTGTGCCATAGGAATTATTGGTAATACTCATGCCAAAATCCGCGATATACGTGGCCGTATTGGCAATAACCTGACTAAAGTAATCGGAAATTAATTGACTGGAAGGTGCGTAACCCCTCATTAAAGGATCTCTAATTCCTGCCCCGCCAACGGTTCCTGTAGTATGAAATCCATGTGTGGTGAACAACATCGGATTCATACTATTCATGCGATCATCAAAATCTACATGATAGGGATCGGAGTCATCTCCCACACCAATAGTCACCCCGGCACCGGTCAGGTTATGCCCACCCAGTGCAAGGGCTTGTTGGGCTACCTGCGTGTTGGTAAATCCTTTAGCCTGAAAGGCTATGGCCTCGTCTGCTAAAACTGGGGAGATGTACCGCACCAATGGATGTTTTGCCAGTTTTAGAAGAGCCTGTTCACCGATTTCCAATTGCCAGATTGATTGGGATTTCCAGGATTGTTGAGGAGGCAACGTAATACTCATAGAAGTGAATAGCGCGGAAACTTCATTAGGCTCTAGGTGAGAGTCAACAGATACCAGGACTTCCAGAGTGGAACTGCCTGTTGCCCATTCTTCAACCAACAGCTTGCTGATTTTATCATGGGGTTGCACTGCCGACCAGGCTGTAATGCCGCTTTGTTGTAATTGTATTTCACTGGGGCTTTCTGTGAACCTGGCCAGCACCCAGGTATCCTTCAGTTGGTCTTGAATTTCAAAAATTCCGGACAATTGGTTGGAAAGGTGAGCCTGATCTATTTGTAAGTAAAACTGTGCTGAATGGTGTTGTTTAATAGCTTGTTGGATAGCTGATTCCAAAGTCATTAAATTCATTTCAGGACTTACCGGGCGATTAACCAGAACAAGCGGAACTGTTGGTGTGTTTTTTTGCTGAGCAAGTGCAGTAGTATTACACAGAAATGCGATGAGTATAATAGAAAAAAGTTGTCTGGTAAAGTTAAGATTCATAATAACGGAAAGTTGAATATTATAAAGTCCTTAAAAATACACAATAGTCTGTTTAAATAAAGGGTTAAATTTTTTTAAGTAATGAAGAGTAAGTCTGACCACATTATGATTGACATATAGAAAATAATCTCAAAATATTCAGCAGTAAATATTTGGATTAATTAAAAATAAATTTTATCTTGTACTGGATTATATGTATAAATTTTCACACCTTAAATAGAATGTCCTATGATATTTAATCGTACTTCTCGTTATCGCACTCCACTCACGGTAGAGGAGATAAAACATCGGTTATTAGGTAAGCATATACAGGTACATCATTTAGATTTTGAAGTGTTAGAAAAGGAGAATATATTAAAAGTGATTCCTCACGCGGAAAATATCAATTCCGTAAAAACTCTACCCATAACGCATATTGAAATGCAGGCCCAAGGAAACTCCGGTACGCGGGTAACGGTAACCTCTAAACCACGCCGTATTGATGTAGGGGGGCCTTATTTAATTGTCATTTTTTGTTTGTTTTGCATCATTGGTGCCAGTATATTTTATTTCACCAATCCAACAGAAAGCTATTGGCCTCCCATAGTTATGGTGAGCATTGGCTTATTCATCTTTATTGTTTTTTGGCTGCGTATGGAATCCGGCTATTTTGATTATACCCGAAAAATAAGAGACTATATTAAGCATCATGTTAAATAATTAACCTTAAAGTAAGCAGCCAATCTGTTTGCATCAAAAAATATAGCGCCTGAATTTTCAGGCGCTATATTTTTTGATTTGTTTTTCCAGCTTTTTGAGCTGTCTTTTTTCTTTAAACTGGTCAATTAGTTTTCCTCCTAAATAGAGAGCCAAATTAAAGGCTTGCCATTTCAGAAAAGAAATACCTATTTTTTTGCCAATTGTTGCTAATTTACTTTTTGCTTTATTGGCTTGAGAAGTGCTGAATAAGGGTGCAGACTTTGCGGTAACAGTAGATTTTTTCTGGCCTTTATTACCCTTGCTCAATAAGCCGGATACTGTAGCCATCAGCAGACTTTGCGGACTTAGGAAGCCTAAAAAGTTGCTTTCCATTTCTTGGAGCTTGCGGGCCACTTTTTCCTGCTCTTCATTTAGTTGGTCAAGATTGCGAATAGATTTACGTTTGTAGGAAGTACTCATAATTCAAGTTTAGGATTCCGGAAAGTAGTTTTTAATAGAAAACTTAGGCTTCCTCCTCATCATCTTCATCATCGTCAGTCAGGTGCCTTCCGGGTTTCTTCTTCCGCGTAAGCAACATAGCCATTTTGCCGGCAAAATAATTGACCACATATTTACTCTTCAATAGGAATACAAAGGAAAACAGCAAGACAATGCCTGCTACGGAAAAGTAGCCTGCAGCCTTACTCTTGAATAAGGTGGCCAGCCATTCAGCCAATCCTAAGGAAAGGAAAAATCCGGCGGTAAAAAACAAAAAGATGGCAACAATGACATAAGCAAAATAACCCATCACATTGACTACTCGTTCTATCGTCTCTAGTCGAAACTGTTCGTAACGTAGTTGTGCGTACTGGGTTATTTTCTCTTTAAGCGAGTTGATTGGGTTTTTCAAATTGCCGCAATTTTACGAATGATTAAGCACTAAAAATCTCGTCTTCAATATCCGCCGTTTTTTTGGACAGTTTGCTTTTTAAGCGATCAACACTAGCTTTTAATCGATTTATTTGTTCCTGACGAGAGTCTTTATCAGATCCTAAAATATAACCGGCTGCGGCACCAATTGCGGCACCAATTAATAAAGTTGCGACAGTTTTTCCTGCATTGTTGGGCATAATTAATAGTTTTTAAAGTGAAAGTTAGTTTAACTCCTAATCCTACAAATCTAAGGAAATTAGGCCATTTCACGGGGTTTCTTTAGCCAATTTAATAAAACCTTATCATTTTTCTGCATTCTTCACTTCACTGAAAGTGAATTGTTTAGCACTTAGTCACGTGGTAATATGGTCTTGCTCTTAAAGTATATCTTATCTTTAGCGACGATTTCAGCCTAAAAAGTGCATCATTTTTTTAGCACCAAGTCTGTTCACTCCTTTGCAAGTGGGTTTACTTTTTTTAAGTGCTGTATCTTGACTGATGATTCTATTCATCTCATGAAAGAATCTCTTAAAAATTAATCATCTGTGTCTGATATTATAGAATTACTACCCGATCATCTGGCTAATCAAATCGCTGCCGGCGAGGTGATTCAGCGCCCGGCATCGGCAGTAAAGGAGCTTTTGGAAAATTCCATTGATGCCGGCGCCCGGCATATTCAGCTCATTTTGAAAGATGCCGGAAAGGAATTGATTCAAGTAGTGGATGACGGTAAGGGCATGAGTCCTATGGATGCCCGTATGAGCTTTGAACGACATGCTACCTCAAAAATTAGAAATATTGATGACTTGTTCTCGATCCGAACTATGGGCTTTCGGGGTGAGGCCTTAGCCTCCATTGCTGCAGTTGCTCAGGTGGAAATGAAAACTCGTCAACCAAAAGAAGAGTTAGGAACTTTACTGCGAATTGAAGCATCAACAGTGGTCACACAAGAAGCGGTTTCCTGCCCTGAGGGTACCAGCTTTTCTATCAAAAACCTCTTTTATAATGTTCCTGCAAGACGCAAGTTTCTGAAATCTAACACCTCAGAATATAAGCACATCATCGATGAGTTTACTCGTGTAGCTATGGCATATCCTGAGGTGGCTTTCCGACTTTATCATAACAATACCGAACAACTTAACTTGCCTGGCACACATGCTAAAGGGCGGGTATTGGATTTGTTGGGCAGTAAAGTGGAACAACACCTGATTCCTGTGGAGGAATCAACAGAGCTGTTGCAGATACGCGGATTTATTGGCAAACCGGCAGCGGCTACCCGTACTCGAGGGAACCAATACTTTTTTATTAATAACCGATTTATTCGAAATGCTTATTTGAATCATGCTGTAGTTCAGGCTTATGAAGGTTTGATAGATAAGGAGTCCTTTCCTTTTTATGTGTTGTTTTTTGAACTGGATCCTCAGAGGGTAGATGTCAATGTGCATCCTTCCAAACAAGAAGTGAAGTTTGACGATGATCGTATTTTATATGCCTATTTAAATGCTGCGGTGAAACATGCTTTGGCTCGGTTCAATATTGCACCGGCGCTGGATTTTAGTCTGAATGCTGATATACAGCAGTTAGATGCGATACGGGTACTTCCCAATACGGAAACTCAATCCAAAGTACAATCCGGGTTTTTGCATCATAGCTTTAGTGAAGGAGGCAAGGCTCACTTATTAGAGAATCAAAAAAGCAGAGCAGACTGGCAACAGCAACGCACTACTTTTTTTCCTTCTATGCCGGAAGCTCAGACTCCGATTGAGCAACCGGAACCTCAAGAGCAGCCAACACTTCCGGTGGGAGAGGAGCGGGCCCAACAAGTATTGCAATGGCGAGAATTTTTGATTACTACTTTAAAATCAGGCTTACTGGTATTGCATCAAAAACGGGCTTTAGAATGCATTGTATACGAACGCTTAGTAAAGCGCAGACATCAGGGTTTGGAATTATCACAACAGTTATTATTCCCCTTAAATATAGAGTTAAGTCCGGCAGATTCGACCTTGCTACAGGAATTATTGCCCAGCTTAAAGCAAATAGGTTTTGATATTGAACCTTTTGGTAAATTCACCTATGTGGTTCAGGGCGTGCCGCCAGATGTGCCGGCAGGCAAAGAACAAGCGCTTATTGAAGGTCTTTTAGAGCAGTTGAAGCAAGAAAGTTCTACTTGGAAATTGAGCCATGAAGAACGCTTGTTACGTAGCCTGAGTAAGCGTTTAGCTCAGCCTGCATACCTACAACCTGAAGAAGCACGCACCTTGATTGATGAATTGTTTGCTTGCAACAGTCCGCAAGTAACTCCAGATGGAGAACGTGTATTTTCTATACTTCCACGAGAGTCAATTGCCTCATTATTAGTTTAGAAAGAGAAAGTTATTTTGGAGAATAAGTGAATAAACCTACATTTGACAAGTTAATTAAGTTAATGGTAATTTTTTTTTGAAGCACTTGTTTATGTAGATCAAAAAACTATTTTTGCCGCGTAATTTAGACTATTAACCACCATAATTTAATTATTAAATTTTCGTAAACAACAAAATCAGATTTTATGGCAGACGTAAAAACAGCCACCGCAAAAGCGCCTCATGCTCCTCGTTCAGCAGGAAAGCCTAAAAATTCAAACAACTTCTGGATTAACTTGTTAGTCGTATTAGTTTGTGTAGCTATTGGTTGGCTCATTCGTATTTTCGTTTTGGGAAATCCAGATAACTTTAGTGACGCAGAAAAACACGTTCCTAAAAACTTCTTAGGTAATATGTACTTGGGTGGATTTGTCGTACCCTTTTTGATTGCCATGTTCCTGATTATGTTGGCTTTTGTAATCGAAAGAGCAGTCAGCATCAATAAAGCAAAAGGAAAAGTAAATGGTGGTGAATTTGTACGTAAAGTTCAATATCACTTAGCCAATAAAAACGTGGACGCTGCTTTGGCAGAGTGTGACAAACAAAGTGGTTCAGTAGGCAACGTGATGAAAGCCGGCCTTCAAACCTACAAAGAAATGATTAGCAATACGGAGTTAACTACTGAGCAGAAATTGCTGAGCATCTCTAACGAGATTGAAGAAGCTACTGCTTTGGAAATGCCTATGCTGGAGAAAAACTTGGTGTTTTTATCTACCATTACTTCTGCCGCAACGCTATTGGGTCTGTTGGGTACGGTTATTGGTATGATTACAGCCTTTGCGGCCATGTCTGCGGCAGGTGCTCCCGATCCTAACAAACTGGCAGCTGGTATTTCTGAAGCCCTGTATAACACGGCCTTAGGTATTGGTACCTCCTTTATTGCTATGATTGCATACAACTTCTTTACTACTATTTTAGACGGTATCAATTATAGCATTGACGAAAGCGGATTTACCTTAACACAAAGTTTTGCTGCCCACTACAAATAGTAGGGCTGCAAAATAATTTTGTGAAAAAAAATCATTTTTTCGTCTCTATATAAAATACCAAGAAGATGCCTAAAATAAAAATGCCGCGTAAAAGTACGCACATTGACATGACGGCTATGTGTGACGTAGCCTTTCTGTTACTCACCTTCTTCATGTTGGCCACTAGTTTTAAACCACCGGAAGTCGTTACAGTGCGTAACCCCGGCTCTACTTCAACAATGGCCATTCCTGAAGGATACATGCTGATAACCTTGGATAAGGACGGTCGGGTGTTCTATTCTTTGGATGAGATGAATGTAAAGCGTTCCGTTATTGAGCAAATCAATAATGATAAAGGCCTGGGCTTAACCCCGGCCGAAATCGAAAGCTTTATGTTAGGGGGTGCCCTTGGTGTTCCGTTTAGCCAACTAAAGTCATACTTGGCTTTAAGTCCTGAAGAACAAAAGGAATATGCTAAAACAGCACCCGGTATTCCGGCCGATACCACCAATAATTATGACGTAAACGAATTGGCCTATTGGGTAGCTACTACCGTAGGTCACTATCCTAAAGGTCGTATAGCCATCAGAGCCGATGGCGAAGCCGGATATCCTGATATTCAAAAAGTAATCAGCACCTTAGGAAAGCAAAAACTGTTTCGTTTCAGCTTTATTACCGACCCTAAAGGAGTGCCTCCGGGAACTGCCCTTTATGAAGAATTGTCTGGTAGTAACGCAGCAACAGAAGCTGAATAAGCAAAGAAAAGGACTGAAACGTATTTAAAAACACTCAAAACTATTTTGGATCATGGCAGAAATGGAGGTAAAAGGCGGGAAGAAAGGTAATCCCAGAATTGACCTTACGCCAATGGTGGATCTTGGATTCTTATTGCTGACCTTTTTTATTATGACAACGACAATGTCTAAGCCGAAAGCAATGGAAATTCAAATGCCGTTCAAAGATGACAAGATTCCTAAAGAAGAGCAAAGCAAAGTAAAGAACGATGAAGCACTCACCGTTTTGCTCAGCAAGGACCATCGCGTATATTACTATCATGGTATAGGCGACGATCCTGAAAATCCGCCTGAAGTAGAATATACCTACTTCAGTAATGAAGATGGTATTCGCGATGTGCTGATCGAGAAGAAGAAAACCGTTAATGATTTGATTAGTCAAGGAGTACTGGACGCCGATGATAAAGTTACCGTACTCATTAAGCCGGATGCTACCAGCACTACTGACGACTTGATTAATATTCTTGATGAAATGACCATTAATGCCATTCCGGTGTATGCTGTGGTCGATATTACACCGGTAGACCTCGATTTTATTAAATCTCCTGAGTCTGGAAATTCAGGTGCAGCAGCAGAATAAGCTGATTTGTGCAATTTCTGGCTTTTTACGTCTTAGTAGTATAAAAGAAAAGATATTATGGATATCAATAAAATATTAAACTCCGACTACCTCGATATTCTTTTTGAAGGTCGCAACAAAAAGTATGGTGGCTACGAGTTGAGAAAAAAGTACACCAGACGCATGGCAACTGCTGGCTTAATTGCAGTGCTCATAGTTGGAGGTGCTTTTGCTTCAACACTGATCCGACCTAAGGAGAAGGTAGTAGAACTGGCGCCGGTGGAGAAGAAAGTAGTGATGGCAGAACTGCCACCTATCGATCCTAAAAAACCACCACCACCACCACCCGTTGCACCACCACCACCCGTAAAGCCAACGGTGAAGTTTACCCCTCCGGTAATTAAAAAGAACGAAGAGGTGACTAAAGAAGATAAACCGGAACCACCAAAACCGGAAAAAAATGAAGTAGTAGGACCTAAAACGGTAGCCGGATCCGGTGATCCGAACGCCATTGATCCGGGTTTGAATACCAACCCGGGCACAGGTACCGGTCCTGTAGAGTCTGCACCACCTCCACCTGATAAAATTTTTACATCAGTAGAACAAATGCCGGAGTTCCCGGGAGGACAAGAAGCGCTGTTGCGCTACCTGGCTACTCATATTCAATACCCTACACAAGCCCGGGAAGAAGGCATTGAAGGAAGAGTGATTCTTCGCTTTGTGGTAGATCAAGGGGGTAATGTAGGTGATATTCAAATCCAAAGAGACATTGGCGGCGGCTGTGGTAAAGAAGCACAACGAGTAGTGGCTAAAATGCCTAAATGGAAAGCCGGTAAACAAAATGGTACTGCCGTAAAAGTGTATTACACCTTACCCGTTACCTTTAAGTTGCAATAAATTATTGCTGTAGTTATAAAAGCCACCCTAATTAAACGGGTGGCTTTTTTTTAAATTTAGTTTGTAAGGCCTCTGCTGGCTGCAGGCCTTGGCAGGCTTTAGAATTTATGGTTTTGATTTGTAGGTAGGTAGAATAAACCCTATTTTTGCGAACAATTTTTTAAACTTATGAGCACAACAAAAAAATATTTAAACTTTGGATGGACTGTTTGCCTGGCCGGTAGCTTGCTATTAGGCGCTTGTAACGAGCAGGTAGCCCAAACCAGTCCTGCTGCTGATTCAGTATCCAGTGCTGCTTCTCTTAAAATAGCCTATGTGAATCTGGATACGCTGGAAAGTAACTACGAATATTTTAAAACCAAGAAGATAGAGTTTGAAAAGCGTCAGCAATCGATGCAAAATGAGGTAGAGCGCCTGGCTCGTAATTTTCAACAGGAACTGACTGCATTTCAGAAAAAAGTACAAGCCGGAAGCTTAACCCAAACTGAAGGTGAAGCTGCACAAAAACGCTTAGCAGGTATGCAGGAAAATTTGGAACGTCGCCAACAAAGCTTAGGACAACAGCTGATGACTGAGCAAGAAGCCTTCAATCTTGATTTACAAAAGCGTTTAGACGATTTTATTTCTGTTTTTAATAAAGATAAAGGTTATGATTTTATCCTTTCGTATGTAAAAGGAGGAAATATCCTTTTTGCCAATCCCAACTTGGATATTACACAGGAAGTTATTTCCGGAATGAATGAGATGGACAAAGGAGCGAAGAATAGTAAAGTAGATACAAGCAAATAAAAGTTCGCTTTCTTTCAAGAGAGTTTTTAGAAATCAATAAGAGGCTATCAAAAATGATAGCCTCTTATTGATTTTAGTTACCTATAGAAAGTGCGTGGTAGCTTATTAGATAAACTACCAGAAGCAGGTCTTTGCGGTTTAGGCAACCCTCCCCATTTCTTTAAGGAAGTTTACATGTGCCTTTATGGCACGATTA
>Ga0079224_100010914_pt1 | contig 12488 bp, 7 predicted proteins | sample Stecom2015_FD_80414 | JGI IMG/M metagenome (GOLD analysis project Ga0079224, IMG submission 80414) | Agricultural soil microbial communities from Utah to study Nitrogen management - Steer compost 2015 | ecosystem: Environmental > Terrestrial > Soil > Agricultural land | place: USA: Utah...
AAGCGGGTGGTGCACTCCTCGCAGACCACCTTCCGGCACTCGACGCACACCCCGAGCCCATGACGGTCGGGATGGTTCGCGCAGCGGCCGGAGGTGATCGACATGGGTCCCCCACACAGCAGGCGCCCGGGTGCAGGGGGCGCTGTCTCTTCAGAGCTCGTCGAGGAACTCGTCGTTGTACGTCGAGCGGCTCAGGCGCTTGACCAGGGCCTCCATGGCCTCGATGGGCTTCACGTTGAAGAGCATCCCACGAAGCTTGCGGACCTTCTCGTACTCCTTCTGGGTGAAGAGCTTCTCCTCCTTGCGCGTGCCCGACTGCGGGATGTTGATCGCGGGGAAGATGCGCTTCTCGGCCAGATAGCGGTCCAGGGTCACCTCGCTGTTCCCGGTGCCCTTGAACTCCTCGAAGATCACCTCATCCATGCGGCTTCCGGTGTCGATGAGCGCCGTTCCGATGATGGTCAGGGTCCCGGCCTCTTCGGTCGCGCGGGCCGCGCCGAACAGGCGCTTGGGCCGCTCCAGTGCGCGGCTGTCGACGCCGCCGGTGAGGGTCCGTCCCGAGCTGTCGCCTTCCTTGTTGTAAGCGCGCGCGAGGCGGGTGATGGAGTCGAGGAGGATCAGCACGTCACGACCCGACTCGACCATGCGCTTGGCACGCTCGATCGCCATCTCGGCGACCTTGAGGTGATCGATCGTGTTGCGGTCGGAGCTCGAGGCGAGGACCTCGGCGCCCTTGATGCTGCGGCGCATGTCGGTGACCTCTTCAGGCCGCTCGTCGATCAGCACCACCATCACGTGGATCTCGGGATGGTTGGCGACGACCGATTGGGCGATCCGCTGCAACATGATCGTCTTGCCGGTCTTCGGCGGCGCGACGATGAGCCCGCGGGTGCCCTTCCCGACGGGCGCGACCAGGTCGAGCACGCGGGTGACCATCTCCTTGTGGCCGTTCTCCAGGCGGATGCGCTCTTCGGGATCGATCGAGGTCAGATCGCCGAAGTGGGCGAGTCTGCCGACGCGATCCAGGGGAATGCCGTCGGCCGCCTCCACCCGCTGCACCTGGCTGCGCTGACCGCGGGGCTGGGCGAGCGCCTGGATGTGCTGCCCCGGCCGCAGCCGCAGCTTCTGCACCAGGTTCTTGGGGATCTCCGGATCGTCCGGCGCGGCGAGGTAGGACTTCTTGAGCTGCCGCAGGTAGGCGTTCGGCCCCTTGACGTCCACGTCCAGGACACCCTCGACCGGCTGCAGGTTTCCCTGCTGCGCCTGCCCCTGGCCTCCCTTGTGACGACGGTTGCGGCCCTCGCGGGGCTCCCGCGCCTGGGGCCCGGGCCCCGGCTCCTCGCCCTGCTGCGCTGGGGTGTTGGGCTGACGCGCCTGGTGGGCGGCGAGCTCTTCGGGCGTCAGGAAGACCTGCGACTGGCGGCCGTCCGGACCGGCCACCATCCGGTAGGCCTGGCCCTCCGGGGTGAAGAAGACCTGTCCCCCGCGACGGCGGCGACGGCGCCGACGCTTCCTGCCGGCGCCTTGCTGCTGACCGGAGTCCTGGGCATCACCCTCATCGTCCCCGTCATGCTCATCCCCGTCATGGGGGGCTCGGGCGGAGGCCTTCTCGGAGGGGATGTCGTCAGGGGAGGGAGGACGGGGTTCGGAAGGATCGCTCATGTTCGGGCCTGGATGACCAGCAGATGGAGAGGGATGAAGGATGGGGCGGGTGCTCGCCGCTGCTCTCAATCCCCTCTACGTGGCGGGGTTCTTGGTGCGCGACGACGTTGCGGGGGCTCGAGGTCCAGCTGAGGGCGGGACGAGACGACCCACGCCCCCACGCTTCACGAAAAGCCGGCGGGGACTCGGATGGGTCCGCCGCGGTGCAGCTGGGGTCCACCTATAGCAGGGGCTTCAGCGGACCTCCAAGCCGAACGGAAGGCGCGCCTGCACACCGGACATCTCGAGGAGCTCGAGACCGGCTCCCAGCTCCTGTGCCACCGCGCGCATCGCCGGCGGGAGGGTCGGGTGGGACGAGGGGACGCGGGTCTGCAGCACATCCGGTGCGCCCGGGATGGGCATGAAGAGGCCCGGGGGCTCACCTTCGATGACCAGCTCCACCCGGGTGTGGGGGGCGATCTTCGCCCGATGGCGGGCCGCGGCGATCGCCGAGGAGAGATCGCCCAGCTGGTCCACGAGCCCCAGACGCTGCGCGGCGACACCGCTCCACACCCTCCCGCGCGCCGCCGCATCGACCGCGTCCTTGTCCAGGTTCCGCGAGCGGGCGACCTCGGTGATGAAGGAATCGTAGAAGGCGTCGATCCAGGCCTGGGCCCGGGCCGCGCCCGCTTCGTCCCAGGGCTCCCACAGGCTCAGGAGGTCCGCATGGGGCGCCCGCTTGAGCGTGGTCACCGAGACGCCCAACCGCTGGCCCAGCCCCTCGATGGCGGGCTTGACCAGGAAGACGCCGATGCTGCCGGTGACGGTGGTGGGCAGGGCGTGAATCTCATGCGCCCCCATCGCGACGTAGTAGCCGCCCGAGGCCGCCACGTCGCCCATGGAGGCGATGACCGGCTTGCGCTTCCGGGCCTCGAGCACCGCCCGGTACATGAGATCGGAGGCCAGCCCATCCCCACCCGGCGAGTCGATGCGCAGAACGATGGCGCGCACCCCCGGATCCGCGGCCGCGCGCTCGATGGCCTCGATGACCGGCCGCGCACCGACCGAGGTCTGCACACCGAAGGGATCGCCGCCGCCATCGCCCCCGACGATCGAACCGATGACCGGGATGATGGCGATTCTCGGGGCCGCGCCCCAGAACGGGCGCCGGTGTTGGAGCGGCTGGTAGTTCGGGCGCCATGCCGCACCCGGGACCAGTGCCCCGGCCGCCTTGTCGAGCGCCGCGCCGATGAGGATCTCATCGACCAGGCCCAGCTCGACCGCGCGCGCGGTGGTGAGCAGGCCGTCGGAGAAGGCTTCCATCACCCGGGACTCGGGGATGCCTCGCGAGGCGGCGATCCGCTCCACCAGGAGGCGGCTCTGATCGTCGAGGAGCGCGTTGACCGTCTCCAGTTGGGCCTCGCTCGGAGCGCTCTCGGCGAGCTGCTCGGGCGCGGTCTTGTAGCGGCCCTGGCGCGCGACGTCCCAGCTCACGCCCAGCTTCTCCATCGCGCCGCCCAGGTGGGTGAGGGAGGCGGAGAGGCCGTTGATGAACAGGGTGGACTCGGGCGTGACCCACACGCGGTCCGCCGCCGAGGCGATGAGGTAGGCGGGGTCGTCCGCACGGAGGATCAGTGCGGCGATCTTCTTTCCGCCCGCGCGCAGGCGACGCAGGGCCTGCGAGAGCTCGAGCGCGCGCGCGAGTTCCATTCCATGCGAGCCGTCGATGCGCAGGATGATTCCCCGCAGCTGCGGATCCCGTTCGGCGTGTTCCAGCAGCCGCATCAGCCGCAGGAAGGGATCGGTGGTCTGGCCCAGGCCGAGCAGGGATCCGATCGTCACTCCCTCCTCACGCATGAGCTGGGGCAGATCGAAGAGGGCCACGGTGCCGGCCGCAAGCGAGACCGCGGGGTAGCCCTGCCCCCCGAGCCGCGCACCGAAGGTGTGATGCAGCCCCCCGGTGTGGCCGCCCACCGCGTACGTGGCACCAAGTGCCCTCGCGTCGAGGCTGAGTCCCGCCTGGGCCCTGAATGGCACCCCCGGTTGCAGTCCGTGGGAGACGCCGGCCAGGGCGTTGAGCCCGGGCACGATGGGCGCCTGGACGGTGTAGGTGAGCACGCCGCGGTCGACGGTGGGCTCCGTGGGCGTCAGGGCGTAGTCCACCGCGAGGAGGCCATCCCAGGAGGCGAACGGGCGCACGCCGATCCCGCCCTCGAAGCTGCGCTCGAGCGTGGCGGTCCCGCGACCGGGCGCGCCCACGTTCCGGACCACCAACCCATAGCTCAGGAAGTGGAAGGGGCGCCCGGCGATCCCGAGGTCCCACGAGGTGAGCCCGCCGAAGTCGTCGTTCCCCGAGTACGTGTCGAGGGTCGCGCCCAGCGAGAATGCCTGGGAGCCGAGGCTCAGGCCGACACTGGTCTGGCGGAAGAAGCTGCCCCCGCCTCCACTCATCCACTGGTGACCCACCGCGAGGCCGAGCGCGCCGAAGAGGCTCGTCCCCGCATAGAGCGCGTCCCCGTGCAGGCGCGCGCGGGTGTCGATCTCGTGGAAGTACTGGAGCTGCGGCCCGCGGGTGAACGTGAGCGCCGCCGGGTTCAGGCTCAGCGCAGTCGGATCATCCACCAGCGACAGGGAGGTCGGCGGGAGCGTGACGTCACGGCCCGGAGCACGGGGCGCGGAGATGCCGCGGGTCTGCGCCAGCGTGAGACCGGGCAGCAGCACGAGGAGGAGAATGGGGGCGATTCGCATGCGGCAGGGGACCTTAGCCCCAGCCGCACACCTTCACGAGGTGCGAAATCGCAGCTGACCGGCGCCTACCAGTCCTCCATTCCGCTCCGGGCATCGAGAGGGTCGCGGCCCTGGTAGCGCTGACGCGTTTTCTCCTTCTTGGCGTCGCGACGCTGACGATCGCTGTCCCAGTCCGAGGTCCCGCTCACGTTGTTGAGCGGGTCTCCCGAGCGGCGGACCTTCTCGCGCGAGCCGGAGACGTCGGCGAGCAGCTGGTGAATCAGGCGCCCCACCTCCTGGCGCAGCTGACCGTACTCGTCACCGCGGAAGGTCATCACCCGCTGTCCGAGGCGCCGCCCGCCACGGACGTCAAAGAGGGCCACGGACAGCTCATGGCGACCGGTGGCCACGTCCTCGCGCAGGCGGCCGATGAACACGCGGTCGAGATCGAAGCGGGGGCCGAGGCTCTTGGCGGCGTTCGACGTCGGCTGGTCGATCTCGCGGACGAGCTTCGAGGCCAGGCCGTTCCAGGCCACCTGGGCCTGGGTGGGGGTGAGCTCGGCGAGCACGTCCACCGGCTCCGGGGAGACGTCCACGAACGCGCCGAAGGTCTCGTGGCCCGAGCGCTCCACCTGGATGAAGTGCCGACCCATGGTGAGGCCGTGGATGCTCTGCGGCGCGAAGCCCTTGAACTCGCCGTCCACCAGCACCCGGCCACCGCTGGGAACGCTGGCCACGTTCACCGTCCCGCGCAGCTGGGCCGGGGGGGAGCGCCGGACCGACTCACGCAGGGCCAGGTACTCCTTGGAATAGCGCTTGGTGGAGAGCTCCCATTCGGGGTTGAGCGCGTTGAGCTCCAGCAGCTGCCACCGCGCCTCTTCCACGTCGCCACGCTCGAGCATCACCGCGCCGTACATGGCCGTGACCTCGGCGAGGATCTTGGCGTCGGGCAGGGCCGGGGTGGAACCCTTGAGCTCCTTCAGTGTGGCGCGCAGGAAGCGTTCGGCGTCGGCGAAGTTCTTCTTGTCGAAGGCGCGGCGGCTCTCCTGGTAGCCCTGGGTGGCGCGGCGGAAGCTGTTGGAAGCTCCCTGGGGCACCTCGACCGGGAAGAGCGTCTCGGGGCGGCGGTGGATGATGCCCTGGTACTCGGCCACCGCGTCGTTGAGGTAGAGCTGCACCTCGAGTTGGCGGTCTTCCGAGGCCCGGTCCGCGGCGGTGACGATCGCCGAGAACTTCACCGCGTTGGGCGCCTTGGAGGCGTTCGCCTGCAGCGGGAGCGCGATCAGAAACAGCGACGTCAGCGTGAGAAGGAGGCGCATGAGGGCTGAGAGTCTAGCGGGCCTCCCGGGTCCGCGTCTTCCCCTCACGTGGGGACGGGTCCTCGGGGTGGCGCAGATGCTGCCCGCTCGCCCTCCGGGACGCATGCATCCGGGGGCACGGTCAGGGAGCGGGCGCGCAGGCGGGTGGAGCGCTCAACCCTGACCGTTCGCCCAGTTCGATCGACTGGGATAGGTGTTCGCGCCATCGCGGCCGCAGCAGGAAGCGGGCTTCCGGCATGCGCGCGTGCCGCGTGGACCGGACATCAGGAGAGCATCAGCGTGGGCGACACCGGAGCGATGATTCAGGGCAGCATGTTCGAGGCACTCTTCGAGCGTCGCCTCAAGCCGGACGGGGCCTTTCTCCAGGACCTCGTTCAGGCCGGATACGATCCCTCCCACCCCGAGGTGGAGTATCCGGAGGCCGTCCTCATCCGGTGCATCGAGGTCGCGCGCCGGCATGCGTTTCCCGAGCTCTCGCCCAAGGACGGGGAGTTCCGGGTGGGCCAGGAGCTCAGTGACGGGTTCCTCGGCGACACGCTGGCCGGAAAGGTGATGGCTGCGGCCATGCCCCTGGTGGGCCCCGAGCGCATCATCCGCTCCCTCCCCCGGCGTTTCAAATCCGGCACCGACGGCGAGGCGCCGGACGTCCAGCAGATCGGTGACCGGCAGTGGCGGGTCGAGATGGGCCACAACGCCACGCCCTACATGGTGGCCGGAGCGATCCAGGCGGCGCTGGCCCGCACCGGCGTGGAGGCCCGGGTCGAGGTCGAGCGGGCGCATCCGAAGTGCGTCCTCCTCGCGACCTGGTCCCCCAAGGCCTGAGCCCGGAGTCAACGGGCCTTCACCCGCTCTCCGGCAGGTCCTCTTCGCCGAGAACGGTGACGCCCCGTGCCCGGAGCAGGGCGGTGGTGATGCCCTCTCCTTCGGCGAGCCGGCCGTCGATCCAGACCTGGCGGCTGCCACACGAGGGGCTGCGCTGCTTGAGCACCGCGAGCTTCGCGCCGAAGGCAGCCGCTGCTGCCGCGGCCGTCTCTGCCCCCTTCCTGAAGGCGCCGGTCCGCTCGTCTCCACCTTCGACCGTGTGGGCTGAGGCCCGGCCCGCCCAGACCGCCCGGCCGTCGCCGCCCATGAGTTGGGTCGCAGGACGCGGCGTCCCCAGGCCCGCCGCCGCTTCCGGGCAGACCGGGACCACCGCCTTGCCGGCCAGGAGCGCGCGCAGGGCGGGCGCCGCCTTCGATGTGCCGTCGTAGCGGCAGGCCGCTCCCAGGAGGCACGCGCTCACCAGCACCACCTCCTGCTCCGCCAGGAGCGCGGCCGCATCCGTGGCGTGCCCGTCCGACGGGGATGCCACGGTGGCCGCTCCGTGCACCTGCGGCAGGGGATGCTGTGAGGGACGGTCAGCGGACATGGGCGGCTCGCGGAAGGGGCTTGGTTCAGACGTCGAGCGCGGCTGCTTCCGCCTCGGAGGCACCTTCCATGATGAAGCGGAAGCGCGCGCCGACATCGCGACCCATCAGATCATTGATCACCCGATCCGTCTCGAGCGCATCCTCGATGGTGACCTTCAGCGACATGCGCTTTCCGGGATCGAGCGTGGTGGTCTTGAGCTCCTCGGCGGTCATCTCGCCCAGACCCTTGAAGCGCATCACGTTGGGCTTGGCGTTGCCGCGGGCGTGCTCCTTGATGATGCGATCCCGATCCGCCTCGTCCAGGGCCCAGTGGGTCTCCTTGCCGATGTCGACGCGGAAGAGGGGCGGCTGCGCGAGGTAGATGTGGCCGCCTTCGATCAGCGGACGCAGGTGCCGGTAGAAGAAGGTGAGCAGCAGCGTGGCGATGTGATGGCCGTCGCTGTCGGCGTCCATGAGGAGGAAGATCTTCCCGTAGCGCAGCCGTGAGATGTCGAAGTCCCGGCCGATCCCGCAGCCCAGCGCGCTCACGATGTCCTGGAGCTCGCGGTTGTTGGTCACCTTGTCGCTGCTGGCCTGCTCCGCGTTGAGGACCTTGCCGCGCAGCGGGAGGATCGCCTGGGTGCGGCGGTCACGGCCCTGCTTCGCCGAACCTCCTGCAGAGTCACCCTCCACCAGGAAGAGCTCGCTCTCGGAGGGCTGCGTGGAGCTGCAGTCGGCCAGCTTGCCCGGGAGGTTGAGCCGGTGGCTCACCGCCGACTTGCGGGTCACCGCCTGGCTCGCAGCGCGGCTCGCCTCACGCGCGCGGGCCGCGAGGATGATCCGGGCGATGATGGCCTCGGCCACCGACTTGTGATCGTTGAGCCACTTCTCCAGCGCCGGTCGCACCGCACCGTCCACCTGCGCGGTCACCTCCGGGTTGTTGAGGCGCCCCTTGGTCTGGCCCTGGAACTGGGGCTCGGCGACGTAGGTGGAGAGCACCGCGGACATGCCCTCGCGGATGTCCTCGGCGGTGAGGGACACGCCCTTGGGCGAGAGGTTGTGGGTCTCGAGGTAGTTGCGGACCGCCTTGACGATGCCGCTCTTGAGCCCCGACTCGTGGGTCCCGCCCTGCGGGGTCGGCACGCCGTTGACGTAGCTCTTGATGAACTCGTCGGTGGCCTCGGTCCAGACCAGCGCAAGCTCCATGCGCGGGCCCTCGTCGCGCGTGAGCTGGAAGACCGCCGAGTCTGCCGGGACCATGGGCTTGCCGCGCGCCTGCACCAGCTTGGGCAGGTACTCGCCGATGCCGCCCTCGTGCAGGAAGGTGACCTCGGTGGCCGGCCGCTGGGTCTCGTCCCGGAAGGTGACGGTCATCCCCCGGTGCAGGTAGCTCTTGGCCTCGAGACGATCGCGGATGAGCGCGGCATCGAACTTCAGCTTCTCGCCGAAGATCGCGGTGTCGGGCTCGAAGGTGGTGGACGTGCCCGTCGCGCGGGTGTTGTCGCCGATCTCCATCGGCCCCAGTGGCTTGCCGCGGGCGAAGCGCTGATGGTGGCGCTTGCCGTTGCGCTTCACCTCGACGTCCATGCGCGCCGACAGCGCATTCACGACCGAGCTGCCGACGCCGTGCAGACCTCCGGAGTGCTGGTAGTTGCCGGCCTCGAACTTCCCGCCGGCGTGCAGCGTGGTGAGGATCACCTCGAGCGCCGGCTTCTTGTACCGGGGCATCTCCTCGACGGGGATGCCGCGCCCGTCGTCGACCACGGTGATGCTGCGCCCATCCTTGTGAAGGGTCACGTCCACGCGCTTGGCGTGCCCGTTGATCACCTCGTCGACGGAGTTGTCGAGGATCTCCCACAGCAGGTGGTGGTAGCCGGTGGCGTCGGTGCCGCCGATGTACATGGCGGGGCGCTTGCGCACCGGCTCCAGGCCCTCGAGGACCTGGATGTCGCTGGCGTCGTATCGGGTCTTCCTGGTGGCCATGGCTCTTGTCGCAATTCGGTTCTTCGGGCCGCAGTGGCCGCTACTGAGGAAGGGGGACGTAGATGAGGTCGTGCACGATGGAGCGGACCTCGTCGCGCTTGGACATCTCGTGGCCCTTGCCCCCGCGTCCGGTGACCCCGTACTTGCCGGGCGTGAGCACGAGCTTGCGGCCCTTGACCGTCTCGAAGTGCAGCTCCGCGTCCTTCTGACGGGGCGCGCTCACCATGAAGGCCAGGACGATGTCGCCCTCACCGGGCTTGATGAGGGAGACGCCGCGACCCGGGCCGGAGAGCACGTTGATCTCCTCGACCTTCGCCACCAGTGCGGCGGTCCGGCGGGTGAGGACGGTGACCAGGTCCCGGTCCCCCGCGGGACGCACGCCGACGATCTGGTCTCCCGACGCGGGGCGCGCGAAACGGCGCCCGGCACGGGTGGAGAGCTCGGTGTGGGCGTCGAGGGGGAAGCGCAGCGCGTACCCGGACTCGGAGACCGCGAGCATCAGCTCCGGGCGCTCGAGGCGGGGATCCAGGGAGCAGGCGCCCACCACGCGCTCGCCGTCGCTGAAGCGGAAGAGCTTCTGGATGGGATCGCCATAGCCGGTGGACGACTGCACCTCGTTGAAGCGGGTGACGTAGGCCGAGCCCAGGTTGGTGAAGAAGACCACGTGGCTCTTGAGCGAGCCGGCGAGGACCGCCATCACCTCGTCTCCCTCGCGCAGGCGGGTGGTGGTGGGATCCTTGACCTCGCGCACGCGCTTCACCCAGCCGTCGCGGGTGAGGATGATGTGGGCGTCCTCGTCGATGAGGAAGGCGTCCGCGGTGACCTCCACGGTCTTGATCCCGGTGCCGCCGATGCGCGTGCGGCGCTTGTCGGCATAGGTCGAGGAGACGCCGAGCAGCTCGTCCTTCACCGTGTCGCGCAGGCGCTTCTCGCTCTTGAGGATGCTCTCGAGCTTCTTGGCCGCCGCCCGCTTCTCCTTGGCCTCGTTCTGGATGACCAGGATCTCCAGGCGCGCGAGCTTGTAGAGCTTCATCTCGAGGATGGCGTCGACCTGCACCGCATCCAGGGAGAAGCGCTTCATCAACTTGCCGGCGGCGTCCTGCTTGCCCTCGGAGCGGCGGATGATCCGGATCATCTCGTCGAGCGCGTCGTAGACCTTCTCGAAGCCGTCGAGGACGTGGAGCCGGGCGCGGAGCTTCTCGAGCTCGTGGGTGATGCGCCGCCGCACCGTCTCGACGCGGAAGGCGAGGAACTCGGCGAGCAGCTCCTTGAGACCGAGGCGCTGGGGCTGGCTGACCTCGGGGTTCTCCGCCGAGGGCACCAACACCGTCATGTTGACGTTGAAGTTGGTCTGCAGCGGCGTCTGCTTGAAGAGGTAGGCCATGACCAGATCGGGGTCGGCCTCCTTCTTGAGCTCGAGCACGATGCGCACGTCGGTCGTCGACTCGTCGCGCACGTCGACGATCAGTGGGACCTTCCGCTCACGCACCAGATCGCCGATGCGCCCGACCAGGTTCGCCTTGTTCACCGCGTAGGGGATGCTGGTGATGACGATCTGCTGGCCGCTGCGGCCCAGGGGCTCGAGCTTGTACTCGCCCCGCATGCGGATGGCGCCGTGGCCGGTCTCGTAGATCTGCCGCAGCTCGGCCTTGTCGTTGAGGACCCGGCCGCCGGTGGGGAAGTCCGGGCCCTTCACGTGGGCGAGGAGATCCTTCGTGGTGAGGGACGGCGTCTCCAGCAGCGCCACGCAGGCGTCGATGAGCTCGCCCAGGTGGTGCGGAGGGATGTTCGTGGCCATGCCCACCGCGATGCCGGTCACGCCGTTCATCAGCAGTTGGGGCAGGCGCGCCGGGAGGACCACCGGCTCCTTGCGGGTGCCGTCGTAGTTCGGGCGGAAGTCGACGGTGTCCTTGTCGAGCTCGCCGAGCAGCTCCTCGGAGATCCGCTGGAGGCGGCACTCGGTGTAGCGGTAGGCCGCCGCCGAGTCCCCGTCGAGTGAGCCGAAGTTTCCGTGCCCGTCGACCAGGGGGTAGCGCAGGGAGAAGTCCTGGGCCATGCGCACCAGGGCGTCGTAAATCGCCGAGTCACCGTGCGGGTGATAGGGGCCCATGATGGCGCCCACCACCTGCGCGCACTTCTTGTACTTCGCGTCGTGCGAGAGGTTCAGGTCGTTCCACATCCCGTAGAGGATGCGGCGCTGAACGGGCTTGAGGCCGTCGCGGGCGTCGGGGAGGGCGCGGGACGTGATGACCGACAGGGCGTAGGTCAGGTACCGGCGCCGGGCCTCGTCGGCGAGGGAGGCAGGACGGTCTCGGAGGCCGTCACCCCCGTTCGGCGGGCTCTTGGGGGGACGCTTTCCCCCCCGGGTCTTCGTCGTGGAGCGGGTGGCCATGGGCCCCGAGCGATTAACAGGGGGCCCGCACCGGAGGCAAGAACTCCAAGGGAAACGCAGGGTTGCACACACCTCTGGACGGGTGAGCAGGTGTTCGGGCAAACCGCTCCGGGGCCGGATTCTCGGCCCGCGCGCGATTTGTCCCGGGTCCCGTGAAGGCCCGGGCGTGCGTCAGAACGGCGGGGGCAGGTCCCAGGTGAGGCGCTTGCCGGTCACGGGATGGCGGAGTGCGAGCCCCGCAGCGTGCAGATGCAGCCGCACATCCTCGCGTCCGTAGAGGCGGTCTCCCAGGATCGGGACGCCGAGCCCCAGAGGATGGGAGGCGTGCACCCGCAGCTGGTGGGTGCGTCCGGTGTGGGGCCGCAGCTCCACCCGGGCCTGTCCCTCTTCAATGGCCAGCAGCCTCCAGGTGGTGTGGGCGGGCTTTCCATGCACCGGGTCGTGGAGCTGGCGGGGACGCAGCTCCGGGTCCCCGCGCAGCGCGAGGTGGATGTCTCCACCGCCATCCGTCCGGAGGTGGTCGGGCGCGCCGTCGAGGATCGCGAGGTTGCGCTTCTCCACCGTGCGCTCGAGGAACTGCCGTTGCAGGTTGCGGTGCACTTCCGGGGTGAGCGCCGCGACGAGCAGGCCCGAGGTGTCGAGATCCAATCGATGCACGAGCAACGGTCCGCGAGCCTCGGGAAAGAGCGCCTGCAGACGCGTGCGCACCGAATCGTGGAGGGCAGGCGCCCGTCCGGGCACGGAGAGCAGCCCCGCCGGCTTGTCCACCACGACCAGGTGCGCGTCCTGATGCACGATGCGGAGGGAGAGGGCGCCCGGGTCCGGAGGCGCGAACCGACGCGGGGGGGCCACGTCCAGGCCCTGCAGCATGAAGTCGAGGATGGGGCCGCACTTGCCCTTGCAGGCGGGGACCCAGGAGCCGTGCACCTGACCTCCGGACGGTGGCGGCGCGCCCCAGAAGAACTCGGCCAGCGCGACGGGCTGAAGCCCGCGGCGGTATGCCTCGGCCAGGAGCTTGGGCGCTGCGCAGTCGCCGGC
>Ga0079224_100010915_pt1 | contig 12488 bp, 12 predicted proteins | sample Stecom2015_FD_80414 | JGI IMG/M metagenome (GOLD analysis project Ga0079224, IMG submission 80414) | Agricultural soil microbial communities from Utah to study Nitrogen management - Steer compost 2015 | ecosystem: Environmental > Terrestrial > Soil > Agricultural land | place: USA: Utah...
AAGTCTGACCCAATTGCGGCGCTCACGCTCTTTGCAGTCTCATCCATCCTCTACGCCTCCTTCGCTGCCCTGTCGCTGTAGATGTCGTTTCAGGCGCACCGTGTCCGGAGTGATCGGGTGTATAGAGAATGTAGCCAAAGACGGCGTGAAGTGCCGAGCCGGGGCGTATCCGCTTGGCGCGCAGATTTGCTAGACTCTAGCCGGATCGTGTGCATCGTTACTGCCTGTCTTGAACAGAGACCACCGGAGAGAGAGCATATGACGCAAGACGCCACCATGACTGAGGTCTATCTGGAAGTTAGCGAAAAGCGGGCGTTCGCCGTGGCGCTCGACTGGCCCGGCTGGTGCCGCAGCGGGCGCGACGACGCGTCCGCGTTACAAACGCTCTACGAGTATGGACCGCGTTACGCGCGCGTTCTTGAGACGACGTCGCTCGGGTTCTGCGTGCCGTCTGAGGCTTCCGAACTGGTGGTTGTGGAGCAGGTGACGGGCGATGCGACCACCGACTTCGGCGCGCCCAGCATAGAGTTATCCCGCGATGCGCAGCCGGTGGAGCCGGACGAGCTGGCCCGGTGGCAAGAGGTGTTGGAAGCGTGCTGGCAGGCGTTTGATGCGGCGGTCGAAGCGGCGCGCGGTCACACGCTGCGCAAAGGGCCGCGCGGCGGCGGGCGAGAGTTGTCAAAGATTGTCGGCCATGTGCGCGATGTCGACGCCGCCTATCTCAAGAGCCTGGGAGGAACGATGAAAGTCGACCGTGACGCCGATCCGGATCAGGTGCTCGCCGAACTGCGCGAGGCGATCCTGACGACATTGGCGGCGGCTGTGCGCGGTGAGGTTCCGGCGCGTGGGCCGCGTGGCGGCGTGCGCTGGACGCCGCGCTACTTTGTGCGCCGCCTGGCGTGGCACGAGCTTGATCACGTTTGGGAGATCGAGGATCGGGTTGAGTGATTGAAGCGGCCGCAGACGCGCTGCGGTGATGCAACATAGTTTGACCAAATCGAATAATTAGGATACCCTAATTATTGGGGGATCGCGCGCTGCGCGTCCAGGTGTAGCCTGATCATAGCAGCGCGCTAATCGAACGTGACCGCCGCGCGTCGGCGGTTATCGATTGTATAAAGGCAAATCCATGATCATCCAGACAGAAGCACTGACGAAGTACTACGGAAAGGCGCGCGGGATTCTCGACGTCAATCTCAGCGTGGACCAGGGCGAGGTGTTTGGCTTTCTGGGCCCAAACGGCGCAGGGAAGTCCACCACCATTCGCCTGCTGATGGACTACATTCGACCGAGCAGCGGGCACGCGAAGGTGTTCGGGCTGGACGCGCACGAGGACGCGCAAGCGATCCACGCGCGTACTGGCATCCTGCCCGGCGATTTGGCGCTCTATCCAAACCTCACCGGAGAAGAAAATCTCCGCTATCTCGCGCACCTGCGCGGGGAGGTCGATTGGGAATTCGTGCGCCAGTTAGCCGAACGCCTGGAAGCAGACCTCTCCAGGAAGGTTAAGGCGTATTCGTCTGGCAACCGCCAGAAGATCGGGCTGATCCAGGCGTTTATGCACAAGCCCGAGCTGCTGATCCTCGATGAGCCGACCAGCGGCCTCGACCCGCTGATTCAGGTGGAGTTCTACGCGCTGGTGCGCGAGGCGATCGCGTCGGGACAAACAGTGTTTTTGTCCTCGCACAATTTGCCAGAAGTCGAGCGCGTCTGCGACCGCGTTGGGATCATCCGCGAGGGGAAGCTTGTCGCGGTAGAGCAGGTCGCGGCGCTCAAGGCGAAGGCGCTGCGTCAGATTGAGATCGTCTTCGACGGCCCCGCGCCAGCCGAAGCGTTCCAGAACCTGCCCGGGGTGCAAGATGTGTCCGCCGCCAACAGCCACCTGCGCTGCACGATCGCGGGCACGATTGATCCGGTGATCAAGAAAGCGGCGCAGTACACCGTTGTCAACATGACCAGCCAGGACCCGAATCTGGAAGACATCTTCCTGGCCTTCTACGGCAGGGAGGGCAACAACCATGCTTAGCAATATCTACCTGAAGACTCTGCGCGATATGCGTCGCTCGATGTTCTGGTGGGTGACGGGGATGTTCGTGTTCACCATTTTCTTCATGTCGATTTTCCCGTCCATTCAGGAGAGCAGCGCCGATGTCCAGAGCTACATCGACAGCTTCCCTGAGGGGCTGCGCGCGATGTTCGCGACGGATCGCCTGGATTTCGGGACGCTTGAAGGCTTCATCACGATGGAGCTGCTCAGCTTCTTCTATCCGTTCTTGGTTCTGGCTTTCGCGGTCACGTATGGAGCCGGGCTGCTTGGCGGGGAAGAAGAGAGCGGGACGCTGGAGATTTTGCTGTCGATGCCGGTCCCACGCTGGCGGGTGATGGTCGCCAAGTTCGCCGCCTTGGTGACATTCTTGCTGATCGTGCTGCTGGCGACGTGGTTGGGCCTGGTCGTGGGAATTCTGCTCATTGACATTGAAGACGCGGACATCGTCAATCTGCTGGGCGGTATTCTGAACATGGTCCCAATGACGCTGTTCTTCGCGGCGGTGGCGTACTGCATGACCGGCGTGCGGGGCGGCAAAGGGACCGCGCTCGGCGTGGCGCTCGCGATCGCAGCGGCGACGTACCTGATGAACACGCTCAGCGCCATGGCGGACCTGCCAGATTGGATGCAGACGCTTTCGCCATGGTACTACTACGATGGGTTGAACGTCCTGATCGATGGGATTGACCCGTTCAACGTCGCGCTTCTTCTCGGGCTGGCGCTGTTGCTGGTCGCGATTGGCATCTTCGCGTTCGAGCGGCGCGACGCGGGCGTCTAGCGCGCCTCCGCGCTCGTGGTTTATCGCTGCTGCGCGCGGACGTGATCTCCGCGCGCAGCAGCTTTTAGGTCCTGCCCGGCGCAGGGCAGTTCCCGCGGAAGCAGCTAGCGAGGGCACGCCTGTGACTTTTTTTTCGCGCGTGCGTATAGATCAGTAGTCATACGTCATCCATTGGTAGGAGCGCCTGATGCCTCGGTTATCCTCGATTGTCCAGAGCGTCATTGCCACCGCTTTTATCTGGGTGGGGGTGGTGCTCGTCCGCCTCGTCGGCGGCGTCGAAGGCGGTATGCTGGATTTCGCGTTGTTCGCCGGGTTCGGGGCGACAATTGCGCTGTGGCTGGTGTGGGCGTTCGCGGGGATGGATCGGGTCAAGAACGAGTCGAAGCAGCTGGAAAAGTCCAAGCGTGCGCCGGAAGATGCTCGCCTGTCCCTCTTGCTGCAAATGATGAACGAAGACGAACGCGCGAACCTCAAAGATCGCCTGCGCGACGAATTGAGCACGGATGGCGAAGCGGTCGCGCTGGAAGACTTGCTCGATGAGCGGTCGATGCGCAAGTAGCCGGGTCGCTCGCAAACATTCCACGTTAGAGCAGAGGAGCGGTTCCCATGCTTAGACCACAAACACTCGTAGTAACGGTCGCGACGGTTGTCGTCTGGGCGGTCGTGCTATTGACCGGCTTGATCGCCGGTTTTCAGGCAGGCTTTCTGAGCTTCGCGCTGGTAGGGGCTATCGGCTCGACCATCGCCTTATGGCTTGTGTGGGCCTTTATGACCCTCGATGAACTGAGCAAGCAGAGCACTGCTGAGAAAGCGAAGCGCGCGGCGCCCGAAGACGACACCCGTCTGTCGCTGCTACTTCAACTGCTCGACGCCGACGAGCGTGACTCTCTCAAGCGACGCCTGCGCGACGAGATGAGCACGGACGGCGAAGCGGTCACGCTGGACGATTTGCTGGAAGAACGGCGCGCCCGCTAATTCCCCCCGACCAGTTCCAGCCTTTTTGCTTAACTTGACCAAACTCGCAGCGTGCGGCTGAGCCAGGGAGTGATCTCCGGCGGCGGCGCGCAACCCAAATGATTCAATCACGTACAAGTGAATGGACACTCGGGATGCCTGGAACGCTTCTCAGGCTTGGTAGGGAGATATGAAGCCGCATGACAGCTATTGAAGTCTCCAATCTCCGCAAAGTGTATGGCAGTCTCGCCGCAGTAGACGGGATCAGTTTCACCGTCAATGAGGGGGAAGTCTTTGGCATACTCGGCCCGAATGGCGCCGGGAAGACCACCACGATTGAATGCATCGAGGGCCTGCGCGAGCCGGATGGCGGCGAGGTCCGCGTGCTGGGGCAGTTTCGGCGCGGCGAGGCGAACGGGATCAAAGAGCGGATCGGCATCCAGCTTCAGACGACGGGGCTATACCCGCTGCTGACCGTCAACGAGCTATTGCGATTGTTTAGCACGTTCTTCGCCAAGTCGCTGCCGGTCGATGATCTGGTTCGCCTGGTCAGCCTGGAAGACAAGCGCAACACGCGCAGTAAGGACCTTTCTGGCGGGCAGCTTCAGCGGCTGTCGCTGGCGCTGGCGCTCGTCAACGATCCCGAGCTGATCTTCCTCGACGAGCCGACGACCGGCCTTGACCCGCAGTCGCGCCGCCAGATCTGGAGCATCGTGGAAGACCTGCAGCGCAAGGGCAAGACCATCGTGCTGACGACGCACTACATGGAAGAGGCGCAGACGTTGTGCGATCGTATCGCTGTGATGGATGGGGGCAAGATTATCGCGCTTGATACGCCCGAGGAGCTCATCAACGACAGCTTCGAGACGGCGGCGATTGAGTTCGACGATCGCAACGGCGCAACCGTTGAGCTGCTTTCCGCGTTGCCGGGCGTCAAGGAAGCGAAGCGCGACGGCGGCCTGGTAACGCTGTATTCGTACAGCACGCCGCAAACGATCGAAGCCATGCTCACCGCGTCCCGCGAGGGGCGGATCGCCTTTGATGACCTGCGCGTCCGCAAGGCAACACTTGAAGACGTCTTTCTGAAGCTGACCGGTCGCCGGATCAGGGACTAAGGAGCCAAGCGCGTGAAAGCTTTCATTCCGCTGTACATGGCCAACGTGCGCGAGTTCGTCCGAGACCGCTCCGCGCTGTTCTGGACCGCTGCGTTCCCGGTGATGTTCATCCTGATTTTCGGGGTGATCTTCACTGGCGGTGACGACATCAGCTTCTCGATTGGCGTGGTCAACGAGGATGGCGCGGCGAGCGAGCGCCTGGTCGAGAATTTTGAGGCGATTGAAGCATTCAACGTAACGGTCGCGGAGCGCGAGCAAGAACTCTCCGCGCTGGAAGACGGTGATCGCTCGGCGGTGATCGTGATCCCTCAGGGGACCGGCGCGGCCATTGGCAGCGCGATCACGCCTGCGAGCGACCGGCAGTCGAAGGGCGCAGCGCTTGAGGTCTATTACGACCCCGCCGATCAGAATACGTCCCAAATTGTGCTCAACGTCATCGACCGGATCGTGGCGGGCATGAATCAGGGGATTACGGGCGTCGCGCCGGTCCTGACGGTTGAGGCGCGCGAGGTCACGTCTACCGAGCTGACCAATATCGATTACCTGCTGCCCGGTATCCTGGCGATGAGCCTGATGCAGCTTGGTCTGTTCGGGACAGCAGCGCCGCTGGTGAGCATGCGCGAGAAGGGCGTGCTGCGCCGCATGGGCGCGACGCCGCTGAGCCGCTGGGCGCTGCTGGTCTCACAGGTGGCGTTCCGTATGACCCTCGCCTTCCTGCAGACGGCGATCCTGATGGGCGTGGGGATGGCGGCGTTCGACGTGCAGATTGAGATTCAAAACCTGCCGCTGATCATCGGCGTGGTGTTGTTCGGCGCAAGCATGTTCATCACGCTCGGCTACTTCCTGTCCACCCTGGCGAACACGGAAGAAGCGCTGCAGGGGATCGTCGCGCTGCCAAACTTCCTGTTCATGTTCCTGTCCGGGATTTTCTGGCCGGTAGACTTCATGCCAAGCTGGATCCGCCCGCTGGTCGATCTCATCCCGCTGACATACCTGGGCGACCTGCTGCGCAAGGTGATGATCGACGCCGGGTCGTACTTCAGCGCCGAACGCAGCATTCTGGTGCTGGGTGTCTGGCTGGCGGTGACCACCGTGCTGGCGCTGCGGTTCTTCAAGTGGGAGCCGCAAGGATAAGTCAAACATTCGGAATCACACGAGCCGGTGCAGCGCCCACCGGCTCGTTTTGTTTTCCGCCCCAGGCTGTTACCAACTCTGAGAGCGAGAGTACCGGCATTTGAGTGTAGGGGCGGAGCTTCCTCCGCCCGTGAGTGATCGATCTTGCGTGGTAATGGGCGCAGCTTGCTGCGCCCCTACGAGAAGAACCGGCTCCGACGCCTGGGCTGCTCCGCCAAAGCGCATAACACGCTCTAGGGTGAAGCGCCCTCTATTTCACCATGAACCCGCCCGCGCGATAGAACAGCTCGCCCTCTACCCAGATCTCGCCGCCATCTTGCATCCCGTGAACCATATCCCAGTGGATCGCACTCTGGTTCTTGCCGTGTGACTCCGCGTAGCTGCGTCCCAGCGCCATGTGAATCGTGCCGCCGATCTTCTCGTCGAGCAGGGTGTTGCGCGTGTAGCGTGTCACGCCCTTGTTCGTTCCGATCGCGAACTCGCCGAGCGTGCGCCCGCCCTCGTCCACGTCAAGCTGGCTGAGCAGCAACGCCTCGTTCTTCGCTGCCGATGCCTCGACCGCGCGCCCGTTCTCGAAGCGCAGGCGCACGCCCTCGACCTCGTAGCCCTGGTAGACGGACGGGTAGTTGAACGCGACCGTCCCGTTGACCGAGTCCTCGACCGGCGAGGTGAAGATTTCGCCATCAGGGAAGTTGAGCTGCCCGTCACAGTTGATCCAGGGGCGCCCGTCATACTCGAAGCTCAGGTCGATGCCAGGGCCGCGTACCTCGACGTGCGACTTGCCCTTCAACCATTCGACGAGCCGATCCTGCATCTCGCGGAAGCCTTCCCAGTACGCGACCGGGTCCGGCTGGTCCAGCCCGTACGCTGCGTACAGGAAGTCGCGGTAGTCGAGCAGGCTCATTTCCGCGGTTTGGGCGAGCGCCTGCGTCGGCCACGCGCAGACGGTCCAGCGCAGCGTGCGCTCGGCGTAGCGGCTGAGATACGTCTCGCCGAAGGGCTGGATCGTGCGGCGATAGCGCGCCACGCGCGCCGGGTCCACGCTGGAGAGCGCCTTAGTGTTAGCCGGAGCCTTGACGAAGAACAGCGCGTCCGATTCGTTCACCCAGTGCATGATGGTCGAATCGAGGTGATCAAGCTGCTCGTCGCTCGCTTCTCGCAGAAACAACTCGTAATAGGGCGTGTAGTCCGGCGAAATCATCGCCGCGGCCTGCACATTCGGAAAGCCGCCGCGCGCCAGCACCGCTTCGACCAGTGCCTCGAGCAGTGGTCCGGCGGTCTCGATGTTGCCCGCGATAGTGACCCGCTCGCCGGGTTTCACCGGGCTGGAATAATCGGTCAGAATGCGTGCTAAATCTCTTGCAAAACTCTCGTGCATAGCTCCTGTCTTCCTTGCCTATAGGGCCTCAGCGCGCCGCGCTCAGGCTTCCATCACAAAATCGCCATTCTGATAAAACAGATCGCCGTCCACCCAGATTTCGCCACCGTTGCGCATCGAGTGCACGATATCCCAGTGTATCTGGCTCTTGTTGGTCCCGCCTGCTTCCTCGATCGACTGGCCGAGCGCCATGTGAATCGTGCCGCCGATCTTCTCATCGAACAGCGTCTCGCCGGTGAAGCGCTGGATTCCCTTGTTCGTGCCGATCGCGAACTCGCCAAGCGTCCGCGCGCCATCGTCCAGGTCCAGTTGGCTGAGCAAATAGTCTTCGCCGTGCTCGGCGCTGGCCCGCACAACGCGGCCATTCTCGAACGTCAGGGAGATGCCGCGCACCTCGCGCCCGCCGCTGATCGTCGGATAGCTGAACGCGACCGTCCCGTTGACCGAATCCTCAAGCGGGCAGGTAAAAATCTCGCCATCAGGGAAGTTTTTGTCGCCGCGACAGTTGATCCAGGTCCGTCCACCATCAAGCCGGAACGCCAGGTCCACGCCGGGGCCGCGTACCTCGACGCGCTCCTTGCCCGCCAGCCACGCAATCAGCCGGTCCTGCCGTTCCGCGACGGCTTGCCAGTGGGCTACCGGGTCCGGCTGGTCCAGCGCGCACGCGCGATAGATAAACTCGCTGTATGCGAGCAGCCCCATCTCGGCCTGCTGGGCGGCGGCTTGCGTCGGCCAGGCGCAGATATTCCAGCGTAGCGACCCCTCGAAGCTCCGCTTGAAGTACGTCTCCATCACCGGGCGCTGGGCTTTTTGCAGGCGCGCGCTGCGCTCTGGCGGCACCTGCGCCCCGCTCATGGTGTTGCTAGGCGCGAGGATGCTGTACAGCACGTCGGCCTTTTCCATCATCGTCATCGCCAGAGGGTTGAGGAAATCAAGCTGCTCGTCGGTGGCGTTGCGGACTAAAATGTCGCGCAGCGAGGGGAGCGCCGGCACGCTAACCGGATGGCCGCCGCGCGCCAGCACGGCTTCATACAGCGCCTCGATCAGCGGAAGGGCCTCGATCGGCGCATTAATCATCACCAGGTCGCCGCGCTGAATGGGCACGGAATACTCGGTCAAAACGCGCGCCAGCTTTGGCGCAAAATTCTCGATCATCGGTGGGGCAGCCTCTCCTTATACCGGCAAATGGCGCCCCGTCTGCGGCGCGCCAGTGTGTCCCATGGAACGCGACTCACTATAGCACACGCCCTGATTCGGGGCTACGCAGCGGGAGCGGGCTTCTGTTGGCGCGCGCTGCGATAAGCGATGGTCGCGCGCCGCGCCACCAGCCACAAGCTGAGCATGATAATCGTGCCCGCGCCGATCCAGATCACGCTCGCTTGCGTGCTGACGCGATCTAGCAGGATGCCCTGCACCCAGGGGATGATGCCGCCGCCGATCCCGCCCATCACCGTGCCAACGCTCGCGGCTTTGCCCGGCGCCTGCGGAAACAGCGACGTGAGGATCACGATGATCGTCGGGTAGACCGGGCCAAACCCAAACCCGGCGACCAGGATTGCGGCGATTGACAGCGCCGCGCTGCCGGTTGAGATCGCCAGCAACATGCCCGCCGCCGCCGCGATCCCGATACTGAGCGACAAGACCTGCGCCGAAGTCAGCCGCCCGCCGATGACCGCGATCAGCATGCGGCTCGCGGTGAGCGCCAGCCAGAAGCCAGAGGTCGCCAGCGCCGCCGCGCTCGGGCTGAGTGTGGTGGTGCGCTCCAGATAGGGTTGCGCCCAGCCGCCGACGCCGATCTCGACGCCCACATACACCATCATCACCGCGCCGAACATCCACAGCAGCGGCACGCGATAGCTGAAGCGCTTGGACCGGTCGCTGCTGGGCGCGTCCGGTTTTCGGAACCGCTCGCGGGGGAGCCGCAGCACGAAAGGTAGCGTCAGTAGCATCAGCCCGCCGCCGAACCACACCGCCGGGAGCGCGGTGTCCCATAGTTCCAGGCTCAGACCCGCCGCTGCCGGGCTGACGACCGCGCCCACGCCGAAGAACACGTGCAGCAAATTCATTACGTTCACGCGCTCGGCATAGAGTTCCGCGATCAGGACGTTGTGCCCGATATCCAGCGTTCCGAAGCCCAGCCCCCACACCAGGCTGAACCCGAGCGTTAGCGCGAGCGCCGGGCTGAATGCCACGCCGAACGCGCTCAGGCCGAGCAGCAGCACGCCCGCGATCAGGACCGGGCGCTGCCCGCTGCGGTCGCTGACCATCCCCGCAATCGCTTGCGCGGGCAGCCCGCCTAGAAATGAAAGCAGGAAGATCGAGCCAATGGTCGAGAGATCGGTGTCATTCTGCGCGGCGAGGTCGTTCAGCGCAGGGCCGAGCACCGCCGCCAGCCAGCCGAGCGCAAAGAAGGATACGCAGGACACGAACAGCATCGCGCGTTTCGACACGTTCTTCCATCCTTTGGAGCAGCGGGGCGCCGCACGACCGGGCGCCGAATCGGTGATAACCCCGCGTGGCCAGTCTGTCAAGCCGGGATGTTTGGCAGGGAGATAACAAAAAGCTCCGGCGGAGTTGCCGGAGCCGCTGATGCCCCCAAGGAGATTCGAACTCCTGTCTTGGCCTTGAAAGGGCCACGTCCTAGTCCTCTAGACGATGGGGGCGCGTGACGAGGCATTCTACCATGCCGCGCGGAACCTCGTCAAGACTTATTCGCTGGGATGGATTGCAACTGAAAACGTTTGCACTATAATCTCACTAATACCCTGGATCATCCCCAGATACGGGGCCGGTACCGCTTCTGAAGCGGTGTTTCGAGGAACACATGTCTGAACGGTTTGCCTGGACCATCCTGCAAAAAGGGCAGCTTCCCCTGCGCCCTGATGGCAGCGTTCGCCAAGCCGTCGAGCACCGCTGCACTACCACGCTTGTCTGGCTGGCGGATCGCGCCCCTGACGCAGACAACACGCTCATGGTCGATCCCTGCTTCACCGACGAAGGCTACTCGCTGGCAGAGCAGGCGCTCGATCGGCGCGGCGTGTCGTTTGACGATATTGGCCACATCTTCGTGACGCACCTGCACGCGGACCACATGCTGCATCTGCCAACTACCGCGCGCTCGGCGTTGTTCCGTCCATTTCGCCCCAACACGCGCCCGCATGTCTTCGCCTCGATTGAGGCGCAGGTGTGCCCCGGTCACCATCCGTCGCAGCACGCGCTACACTTCGAGGATGACGCGGGGCAGCGTGTATGGATCGCGGGGGATGCGGTGCTGAGCGATGAATGGCTGCGCGAGTGGGCGTACTTCTGGCCGAATGGCTATGGCCCGCAGCAGATTGTCGAGCATTGGCGCAGTCTGGCGCGGATTGTTTCCGAGGCGGATGTGATCGTGCCCGGCCACGACGATCCGCTCCCGGTCACCATCGAGCTGGTCAGCCACCTGATCGACACGTTCCCGAAGGCGGCCTACTCGGCGCACTGCCCGGATGTTGCGCAGGCGTTGCGCGCGCGCCTGACATGCCTCGAAAAACAGGATCCGCCATCCAACGCCGGGCCGCGCTATGGCTCGCCGCTTCAGATGTCGCTGTACTGAGGCGCGCCCTTATTCCGTATACGCATCTAGAATTGCCGGTAAATCCCCGGCGATTTCTAACCCCGCGTGGCGTCCTACATCATCCAGAATCACGTTCTCGCCGCCATGTTCCAGGCGCGCCAGCCGCACTGCGACCGTCGCCGTGAGGCTTTCGACAATGCGCGCCACCATCGCGTGACGGTCCGGCGCGCGGATCAGGCCGCCTTCCGCGCGCTCCGCATCGATCGCCAGCCGGTAGCGGCACGCTGCGCTGTCCGGGCCGGTCTGGCCGGACAGCGTCCAGTGGATGTGCGTATCCGTCAGGTGCAGCCGCTCAATCTTGGCGCCCGTGTACGTCGCAAAACGGTAAAGCGCGCCCTCATGCCGCAGCCCGACGATGAACCCGCGAAACGCGGTGCGCACCCAGGGAATCAGCGCGACCGAGCCGCTCAGGCTCGTCTCTTGCTGCGCGAAGTGGTTGGTCTGCATCCAGATGTACCCGCGAGGGAACGCCTGCCCCCAGTCCTTCTCGATGTAGCCGCGCCCGCCGGTGAAGTCGATCCGCTCGCCATCGACCTCAAGCGCGCCGTGAATCGCGTGGTCGAAGCTCAGCACGCCGTGATAACACTCCATCAGCGGCACGAACCCATACCAGCCCATCACGCCGGATGACAGCGGCCCGACCGGCCAGGGCGTTAGCCCCTCAAAGCGCAAGTCGCCGGTCACGGTTTGCTCGGCGTTGTCCAGCGTCAGCGAGAGGCGATCGGTCTGGAAATGGTTCGGGCCGATGCGCAGGTCGAAGATGCGCCCGGACGCGTGAAACGCCTCGACCGGATAGCGGTGATAGACCGCGCGCCCGGTTACGCCATCCAGCACCTGCACGAAGGCGTGCGAGTCGGCGGCGTCCTTGTGCTTGAAGATGCCGGGGATGATCGCCAGCCGCCGGTCGCCTGTTGCGCTGACCAGCTTGTAGTACCAGCCCTCGAAGTAAGGCGCACGCTGGTGGTGGCCGTGATAGATGGCGGGTTTCCAGAATGCAAGCGGGTTCATGCGCGCTCCTGACGCTGCGACATGTGGCGACAGAGAGAGTTTACGCGTCCGGGGCAGAGCGCGCCCAACGCAGCGCAGAATGCGGGGTTTTGTAGGGGCGGCGTTTGCTCGGCCCGTTATCGTTTCCCGGTATAGATAGAAACGGGCGGACCAGAAGGCCCGCCCCTACGGTTCTTACATCAACACGCGCTTAGTCCCCGCCCGCCAGCGCCGCCTCGTCCACCTTTGGCATGCGCGCTTGCGCGGCCTCAACCGCCTCGGTCGGGTAGTCGTAGTCTTCCAGCTTTCCCTCGAAGTACGCGTCGTATGACGCCATGTCGAAGTGCCCGTGCCCGCTCAGGTTGAACAGGATCACGCGCGCCTGACCGGCTTCCTTCGCTTCGAGCGCTTCCTCGATTGCGGCGCGGATGGCGTGCGCGCTCTCCGGCGCGGGGATGATCCCTTCGCTGCGCGCGAACTGG
>Ga0079224_100010916_pt1 | contig 12487 bp, 13 predicted proteins | sample Stecom2015_FD_80414 | JGI IMG/M metagenome (GOLD analysis project Ga0079224, IMG submission 80414) | Agricultural soil microbial communities from Utah to study Nitrogen management - Steer compost 2015 | ecosystem: Environmental > Terrestrial > Soil > Agricultural land | place: USA: Utah...
CCTGGCTGCAGCCCCTCGCGGTCCATCACCGTGATCTCGTCACCCTTCCGCACCGGCACCGCGCGCGAACCGCCACCCGGCACCGGATGACGCTCCACCCCGTGCGGCAGGATCGGCAGCCCCGGCGCCACGACCCCGTGCCGCTCGTAGGGCATCTCGAAACTCGGTCTCACCTGGATCACGTTCATCAGGAAGTTCCCAGAAATTCGCGCGGCAGAAGTCCCCGGAGTTCGCGACCGACAGTTGAACTCCTGCCGCGAACTCCATGATCCTGTCAGACCGGCTTTTCGGCCAAACCCATGGTTCCGAGCCAGTAAACGATTCCGCCCGTCGCTGCCGCCGGCAGGCTCGCGGTCAAGTACTGGAAGAGATCACTGTTGGGGACGAAGGTGATCGGGTCGAGCAAGGCGATGTAGACCACGGATCCACACAGGAGCGCCGCGAGACCAGCGGGATTGTAGCCACCGCGGTACCAGTAGCGGGACCGCTCATCGTGCCAGTAGAGAGAGGGCACGTGCAGCGTGTCCAGGCGCCGGAAACAGTATAGATCGACCAGCTGTACCCCGATGATCGGCGCAAGAACGATGCCGATGAAGGCCATGAACGTTCCGATATTGTCGTAGAATGCTTCCGGGAACAGGACGAGGACAAGCATCATCGGACCGAGTGCTGCCGAAAGCTTGACGTTCCAGGACAGCCGCTGCGTCCTTGGCGAGAACTGCCCGAAGCCGAGGGCAGCGGCATTGGTGGCGACGATGCTGGAGCCGAGATTCGCCAGCGCCACGAAGACCAGCACCAGCACCCCGGCCACCGGTCCTCCGACCTGCAGGATCCAGATGGTCGGATCTGCCTGGCCGACCGCAAGTGCGGAATAGAGGCCGATCAGTCCCACCGCAGCCCAGCCAAAGCCGAGCGACAGCATCGACGAGACGACGCCCTTGCCGGCGCTGTTCACCATCCGGAACATGCCGCCCATGTACGCCCACCAGCCGAGCGTGGAGACAAGCAGGATCTCGATGCCCGTCGTATAGTTGACGAGGCGTCCTCCCTCGTTCGGCGCAATGGGTGCCGCCGCAAAGATCGCTTCCAGACCGAAGGTGGAGAACAGGAGCCAGTACATCCAGGCTCCGAGAACGATGATGCCGGTCGCGACAATCGCTCCTGTGTATTCGATACCCCTCGTGGCTCGCTGCAGGACGAACCAGATTACGACCACGCTCAGGAGCGAGAAGATCACTGCCGCAACACCGGTCTGTCCGGAGCCGATCACGCTCATCGTCTCCAGCACCGATGCGACAGCACGACCGAGAAAGATGATCAGCACGAGATTCCAGCCGATAAGCGTGGCGTACTGGACGATCAGCGCAAACAGGGAGCCTTTCACGCCAAGTTGCGGCTTGGTGGTGCCCAAGGTCTCGATGCCGTATTTCGTGACGATGGGGACCTGTGTAAGCGTGACAAGCAGCTGGCCGATGAGGGCACCCGCGATCATGGTCGCCGTCCCCTGCCGGGCATCCACATAATACCCCGTGAACCCGCCGACGACGAACGACCAGGACGCCACTCCGGCGGTGGTGGCAACGGCCGCGACCAGCCAGCCGCCCCAGTTGCGCTCGGCAAGAGGAACCGGCAGGCTGCCTGCGCGCCCCTCGATTACTTCCTGTATGGAGGAGGTGGTCATTGCCACCCCCAGGCCAACAACAGGATGGGAACGACGACACCAAGAAACCCGAGGATGCCATAGTCCCGGCGCTTCATCGGCGCGCCAGTCGGCGCATGCTCGAGCGCCAGGATGACGGCGTCCTCCTCGGCATCACGACCCGCGACCGGACCCGTCGCGGACCTCTTCGAGCTTAACGCAAGATTGGCCACTGCTACCTCCCTGGAGTTTTTATTGGGTAATGGCTCTGTGGTCGGCTAACCCTTACCTTTCCCGGCGAGGATCGTGCGCCGCGGAGGGCGCGGGAGCGGATGTCAGGGGCAAGCGGGGCCGAGCCATGACCTCCGCCAGGGCGTGATGAACAGGTTGCGAATGCCCTGAAGAGGAATCAGGTGCAGAACTGCCGGCACTGCTGGTCATAGGTCGAGCACCAGGCAACCCGATTTCCCCCGCGAACAGCATAAAGCCATGTACTGGTTGCTGCGATGCTCCGCCTCGGTCTGCACGCGGTCCCGATGGTCAGGAATGCCCTCCAGCACCCCGGTAAGGCAGGAGCCACACACGCCCTCCTCACACAGCTTCGGTACCGTGATGCCATTCTCGCGCAGGACGGCGAGCGCGGATCGACCTGCGGGAACCTCAAGCTCCTGACCAGTGCTGGCAATCCGGATGGTGAAGGCTGTATCGTTCTGATCGCCCAGGCTCTCGTGGTCCGCCTCGAAGTATTCGAAACGGATGCTGCCCTCCGGCCAATGCGCTCCGGCTTCACGCGCCCCCTTGATGAGGCTGGCAGGTCCGCAAACATAGACCTGGGTCCCGGGGGAGTACCGGGCAAGAAGTGACGCGAGATCGAGACTCCGGCGCCGATCTCCCCCATCGTGCACCCATCGGACCCGGTCCCGGAAGCCCTCGTCCGAGAGCAAGTTCCGGAAGGCGGCAGCTTCCGAAGTACGGGTGCAGTAAAAAAGGTTGAAGTCCGCCTGCTCACGTCGGAGCACATGCGCCATGGATAGCAGGGGGGTTATGCCGATGCCGCCTGCGATCAGCAGGTAATGCCTTGCTCCCATGGCGAGCGGAAAGTGATTTGCCGGTGGCTCGACCTCGATTCGATCGCCCGGCTTCCAGTTGTCGAAGATCCAGGCCGATCCGCCGCGGCTCTGCGGTTCCCGCAAGACCGCAACGAGATAATGGTCGCGGACCATCGGATCATTGGCAAGGGAGTATTGACGGACCAGGCCATTTCCCAAGTGCACCGAGATATGCGCACCAGCCTGGAAGGGCGGAAGTTCAGCCCCATTGACGGGGCTGAGCTGGAAGGAGCGGATCCGGTCCGTTTCCTCGGCGACTCGCGAGATCATCAGGCTCAAGGCCATGCTCAGACACTCCGGCAAGTCCGTTCGTGAAAGCATGCTCCGCAACGGGAGCTATTCTGCCGGCAGGCCTGCAGATAGCTTCAGACGCGGCCCGTCGAGCTCGGCACCGAGCGCTTCCACCACCAGCCTCTGGAAATGATGAACCGCGTGTTCGCTGAGTTCCGATTCGTCTTCGTCGATGACGAAGCGCCCCTGATTGTAGCCGTTCGATTTCAGGCCCCGGTGCACGCTTTCGCAGAGAGCGATATCCTCGGGCTGCAGGACATCCTTCTGGTAAGCCATCGCCTCGGACAGCTGCTTGCTCGGCGTCGGTGTCGGGATGAACCAATCCTGGTACTCGATCGTACGGTCCGGTCCGACAGGGATCATCTGCAATGTCGAGACATTCGGCTCGCCCGGATAGATCCAGATGGTCAGGTTCGGCCATACGAACCACCCGCCATAGCCGAAATCATCGCGACCGGATTCAATGTGGAAGGCGTTGCTCGTCGTCGAGCCAACCTTGCTCGAGCAATGGCTGGAATAGATCTTGTGGACGATTGACCGGTAGGACTTCATGTCGACCAGGTCGACGAAGTCCTTGTGCGCCGGATCGCAGTGGTAGCATTCGAGAAAGTTGTCGATCAGAAGCTTCCAGTTCGCCTCGACGTCGTAGGTGTCCCGCTGCGCAAAAACCATCTGCTCGATTTCCGGACAGTAATGCCGGAGTTCATCACCGAGCCCTTCTGCCTGATCCGCGAAAGGAACCGCATCCGGATCGAGGTTGACGAAAACGAGTCCGCAATATTCCTCGACGCGCACGGGCTTGAGCGCGAATTCGCAGGCCTTGAACCCGGCCATCCGCTCCGTGTTGCGCGCTGACCTCAGCTGGCCGTCGAGATCGTAGGCCCAGGCATGGTAAGGACAGGTCAGCATAACGGTCTTGCCCGATCCCTGGACAAGTTCGTGACCTCTGTGCTGGCACACGTTGTAATACGCCTTGAGCGACCCGTCGCGCGTGCGGACAACGACGATGTTCTGGTCCATCACCTTGGTGGTGATGTAGTTTCCGGGCTGAGGAAGCTGGCTGCGGTGTCCGCAGAACCACCAGTTCCGATAGAAGATGGCCGTCTTCTCCGCCTCATGAATTCCGGCATCATGGTAGAAGCGAGCGGGAATTGTGAAGGACTCCGCCGGGTCCGAACGAAAGGGTGCATCGCCCTCATGAAGTCGCAGAATCGGAATTGTCATGATGCAGTATCCTCCCTGGCTGCCTTCCGGCACATTGCTTGGAAACCCGGATCAGCGGAGACGGAGCGCGCACAGGTACGGACCTTGTCCGGCTCTCGCCTTTACATTCCAGATGCAGCTTTTCTACTGTCCGCTTTCTTTATTTTTACTTCATGCTTTCCATATTACTCATGGAGAGGATAGGCTGATTCGACATCCCGGCAAAATGGCGATTTCTTGGGGAAACTGATGAGGGGACCTGATGAAGCAGTACCGGGCGCACCTTCCCCCGCTCGACGCGCTGGTGGCATTCGAGGCGGCTGCGCGTCTCTCGAACTTCACTGCAGCGGCGCGCGAGCTGAATCTCTCGCAGTCTGCAATCAGCCAGCAGATCCAGAATCTCGAGGCAAATCTCGGGGTGCCGCTGTTCAGCCGTATGGGGCGCCGGGTTCACCTCAATCATCTTGGCAGGGAGTTCCAGCACATCGTCGCCCGCGCGCTGGAGCAGATTGCGAACGCGTCGCGCGAGATCCGGACGACCCGCGGCCGCGCACAGGTGACCGTTGCCGCCGACCAGTCGATTGCGTGGATGTGGCTCATGCCGCGGCTGCCGCTGTTCCAGCGAGCACAACCGGATGTCACCATCCGCCTCGTTGTCTCGGACAGTCTCGCCGACTGCCTGAACGACATGGTTTCGCTGGCCCTGGTACATGGCAGGGGTAACTGGCCCGGATACAGGTCCCGGGTTTTGTTCGGAGAGGAGGTCTTTCCTGTCTGCAGTCCCGGCTATCTCGACAGGGCAGGACATCTGCAATCACCCGAAGACTTGCGGAACCATACGCTGCTTCACCTCGAGGACACCGAGTGGCAGTGGCTGAACTGGCGGATGTGGCTGACTGAAATGGATCTTGAAGCGCCAAGTGAAGAGCACAGCCTGGTCATCAACAACTATCCGCTGCTGATCGAAGCGGCCAAGAACGGACATGGGATTGCCCTGGGGTGGCGGTACCTTGTCGATGCGGACATTCAGACGGGCAGACTGGTGCGTCCGGTCGAGGGCGCAGTCAGTACGGACTGCGGCTATCATCTGGCATGGCGTTCCGACCGTGAGCCGGATCAGGGTGTGCTGGCGCTCTGTGACTGGCTGATCGGTTCGGTCAGCGCGCCGCCGGAGCTCGGACAGCGTCCGTGATTGCGGGGGGAATCCCACGCTCCGCTCCCTTGCTTCCGAACTTGCCGAGCCCTCTCTTCCGATTGCGGACCGTCCGGCCCCGGACCTCGCGCAGACTGCAGTCGCCAGCACCGGTCACGCCCCCTGCATGCGTGCGAGGAGCCGGATCATCCTCTACCCACGTCAGCTTCCGGCCAGAATGATTGCGTGTCCGTTCGGAGGACTCTGACGTGTCGCTTTCACTCATGTCAGGCCAGCACGCTGTCGCTCAATGGCGGCCGGGTCTGTGCCCGGACATGGCGAATCCCGAGCTTGCGACCGCGGCCGGCGCCCGCATCGAGCACGAGACCCACGGGCCCTCAACTGCTACCAGGAATCCCGGGACAGCGCAGGAAACTTTCTCAGCGGCCATGTGCGGGAACGCGGGAGCCAGCCTGCGAGAAACGCCACGAACGCCAGAAAACCGAACAACGGACCGAGGCTGCGTGGGGTGCCGACATTGCGCGCTGACGCATGGCCGGCGAGCGCGGTATCGATTGCCTCCGGCCCCTCGGCGAGGCGGACGAAGCCGAGTTCCCGTGTCTCTGCGAGTTGCTCGAGATACGAGGTACGGAGCGCGGAAAGATGCTCGCTGCCCTCAAGATCGGATTCGCCGTAGGGATTGTTACGGGGATGAAAGCCCGGGCGGGAGGCGGCATCAGGCGGCGGAGGACCGCGCCGCGCAGGGGCGTGCTGTACGTCGCTCGCCTCGTAGAAGCCGACTTCGCGGCCATCCTCATCGAATTTCGGGATCGGCGAGGGTATCGTGCCGCCAACGCCAACGATGATCCCCCCGGGGCTTTCGCCGCGAAATGCATCGGGCCCGGAATAGGGCAAGGGCGGCGCTTCATGGCCATCAGTTACGAAGACAAGCGCTGCATCGAGTTCTGCAGCCCGTGCGAGCCCGTGGTTCAGCCCCTTCGAGATCATGCTGTCCCCCTCCCAGGCCATCCGCCAGTCGAGCGCCTCGAGCGCACCGGCAATGCTCGCGAAATCGGCGCAGATCTCGACAGGCGTGAACAGCGTGAGGGTTCGGCGTTCGGTAAAGATGGCAAGCCCGACCCGCGTTCCGCAGGGCTGGCGCGCGACCCAGTCGCGCATTGCGGCACGGCTGGCTTCAAGCCGGGAGCGGCCATCCATGTCGCGCACGTTCATCGACCGCGTGATATCGATTACCAGAAGCACATCGCGCAGCTCGCGGGTTCCGGGAACGGTGGGATTCAGCGCAGCGACCAAGGCGAGACCCGCAGCCAACATCGGCGGCACGACGCGCCGCGGCAGTCTCACGGCTCGCCTCGCGGGAGCCCGGGGAGATCGGTCCAGACGCGCCGCGGCTGCCTGTCGGTTTCTTCCGAGCCTTCCTGGCCCTCACGCGGCATGTCCCGGACGAGACGGGACGCGAGGTCGAGATTGACCTTGGCATCGTAGTTGCCGGGCGAGGCGCGGAGCGCGTCGCGATACGCCCTCTTTGCCAGTTCGACTTCAGGCACTGCCTCCTCAAGGAGGCTCGTCTCGATGAACTCGAATGCGGCCCGCATCCGCGCATTGCCGATGGCGAGGTGGAAGCCGGACCACAGATCAGGCGGGGCGTCCCCCAGCATGGGCGCGAGCACCTCGGCCTCGGCAACCCGATCGCGCCATGCGAGGAAGAGCGCGCGTGCATATGCAACACGCGGATCTGCCCCATCCCGCATCTCGGCCTCGTTCCCGGCATGGAACAGGCGGATCGTACGGTTGTCGACCATGTCTCCGCGCAGTGCATATGCGAACCAGACCGTGCCCGCTGTCGCAGCAGCAGTGCAGAGAACAAGAAGCCAGAACGCTACCCGCCTCATGAGGCCACCAGAGGCGGGAGTGGCGCCCGTGGTGCAAAGGGCCGTTCCAACCAGCGCGCAAGCGCAAGAAAACCAGCCAAGAGCGCGGCAAGGAGATAGACGAGCCAGGCAAGATCGCGGCGCGGAACCGGGTGTTCGGTCAGGATCGGGCGGGCTTCGAGCTTGCCGATTTCCTCCACGGCTTCGGCCACGGCATCAGGGCTGTCTGCTTCGAAAGCGCGATAAGGCTGACCGAGCCTTTGCAGGAAGAGATGCAAATGCCGCTCGGGGCGGACCCGTGGATCGTCGGGCTCCCCTGGGGCGGGAGCTTCGAAGATGCTCTTGGCTCCTTCGGTTCGCAGATAGAGCCAGTAAAGATTCACCTCCTGCTGCGCGGCAAGAAGAGCAAGCACCTCCTGCACCTCAGGGGCAATCACCCCTGCCCCATCCGACACCAGCAGCACCGCCCGCGATCCCGTGACGGTGGCGTCGTCCATCATCCCCATCGCGAGCGCGAGGCCCCTGCCGACATCGGTCTGGGACAGACCCCGCTCGTCAAGGGCTGCAATTGCCGCCTCGACCGCGCTCTGGCTCTGGGTCAATGGCAGCACCTCCAGGGGCGCGGTCGAGAAGGCGGCAATGCCCACTCGATCGTCGGGGCGCTGAGCAATGAAGTCGAGAAGGATACGCCGTGCCGCTGCGGATTTGCTCTCTTCGTCGCCGCTCGGCGCCCGCCCCGCGAAGGTCTCGTCCATGCTGGAGGAGCGATCGATCAGGAGAACGAGATTGGTACCCATGCCCTGATGCGGCACGCTCCCGCCGCGAAGGTGGAGGCCCGCAAGACCAAGGACAAGCGCCGCGAGGCCGATAACGCCGGCAAGGGTAAGGCATCGGTCGACAAACCTGGAGGCTCCATCGTGGGGTCGCAGATCGAGCCGTGGCACCGACGAGGATCGAAGCCAGCGCCGGAAAAATGGTACCATTGCCACCGGCAATGCAAACAGCACCGCAGGCTGATCCAGTCCGATCATCGCCGCCCCCGCTCGAGAGCCGCGAGGTCGCGGGCGAGTGCGGCGATTTCCCCGGGCAAGTCCTGTGAACCGCCGCGGCCGAAGAACGCGTCGTTCGATGTTTCAAAGAACCTTGCGAGCCGTGTCTCGAGGGAGCGGAACTGCGGGCGATCATCAAGAAAACGTCCGAGTTCCGCACTGATCAGCACCCGGCCGAAGGCCGCATCGAAAGCCCGATGAAGTACCTGGCGGAGCGCGCCTGCGTCGGCTCCGCGCATGGAGGCGATGCGTCGCGCGGCACGCGTGAAGGGGCGCGCCGCGCGACGATGGAACGGCCACCATGCCTGATGGAAGGCGAGCAATCCGACCGAGAGCATGAGGCCCGTCGTCGAAAGGCCGAGACCGAGGATGTTCAGCCTCGTGCTGACCAGCCGATAGTCGGGATCCGGCTGAAGCTGATCAGGTGTTGAGGGAGCAAGAATCGGGCGGATCGGGGAGGTGACGAAGGAGAACCCCGGAAGCCGTGCTTCCGTCCCGTCACTGAACCGGATAAGGGAGCTCGGTACTTCGCGGCGGCTTGGCTCGAGAGCCGAATAGAAATTCTGCCAGATGAGCGTGATCTCGACCTCACCTTGTGTTTCGCGTGTCTCGACTTCCACAAGGTCAAGCCAGTAGGTGACGCTCCGCGGCCGCGGCAGGGAGGCGGTATCGAGGGTTGCACCCTCGGGCAGGGTCACGACCAGACGCTGCTCCAGCATGTCCCCGAGCCACCAGCCGTATTCGCGGGGATTCTCCACCCCGACCTCGATTTGCGCCAAGGCAGGAAGAGGCAGGAGCAGGAACAGAAAGGTGAGCACCTTCAAAGTGGTACTTCCTCAAGCGCGGCGGCGAGCGCGCCCACGTCGAGCTGGTCGCGGATCTCGATCGGAGCAAGGTCATGTTCCGCGAAGGTGCTGCGAAGTCTTGCCCGATGGCGCGCGGCGGCCTGCGCCTGCTGTGCTGCCCATTTCCTCGTCGTCAGGACTGTGCGGCGCATACCGGATTCGGGATCGCGGATCTCGGCAACGCCCAACCGCCCCGCGGGGGCTTCAAGCCCTCCGTCCCGGAGCCAGATCGGCAGGACCGGTCGCGGCTCAAGGGCGGCAAGGATCCGGCGCAACTCATCGGCCGAGTACTCGAAGTCCGAGATCAGCACGACGAGGATCCGGCTGGCTGGCAGCGCCATTGCCGCACGTTCCAGCCCCACGACACCCTCGCCTCCGGGCCGGAGGGCGCCGATCCTTTCCAGCAACTCGGCTCCGAGCTGGCGTCGACGGGCCGGCTGGATCTCATCCACGACGTCCTCGCCCGCGGTCGCAGTCAGTGCGTACCAGTCGCCCCCACGCCAGGCAGCTTCGGCGAAGCCTGCGGCGAGGAGAGCGGCCAGTCCGAGACGGTCCGAACTTGCGCCTGTCCCCAGCGAGGCCGACGCATCTAGCAGAACATGCAGGGTCAGGTCCGTCCGCGTCTCGAACCGGCGGACGAATGTCGTGCCGAAGGGATCGAGGAGGGAGCGCCTGACGTCGATCCGGCGCGGATCAGGATGGGCAATGAGCGGCGCGAGATCGGCGAAGGTTTCGCCAGCACCGCGCAACGTTCCACGATGTCCACCTGGCCGCATCCCCGGTAGCGCCCGTGCGAGGCGCCAGGTCAGGAGACGGAACAGATGAAGCACCCCTTCGCTCATGACGCGGGGACCGGAATCTTGTCGAAGGCGGCAGAAATCAGGGCAGGCAGGAGACGTTCGCGGCGGGGCTCGGCAGCGGGAGTGAGAAAGACGCGGTGAGCCATCACCGGCGCGAAGACGCTCCTTACATCTTCCGGCAATATCACATCGCGTCCCGCGGCCCAGGCTGCAGCGCGGGTGGCACGGACAAGTGCCTGCATTCCGCGCGGGCTGACTCCGCCCCGGACCAGCCGCGCCGGATCGGCTCCCTCGACCTCAAGCCCAGCTCCTGCGGGATCGCGCAGCGCCTCGCAGAGCGCGAACACATAGCAGCGCAGCGCATCACTCGCGTGCACCTCCTCCTGAATGCCAGCGGCGACCGCATTGAGACCGTCGTAGGGCAGCAAACCTTCAGGAAGCTCTCCGACAAGCGTGTCGGTATCATGAAAACGCGTTTCGAATGCGAGCGCCATCCGGTCGTCCCGGGACTCAGGGACGTCCACCGGAATTTCCATCATGAACCGGTCACGCGCCGCAGCAGGCAGTTCGAAGGTTTCATCACGTTCGATCTGGTTCCGGTCCGCAAACACCTGAAGATGCGGAAAGTGGTGCACCCGCTGGAACGCTGTAAGCGTGCGTTCCGCCATGAGACGCAGAAGCAGGGAGTGGACTTGCGGGCGGGCGCGATTGATCTCGTTGAAGAAGAAGATGGAAAGGTCCGGTCCTTGCGACAATACCGGACCCGGCTCGATCCGGGGCCGACCGTTCTCATCGATATGCGCCATGTAGAGCAGGTCCGATGGCAGAAGATCCACCGTCCCCTCTATCCGGGAGTAGGGTCCGCCGATCACGCGGGCAACCGCGCGCAGGAGGGTCGTCTTGCCGGTCCCCACATCGCCGGCAAGCAGCACATGCCCCCGGCAAAGCACCGACAGAAGGATCAGCCGGATCGCCCTGTCCTGACCGAGGATCACGCTCTTCAGCGCCGCTTCGGCATCGGCAAAGCGTGCACGCCAATCCATTTCCGTCACTTTCAGCATGCTCGGCTTTCTGTTCCCGCGTTACTGAAGATTAGGCACTGTGCGTGGGGAGCTATTCTTCGGCAGAGGATGTCGAAGAATTACGCACAGTGCCGTTCCCGGCTTACGGCGTGGGAGGAGCCGAGGCTTCGTCGTAGCCGGGAATCTTCTTCACATCGTATTCGAAGGTGCCGGTTTCCCGGAAATGATGCACCCGCCAAGCGTTGCGATGGTCCATGGCAGCCAGCGACTCCTCCTGTTTGGAAAGTTCCGCCGGATCATGCTGGGGGTCGTATTCCGTTCCGGCGATCTTTTCCGGGTAGCCGGGTTTCGGCTCCCAGCAGTTGCCGGGGGCGCGGCAGTTCGTGCCGTCGTAGGCAAACACCGGTCCGGCCAGAAGGACCGCGGCCACAGTCAATGCCAAAGACTTCATAGGCTTCCTCCTTGTTGTCTACCGGACGAGCCGGCGGTGGCGAGACGGGCATCGGAGTGCCCGTCCCTGAAAGCGGTTCAGGAAGACCGGTCGCCGCTTTTGCCTGATTCGAAAGGCGTGAATGCCTCCCGCTGCTCTTCAGTGAGCCAGGACGCATTCTCGGGATCACCGGTGTAGAGATGCCGCGTCCACGCCATGACCTTCAGCATCTCGTCGAGGGTCAGGCTGCCCCACATCGGGCCCATCTGGCCGGAAAGCCCCCCGAAGAGCGACGAGAACAGCCCGGCGTCCTCCGCATTCCGCGGGTAGGTCCAGTAGTCGTCGTTAAGGGCTGGCCCGAGCTTCCCCTCGCCGTAATGTCCATGACAGCCGGAACAGGCGCTGGCGAAGAGGGCCTTGCCCTCGTCGAGAACGTCGGCATCTTCGTTGTAGATGTTGACGCCGGTGTCCAGAAATTCCTGAACCGCCTCGGTATCGCTCCCTTCCTCCTTCGCGAGAGAAAGGTCGAGCGGAGAACCATCCACCATATTGTACAACTGCGGCGCGGCCATTGCGGCGGCAGCGGTGAACCCGGCCAATGCCGCACCGATCAGGTAACGTCTCATCATTCCTCCTAACTCAGGGGGATCGTCGGAATGCCTTCCTCTTCGAGGATGGCCTGAATCCGTGCGCGGCCGGTCTTGAGCGCGCTCCCGATCGGATCGAGCAGCTCGGGCACATCCTTCGAGATGCCCACCGACTGCGCGTACTGCAGCGGGATCACCACGCCGTCCGAGCGGACGATTTCGTTAGTGATGAGCGACATCCTGAGTGGCTCCCGCGCGTCGCGGACATAGCGTGCTGCCTCGGGCGCAAAGAGGATGCCGAGATCGGCCTTGCCGCTCTCCACTTCATCGACCACGAGTTTGGCCGGTACCTGGGTATATTTGTTGCGACGGTCTTCGAAATTTGTGAGAGATGCTTGGTATACGAGATTGTATTCGTAGCGGCCGGTATACTTGAGGATGGTTTCCGCTGGCGTGTGATAGCGATAGGCAAATGTATTGTAGCCTTC
>Ga0079224_100010917_pt1 | contig 12487 bp, 10 predicted proteins | sample Stecom2015_FD_80414 | JGI IMG/M metagenome (GOLD analysis project Ga0079224, IMG submission 80414) | Agricultural soil microbial communities from Utah to study Nitrogen management - Steer compost 2015 | ecosystem: Environmental > Terrestrial > Soil > Agricultural land | place: USA: Utah...
CCCGATGGCCGCGGCGCATCAGCCCGGTGATCACTTCCGCCCCCAGGGACGATTCGACGTCGAGGCCGCCGGGCGTATCCTGCTTCTCGCCGAAGGATCCGTGGAAATGCGTGGACTCGATCCGCGGCGCTTCCAGCGCCTGCTGCAGGTTGTACCGGCCGAGTACCACGTTGAGGATGGTCTGCGCGATGTGCTGGTCCTGCCCGTCGCCGCCCGGCGTGCCCACCGCCATTAACGGCCTGCCGTCCAGCGTGACGATGGTGGGAGAAAGTGTGGTGCGCGGCCGCTTGCCCCCCGCCAGCACGTTTGGACTGGCCGGATCCAGGTCGAATACCGTGAGCCGGTTGGAAAGCGGCACGCCGGTGTCGCCCGCGATGTAGGCGCCACCCATCAGCCAGCCGGAACTGGGCGTGCAGCTGAACAGGTTGCCCCTGGCATCCACCACCTGCACGGCGGTGGTATCGCCGAAGGGATCGCCCGGCCGGCCGAGACGCCGCGGCACGAAGGCATTGGCGGGACGTTTGCCGCCCTTCTGGTGCGCGTAGGGATTGCCGTAGCGATGCTCCAGCGAGGCCTCCGCGCGGATCAGCTTCGCGCGCTCCGCGGCGTAGGTTTTCGACAGCAGGCCTTCCGCCGGCACGTCGGCGAACAGCGGATCGCCGAACCAGGCATTGCGGTCGTCGAAGGCCAGCTTCATCGCCTCGGCCAGGGTGTGCAGGTACTGTTCGCTGCCGTGGCGCATCTTCTCGATGCCCGCAGCCTCGAGGATGTTCAGCGTCATCAGCAGCGTGGGCCCCTGGCTCCAGAAGCCCGGCTTGTGGATTTCGTAACCATGGAAGCGCGTGCTGACCGGGGCCTCTACCCTGCCGTGGTAACCGGCCAGGTCCTCGTAGTCGAGCAGCCCGCCGTCGGCCTGCACGGCCCTGGCGATGCGGCGCGCGATGTCGCCCTTGTAGAACGCATCGCGTCCCGCCTCGATGGCCTTCTCGCGATCGGCGCCCGCCGAAAGCGCCGCGCGTTCGGCCGCAACGATGGCGCGCAGGGTGGCCGCGAGATTGGGCTGGCGGAACATCTCGCCCGGTTCGGCCACCCGGCCCTCGGGATAGTAGGTCAGGCGCGAGGATTCCCAGCGCGAGGTGGCCTCGCGGTAGACCAGCAGCGCCATGCGCAGGCCGCCGTACATCGGGAAGCCGTCGGCGAGCTGGATCGCCGGTTCCATCACCTGCGCCAGCGACAGCGTGCCGAAGCGCTGCAAGGTCAGTGCCATGGAGTCGACGACGGCGGGCACGGTGCCTGCATTGGGCCCGTTGCCGGGAATCACGCCGCGCGTGAAGTACTCGGGCCTGGCGGCCCTGGGTGCCGTGCCCTGGCCGCTGATCACGCTGACGCGGCGGGTGGCGGCCTGGTACACCACCGCGGGCGCCTCGCCGCCCAGCCCGAAGTGCGAGATCTCGTTCACCGCGGCGGCGAGCACGGCCGCCACTCCGGCATCAATGGCATTGCCGCCCGCGGCCAGGATGCGCAGGGCGGCATCCACGGTGTACTGCGTGCCGGCGGCGACCACGCCATGCGTGCCGTAGACCTCGGGCCTGAGCGTCAGGATCTCTTCGACGCGGCGCATGCCGCCGCCGGCGGCGGCCGGAGGGGAGGACTGCGCCCACCCGGCGGCAGGCAGGGTGGAGAGGGCTGCTGCAATCGAGAGCCGGTGGAAGTCGCGACGAGTGGCCATGCAGTCCTTCCCGCTGGATTTCCTCCGAGGCTAACGCCTCAGCCGGGGCCTGACCAGCGCCAGTCGATCACCGCGGTCCGCAGGCCTGGCTGGCGGCGGATCCTCGGCAAGACGCCAACCTGCCCGGCCCTGGCCGTGCGGCGCCGCGGTTCAGCCCCCGCGCCACAGCGCGCGGCGGATCAGCTCCAGCGCCACCAGGCTCAGCAGCACGCGGAATACCAGCCTGAACACGTGCTCCGGCACCCGGGTCAGGATGCGGCTGCCCACGCTGGTGCCGGCGTAGCCGGCGGCGACCATCATCAGGATCAGAGGCAGGTACGCCGCGAAGGCGAAGCCCAGCACCACGAACACGATCACCTTGAACAGGTGCTGCAGGGCGTTGAGCGTGGCATGCGTGGCCACCAGTTGGCGGCGATCGGGAATGCCGCGCACGAACGCCGCCACCAGCGGACCGGCCGCGCCGACCACCATGCCGACCGCCGAGGTCAGCAGGCCGCCCGCGAACTGCACGACGCGGCTGCGGGCGATGAGCTTCGGCTGCGGCATCCAGGTGGTCACCAGCACGAACAGGCCGATGGCGGCCGTGAACCAGCGTTCCGGCAACCACTGCGCGAAGCCGCCGCCGATCACCGAGCCCGCCACCGCGCCCAGTGACACCCAGAGGATGAAGGGCCACTGGATGAAGCGGCGCAGGATCCAGGCGCGCCCGGCATTGCTGCCGAGCTGCACGCAGCCGTGCACGGGCACCACCACCACGGGCGGCAGCACCAGCGTCATGGCGGCGATCATCAGGGAGCCGCCGCCCAGGGAGAACGTGGCGGTGATCAGCGAGGTGACGAAACTCAGCGCCACCAGAGCCAGCGCCGGCCCTTCACCGAGCCCCGGAGCCAGTTCCAGCACTTACGCCAGCGCGTCCGGCCCCTGCGCGTCGCGGGGATAGGGCACCGAGAGCCGCGGCACTTCGATGGACACCGCGTAGGAGCGACCCACGCGCCAGTCCGCGCGCACCCGGGTGTCGTACTCAAGCCTGGCGATCTTCCAGCGGCCGGCATCGTCCTTCACGTAGCGGACGCGATAGTGCCCGCCTTCCCACCATGTGCGCACACCCTCGCCGTGCAGGCGCGCCATGCTGGCCAGCGAGGACTGCGATTCCAGCGGCATGCCCGCCTGGATGGAGTATGGGAACACCGCGGTGGCCGACCAGCGGTCGGCGGCCACCTCCACCTGGTCGAGCCGCTGCGCGGCCTCGAGCTCAAAGCCCGGCGCCGCCGGCATGCTCGTGCCTGCCTTGCGCGAGGGCAGGTGCTCGCGGAAGAAGCGGCTCACGCCTTGCCCGCGGCCGCGGAAGATGCCGCCGTTGAAGCGCACCTCGGCGTCGGCGGTGAACAGTGCGACCACCTCGTCGTACCGGCCCCTGTCGACGGCCTCCTGGAACTGTTGGTGCAGGCGGCGCAGCTCCTTTTCCTCCTCGAGCAGCGCGGCGCGCAGTGCCGCGTCATCGGCGCCGGCGGAACTGCCGACCGCCGTCGCCGAAGCCACCACGGCGGACATCCCCGCGCCCATCTTCCAGATGAACGACCGTCGTCCCGTATCGGCCGTCTCCGGCCGGTTGCTGTCAACGCCCTTCATCACACGTCCTCCCGCTTGCGCGGCCCGTAGAAATGGGCGATGTCGAACTTGCCGATGTGGCGGCCGATGGCGCCCACCACGCCCAGCGTCACGCCGCGCTCGCCCCCGTTGAAGCTGAAGCCGCAGTCGTGCGAGATGTTGGTGTTGATCAGCTCCACCATCTGCGCGCCGTTGCAGGCTTCCTCGCACTGGCAGAACAGGTACACGCCCGGCCTGAGCTTCACGTAGATGCAGGGCGAGCACCACTGCGAACCCATGGTCTGGTTGGCCGTGAAGATGGTCCACGACATCGAGTGCGGCGAGGTATACAGGTGCATCGAGGTCATCTGGTCGGAGTACGTCCACGACCAGGCATGGCCCACCAGCTCGTCGGTGAAGTGGTGGCGCAGGTACAGGGGCGCCTCGATGCCCTCCATCTCGACCACGCCGAACAGCGCCCTGTAGGTGGTCTCGTTGCCGTAGTAGGGCGTACCCATGTGCGACTCGATGCTGGTGGCGAGGCCGTTGGTGAAGTCCACCGCCACCTGCACGCTGGCGCGCGGCCTGCTGCCCGGGATGATGTGGCTGAACCAGGCGAGGTTGGTGTCGCCCTCGTAGCAGCGGTACTCGACCTCGTGCCAGACATTGTCGCGGCGGTCGCGGAACTGCAACCGGAACTTGTCGCTGACGCGGTAGTCGCGCACCGGCCCGTCGTCGAGCCGCACGGTGAAGGTCTTGCCGACCAGGATGTCCGAGAACGGCAGGTTGTTGCCGGACATGGCCACCTGCGGCGCCACGTCCTCGGAACCGGCCACGCCGAAGGTCACGGTACGCCGTTCGGCCGCCTCGTGCACTTCCTCGTCGGTCATCTTGCGGAACGTGCGCACCGGGCGGTAGGCCACGCGCGCGCCCTTGGCCGGCGGCTGCCCGCCGGCACTTGCGGCGAACATGGGCACCTTGCCGTGCTCGTCGAAGGGCTCGAGGTAGGCGAGCTGGCCGACCACCCTGCCCGCGCCGCGGAACATGTAGTACTCGAGCTCGTCGCGCTCGTTGAAGCCCAGCCGCACGCCCACCTGCTTCAGGTCGTAGAGGTCCGCCGCGAAGCAGGTATGGATGCCCGAGAGCTCGCACTCGGTGCGGTCGTAGAGGAAGTGGCGGTCGTCCACCAGCACGTAGTCCGAGGGCGCCACCCAGCTCAGCTGGTCGGCATGGCGGGTGAGCTCGACGAAGTTGGTGTTGGCCACCGAGGCGTACAGTTCCAGGGTCTCGATGCCGGTGTCCTGCTTCCAGTACAGGCCCTTGCCGCAGATGCGGTTGGTGTAATGGTGCAGGTTTTCCGGCGCGGGCTTGCCCGTGTCCACGTAGCCGAACCAGATTTGCCGCTGCGCCTCGCGGTCGTCGAGCGTGAACTCGTTGGGCCGGCCGGCGTTCTGCTTGATGCCGCTGGAGAACCACACCTCGAACACCGTGGCCAGGTTGGTGCCCTGGTCGATGAAGACGTTGTAGCCCTTCTGCTCGGCCGGGATCATGTGCGAGAAGAACACGATGTTGTTCAGCGCCAGTTCGCCATAACCCACGTTCACCTGCCGCCCGTTCTCGCGCAGCGTCAGCCTGCGGTCGGTGCCGAAGCGGTACTCGAGCACCGGGCCGCCGTCCTTCGTGACGATTTTCAGCGTCCTGCCGGCCAGCACGTTGGTGAAGCCCGATGCGCAGGTCGGCCCCGCCTCCGTGGCACGCAACTTCTCCCCGATCTGCTGCCTGGTGAGCCTGGTGTACTCGTACCGGTGCATCGGTATACGCATTGGGCGCATCGTTCTCCCTCTTTCGTTCGAGTGTTCTTCAAGTGACTGGCTGGCCTGGCCGCCGCCCGGCCGGCGCGCGGCACCGGCATGACCGCGAGGATAGACAGCGCGGGAGCGCTTTTCCATCGCGTCACCGGCCGCCGCATAATCGGCGCGTACCCACTTTGCGCCGCATCCGTCCGGCCTGCGGGCGGGACCTGCGGCAAGGAGATGCCATGGCAAGGATCATCCTGCTGCTTGCGCTCGCGTGGCCGCTGGCGGCCCCGGCCCAGGACAGCTTCCAGCTCGCGAGGCTGGAACAGGACGTCCGCCAGCTGCAGCGGGAAGTGCAGGTCCTCACCCAGCTGGTGGACCAGCTGCGTGCGCGGGCGGACGCGCCCGGGCCACTGCCCCCCGCGCAGCCCATCCTGCCCCGGCAGTCTCCATTCCCGGCCCCGCCCCGCACCGATGAATCCCTGCCCCGCTGGGTCGACGCCGCGCGGTGGCGCGGCATCCGGCCCGGCATGAGCGAACTGGAAGTGGTCGGCGAGCTGGGTCCGCCCACTTCCACCCGCGTCGAAGACCCGCAGCGCACCCTGCTGTATGCGCTCGAGATCGGACCGGGCGCCTTCCTCGCAGGCAGCGTCACGCTGCGCGACCATGCGGTGACGTCAGTGGAGATTCCCGTCCTCAAGTAGGGACAGGACCTGTCCGCCTGCTGTCCACGGACTGTCCAGCGGACGCGCCGCCATCACCGCGAGGCCCGCAGGCCCGGCCGCCGCAGCGGCACGCCCATTGCAGTACCGCAGGGAGGCAATGGGGCAAGGAGGCCCGGATGACACCTCGTATCCGATCGCCCAGGCTCGCCTGCGGCGCGCTGGCCGTGGCCATGCTGACCGTCGCGGCCTGCACCAGGACGCCTGGGAACGTTCCGCCCAGCAAGTGGCGTGGCGCACCACTCGCCGTCCCGCAGACCTCGGTGGTCGAGGAGCTGCTGGCCGCATGGAAACCCCTGGAGGGTCTTCCGGAGGAGGAGTTCCTGCGCCGGGCCGGCGAAGCCACGCAGCGCATTCGGCTCGATTTCATCTCGAGCGCACCCATCGTGGGACCGGCCGAGCTGGTCCAACCGGGCGTGGAACCACTGCGGCTGGGTTCGGCCTGGAACGGTGATGTACCCGAGGGCATCGAACCGCTGCCCGTGGACCTGTTCACCTCGAAGGACTTCTACAAGGACCGCGAACTGTGGAGCGACCGTCGGTACTGGCGCTGCAACAGCCCGATGGGCATCGAGATCCAGCGCGGCAACTACAACAATGGCGGTTCGGCCCCGCCCGTGATCGGCGATGACCCGCCGCGCACCGCGGCCTGGGGCTACTGCGACCGGGACTATCCGCGCGAGGCCATCGTCAGTCCCTATCCATTCGCCACCGCGCGTGAACACTACGAGGCGCTGCTCGAGGAGGCACGCGCACGGGGCGGCCCGACGAAGCACACGCCGGCCACGTTGCCCGATCTCACCGGCCAGTACGCGCCGCCCGATCCCTTCGAGGACTGGTATGCCATGCGCCTGGCGGTGCAGGTTCCCACCGTGCTCTCGCTGCTCACGCCCGAGTACCAGCAGCGCCTGGTGCAGGACCTGTATCACCAGGGAAACACCGGCGTGTCGCACTGGCCGGCAGCCTACTGCTGGCCCGAGGGTTTCATGCGGCGCTGGCACTCCGCTGCCGTGAATTCGCCGCACCAGGTCATCGCCACCCCGCAACTGGTGCAGATCATGGCCGGCGTGGCCAGGAACTTCATTACCAACGTGCACGTGGGCGCGGAGTTCAGGTTCACCGGCGAGGTGCCCTTCCTCGACCAGCCAGTCCCGCACTGGTACGGCGACACCATCGGCTTCTGGGACGGCGACGTGCTGGTCACCTGGACCTCGAACGTGCAGCCCTGGACCGTGCACGGCAGCTTCGAGTTCTCCGGAAAGATGCAGACCGTGGAGATCTACACGCCCTGGCGGGACGAGGCCGGACACATCGCCGGCCTGCACCATGAAGCCGTGTTCTACGACCCCGAGGCGCTGGTGGAACCGATCCGCATCGTGCGGCGCCACCTGAAGTTCACGGAACGGCTGGTGGCGCCCCCGCCTCCCGAAGCGCACTTCCATTACGTGGAATGCATACCCACGCTGCTGCCCGTGGAGGGACGGCAGAAGCCGGTGTCGGCCGGCGAGGTCGTGAGCTACGAAATGCCCGACCTGTTCGAACGCCCCTGGGCACGCCTGTGGGAAGAGCATTTCGAGCAGCACATGCAGCGGCCGTCCGGTGGTGACCTCTTCAGTCTGGAAGACAGGAGCGGACAATGATCCCAATGCAGGAAATGAAGGTGCTGCGGCCAGTGCTCGCCGGCATGCTGGTACTGTCCCTGGCCGCGACGGTGCATGCGCACCACTCCTTCTCGGGCTACGACCAGAAGCGCGTCCTGGTGATCACGGGCGTCGTGCGCTCGTTCAAGCCGCACGCCAACCATGTCGAGTTCGTGATCTCGCCGCTGAATGCCGCCCACACCGGCCTTGCCCAGGACGAGGCCGGCAACAACCTCAACTGGCAGGTGGAGCTGGAATACGGGGCCGCGCTCGCGGCGCGCAACGAGGGGATCACGACCAGCACGTTCAAGCCCGGCGCGGTGGTCAGCGTCGCCCTGCATCCCATGGTCAATGGCGATCGCAAGGGCACGCGCACCGGCGCCATCTACCGTTGCCCCGACCAGAAGCTGCCGAAGCCCGGCCAGCATTGCGACTCGGTGGAGGGGCACATCGTGCACGGCAACGGCCCGCTGAAGGCGCCGACGGAGCCCTGAAGCAGCGCGCCTGGATTCCCCGCGGGGCCTACTGCAGGCCGGGCGGCACGCCGCCGGGCGCAACCCGCGGTCGCTCGTCGTAGTATTTGCCCAAAGAACGACCGCCGCCGGCACGGGTCGGCGCCAACGGAGGGGAAACATGCTTCGACTGCGCCTTGCGGCCCTGGCCGCGCCCTTGATCCTCGCTGCCTGTGCCAGGCCCGGGCCGTCGGTCCCGGACCTCACCGGCCTCTGGACCATGGACCCGAACGGCCGCGCCGGCGCATCGCTGAACGGCGTGGGCAATTTCCAGGAGACCGCGCCGTTCACCGCCGAGGCACGCGCCAAGGTGGCCGAGTACCAGGCGCTGGTAGAGGGCACCGGCGACACACCGGGTGGCTTCTGCGTGCCCCACGGCGTGCCCCTGGCCGTGTTCCTGGGCGGCGGCTACCCAGTGGAATTCATCCAGCGGCCCGAGCAGCTCACGATCATCTACGAGACGCACAACGAGGTGCGGCGCGTGTTCCTCGACGGACGCCACATCGATCCCGAGGACATCCTGCCCAGCCGGGGCGGCACGTCGTGGGGACACTGGGAAGGCAACACGCTGGTGGTCGAAACCATCGGCCTGGCGCAATCCGTCGACATCCCGACCATCGTCAGCGAGGAAGCCAGGGTCATCGAGCGCTACACGCCCTTCGAGCGCGACGGCCTGAAGCGCCTGAAGGTCGAGGTCACCATCGAGGACCCGCGCTTCTATACCGAACCGGTCACGCTGGAGCGCGAGTACACCGAGCTGGTCGAGGGACGCATGCTCGACTACAACTGCGTGGAGCCGTTCTGGCTGGACCACCTGGAGGAGCTGCGCGCCGCCAGGAGCAGGCGCTGAGCGGGTGCGCGTTACCGGCCTGGGGCACAATAGGCCCATGAAGCTCAACCGCAGGCAATTGATCGCGGCCGCAGGCGCGGCCGCGGCCGTCGGCGCACCAGCGGGCGCCGCGCAGCAGGCCGCCGGGACCACCGGGTCCCGCGTTCCCGTCGTCGACATCCACACCCACATGTACACCCGGCGCTGGCTGGATGCGCTGAAGGCATCGGGTGACGCCGACACGGTGGTGGTTCCGGGCAACCCGGAATCCATCTCCTACCGCGGCGTCAACTACGCCGTCCTCGCCGCCAACATGTTCGACTGGCAGGAGCGCATCGCCCGCATGGACGAGGCCGGGGTCGACATCGCGGTGATCAGCCTCACGGCGCCCAACGTCTACTGGGGCACGGTGAAGCAGGGCGCCGAGGCGGCCCGCATCGTCAATGACGAGTACGCCGAGGCGCAGGCGCGCTGGCCCGGCCGCATCCGCTGGTTCGCCTCACTGCCCTGGGAGGACGCCGACCTCGCCATCACGGAGCTGCACCGTGCCATCGAGGCCGGCGCGGTGGGCGTGTGCATGCTCACCAACAGCAAGGGCCAGGCGCTGGTCGACCCGAAGTTCGCACCGGTGTGGGCCGAGATCGACCGCATTGACGTGCCGGTGTTCATCCATCCCACCACGCCCTTCGTCGACGGCTTCGGCCTCGGCGAGTACGGCATGGCGAACACCATCGGCTTCACCACCGACACCACCACCTGCTTCGCCAAGTTCCTGCTCTCCGGCTTCTTCGAGAAGTACCCGCGCGTCAGGCCCATCGCCAGCCATGGCGGCGGCACACTGCCCTTCCTGGCGGGACGCTTCGACCGCATGTGGGAGATCTCCACGGCCCGGCGCGACATCGGCAGGCCGCCGAGCAGCTACCTCAGGCGCATCTACTTCGACTCCATCGTCTACGACCAGCGCACGCTGGAGTACCTGGTCGCCACCGTGGGCGCGGACCGCGTGCTGTTCGGTTCGGACTATCCGTTCAGGCTGGGAGACATGAAGGGCATCCTGGGCCGCGTCAACGCGCTGCCGCCGGAGGAGCGTGACGCGGTGCGCGGCCTGAACGCCATCCGGGAGCTGAAGCTGCAGCCGGCCTGATGCACCGCCGGCTGGACCTCACTTCAGCCGGGCAAGCACGCCGTCGCCTTGAAGCTCCGCCTGGAAGCCGGCGCGGCGCAGCCGCACGGCCACCTCACGCGGCACGTCGCGTCCCGTGGTCAGCCTGTTCGGCGTGCCCGTATAGTGGAACAGGCGTCCTCCGCGGCGCATGACCCGCGCCAACTCATCATGGAAGGACTGCGAATACAGCTCGCCGGCGATGCCGAAGCGCGGCGGATCGTGCAGGCAGGCGTCGATGGATCCGGTGGGCAGTGCGCCGATGGCCCGGGTGATGTCCTCGTGGCGGAGCACGAGGCGTGGATCGGGCCCCGGCGACCAGGGGTTGTGCTCGCGCAGCCACAGCACATCGGCGCTTTTCTCGAACGACAGCACCTGCGCGGCACCCTCCGCGAGGCACCAGTGGGCGAAGTAGCCGAGGCCCGCGCAGGTATCGAGCACCACCCTGCCCTGTGGGCCGACCAGCCGTACCTTGCGCGCGGCGTCCTCGAAGGGCGAGACCTGCGCCGTGGGCAGCATCTTGATGCCGTCGATCTCGAAGGTCGGCGCTCCCCAGGGCGTGGGCACCAGCTTGACCAGCGCGGTGGTGTAGCGCGCCAGCGGCTCGAAGGTGCCGCTTTCTTCCCGCCAGTGGTAGATCGTCCGCTCCCGGTACTTCCGCGGGTGCGGGAAGCGCCGCCCGGCGGCTTCCCACCCCTGCCCGTCCACGGCGACGTCAATCGTGGAAAGCCCCAGGTCGAGCGAGCATCGCAGGCACGTGACACCGTCCCGCGCGGCGGCCCGCAGCGCGTCGCACGTCTCCGAGGTCAGCAGCGGACCGATTCTCCCGTCCATTTCGATGCCGGTGGTGCCGGATGCCCGGCGCGGCATTGTAGGGTCCGGGCGCCGGGCGCGCCCGGCAACCGGGCGGCCATCCGGTGCCGTATGCTTGGCGCCGTGCCCGCATCCCGCCGCTCCATCTCCCTGCCCATCGTCATCAGCGTGCTGGCGGTGCTGCTCACCTTCGCGGTGCTGGTGGGCTGGATCCTGGTCATCCGCGAATACCAGCTCGTCACCCGCGAGATCTGGAGCAACTGGTGGCTGCTCGCCGCCGGCACGGTGTCGCTGGCGCTGATCATCTGCGTGCTGGTGATGTTCAGCGTGTCGCTGGTGCGCGAGATCCTGGAGGGCAGGCGCCAGCAGATGTTCATCGACTCGGTCACGCACGAGCTGCGCAGCCCGCTGGCCTCGATCAAGCTGTGCCTCGAGACCCTGGGCCGCGACGGCATCTCCCAGGTGCAGCGGGACGAGCTGCGCAGGATGATGCTGCACGACGTGGAGCGCCTGTCGGTGTTCGTCGACGACATCCTGCAGGCCAGCCGGATCGCCCACGGCCGGCGCTCGCAGACCTGGACGGACGTCGACGTGGTGCCGCTGGTGCAGTCGTGCATCGAAGCCATCCGCACGCGCCATGACCTGCCGCCCGGCATCATCACGCTCAGGGCGCCCACCACCCTGAAGACCTTCAGCGATCCCACCGCGCTCGAGATCATCGTGAAGAACGTGCTCGACAACGCCGTCAAGTACTCGGGCCCGGACCCACGCGTGGAAGTGGAGGTGGGGCCGGGCGCCCGCGGTTCGCTGTCCATCAGCGTGCGCGATAATGGCATCGGCATCGAGCGCAGCCAGCTGCGGCGCATCTTCCACCGCTTCCACCGGGCGCCCGACCCGCGCGTCAACGAGCGCAGCGGGTCCGGACTGGGCCTCTACGTGGTGCACCGGCTGGTGCTGAACCTGGGCGGTCGCATCCGTGCGCATTCCGCCGGCCGCGACCAGGGCACGACGATGCACATCGAGCTGCCGCTGGGGGCGCCGGGACACGACGAGGGACATGTTTGATGGCTGCTGAAGGGGGCACCCTGCCTGGGGCGCCGTCGGGCGCAACCGTGCTGGTGGTCGAGGACGAGGCCAATCTCGCTGCGGGCCTGAAGCTCAACCTCGAGCTGGACGGCTACCGCGTGGTGCTGGCGCGTTCGATTCGCGAAGCAGGTGCGCAGTTACTGCAGTCGGCACCGATTGACCTCGTCCTGCTCGACGTGATGCTGCCCGATGGCGACGGCTACAGCTTCTGCAAGCAGCTGCGCGAGTCCGGCCACTTCATGCCGGTGATCATGCTGACCGCGCGCAGCGCCGCGGAAGACCGCGTGCTGGGCCTGGATTCCGGCGCCGACGACTACATGCCCAAGCCCTTCCAGCTGCCGGAACTGCTGGCGCGCGTGCGTTCGGCCCTGCGCCGCAGCGGCTGGCGGCAGGCGGCCGACGCCACCACCGAGCGACGCCTGGGCACACTGCGCTTCGGCGAAGCGGTGATCGACTTCGACACCCATGAAGCAACTGCCTTCGGCAAGCCCCTGAAACTCACCCAGCTCGAGCTCGACCTCGTGCGCTACTTCTCCCAGCATCCCGGGCGCGTGATCTCCCGCGAGGAGCTGCTGGAGCGGGTCTGGAAGCTTCGCAATGCGCCAAACACG
>Ga0079224_100010918_pt1 | contig 12487 bp, 10 predicted proteins | sample Stecom2015_FD_80414 | JGI IMG/M metagenome (GOLD analysis project Ga0079224, IMG submission 80414) | Agricultural soil microbial communities from Utah to study Nitrogen management - Steer compost 2015 | ecosystem: Environmental > Terrestrial > Soil > Agricultural land | place: USA: Utah...
CTGTTCAACAACCTCGGTCCTCGCTATAGTGAGCGTCCAGGCGGCTACATCCGCATTCTCAAGTGTGGCGTCCGTCCCGGTGACAATGCTCCCATGGCCTACGTTGAGCTGGTAGACCGTCCGGCAGGTGTGTCTGCTGACGAGTGATACATCGAACGTAGCGTGACAGCAGAAAGCCGGGCATAGCCCGGCTTTTTCGTTTTCCGGAGATCGATATGATTGCTTCATTTCACCCGCCCCGACGTACTCTTCTAGGGCCAGGCCCTTCCGATGTCGACCCTCGCATACTGGAGGCGCTGTCGCGGCCAACCATCGGTCATCTCGATCCCGCCTTCATCTCCCTGATGGACGAAATCAAGGCACTGCTGCAGTTCGCCTTCCAGACCCGCAATGAGCTTACCATGCCGATCTCGGCCCCAGGTTCTGCGGGGATGGAGTCCGTGTTCGTCAATCTACTGGAACCGGGGGACAAGGCAATTGTGTGCATCAATGGTGTCTTCGGGGGACGCATGGTGGAGAACGTTCTGCGCTGTGGCGCTGTGCCGGTCCTGGTCGAGAATAATTGGGGAGAGCCTGTGGATCCTCACCGGGTGGAGGATGCACTGCGTGCCAATCCGGATGCGAAGGTGCTGGCGTTTGTCCATGCTGAAACCTCAACCGGCGTGCGCAGCGACGCCAGCACGTTGTCGGTGTTGGCGGCACGCTACGATTGTCTGTCGGTTGTCGATGCCGTCACCTCGCTGGGGGGCATAGAACTGGACGTCGATGGCTGGGGCATCGATGCGGTTTACTCCGGCTCGCAGAAGTGTCTGTCCTGCATCCCCGGGATATCGCCGGTCAGTTTCAGCGAACGCGCGGTGGATGCCATCCGCAGCAGAAGTACCAAGGTGCAAAGCTGGTTCCTGGACACCACCCTTATCATGGCCTACTGGGGCGGAGAATCGGGACGCAGCTACCACCATACGGCGCCCATCAATCCCCTATATGCTCTGCACGAGTCGCTGGTGATTCTGCAGGAGGAAGGCCTGCAGCAAGCCTGGCAGCGTCACGCCCGGCACTACGCCGCTTTCGCTGCAGGCATAGAAGCAATGGGGCTCGGCTTCGCCGTGGAAGCGGAATGGCGCCTGCCCCAGCTGAATGCGGTGCTGGTACCTGCAGGCGTAGATGAGGCTGAAGTGCGTCGGCGTCTGTTGCGTGATCATTCCATCGAAATTGGCGCCGGGCTGGGTGCCATGGCCGGCAAGATATGGCGGATCGGGCTGATGGGTTATGGTTGCAACCAGGCAAACGTGTTGCATTGCCTGGCCGCACTGGATGAAGTGCTGGTTTCGCTCGATGCGCAATTTGAGGCGGGCAGGGGAGCGGCAGCGGCTGCGGATTTTTATCGGCGCTGATCAGTCCACAGGACGTTCGCTGGACCCGAACAGGCTGAAATAGAGCATTGGCCAGAGCCCCACATGGACCATCACGTCGGCGGTGTTGAAGATGTAGTGCCAGAAGGGTATGTGCTGGACGTTGATGAAGTCGATGACACTCCCGTAGATCAGCCGGTCCAGGATATTGCTGGCACCGCCGCCGGCGATGAAGCCAAAGCAGACGTATTCGTGCCGCTGGACGCTTTTGCTCCGCCACAGGTAGATCACCAGTCCTGTGATCAATCCCACACTGAATAGAGCAAATATCGCTCCGTGCCCCTGTAACATGCCAAATACGCCCCCCATATTGCGTATATGGGTAAGGTGCACGAAGGAAGTCCATTCGACTGTAGTGCCAATCGGTATCCTGACATTGACCAGGAAACTGCCAGCCTGGGAGATGAGCAGAACTACTACCGCGATGGCCGTGAAGACGAGCAGGTTCCGGGAGCGGGTGGTGGATGAGCTGGAAAAAGACACTGGATAACCTGAATAGACCGTCGCATTCGGGTCGCAAGCATAACATACTGAATCAGGGGCCGCCCATGCAGGCGGTTCCGATCCTCACCCGGATATAGACCTGTGGGAGGAAAGGGGAGAAGGAAATCTTGAGCAAGGACTCAGAAGGTCGCGGCAGTACGAGAGCAAGCGTGGAAACGAGCACCGCGGAAAGCACAGGGAAGAAGGAAGGCTGGCGAACTCGTAAGCTCATCGTTCTCAGCTATCGCTTCCTGAAAGGAGGAAAGCGCTACTTGCCGCCGATACTTCGGGGACTTCTGGGTATCGTGCTGATTGCTTCCGGGATATTAGGCTTCCTGCCGATTCTCGGGTTCTGGATGATCCCCCTGGGTCTCGCCCTGCTGGCGACCGATGTGCCGCCACTTCGCCATTGGCTTATCAAGCGGTTGAACAGTGCTCGCCACCGCAACCGCAGAAAACGGCAACATCACGATTCATCCGATAACAATCGCGACTAGGGTGCCTCTGCTTCAACGGGCGTGCACAGCAGATTGCTGCGGGTCCGGTTGACCGCGTCCTGCCACAGCGCGTAGCGTTCGTCCCGCCAGGCCTGGTCCCGCACCGGTGCGAAGGATGTGCCGAGGGTCCAGGTGCTGGCGATATCCTCCAGCGAACTGAAGACCCCGCAGTGCAGGCCGGCAAGATAGGCCGCGCCGAGTGCGGTGGTCTCTGTTACCACCGGGCGGTCGACCCGGCAGCCCAGCAGATCTGCAAGATTCTGCAGCACAAAATCGTTATTTGCCATGCCACCGTCCACGCGCAAGGTGTCGGGACGCACACCATCCGCTTCCATCGCCAATTGCAGGTCGCGAGTCTGATAGCAGACGGAGAGCAGGGCCGCAGTAACGAGTTCCTTGATGCCGGTGTCCCTCGTCAGGCCAAAGATGGCGCCGCGTGCCTCGGCGTCCCAGTAGGGCGCTCCCAGGCCGGTGAAAGCCGGCACGAACATGACCGGCATGTTCTGATCGACCTCTTTTGCCATCTCGCCCGTTCTGGCGACATCCTTGACAATCTTCAAACCATCTCGCAGCCATTGCATGGTGGCACCCGCCATGAAAATGCTTCCCTCAAGAGCGTAGGTCACCTTGCCGTTCAGGCGATAGCCCACGGTCGTCAGCAGGCGGTTGCGGGATTTCAGTGGTTTATCCCCGGTGTTGAGAATGAAGAAGCAACCGGTGCCATAGGTGCTCTTCGCCATGCCGGGAGTGAAGCAGCACTGGCCGAAACCCGCCGCCTGCTGGTCTCCCGCAATGCCGGCGATCGGAATGGCGGCTCCCAGTAAGCTGTCGTCGCTGGTGCCGTAGTCTGCGGCACTGTCCATCACCTGAGGCAGGATGGCAGCAGGGATATCGAACAGTGCCAGCAGTTCCTCGTCCCAGCACTGATCATGAATGTTGAACAGCAGGGTACGACAGGCATTGGTGGCGTCGGTCAGGTGGCTGCGCCCGTCGGTGAGATTCCACAGCAGCCAGGTGTCGACCGTGCCGAAGGCCAGCTCACCGGCCTCCGCCGCCGCGCGCGCACCGTCCACATGATCGAGTATCCAGCAGATCTTGCTGGCGGAAAAATAGGGGTCGAGCAGCAGACCAGTCTTGTCCTGCAGGATGTCGCTGCGACCTTCGTGCTCCAGCCGTTCGGCAATCTGCTGGCACCATCCACTGGTGCGCCGGTCCTGCCATACGATGGCCCTGTAGATGGGCTTGCCGGTGCGTCGATTCCACAGCAGGGTGGTTTCGCGTTGATTGGTAATGCCGATGGCGCGGATGTCGCCTGCCTGCAGTCCGGCTTCGTCTAGCGCCTTGTGGTAGCTGCGCAGCGAGCTTTGCCACAGGTCATCCGGGTCGTGCTCCACCCAGCCGTCCTGGGGGAAGTGCTGCGGAAATTCTTCCTGCCCGCTGGCGACCCGCTCGCCCCTGTCATTGAAGATGATGACCCGGCTACTGGTCGTTCCTTGGTCGAATGCCATCAGATACTGTGTCATCGCGCGAATTCCCTTCGGTAGGTCGCACCAGGAATTTGTGTAAATTCCGCTGCATAAACAGGCTGTGAAGGCTATATTACCCCCATGGATCAGGATTCTACAATTTACGACCTCCTCATCATCGGCGGGGGCATCAACGGAGTCGGCATTGCTACCGATGCAGCGGGCAGAGGGCTGCAGGTGGCGCTCTGCGAGATGAACGATCTGGCCTCTGCCACTTCGTCTGCCAGCACCAAGCTCATTCACGGCGGGCTGCGCTATCTGGAGCAATATGAGTTCCGTTTGGTGCGGGAGGCACTGGCGGAGCGCGAGGTGCTGCTGCGCAACGCTCCGCATATCGTCCACCCGCTGCGTTTCCAGCTTCCCCATCGACCCCATCTGCGGCCGCGCTGGATGATCCGCGCTGGCCTCTTTCTCTATGACTACCTGAGTGCGCGCGTGACATTGCCACGCTCCCGCAGTGTGACGTTTGGGCAGGACAGCCCGCTGCAGCCTTCGTTCAAGCGCGGTTTTGAGTACTCCGATGCGCAGGTGGATGATTCCCGTCTGGTGGTGCTGCTGGCCATGCTGGCACGGGAGCATTCCGCCAGCATCCGTACCCGCACGCGCTGCGTCGCTGCTGAAGAGCGGGAAGGGATCTGGCACGTGACGCTGGAGGACACCCGTTCCGGCGAGCTCTCCACGCTCAGGGCACGGATGCTGGTCAATGCGGCCGGCCCCTGGGTGGGCCAGTTGGCCAGCAGTGTGTTGCCGCACGCGGATCATCACGACGTGCGCCTGGTCAAGGGCTGCCATATCGTGGTGCCGCGCATCCATCCGGGAAGCGAAGCCTTTCTGCTGCAGAACAGCGACGAACGTGTGGTTTTCGTCATTCCCTGGCAAGAGCACTTTTCCCTGATCGGCACCACCGAGGAGGACCTTTCCGGCGATCCGGCGGAGGCTCATATCGCTGACTGGGAGGTCGACTACCTGGTGGGGATCGTCAATGTATGCTTTCGTAAATCGATCAGCGCCGCAGATGTGCTCCACAGCTTTGCCGGCGTGCGGCCTCTGGTGGGGGGCGGTGAGCAAAGTGCATCGAAGGTGTCGCGCGACTACACGCTGGAGTTGAGTCGTTCGCCGGCACCTGTACTGACTGTCTATGGAGGCAAGATCACCACCTATCGCATGCTGGCAGAGAGCGCCATGTCGCACATAGGGAAGATATTCCCCTCGCTGCCGGGAAACTGGACGGAGAATTCGCCGTTACCTGGTGCTGATTTTGTGTCCCGTGAAGCGCTGATCAATAATCTGTCCCGCCGTTGTAACTGGATTCCACGCCCGGTGCTCAGACGTTGGGCGGACAGCTATGGATCCCTGTCGCTGCGCCTGCTTCACGGCGTGAGTTCGGCCGCTGACATGGGCAGGGAATTCGGCCATGGCCTGACGGAAAGAGAAGTGGACTATCTGTGCCGCGAGGAATGGGCGCAGGATGTGGACGATATCCTGTGGCGGCGCTCCAAGCTGGGTCTGTATTTCACCGCCGCAGAGCGGGAAAACCTGAAGGCCTACCTGGCTTCGCGCGATTCGGCCTGATCCAGGGTCTTGCGACCATACATGTCGGCATCGGCATGCCGCAGCAGCGTTGCTTCATCTTCCCCGTCATCAGGATAGACCGCCACTCCGATGCTGGCACTGATGTGGCCGGTGTAGGAGTTCTGTTCATCGCTCAACCGACAGGGAGCCTCGAGTGCCGCATGGATCTTGCGGGCCACGGCATAGGCATGCAGGGGCAGCGTCAGGTCCTTCAGCAGAATAACGAATTCATCGCCTCCCATTCGCGCGATGGTATCGGTCTCGCGGACACATTCACGCAGACGTTGTGATACTCCCTGCAGCAACAGATCGCCGACAGCGTGGCCGAAGCGGTCGTTAACTGACTTGAACCTGTCCAGGTCGAGATAAAGCAGGGCGAAGTGGGCATGCTCCCTGCGCGCCTCAGCCAGAACCGCATGCAGCCGTTCATGAAGCAGCGCGCGATTGGCCAGGCCGGTGAGGGGGTCATGCGCCGCGGCATACTGCAGATCTGCATGCAGACGGGCGCGATGGATGGCGGAGGCGATCTGGTCGGATACAAACTGCAAAAGCTCCAGGTCCGCTTCACTGTAACGGATGTCAGAGTGACTGCGAACCACTACCGCGCCGAACGTGCGTTCCTGGGATTTCAGCGGCACTCCCAGCTGACGCGGGGAGGTAGTGTCTGCGGGCAGCAGCAGCGGCACGCCGTCGTGGATCAGTTGCGCAATAAAGCTATCCGCTGCCAGCGGGCACGGTACGCGATCTTCTTCCTTCCCATCGACGAAGTAGGGGAAGCGCAGCTCACCTGTCTTGTGGTCGTGCAGTGCAATGAAGAAATTCCTGGCAGGTATCAGCTCCCCGACGATGCGATGTATCTGCCCGAACAGTGACATGAGATCGTCGTTCAGCTGTGCCGCCTCGGAGACGGCGTAAAGGGCATCGCGCAATTTGTCGGCTCGCTTGCGTGCCGTCACGTCGCGGCCAACCCCCACACGGAACTGCCCACACTCCGAGCCGCGCGCCGACCAGTTGATGTGAACCACATGACCATCCTTGTGAATGTAGCGATTCTCGAAGCCGGTGTTCGGGCTGCCGCCACTGACGTCATGTATGTTGCGCCTGGTCTTGTCCAGATCGTCCGGATGGATCAGGTCCAGGATAGAGAGACCAACCATCTCCTGTGGAGCGTAGCCGAAGACGCGTTCGCATGAGGCGCTCACGAACTGGATGCGGTTGTCGGCGCCGACTACGCAAACGACATCCATCAGCATATCCATGAAATCGGGAGTTAGCTGGAAGGTGCGTGAACTCATCGTGAATAGGCCTAGCAGAACAGTGTGAGAAGACTGCGTGTGTCGCGAAGATTAACGGAGCGCGGGAACTAAGTCTAATGGTGCATCGCGCCCGGCTCATCGCGCTGTCCTTCCTCTGGCATCTATCATCGAATTGCTTGCATTCCAGCTGACAAGAAGGAAGGATTGCAGCTTTCGACGCGGCCTGAAGGAGGTGCTTCCGTCATGATCAAATATTTCGCCTGTACACTGCTCGCTGCGCTAGCGCTACCCGTTGCAGCCCAGGAGATCGCGAGCCAGATGCAGGGGACATGGAAGTATCTGGGCGCCTGGTCGTTTGTGGATGTGGATGAGCAGGGCAGGGCCTATCAATGCCGGCTGGATCTGGACACCAACGTCTTCTTCGCCACAGGCAATGTCGACGCCGATGGCAGCATTCTATGGACCAGGCCACGCTTCTTCAGCCTCTACGGCAAGGAAGTGACCCTGAGCAATGAAGACTGGGGCCGCTCCCAGGCGGAAATCCGGGGGCGGGTGATGTTCCTGTCGGGGCCACCTACGTTGTGGCAGAACGGCACCCGGCTCGAATACGACAGGGTGCCTGAGCTGCCCACGCTCTGCGTCCACTACCGCTCAATCGCTTTCGCGGAGGGGACGCCGGAATAAAAAAACCGGGAGCAGAACCGCTACGACTGCTCCCGGCTAAAGGGAAAAACCAAAGCCTTACGGTTCGCCTGCTAGGCTGCCGGGCGTCGTATGGAACTGAAGATGTCCACGAACGTCGGGATGCGTTCGATATGAATCGGAATGTGCAGCCGGCGAGCGACGTCGCTTGCCGAAATCACTCCGCGAATACAGTGCCCGTCAAAATCCACCACCAGACAATGCTGCTGCCCCGAGCGCTGAAGTGCCCGGATCACATCGTTGATGGAGGACTGCTCAAGGTCGTGCAGGGTAAGGGCCATGATGTGGGCACGAGGAACCATTAGTTCGTGCACCAGGATCTCCCTGCGCTCGAAACCATTGGCCACCAGGGTGATTAAACGCTGCTCGCTGAGGTCATCCAGGCTGATGGTGCCAATGAATTCGTTGTCCGCATCCACCACCAGCGTCATCTTGACGTGAGCCTTGCGCATCAATATCTCCACCTCCTCTGCAGGGGTGGAGCCGTCAATGGTGATCGGTCGATAGCGCTTGAAGTCAGTGAAAATCTCCAGCGCCGGTGAGCATGGCATGAGCTCATGGAACTCTTCTGGCTGCACCAGATGGGTGATGTTGTGTACTGCAGATAAAGTGAGGTCGAACATTTTCTTACGCTCCAAGGTTCGGTCCCAGACGATACGTCACGGGCAGGAACAGATGCCGGAAATACGGAACCATGGCAAAGGGTGTCGGTACGGCAGACGAACCGGGACTACCTCTGCAGCAAGGCTTTCAGATTTCCGATCGGATCAGGCTGGAACGAAGGAGGATGGCGGGCCGCGGATATGGCCACTGACGGGAGCATGGAAAACGGAGGGGGGCGGGAGGTCGGCAACAAAGTGAGAGCTGCCTCGCACCTCATGAATGACTTCTTCGCTATGAAGAAACTTGTGGTCGTCATGCTTCTGGTTGGCCCAGCAATGATCATCGGCGAAAGCTGTATAGGATACGCCTTCGTCCGGTGGAGAGTTGCTCTGCGGGTAGTCTGTTCCGTAGAGGATCAGGAATGCCGCAATGATAAGGCACGAAAAACGGTTCATGGTTCTGATGCTATTGACGAACACTTGGCGCCATTCTATGCCTTCCGGGAATGATGTCAAAGGGGCATCGCATAGTATTGTCGCCCTGCACTCTTACTGTTGCTTAAATTGTATTAAAACGGCAGGTGGTTTATCCTCCCTGTCCGCTTTTCTGCAAATTCTCCTTAATCTTCCGGCACATGGCAGGATACCTACGGCAGCATGACTAAATACAGCCCTTCGGCAATTGAACCCAGATGGCAGCAATTCTGGGAAGCCAATAATACCTTCAGCACCTCTGACGACTTCAGCAAACCGAAATACTACGTCCTGGACATGTTCCCGTATCCGTCGGGTTCCGGGCTGCACGTCGGTCATCCGGAAGGTTATACGGCAACGGATATCATTGCCCGCTACAAGCGCATGTGCGGCTTCAATGTGCTGCATCCCATGGGATGGGACGCGTTCGGCCTGCCGGCCGAGAGGGCAGCCATCCGCGAAGGGCGTCACCCGGCGGTGATCACCCAGGAAAATATCAGCAATTTCCGTGGCCAGATCAAGCGCCTCGGGCTTTCCTACGACTGGAGTCGCGAGATCGATACCAGCAAGGTGGAGTACTATCGCTGGACCCAGTGGATATTCCTGAAACTTTACGAACAGAACCTTGCCTACCTGGCCGAAGTGCCGGTGAACTGGTGTCCGGCCCAGGGAACCGTGCTGGCCAACGAAGAGGTGCAGGACGGTCGCTATGTGGAAACCGGCGACCCGGTTGAGCGACGCATGATGCGTCAGTGGATGCTCCGGATTACGGCCTATGCAGAGCGCCTGCTGGCAGATCTGGATGAGCTCGACTGGCCTGCCGGCATCATCGAGATGCAGCGGCAATGGATTGGCAAGTCCACCGGCGCGCGGGTGACCTTTGCCCTGCAGGACACCGATGCCAGCTTTGAGATATTTACCACCCGCCCGGATACATTGTTCGGAGCAACCTTCTGCGTACTGGCTCCCGAGCATCCGCTGGTCGCCCGCATCACCAAGCCATCCGCGTCTGCCGAAGTGGCCGCCTATGTGGAGAGAGTGCGCAATCTCAGTGATCTCGACCGGGAAACCTCTGCGGCCAAGGAAAAAACCGGCGTGTTCACCGGCGCCTATGCCATCAATCCTGTTAACGGCGCACCGGTACCGGTGTGGATTGCCGACTATGTGAAGATCGACTACGGGTCTGGCGCGATCATGGCGGTGCCGGCGCACGACGAGCGTGACTATGAATTCGCCAGAACCTTCAACCTGCCGATTGTCGAAGTGGTAGAGGGTGGCGATATCAGCCGGGAAGCCTGGACCGGCGAAGGAGCCGCCGTGAATTCCGGCATCCTGAACGGAATGACGACTGCCGACGCCAAGCCTGCGATGATCCGCTGGCTGGAAGCACAGGGCGTCGGCCAGGGCGAGACCACTTACAAGCTGCGCGACTGGCTGTTCTCGCGCCAGCGCTACTGGGGCGAACCCTTCCCCATCATGCACAACCCGCGCACTGGCGAGATTCGGGCGGTTCCTGCTGATGACCTGCCGATCACCCTGCCTGAGCTGTCAGAGTACAAGCCCACGGCAGATGGACAGCCGCCGCTGGCGCGCGCCACAGAGTGGATGCAGGTGGAGCTGGATGGCGAGCAGTTGCTGCGCGAGACCAACACCATGCCGCAATGGGCCGGCTCCTGCTGGTACTACCTGCGCTATATGGACCCGCACAACGACAAGCTGCCCTTCGATCCTGAGGCGGAAAAGTATTGGGGACCGGTAGACCTTTATGTCGGTGGCGTGGAGCACGCGGTGCTGCACCTGCTGTATGCCCGGTTCTGGCACAAGGTCCTGTTCGACTGCGGCCTGGTCCACACCCGTGAGCCGTTCAGGAAGCTGTTCAACCAGGGCATGATCCTGGGCATCAGTCATCGCGATGCCAACGGCAGGTTCTATGCGCCGGGGGATGTGGAATACCGTGACGGCAAGCCCTTTGCCCGCGGTAGTGACACAGAGCTGAGTGCGCGCGAAGAGAAGATGTCGAAGTCGCGCCTCAACGTCGTCAACCCCGATGACGTGGTGGCGGAATATGGCGCCGATTCGCTGCGCCTCTACGAGATGTTCATGGGCCCGCTGGAGGCGGTTAAACCCTGGCAGACCAATGGGGTAAAAGGAGTCTACGGATTCCTCGATCGTGCCTGGTCGCTGCTGGTCGACCCGCAGAGCGGCGAGCTTTCTGCCGCGATCTCGGATGAGCCGGAAGCGGCGGCGAGCGATGAACTGCGACGCGAGATCAACATCACGGTCCACAAGGTGACCGCGGATATTGATAATTTCCGCTTCAATACCGCGATTGCCAAGATGATGGAGTTCGTCAATCTGGCCAGAAAGCAGCAGCTGCTGCCCAGGGAGATTGCAGAGAAGTTCGTGCTGGTGCTGGCGCCTTTCGCGCCGCACATTGCCGAAGAGTTGTGGCAGCGTCTGGGCCATACCGGCACGCTGGCCTATCAGCCCTGGCCGAAGGCGGACCCTGACTGGCTGGAGTCCGATGAGATGACGATGACTGTGCATATCAACGGCAAACGACGTGCGGAGATCCAGGTGGACCGCTCCCTGCCGCAGGACAGTATCGAGGTAATCGCCAAAGGTGCGGCAGGTGTTGTCGACAAACTGGAAGGCCAGGTAATCCGCAAGGTGATCTTTGTCCCCGGCAAACTGGTCAATTTTATCATCTGACAATTGCTTCCGGGTTTTGCTCACTGATTTCGCTCAGCCCTTTCGGAATCCGTCATGGATATTCCGTTTTTGGGAAGGCGGCCCCCGCCGTGCTGTGTTTAAATGCCTCTGCATAAAATAACAAGCACGGCGGGTATTGCTCTTCATGACGATGCGAAAGATCCGGCAGATTCTATTAACAGTGACCACCATTCTGGCAGGTTTCCACGTCCTTCCTGCGACCGCACAGCAGATCAGCGACTTTGGTCTGCTGGATCAGCACGGTGTATTCCATCAACTCAGCCGATACAGTCTGGCGCCCGCCGTGGCGCTGTATGTCCATGCGGTCGGGGACGAGGCTTCTGCAGGCGCCCTGCCGGACCTGAACGAGATGGCCGGCCGCTATCGGGACCAGGGCATCGCCTTTATGGTGCTGGACCCGGTAGCCGGCCGCACCCGCGATGAAGTCCTGGCAGCAACGGATGGCCTGGAAGCCGAAATCCCGGTACTGATTGACTCCTCCCAGGTTGTGTCGCTGGACCTCGGCGTTACCAGCACAGGCGAAGCCTTTCTGCTCGACCCCGCCAGCTGGCAGATCATTTTCCGGGGAGCGTTAGTGACCGGGGACAGTACGCGCGGCCTGGAAGCGACATTGAAAGCCATGCTGGCAGGACGCACCCTCTCTCCGGAGGAGACCCGCACGGACGGCGTAGAGATCGTCGGCACGGCCGTGGATTACGTCTTTGAGCGGGAATTCAGCCAGCGGCAGATCTCCTACCTGGATGACATTGCTCCGCTATTGCAGCGCCGCTGTGCCAGTTGCCATGTCGCCGACAGCCTGGCGCCCTGGAGCATGAGCAGCCATCGCATGATCCAGGGCTGGAGCCCGATGATCAAGGAAGTCCTGTTGACCCGCCGCATGCCGCCGGGACAGATCGACATGCAGGTTGGGTCCTGGCAGGAAATCCATCACATGAGCGACCAGGAGCTGGCGCTGCTGGTGCACTGGATCGACAAGGGTGCCAGGCGCGCTGCCGACGAAGGCGATGGGGACCCGCTGACCCAGCCGGTGGAGGCTCCTCCGGAGTGGGCTCTGGGCGAGCCGGATATGATCATCGACATTCCCCCTGAGAACGTACCAGCGACGGGGGTGGTCGACTTCCGCATCAAGCGCGCTGATCTGGATCTGGAGCAGGATCGCTGGGTGACGGCGGTGGCCTACGATGTCGGTGCCACCTGGGTGCTGCACAGTGTGTTGGTCTATGCCCTGGA
>Ga0079224_100010919_pt1 | contig 12486 bp, 25 predicted proteins | sample Stecom2015_FD_80414 | JGI IMG/M metagenome (GOLD analysis project Ga0079224, IMG submission 80414) | Agricultural soil microbial communities from Utah to study Nitrogen management - Steer compost 2015 | ecosystem: Environmental > Terrestrial > Soil > Agricultural land | place: USA: Utah...
CGCCCCGCAGGGGCGCGAACGCCAGACGATTTTGCGTGATTGCCGCAGCGGCCAATCGAAGCCGGTGCGTCGTAAGTGAACAAGAGGACATGCGATGAGCGCTGCCAAGACCCTGGGTCTGGTCGGCCGTAAGGCCGGTATGACGCGCATCTTCAACGATGCGGGTGAGAGCGTGCCGGTGACCGTCATCGAGGCGCTGCCGAACCGGATTACCCAGGTTCGCACGCCCGAAGTCGACGGCTACCGGGCCGTGCAGGTGGCTTATGGCGAGCGCAAGACGTCGCGTCTGAACAAGGCGCAGGTTGGCCACTACGCCAAGGTGAAGGTCGCTCCCGGCGAGCGACTGGTGGAATTCCGCCTTTCGGACGGACAGGGCGAGGACTTGCAGGCGGGCGGCGAGGTCAAGGTCGACCTGTTCAGCGCCGGGCAGGTCGTGGACGTCACCGGAACCACTATCGGCAAGGGCTACGCTGGCGTCATGAAACGCCACAATTTCGGCGGCCTGCCAGCCTCGCACGGCGTTTCCGTTTCGCACCGCTCGCCGGGCTCCATCGGTCAGCGTCAGACGCCGGGCCGGGTGTTTCCGGGCAAGCGAATGTCCGGTCACATGGGCGTGCAACGACGCACCATCGAGAATCTCCAGGTGGTGCGTGTCGATTCCGAGCGCAATCTGCTCCTGATTCGGGGCGCTGTGCCGGGCGCGCCGGGCGGCCAGGTGATCGTGCGACCCTCCTTGAAGGCGGCGGCCAAGGCCGCCAAGGCGGCGAAGAACGCTGCGTCGCAGAAGAAGTAAGAGTACAGCGCCATGAAACTCAAGCTCATCAGTCAGGGCGCGCAGCCGCAGGACGTCGAGGCGTCCGACGCAACGTTCGCCCGCGAGTACAACGAGTCCCTGGTTCATCAGGTGGTTGTGGCCTACATGGCCGCAGGTCGCGCCGGCACGAAGGCGCAGAAAACCAAGGCGGAGGTTCGCGGCGGCGGCTCCAAGCCGTGGCGGCAGAAGGGCACGGGCTCGGCTCGCGCCGGCTCCTCGCGCAGCCCGATCTGGGTCGGCGGCGGGCGCGCTTTCGCGGCCAAGCCGCGCGATTTCGCGCAGAAGGTCAACCGCAAAATGTACCGCGGCGCAATGCAGGCGATGCTCTCGGAGCTCGCCCGTCAGGAGCGACTGGCTGTCGTAGACGCCATTGATCTCGAGGCTCCCAAGACGAAGCTGCTGGTGCAGAAGCTGAAGGAGCTGGAACTCGACGGCAAGGTGCTGGTGCTCACCGAGGCCTATGACGAGAGGCTGGAGCTTGCTTCGCGCAACCTGCCGTATGTGAACGTGCTGCCGGTGAGCGCCCTGGATCCGCTGAGCCTGGCCCGCCACGACAAGGTGGTGGCGACGGTCGGTGCGGTGCGTCTGCTCGAGGAGAGACTGGCATGAGTCGGGAAAAACTGATGAACGTGCTGCTTGCGCCGCACGTTTCCGAGAAGAGCGCACGGGTCGCCGAAGGCGCGAACCAGTTCGTCTTCCGTGTGCGCCGCGACGCGACCAAGCCGGACGTGAAGGCGGCTGTCGAACTGATGTTCGAGGTTAAGGTGGCCGACGTGAACATCGTCAACACGGCTGGCAAGCGCAAGCGCTTCGGTCAGCGGTTTGGTCGCCGGCAGGATTTCAAGAAGGCGTACGTGCGCCTCGCTCCGGGACAGAGCATCGACTTCACGGGCGCGCAAGCCTGATGCACGCGTAAGGACCAGTTATCATGGCGTTGATCAAGTCGAAACCCACTTCGCCCGGCCGCCGCTTCCAGGTGAAGATCTCCCGCGCTCACCTGCACAAGGGCGGCCCGGAGTCTTCGCTCGTCGCGCCCAAGCACTCGACCGGCGCGCGCAACCACGCAGGGCGGCAAACCGTTCGTCATCAGGGCGGTGGGCACAAGCAGAAGTACCGCATCGTCGACTTCGTGCGCGATAAGGACGGCGTAGCGGGTAAGGTGGAGCGCATCGAATACGATCCGAACCGCACAGCGCACCTTGCGCTCGTTTTATACGCCGACGGTGAACGCCGCTACATCATTGCTCCCAAGGGCGTGAGCGCGGGCGATGCTGTGATGTCGGGGCCAGAGGCGCCCATCAAGCCCGGCAACAGCATGCAGCTGCGGCATATTCCAATTGGTACGACGATCCACTGCGTGGAGCTCAAGCCGGGCAAGGGCGCGCAGCTTGCTCGCAGCGCCGGCGGATCGGCGCAGCTCGCCGCGCGAGAGGGCATGTACGCGACGATCCGACTGCGCTCGAGCGAGATGCGCAAGATTCACGTCGATTGCCGCGCCACCATCGGCGAGGTGGGCAATGGCGAGCACAGCCTGCGCAGCTACGGCAAGGCGGGCGCGATCCGCTGGCGCGGCGTACGTCCCACGGTGCGCGGCGTGGTGATGAATCCGGTCGATCACCCGCACGGCGGCGGCGAGGGCAAGTCTGGACAGGGCAACCCGCACCCAGTGAGCCCGTGGGGCTGGAATACCAAGGGCAAGAAGACCCGCCGCAACAAGCGCACCGCGAGCATGATCGTTCGGCGCCGCACTTAATCGAGGAATGCACAGTGGCTCGTTCCGTTAAAAAGGGTCCGTTCGTCGATCTGCACCTGGCGAAGAAGGTGCGCATCGCGTCCGAGAAGAACGACCGCCGTCCGATCAAGACCTGGTCGCGGCGCTCGATGATTCTGCCGGATATGGTAGGGCTGACGATCGCCGTTCATAACGGCCGACAGCACGTGCCCGTGCTGGTGTCGGAGAACATGGTCGGCCACAAGCTTGGCGAATTCGCGCCTACGCGCACGTTCAAGGCGCATTCGGGCGACAAGAAGGCCGGGGGCTGATCATGCAGGTTGCAGCAAAACTGAAGTACGCGCGCATCTCGCCGCAGAAGTGTCGCCTCGTTGCGGACATGGTGCGCGGCAAGCCGGTTGGGCTCGCCCTTAATACGCTGCGCTTCACGCCCAAGAAGGGCGCCAAGCTGGTGCGCAAGGTGCTCGAGTCGGCGATCGCCAATGCCGAGAACAATCTGAGCGCGGACGTCGACGAGCTGAAGGTGCAGGCGATCACGGTGGACGCTGCGCCGGTGCTGAAGCGCTTCCAGGCCCGGGCCAAGGGGCGCGGCGCCCGCATTTGGAAGCGCAACAGTCATATCGTGGTGACCGTGGGCGACGGCAAGGGCGACTGAATCTACGGATCTGCGGCGCAGGGGACGCCCCCGAGCCGCGACCCGCACAAAGGTAGCGAGTAGTCATGGGTCAGAAAGTCAATCCAGTCGGGATCCGCCTCGGCATCACGCGCGAGTGGACGTCGAAGTGGTATGCCTCGACGAAAAACTTCCCCGCGCACGTGCACACGGATTTCGTCGTGCGAGAGTTTCTGAAGAAGAAGCTGTCGGACGCCTCGGTAAGCCGCATTCATATCGAGCGCGCCGCACGCAAGGTGAACATCACTATTCACACTGCGCGACCCGGCATCGTGATCGGCAAGAAGGGCGAGGACATCGAAAAGCTGCGCGGCCAGGTCGCGAAGATGATGAAGATGCCGCAGACCGATGTGCGCATCAACATCGCCGAAATTCGCAAGCCGGAGCTCGATGCACAACTGGTCGCGGATGGCATCGCGCAGCAGCTCGAGCGCCGCGTCATGTTCCGTCGCGCCATGAAGCGGGCCGTGACGAATACGATGCGCATCGGCGCGCTGGGCGTGAAGATTCGGGTTTCGGGACGCCTGAACGGCGCCGAGATCGCGCGGACCGAGAGCTATCGCGAAGGACGCGTGCCGCTGCACACGTTCCGTGCGGATATCGACTACGGTCTGGGCGAGGCGAAAACCACGTACGGGATCATCGGCGTGAAGGTTTGGATCTTCAAGGGTGAAGTGTTCAACCAGCCGGAGCCCAGCGCCAGCGCCGAGTCGGGCGAAGCCCAGGCGACGCAAACCGGGGAGGCTTCCGCCTGAGGGCGGGGAGCGAAGCCGCAGGCCAGCGACCAGAGTAGACGACCATGCTGCAACCCAAACGCACCAAATACCGCAAGCAGTTCAAGGGGCGCAATGCGGGACTCGCCCAGAGCGGCAACTACGTCGCCTTCGGCGAGTACGGCCTGAAGGCGACCAGCCGGGCGCGCATGACGGCTCGCGAACTCGAGGCGGCGCGCCGCGCCATGACGCGCTATGTCAAGCGCGGCGGCCAGGTGTGGGTCCGTGTGTTCCCGGACACCCCGATCACCAAGAAGCCTCTCGAGGTGCGCATGGGAAGCGGCAAGGGCAACGTCGAGTACTACATCGCCAGGATCAAGCCCGGCAAGGTGCTATTCGAGATGGAGGGTGTGACCGAGCAAGTGGCGCGCGAGGCTTTCCGGCTGGCGGCCTCGAAGTTGTCGGTGGACACCCAGTTCGTAACGCGACAGGTTCGGGCAGGTTAACGCGATGAGCGCGAAAGAATTGCGACAGAAGACGGCCGCAGATCTGCAGAAGGAACTGCTCGATCTGCGCCGGGAACAGTTCAACCTGCGTATGGCGTTGGCGGCGGGTCAATCGGCCAAGCCGGATCAGTTCACCAAGGTGCGCCGCAGCATCGCGCGCGTAAAGACCGTGATGGGCGAGCAGCGCCGCGCTGCGCAGGCGCAGCAGAAGAAGTAGGCGGGCAATCATGAGCAAGGCAACGAAGGGCAATGCCGGAACGCAGCAGGACGGTGCGACCGGGCGCACGCGTACGCTGACCGGCAAGGTGCTGAGCGCGAAAATGCAGAAGACCATCACGGTCGCCGTGGAGCGCTACGTGCCGCATCCCACTTATGGGAAGTACCAGCGCCGCACGACCAAGCTGCTGGCGCACGATGAGAACGGCGAATGCCGTGAGGGCGACCTGGTGGCGATTGAGGAGTGCCGCCCGCTGTCGCGCCATAAGAGCTGGCGCCTTGTGAAGGTCGTCAGCCGCGCCACCCAGGCTGGGGAGACTGTCCGATGATCCAGATGCGCACTTTGTTGAACGCCGCCGACAATAGCGGCGCCCGCAGTCTGATGTGCATCAAGGTGCTGGGCGGCTCCAAGCGCCGCTACGCCACCGTGGGCGACGTGATCAAAGTCAGTATTCGTGACGCCATTCCGCGCGGCAAGGTGAAAAAGGGCGAGGTGTACGACGCCGTCGTGGTGCGCACCAAGTTCGGCGTGCGGCGCGCGGACGGTTCGCTGATCCGCTTCGACGGCAACGCGGCGGTGCTGCTGACCAACAAGCTCGAGCCGATCGGTACGCGCATTTTCGGACCGGTGACGCGCGAGCTGCGCACGGCGCAGTTCATGAAGATCATTTCTCTGGCGCCTGAAGTGCTATGAACAAGATTCGCAAGGGTGACGAAGTCGTCGTGATCGCCGGCAGCGACAAGGGTCGTCGCGGTACGGTGATCAAGACGCTCAAGGGCAAAGTGCTCGTCGAGAACGTCAACATGGTCAAACGGCACACCCGCCCCAATCCGCAACGCCAGATTCAGGGCGGCATCATCGAGAAGGAAGCGCCGATCGCGATCTCGAACGTGATGCTCTGGAATCCGGTGGCGAAGAAGGGCGATCGCGTGGGTTTCCGCACGCTCGCCGACGGCCGCAAGGTGCGCTTCTTCAAGTCGAACAAGGAAGTCGTTGACGCTTGAAGGTGAGGACAATGGCAAGACTGCAACAGTTGTATCGCGAGAAGATCGTTCCCGAGCTGCAGAAATCGCTCGGGCTCGAGAACGTCATGCAGGTCCCGCGCATCACCAAGATCACGGTGAACATGGGCGTGGGCGAGGCGGTGGCCGACAAGAAGATCATGGACAACGCCGTGGCCGACCTCACCAAGATCACGGGGCAGAAGCCGCTCGTGACGCGCGCGCGCAAGTCGGTGGCGACCTTCAAGGTGCGCGACGGCTTGCCGATTGGCGCCAAGGTGACGCTGCGTGGCGCGCGCATGTACGAGTTTCTCGACCGCCTCGTGAATATCGCAATGCCGCGCATCCGCGACTTCCGCGGCGTGGGCGCACGCTCGTTCGATGGGCGCGGGAATTACAACTTCGGCGTCAAGGAACAGATCATCTTTCCGGAGATCGCCTACGACCAGATTGATGCGATCCGAGGCATGGACATCACGATTACGACGACGGCGCAGGACGACGACGCAGGTCGGGCGCTGCTCGAGGCATTCAGTTTTCCGTTCCGCAAGTAGCGGATACGAACGACTCACGACACGACAGACGTAAGGCGAGGCTATGGCCAAGACATCGATGGTCAACCGCGAGGAGAAGCGTGCAAAGCTGGTGAAGCGTTATGCGGCGAAGCGCGCTCGTCTGAAAGAGATTATTCGCAAGCCGACGACCAGCCCGGCGGAGCGCGAGGCGGCGCAGGCCCAACTGCAGGCTCTGCCCCGCGATTCGAGCAAGATCCGTCTGCGCAATCGTTGCCAAATCACGGGCCGCCCGCGCGGCTACTATCGCAAGTTCGGCCTCGGCCGCACCAAGCTGCGCGAGGCGACCATGCGGGGAGAAATCCCGGGCCTCGGAAAGGCCAGCTGGTAACAGCTGGAACCACTGGAGCACGACATGAGCATGACGGATCCGATCGCGGACTTCCTGACTCGCATTCGCAACGGCCAGTCTTCGGGCAAGCCCGAAATCAATGCGCCGGCTTCCAAGGTGAAGGTTGCGATCGCGAAGGTTCTGAAGGACGAAGGCTATATCGAGGACTTCTCCGCGCAAGTGCGCGACGGCAAGCCCACGCTCGCCGTGCAGTTGAAGTACTTCCAGGGGCGACCGGTCATAGACCGAATCGAGCGCGTCAGCCGCCCTGGCCTCAGGGTCTACAAGGGTAAGGATGAGCTGCCTTCGATTCTAGGCGGGCTGGGCGTCGCCATCGTGTCGACGTCGAAGGGCGTCATGACGGATCGCCAGGCGCGCGCGTCCGGCCATGGCGGCGAAGTCATCTGCATCGTTTCTTGATGAGAAGTGAATAGTGATCAGCGACTGATGAACGGTTCAGGCCGTCGACCATGTAGGCCGCTCCGCCAGTCACGATTCACGAGCCACTAGTCACTTTGGAGCAAGTATGTCTCGAGTAGCCAAACAGCCAGTGCCGCTTCCGCAGGGCGTCACGGCCACCATCAGTGCAACTGAGGTCACAGTGAAGGGCGGCAAGGGCGTGATGACGCTGCCGCTCAACAGCCGACACGTGCGGGTGGTGCAGGATGCGGACGCGCTCAAGGTCGAGAAGGCGACCCTGGGTCGTGAGGCGAATATGCTGGCCGGAACGGTGCGCGCGCACCTGGCGAATATCGTGCACGGCGTCAGCAAGGGGTACGAGCGCAAGCTCGAGCTCGTGGGCGTCGGTTACCGTGCGCAGGCGCAAGGCAAGAACCTGAATCTGACGCTTGGTTTCTCGCATCCGGTCACATACGTCGCGCCGGAGGGTGTGACCATCGAGACGCCGAGCCAGACCGAGATCCTGGTGAAGGGCTTCGACGTACAGAAGGTCGGACAGGTGGCCGCCGACATCCGCGCGTTCCGCCCGCCGGAGCCGTACAAGGGCAAAGGTGTGCGTTACGCCGGCGAAAAGATTGAACTGAAGGAAGCGAAGAAGAAGTGATGAAGCCGGAAGTGACTGGCGATTTCCGCCTGGTGGATGGGACGAACCTCGCCGCCGGCGCGTGCAGCCAGTCACGAGTCAACATTCACTAGTCACTTCATAGAGTAAGCCATTCATGAACAAGAACGCCCAGCGCTTGCGTAGAGCCTTGCGCACTCGCGCCAAGATCCGCGAGCTGAAGGTCCTGCGGCTGTCGGTGCACCGGACTCCGCGGCACATTTATGCACAGATTTTCGATCCGCAGTCGAGGGTGCTCGCCGCCGCCTCCACGCTGCAAAAAGACCTGCGCGAAGGACTGAGCGGCTCGACCGGCAACATCGCCGCCGCGGCGGCCGTAGGTAAGGCGATTGCAGAGAAGGCGAAGGCCGCCGGCATCACCCGCGTCGCTTTCGACCGCTCGGGGTTCAAGTTCCACGGACGCGTAAAGGCCTTGGCGGACGCCGCGCGGGAAAATGGGCTGGAGTTTTGATCGATCACGGGATGCGCAGAGCGGACGCGCCAGTCACGAGCCGCTCTCGTTCGAGGAAACATAATGGCCAGAGTTGAAAAATCTGCTGCGGGCGACGAGTACATCGAGAAGCTCGTGGCCGTGAATCGCGTCGCGAAAGTGGTCAAGGGCGGCCGACAGTTCGGTTTCACCGCGCTGACCGTCGTGGGCGACGGGCGCGGCAAGGTCGGCTTCGGATACGGCAAGGCGCGCGAAGTGCCAGTCGCCATCCAGAAGGCGATGCAGGCGGCGCGTAAGAATCTGGCCACCGTCGCGCTGAAGAACTCGACGCTCCATTACGCGGTGCGAGGCGACCATGGGGCCACGCGCGTGTACATGCAGCCTGCCGCGGATGGTACGGGCTTGATCGCTGGCGGCAGCATGCGCGCCGTGTTCGAGTGCGCCGGCGTGCGCAACGTGCTCGCCAAGAGCTACGGCTCGCGCAACCCCATTAACGTGGTGCGTGCGACCATGAAAGCGCTCACCAGCATCCAGTCGCCGGATGAGATCGCCGCGAAGCGCGGCAAGAGCGTTGAGGAAATCCTCGGTTGAACCTCGGGGCAACAGCCATGAGCAACGCGCAAGGCAAGAATCTTAAGGTGACGCTCGTCCGGAGCGTCAATGGGCAGCTCAAGAGCCATCGCGCCACGGTGCGTGGGCTGGGCCTGCGCCGCATCCGCGACTCGCGGATCGTGGCCGACACCCCGGAGATCCGTGGGATGATTCGCGCATCGGGACACCTGCTGCGCGTGGAAGAAGTCTGAGCGACGGCGGAGTTCAATCTCAGCGTCGTTCCATGAAGGGCAGCCAAGTCATGAAGCTCAATACGATCTCCCCCGCCCCTGGCAGCAAGAAGCCTCGTCTGCGTGTGGGCCGCGGCGCCTCCGCCGGGCAGGGCAAGACCTGCGGACGGGGCGTCAAGGGGCAGCGCGCTCGCAAGGGCGGCTACCACAAGGTGGGGTTCGAAGGCGGTCAGATGCCGCTGCAGCGGCGCCTGCCGAAGGTCGGCTTCCGCTCGAAGGCGGCGCCGGCAGTGGCGGAAGTGCGGCTTTCGGAGCTCGCAAAGGTGTCCGGCGACCTCATTGACTTGGCTTCGCTCAAGACGGCTAATCTGGTGCACGCGCAGGCCCTGCGGGCCCGCATCGTGTTGTCCGGAGAGATCTCACGCGCCGTGACGGTCAAGGGCGTGCACGTCACCAAGGGCGCGCGCACGGCCATCGAGGCCGCCGGCGGCAAGATCGAAGCGGCCTGAGCGGCCAGCAACGGCTCAACTCCGCACGCTCCCGAGTCAGGAACCGAACAGTTTGGCCACCAAATCAGCCAACGCCGCGACGCTCTCCGCGTTCGGGGAGATGACCCGCTTCGCAGAGTTGCGCCAGCGGCTGTTCTTCCTGCTGGGCGCGTTGGTCGTGTACCGGATCGGCACCTTCATTCCGGCCCCGGGCATCGATCCGGTGGCGCTGGCGCGCTTCTTCGACGCGCAGCAGGGCACGATCCTGGACATTTTCAACATGTTCTCGGGCGGCGCGCTCGAACGGCTGTCAATCTTCGCGCTCGGCGTCATGCCCTACATTTCCGCCTCGATCATCATTCAGATGATGGCGGTGGTCGTGCCGAGTCTGGCTGCGATCAAGAAGGAGGGCGAATCCGGTCGGCGCAAACTGACCCAGTACACACGTTACGGTACGGTGCTGCTGGCGGCGGTGCAGGGCGCGTCCGCGGCCATCGCGTTCCAGAATCAGGGCGTGGTGATCGCGCCGGGGGCGCAGTTCGTCTTCGTGGCCACGGTGACGCTGATCGCCGGAACAATGTTCTTGATGTGGCTCGGCGAGCAGATCACCGAGCGCGGCCTGGGCAACGGCATCTCGATGATCATTCTCGCGGGCATCGTCGCGGGGCTGCCCTCGGCCATAGGCGGCATGCTCGAGCTGGTGCGCACGGGCGAGATCGGACCCGCCGTGGCGCTGATCATGTTCGCGATGGTGATCGTGGTGACCGCGTTCGTGGTGTTCGTCGAGCGCGGCCAGCGGCGCATCCAGGTGAACTACGCCAAGCGCCAGCAAGGCCGCCGGATGTATGCCGGGCAGAGCACCCACCTGCCGTTCAAGCTGAACATGTCCGGCGTGATCCCGCCGATCTTCGCCTCGAGCCTGTTGCTGTTCCCGGCGACTATCGCGAGTTGGTCCGGCGCCTCCGGCGGCATGAGCTGGTTGCAGAACCTGTCGGCCGCCATGACCCCAGGCCAGCCCGCGCACATGGTTCTGTACGGCGGCTTGATCATCTTCTTCTGCTTCTTCTACACCGCGCTGGTGTTCAACTCGCGCGACACGGCGGAGAACCTGAAGAAGTCCGGCGCATTCATTCCTGGCATTCGCCCGGGCCAGCAGACCGCCGACTACATCGACAAGGTGCTCACGCGCCTGACCGTCTGGGGCGCCATGTACGTGACTCTGGTGTGCTTGTTGCCGGAGTTCCTGATCTCGCGTTTCAGTGTGCCGTTCTACTTCGGCGGCACTTCGCTCCTGATCATCGTGGTCGTGATCATGGACTTCCAGGCGCAGGTGGCGGCCCATCTGATGTCGCACCAGTACGAAGGGCTGATGAAGAAGGCCAATCTGCGCGGTTATGGCCGGCCGGGTCAGACGTGACGGGCCACAGATGATTGGAGAACGGTTATGAAGGTTCGCGCCTCAGTCAAGAAGATCTGTAAGAACTGCAAGATCGTCCGCCGCCGCAGGATCGTGTACGTGATCTGCTCCGACGCGCGGCACAAGCAGCGCCAGGGTTGAGGCGGACGGCTGCGGCGTCCGGCGATGACGCACGGCGTCGCTGTACGCGCAGGCTTTAAGGCGTTGAGTTACTGGGTATTTTGGTTTAAAGTTCCGCGCTTTTCGTCGCGGGGAGAGTAGCTACGATGGCCCGCATCGCCGGTATCAATATACCGATGAACAAACACGTGTGGGTGGGGCTCACCCACATTTACGGCGTCGGCAGGACGCAGGCGCAGCTGGCCTGCGCCGGTGCGGGCGTCAAACCCGAGACGCTGGTCAAGGACCTTACGGACGCCGAAGTTGCGGCATTGCGCACCCAGATCGGCAAGCTGACGGTCGAGGGTGACCTGCGTCGCGAAGTCTCCATGAATATCAAGCGCTTGATGGACCTGGGCTGTTACCGGGGCATCCGCCACCGCCGCGGGCTGCCGCTGCGTGGACAGCGCACCCGCACGAACGCGCGCACCCGCAAGGGCCCGCGCAAGGCGGCCGTCAAGATGAACGCGCCTCCGGGCAGGTAAAACGCTGTGACCGATCGTCAGCGAGTCGTGATCGATCGGAGCAGGGCGTCGAACAGTTGGAAACGGGCTTTCGGCCGGCGCGGGCTCGCCGACCGCCAGTCACTTCAGAGGATATATGGCTGAGCAGAAACAGGGTCAGGGCGCAAAGGGCGGCCGCAAGAAGGTCAAGAAGCACGTGACCGACGCGATCGCGCATGTGCACGCCTCGTTCAACAACACGATCATCACGATCACCGACCGCCAGGGCAACGCACTGTCATGGGCGACATCGGGCGGCTGCGGGTTCCGCGGTTCGCGCAAGAGCACGCCGTTTGCGGCGCAGGTCGCCGCCGAGAAGGCGGGCACGGCCGCTCAGGAGCACGGCGTGAAGATGGTCGAGGTCCGGGTGAAGGGGCCGGGACCGGGGCGCGAGTCCGCCGTGCGTGCGCTGAACGCCTGCGGGCTGAAGATCACCAATATTTCCGACGTGACGCCGATTCCGCACAACGGCTGCCGCCCGCCGAAGAAGCGCCGCGTCTGATTTGCTCATTGAGTGCGCCCGCTCGTAAGCGGCGGGGCGAGGAAGATTCATGGCTCGTTATCTAGGTCCCAAGTGCAAGCTGTCGCGCCGCGAGGGCACGGACTTGTTCCTGAAGAGCGGCGTCAAGTCGCTCGAGTCGAAGTGCAAGCTTGAAGTTCCGCCGGGCGGCGTGAAAGGCGAGCGTCGCAGCCGTCTCTCCGACTACGGGCTGCAGCTGCGAGAGAAGCAGAAACTGCGCCGCATGTACGGGGTGCTGGAACGTCAGTTCCACAACTACTACGTGAAGGCCTCCGGTCGGCCCGGCGCCACGGGGTCCAATCTGCTGCAGATGCTGGAAGGGCGCCTGGACAACGTCGTATATCGCATGGGCTTCGGGGCGACCCGCAACGAGGCGCGTCAGCTCGTGGGCCACAAGGCCATCACGGTGAACGGCGAGGTCGTGAGCATTCCCTCGTATCAATGCAAGGCCGGCGACGTGATCGCCGTGCGCGAGAAGGCGCAGAAGCAGCTGCGTATTCAGGCGGCGCTGCAAATCAAGGCGCAAGTCGGCTTTCCGGCCTGGGTC
>Ga0079224_100010920_pt1 | contig 12485 bp, 9 predicted proteins | sample Stecom2015_FD_80414 | JGI IMG/M metagenome (GOLD analysis project Ga0079224, IMG submission 80414) | Agricultural soil microbial communities from Utah to study Nitrogen management - Steer compost 2015 | ecosystem: Environmental > Terrestrial > Soil > Agricultural land | place: USA: Utah...
ACGCGCGCAGCAGCTCGATCCGTTTCGAGAAGTCGGCGCGCACAGCGTCGAAGACGCGCACGAGCGAGAAGTACTGCGACAGCGCGGCGCGCCACTCCTCGACGTGATCGCCGGTGCCGATCATGTTGATCAACGCCATCCGCGGCCGGCCGGTCCAACGCAGGATTTCCATTTCCGCCTCGTACTGCCGCCCGTACGGCCGGCTGCCGTCGACGACGTAGAGGATCCCTGCGCCGTCCATGATCGGCGTCAGTAGCTCGCGCTCGTCGTGAAAGCGCCGATCGTCGGCGTGCTCGCGCAGAAACTCGCGGACGACGTCGGCGCGTCGGCCCGCGCCGCGATCATGGCGTTCGAGCCATTCGAGGACCTCGCGGGCGCGCTGAAAGCCCGGCGTATCGATGAGCTCGTAGAGGATCTCGCCGTCGAGACGCATCGGATACGCCTGTGCCCGCGTCGTCGTGCCGGGCTCCGGCGAGATCGCGACGGTATCGTCCTCGGCGAGCGTCGCGACGATGCTGCTCTTTCCCTTGTTCGGGTGTCCGACGATCGCGAATTTCGGGTGACTCATGCCGATGCCGTCTCGACGTACACCCTGGGATCGGCGAGCTTCCCGACGGCGCGCGCCCACGTTTCTCTTTCGATGTCCCCGACCGGCTCGTCGGCTTCGCCGATCGGCATCACGACGATCGACGCGTCCGGACCCGTATGCTTGCGAAGCACGGAAACGAAGTCGAGGAACTCGAGCAGCGGCGGCTCCCAGGCGGGCGTGAACACGACGAGGGGGCCCGCGCTGTTCGCGATCTGCTCCGCGGCGCGGCGATCGGCGTCGAGGTCCGGGCTGTCGCCGGCCGAGACGATCTGCGCGAGCTCGAGGCCGAGCCGCTCGCGTGCGCAGCGGCGTGCGGCGTTTTCCGTGATGCTTCTACTCCAGATGACGCCGCGTGCTGGGCCGCCGAGCGCGCCCGGCGTGCTCGGCGCAGCGGGTCCGGGCTCGCGGGCCTCCGTGACGGTTTCCGCCGCGGCCGTCTCGATCGCCGGGGCCTCCATGCGGTCGAGCAGCGCGGTCACGCGCGGATCGTCGACGAGCAGCGCGCGCGTCGCCGCGCGCAAGCGCCAGGACGCGAACGCCAACAGAACGATGCGCGGGACGAGCCCGTAGCATGCGATCGCGAGCACCGTGAACGACCACCATCCGCCGAGCTCGCGGGAGGCACCCGCGTCGAGGCCGGTCGCACCCTCGAGGCGAAAGAACCGCGATTGCTCGATCAACGAGAGCTCCGGCACCGCGTCGGGAAAGATCTCACGCCACGGCCACGCGAGGATGTCGACGATTCGCGCGACGAGCGATGCATCGACCGCGAGCGTCGTGCTCCAGCCGAATGCGAGATCCGTGAAGGTGATCAGCAGAAACGCGGTCGCGAGCGCTGCCGCGTTGAACGCGACCGCCGCGGCCTGCGACCACGCGAGCAGCTGCCATTTCGCGTAACGCCGCGATACGGGACGGCCGGCGCCGGAGAGCTGCGGCAGATCCTGGAGCTCCCGCGCCACGCGGCGCACGATCGCCGCCGCGATCGCGCCGGGGGTGAGCGTCGCGAGCGCGTCTTGCACGAGCTTAAGACCCGGCACGCGCGGCGGCATCATCAAGAGCGTCAGGGTGACGAGCACGACTTGCGGCAGGACGAGGAGCGCGAGCAGCCGCACGACGTTGACGGGATGCGTGCCGTCGTAGCGAAAGGCAGCAAGGGCGACGGCGGCTCCGCCGAGCGTGCCCACGAGCAGCATCGCGAACGTCGCGAGGCGCCTCGCGTTGGCGAGACGGCGCCCGGCGTCGGGCCGATCGCGCGGGGCGAGCCGGCGCCACCACGCGCGCACACGTTCGACCGGGTCGCGCGATGCGATCGAGAGCGCGATCTCGCGGTCCCTCCGGCGGCGCTCGGCGAGCGGCGTCGACCGGTCGGCCTCGAGCCAGATCGGCACGTCGACGGCATCCTCGAAGAGCGTGGTATCGAAATCTCGCGCTGATGTCATCGGCACCCCAGGCGGGTCGCGGCCGGAAGTATAGAGGCGCGACTCGGCGCTCGTCAGACGGCCGGGCCCGCCCCGCTGCCGCGCAGCGTCTCCTTTTTCGCGAGCTTGTGGCGGATCTCGCCGATCGCGGCTCGGCGGGCACTTCGTTCAACGCGGCGACTATATATCATCGGCGCCGGCGCCGCTCCGGTTGTCGGGCGATAATGGCCTGAAATTCCTTGGCTTCGAGTCAAACATGCTGATCGACATCGCCATCGTCCTCGGGCTCATCGCTTTGAACGGTCTGTTCGCGATGTCCGAGCTCGCGGTCGTCTCGTCCCGCAAGAGCCGTCTGGAAAGCCTCGCGGCGCGTCGGGTGCGCGGCGCTCGGGCGGCCCTTCGACTCACCGAGGATCCGACGGCGTTCCTGTCGACGGTGCAGGTCGGGATCACGCTCGTCGGCATCCTGGCCGGCGCATTCGGCGGTGTCGCGCTCGGCAGCGAGGTCGCGGAATGGCTCGGCCGCTGGGCGCCGCTGCGCGCGTACGCCGAGCCGCTCGCGCTCGGCGCGATCGTCGTCGTCACGACTTATGCGACGCTGATCATCGGCGAGCTCGTGCCGAAGCGGATCGCGATGCGCAGGCCGGAACGGATCGCGATGCTCGTCGCCCCGGCGATGCACCAGCTCGCGCGCATCGCGGCACCGATCGTCTGGATCTTGAAGGCGTCGACGGAAGGCGTGATGCGCCTGCTGCCGCTCCGTCCGGCGCCGGAGACGAGGGTGACCGAGGAAGAGGTGCGGATGCTGATCGCGGAGGGCACGCGTGCGGGAGTCTTTCTCGCGACGGAACGCGAGATGATCGAAGGCGTGCTTCGCCTAGCGGACCGCAAAGTGCGCGCGATCATGACTCCGCGCCAGGACGTCGCGTGGCTGGAGGTCGGCGCGACGCCGGAGGAGATCGCCGAGCAGCTCGCAGAGCATCGCGCGTCGCGCTTCCCGGTATGCCGCGAGACGATCGATCAACCGGTCGGGATCGTGCAGGTGAAGGATCTCGCGCCGGCGCTGCTCAAAGGCGAGAAGATTCGTCTCGCGGACTACATGCGGCCGCCGCTCGTCGTGCCCGAAGGCGTCGAGGTCCTGAAGCTGCTCGATCTGTTCCGGGCCGAGGGCGTGCACATGGCCATCGTCGTCGACGAGTACGGCACGACGGAAGGCGTCGTGACGCTCGGAGATATTCTCGAGGCGATTACCGGCGAGCTTCCGGAAGTGGGAGAGGAGCCCGAGCGCGGCCTCGTGAGGCGCGCGGACGGCTCGTGGCTCGTCGACGGCGGCTATCCGATCGACGAGTTCGAGGACAGGCTGCGCCTGCACGGGCTGCGCGAGAACGGCGACTTCGCGACGGTTGCGGGCTACGTGTTACACCGGCTCGAGCGCGTCCCGAGCGTGGGCGATCATTTCGTCACGGCGAACGGACGTTTCGAGATCGTCGACATGGACGGTAACCGGATCGACAAAGTGCTGTTCGTTCCGGCCGAGACGTCCGAAACGGATCCGACGGAGTAGCGTTCAGTCGACCGATTCCGGAATCCAGATGCCGCGGTCGCAACGCAGAACCGTTCCGCCGCTGCGCACGAGCTCCCCGTCGGAGAACACGCTGCCGTTGTAATAGCACACGGCATCGCCTGCGATCGATTCGCGCAGCGCCTCGGTGTCTTCGTCGGTCTCCCACGCAATCGGCGAGTTCTTGAGCTCCGGGTCTTGTGCGCCGAGATCGACCGGTCTGCGGGACATGCCGTCCTCCGTGTTGTGCTCGTTATGCGAGATTCGATCGAGGCGAGTGCAAGAAGTATGCCCCGCTGCCGGCGCCGAGTCGAGTTGTATCGGCTGCCCTCGGGTGCGGGTGAGCGTTCACTTTTCATGCCACGAGGACGAGCAGTGGCACAAAGCTTGCTCCCGCTCGGCCGGGATCTCGCAGCGAGAATCGAGAATATCGATGACCGAAACGGAGAGGGCGACCGGCTACTCGTGCTGGATCGCGACAGCGCCCGAGCGACCGCTCGCCGCGCCGCTCGAGGGCGAGAAGCGGACGCAGGTCGCGGTCGTCGGCGGCGGAATCGTCGGCGTAACGACGGCCCTGATGCTTCAGCGCGCGGGCCGCTCGGTGACGCTCCTCGAAGCTTCGCGGATCGGCCGCGGCGTCACCGGCGGCAGCACGGCGAAGATCACGTCGCAGCACGGGCTCATCTATCACGAGCTCGAGCAGCGCCACGGACGAGACGCCGCGCTTCGCTATGCCCGATCGAACGAGGCAGCACGCGAATGGATCGCGCGGCAAATCGAGGCGCTCGGCATCGATTGCGGCTTCGAGCGCCGGCCGGCATACGTCTATGCCGAAAGCGCGGAGCATGGCGTTTCCGTCGAGCGTGAGGCCGAGGCCGCGGCTCGGGCCGGGCTTCCGGCGATGTTCGTGCGCGGCGACGGCCGTTTCCCGTTCGAAGTCCACGCCGCGGTTCGTTTCGAGGACCAGGCGCAGTTCGATCCGGTGCGTTATCTCGAGGGTCTTGCGGCGGAGTTCCTCGCGAAAGGCGGCACGATCCACGAGGCGACGCGGGTCATCGACGTCGAGCACGGCAGCCCGTGCACCGTGGTCACGCGCCGCGGCGAAGCTCGCGCGGACCACGTCGTTATCGCGACGAATATTCCCTTTCTCGATCGCGGCGGGTATTTCGCCCGCGTGTTCCCGTACCGCCATATGGCGATCGCCGCGACGGTTCCCGCCGCACGCGTCCCCGCCGGGATGTTCATCAGCGCTGACTCGCCGACGCGCTCGTTCCGCACCGCGCCGTGGACGGAGACGGAGCGGCTTCTCATCGTGATCGGCGAGGCTTTCCCGACGGCGACCGCGGACACGGTGCAGCGGCTGTTGGATCTCGAAGCGTTCTGCGCCGAGCGCTTCGGCACGTCGGCGCCGATGTTTCGATGGGGAAACCAGGATTATTACGCCGCGGACCGGATTCCTTTCGTCGGTCCGCTCGTCCCCGGAATCAAGCGGATCCTCGTCGCGACGGGCTTCAACGCGTGGGGCATCACGGCCGGGACCGCGGCGGCGATGATTCTGACCGATACGATTGCCGGTCGGGAGAACGACTGGGCGCCGCTTTACGATTCGCGACGCGTCGGCTTGCGCGGAGGAGCGCGTTCGCTCGTACGCAAGAATATTGCAGTGGCGACAGGATGGCTCGCCGAAAAGATCGAGCAAGCGCCGCCGCGGGAGCCCGGCTCGCTCCGACGCGGTGAAGGCGCGATCGTCAACGTGAGCGGCAAGGCCGCCGCGGCCTACCGCGATCCGGACGGCGAAGTGCATCTTTTCGACGCGCGCTGCACGCACATGGGATGCCGCCTGCGCTGGAACGTCGCGGAAAGCAGCTTCGACTGTCACTGCCACGGCTCGCGTTTCGATACTCGCGGCGAGATCTTGAATGGGCCGGCCGTGAAGCCGCTGCGTAGGCTCGAGCTACGCTGAACGAGCGCCTCGTGCTTCGTCCGCTCCCTATCGCTGTGATCATGCTCGCAACGGTCACGGCCGCATGCGAGCATGCGCCGGCGATCGCCCCGGAGGCGGCGCTCGCCGCCGTGGTCGACGAGCTCGATTTCCCGGCGGACGCCGCCGTGCTCGTCGGCGCCGGCGATATCGCATCGTGCGAGCAGCCGGAAGGCCCGATGGCGACGGCGGCGCTCATGCGCGCGGTGATCGAGCGTGCGCCCGAGGCGCTCGTGTTCACGACCGGCGACCATGCCTATCCCGACGGATCGCCGGAGCGGTTCGAGGCTTGCTACGAGCCCGTATGGGGCGAGTTCAACTCGAGGACGGTGCCTTCGCCGGGCAACCACGACTATGAGACCGAGAACGCCGAGGGGTATTTCGGCTATTTCGCTCTGTTTCGCGAGCGGCCCGAAGCGAAGGGCAACGGATATTACGATCTCAGGCACGGCGCGTGGCGCATCGTCGTGCTGAACAGTCTGCTGCCGCTCGAGCCTCGGAGCCCGCAGCTCGCGTGGATCGACGAACGGCTCGGCGGGGAGCCTTCTCGCTGCCTGCTCGCGATCTGGCACCATCCGTCGCGAAGCTCGGGTTTTCACGGCTGGTGGCCCTGGGACAGAGGGCGCGATACGGACGTATTTTGGAAGCGCCTCGCGCGTCACGGCGTCGACGTCATCCTGAACGGGCACGACCACGTGTACGAACGTTTCGCACGTCTCGACGCCGATGGTCGTCCGCACCCCGACGGCGCGCGTCAGTTCACCGTCGGCACGGGCGGCGCCGAGCTGCATCCGATCGTTCGACAGCGCCGGCACAGCGAGTACCTGACTAACGAAACGTACGGCGTGCTCGTCTTGATATTGCACGCCGACGGCTACGAGTGGGCGTTCGTCGGCACCGACGGCCTCGTGCACGACCGCAGTGGCGAACCCGTCGCCTGCTCGGCGTAGCTCGTAAGGCACGAGCCGCGGCGCGAAGGACTCAGGTCCCGTTCCGATCGGGCGGGGGAATCTCGGGGCGGTCGGGCGGTTCGCCGGGAAGCTCTTCCGGAGGCGTCGGCAGCTCGGGCTCGTCGCCGTTCGGTAACTCGGGCGGCGGAGTCGGTGCCGGCGGCTCGCCGGGCGGCTGCCATTCGTCGACCACCGGCGGCGCGGCGGCGCAGGATGCAACGGCGTAGCGTCTGGTCACGCCACGAGTCTATCGAGTGCCCTATGGCGTGGCCATAGGTACCTGCAGGTCGTGGTACGGGATTTGGACGCCGAAAGCGTTCATGACATCGCGGCGGAGATCCGTGTGGCTTCGAGCATTCATTGGATTCTGACGGGGACGATCGCCGCATCCGCCGCGCTGCTGATGCTCGGCGAGCCGGATCGGCCGGCCGCACGGGCCGCTCGCGCCGAGATCACGGAGCTCATCGTCCTCGGCGACAGTCTGTCGGATATCGGGAACGCGGCCGCGGTCGCCGACTTCCTGCTCGGCCAGCCGGGCTTTCCGACGCCGACAATCGGGCTCTGCAACCCGGTCGAGCGTCTGCTGCTCGATCGCGACTGCGACGATCTGCTTTACTCGAGGAGCCGCGTCACGAACGGTCCCGTCGCGGTCGAGCATCTTGCGGCGCATCTCGGCGACGATGGCTTCGCCCCGTCGTTGCATACCGTGCCGGAGCGATCGGGGGCCGGCGCGAACTATGCCGTCGCTGGTGCGACGGCTCGCGGCGACGGCTTGAAGGACTTTCGATATCAGCTCGACATACTGCTCGCCGATCGCAGTGGACGTTTGCCGGAAGGCTCGCTCGTCGTCGTGATGATCGGCGGCAATGACGCGATCGATGCGTTGCAAGCCGAGGCGCTGCCGCAGGTTTCCGAGCCCGCCGATTCGCTGCCCGACTCGCCGGACGCGAACGGCGCGGACGCGTCGAGCGGCGAAGCCGATCGGGTCGTCGCCGATGCGACGCTGGCGATCGCCGAAGGCGTCGCGCGCTTAGTCGATCACGGCGCGGGCTGCATCGTCGTCGCGAACGTCCCCGACCTTGCGCTGCTGCCGGCGGTGCGTATTGCGGCAGCGGCGAACGGTATCGACGAGCGCGCTGCGGAGGAGGTGGCATCGAGCGTCACGTCGGTATTCAACGCGGAGCTCGACGCGCGGCTGGCGGAGATCGAAGCCGCGCATCCGGCGGGAGGCGCGATCGTGCGTTTCGATTTCGCCGACGTGCTCTCGGCGGCGAGGGCCGATGCCGCGACGGCCGGAGTCAACGTGACGGACGCATGCTTCGACTCCGAGGCCTATGCCCGTCTCGACGGGACACGCCGCTTCCACCCCGATTGCGCGCCGCGCGGCGATGGGCTAGCGCCCGATTTCGACTCGTTCTTCTTCTGGGACGAGATTCACCCGACCGCGATCGTGCACGAGCGCATCGGGGCCGCGTTGATCGAGCACGTGGCGTTGTGCGAGTAGCGGGGCGGCTTTCCGGAAGCGCTGGCGCAGAAGATCGGGCGCGGTGCAATCGGCCTTCGCGGGACCGCTGTGAACACTTCCCTGTGCGCTGCGGGCTCGCCATCCATGGCTCGCACGCTCCCGCGAAGGCCGATTGCACCTCGCCCGATCTCCTCGAGCGCCTGCGCAGCAGCGCGCCAAGCCGGATTGCAGCATGCCCGATCTCTTCAGGCGGTTGCGCAAGGATCGCGTCCGTGCGGCGCGTGCGGCCGGCTTACTCCGGCGCGCCTGCCTCTCGGAGCTTACGCAGGATGCGATCCTCGACCCACTTCGGGCTCCACCAATCGAGCGGCGTCACCGCGCGGCCGCCGAGCAGCATCGTGAAGTGCAGGTGGTCGCCGCCGGCGAGACCGGTCGCACCGGTTCGGCCGAGGCGCTGATCCATCTCGACCATGTCGCCGACCGCGACGTCGATCGACGAGAGGTGCGCGTAGAGCGACTGCAGCCCCATGCCGTGATCGACGATGACGCAATTGCCGTAAATTCCGAGCCAGCCGGCGTAAACGACGCGGCCGCGGTTCGCGCTGAAGACCGGGGCCTGCGCGGTCGACGCGAGGTCGTAGCCGAGGTGCACTTGATGGTCGACCGTTTCGCCGTTGTAAACGTACGCGCGCTGATCGGCGAAGCCGGCCTCGACCGCGGTGTTGATGAGCTGCTTGAACGGTCCGCGCCAAAGTATCTCCGGCGCCGTCGCTTCGGCGAGCGCGGCGATCGTCTCGTTGTTCATGCGGCGCAGGTCGCGATTGATGCGTAGGTACGCCGCGAGAAGATCGGACGGATCCTCGACGTCGAGCTCGGTGGAGTTCGCGAGGATGGCCGGCACGACCCGCGCTAGAAAGCGGTCGTCGAGGTTGATCGTGCTGCGTCGGAACTGCTTCGGCGTGACCTGGTAGTTGAACGGCGCAGTGGTTTCGTTGCCGTACGCGTCGCGCGCGAAGATCGAGATCGGCGAGTCGACGGGCTGATCCCACTGCAGCGAGAAGAATGCGACCCTGAGCGCGGGATCGGACGTCTCTATGCCCGCGCCCGTCGCCGGGAAGCCTCGATACTCGATATCGCCGACCCGAACGCCGGACTCGACGTCGGTCGGGGTGGCCCGATACACGACGAGCTCCGAGCCGCCGTGATTGATGTAGTGGAACCTCGAAAGGACGGCGACTTGAGGCGGGGCGAGCCGCACTTCGAAGTCGCGCGAGGCCGCCGACTCGGCTTCGCGATAACCGAACAGCACCGGACGCGCCGCGGTGACCACGACTTTGGCGGCGCCCGCGCGCAGCTCCGGCACGTGCCGTTTACCGAGCGGCCGCTCGAGGACGACGCGGTTCTCGCCGGCTCGCGTCAACGTCGGATCGTCGGTCTCGGCGAGCGAGAAGAGCGGCACGGTCGCGCCGTCCTGCTCGATGTGCACTTCCAGTCGCGTCAGCGCCCCGCCGGGCGTATCGACGGCGATCGCGACTCGGCCGATTTGCCCGACGACGTCGGGCTCGGTGATCTCGATCCGCGGGCCTTCGGCCCGTCCAGCCATGACCCATGCGCCCGCGGCGCCGAGCACGGCGAGCGCGATGACTATAGCAATGATTCGCATGCGCTGATTGTAAGCGCGGCGCCATGAAAATCCATCTCGACCGACTGGAGCGCATCTCGCATGTCGCGGACCGCCGACTGCCGGATTTATTTAGCAAGGCAGATAACCAATTGGCGATACGGGCAAGAAAGCCTGGGCCGGCTGGCATCGTGCTTGCGCGCACGCATGCGCCCCTGCAGATCGCCTCGACACGTGCGCTCGCGGCGTATCAGCGGTCGCTGCGGGCGATCAGCTCTTGAATCGTCGAGATCGACACGGGCTTGACGAGATGGGCATTGAAGCCGGCTTCTCGCGTACGTTTCCGATCCGATGCCTGTCCCCACCCCGTGACGGCATAGATCGCGACGTTTCGGCCCCACGGGCTCCGGCGGATCCTCTTGCACGTCTCGTAGCCGTCGAGCCTCGGCATGCCGATGTCGAGCAAGATCAGGTCCGGGCGAAAGCGCTCCGCGATCTCGAGGGCTTGCAGCCCGTCTCGTGCGGTGCGGACGTCGTGCCCGACGGCGCCGAGCACTTCGGCCATGGCCGTCGCCGCGTCCGTATTGTCGTCGGCGACGAGGATGCGCCGAGCTCTATCGTGCCCGTTGATCTCGGACCGATTCGCGGCACGATGGGAGCGGAGGAGCGGGAGCGTGACGACGAATTCGCTGCCCTTTCCCCGGCCCTCGCTGTGAGCCTCGATCGCGCCGCCGTGCAGCTCGACGAGCCGCTTGGCGAGCGCGAGCCCGAGGCCGAGCCCATGGCGCGGCTCGCCGGGTCGTTGCTCTCCTTGCATGAACATCTCGAAGATTCGCGGCAGGATCGATGCATCGATGCCGATGCCGCTGTCGGCGATGCGCACGCGAGCCTCGTTGGCGGCGGCACGAAGCTCGATGCCGATCCGTCCGCCGGGTTCGGTGTACTGCGCCGCATTCGTGAGGATGTTCGACAGAGCCTGCGTGAGCCTCACATGGTCGCCGTCGACGCGGACCGCCGAGGACGGCGTGCGCACGTCGAGCTCGTGGTGCGCCTCTTCGATGAGAGGGCGCACGTTCTCTATCGCATCCGCGATCGCCGCACGGACGTCGACGGGGCTGCGCTTGAGCTCGAGCGTCCCTAGATTCAGCCGGCTCGCGTCGAGAAGATCGTCGACGAGCCGGACGAGCTGACCCAGCTGACGGTCGATGATCTCGCGAGCATGGGTGAGCGTCGTCGAATTGCGGTCCACGTAGGCCAGAAGCTCCGATGCGCTGCGGATCGGCGCAAGAGGGTTACGCAGCTCGTGAGCGAGCATCGCGAGGAACTCGTTGCGGCGGTCGTCGCCAGGCTCCGCGGGATGGGCCTGTGCGGTTGCCGTCAAACCCGACGAGACGAGTCCCGCGGCCGCAATCAGGAACGCGCGCAGCTCGTCGTCGAGCACCGTGCGCTTCGAGAGTCCGACCACGAGACAGGCGTCTCGGCCGTCGACGGGGCCGAGGCGCAGAACTGCCGCGCCGTCGACGTCGTTCTTCGCGTCGGCGAGTGACGGCGGTAACGCCCGTGTGATCCTCATCGAATCGCGGTGCTCGGGATCCGCGAGCAGCCATGCGCCGGAGGGCTCGTCGCGAGCGATCGTCGTATCGAGCGATTGCGGCAGCTCGCCCGCGCTACCCGCGAGCGTCGCGTGCGCACCGTCCGGCGCGATGAGATAGAGCAGGGCGAACGGAATCTCGCGAGCGTTCGCGACCAGCGCCGCGACCGCCCACTCGCAGGCGGCTTCGACGGACTCGGCCCTGCCGAGATCTTGCAGTCCGCGCAGCGCCGCGAGCCGCTGGCGGACGATGACGGCCTCGGTGTCGTCATCGCCGATGCCGAGCACGCCGACCGGCCGCCCCGACTCATCGCGAATCGGCGTCAGCGTGAACGTGCAGTAGAGATCGTGCTCGCGCCCGTTGCGGGTCACGACGACGCGGCGGCCGCGAACGATCAGCGGCGCGTTGCGAGAGAGCACCTCGCAGACCTCGTCGCCGATCGCGTCCCAGATTTCTCGGCGAATCTCGTGCGCCGGCCGTCCGAGCTTGCTGCGGTGCCCGAAGAGCCGCGCGCAGGCGTCGTTGTGCAAATGAATGAGGTCGTCGCCCCACCAGATGAAACCCGGTGCGGGGCTCGCGAGCATCAGGCGGACCGCGGTCTTGAGGCTTTCGGGCCAGCGATCGACCGGGCCGAGAGCCGTCGTAGACCAGTCTTTCGACCGCATAAGCCGACCCGTCGCGCCGGCGCGGTCGAACAGGCCGCCGCCGGCTGCTTCGGGCTCGACTGCGGTGATTCGAGCCGAGCGACTGAGCGCCGCGGCTCGACCGGGAGTTTTGTGCATTGCGGGTCCGGAGTCGAGCCTGCAGAAAGCCCATGCAAGGTGAATGCCAACTCGCCCGTTCGAATAGTCGTTTGCTTCCGCATACATCGAAGGCCGCGTTGCCCGCCGGTTGTGGCGGTACCGCGACGCCTCGTGCTGCGAGGCCCCGCCGCATCCTTCGTCCGCTGCCGCGTTAGTCCCCTTGTGCGGTAAGCCGGGCTACGACGCGCGCTCGAAACGGGGCATGCTTCTTGCCTCAAGAGCGTTTCGATCGCTACGAGCAACATTCGGCCGAGAGGAATCGGATATGGCACAACGCGCCGAGGCGATGAGCGGATGGGAGTCCGACACCGAGGATACGACCGCGCAGCTCCTCAAGCGCATGGACGCGTATTGGCGCGCGGCGAATTACCTCTCCGTCGGGCAGATCTATCTGATGGCGAACCCGTTGCTCAAGGAGCCGCTGCGGCCGGAGCACGTGAAGCCGCGTCTGCTCGGGCACTGGGGAACGACGCCGGGGCTCAACTTCATCTACGTGCATCTCAAC
>Ga0079224_100010921_pt1 | contig 12485 bp, 7 predicted proteins | sample Stecom2015_FD_80414 | JGI IMG/M metagenome (GOLD analysis project Ga0079224, IMG submission 80414) | Agricultural soil microbial communities from Utah to study Nitrogen management - Steer compost 2015 | ecosystem: Environmental > Terrestrial > Soil > Agricultural land | place: USA: Utah...
GAGAAAAGTAGTTTACTCATTCCTGATTCTTGGCATTATTGGCCTGTCGGGGTGTACGCTGCCCAAGATGGTCAAGATGGCCAAGGAGCAGCAGCTGACGGTCACGCCAAACCCCCTGGAGGTTCACAAGGATACAGTTGCTTTCGACATGGCAGCTAACCTCCCCGTTAAGATGCTGAAGAAGGGAACCGTTTACACGGTGAACACCTACTACAAGTATGGGGAAAGTGAACAGGCTCTTGAACCGATCGAGTTCAGGGCTGAAGATTATCCCAACAGCGCGACCGAGCAACCTAGGGTAACGAAGGATTTTGCATTCGCTTACTCGCCGGCGATGAAGACTGGCGTGCTGGAAGTTGAAGGTGTAGCATCCAAGGGCGAAAAATCCAAAGCAACGGAGCGTATGCAAGTTGCTACAGGAGTAATCACTACTTCCAAACTCGTACAACCTGTAGGATATGCTGCTTATGCCGATCATGGCTATAACAACCAGGAAGAACTTGAACCGGTTGTCATCCCCGACTTTATCTTCCTTCAAGGTTCATCTGTTCTCCGTACTTCTGAAATCCGCAGCCCCAAGGGAAAGGAACTTGATGCCTTCATCGCTGCCAAGAACGTAACCCGTACGGTAACGATCACAGGTACTCACTCTCCTGAAGGTGCTGAGCGTATCAACAAGCGTCTCTCCGAAGAACGCGCTAAGCGGATCGAAGAGTACTACCGCCGTCAGATGAAGAAGTATGACTACCAGGGAATGGCTGACTCTATCAACTTCATCCTGAAGCCGGTTGTTGAAGACTGGACGGAGTTCAAGGAAGCCCTGGATGCATACGACGGGTTGAGCTCTGAAGAAAAAGCTGAATATCTGAATATCATCAATGGCCCTGGCGACTTCGAAAGCCAGGAACGCGCTCTGAAGCGTCTGCCTACGTATCGTAAAGTCTTCCGCGACATCTATCCGAAACTGAGAACCGCGAAGACCGAAATCCTTAAGGTAAAAGAAAAGAAGACCGACGCTGAGATCTCCGTGCTGTCACGTCAGATCACTCAGAACCAGGTTAGCCCTGATACCCTTTCACTTGAAGAGCTGATGTACAGCGCAACGCTGACTCCTTCTCTCGATGAAAAGGCTGCGATCTATGAAGCTGCTACCAAGAAGGGTACGCACTGGCATGCACACAACAACCTTGGCGCTGTTTACATCGCCCAGGCTGTTGCCAATCCTTCTAACGCTTCTTCGCTCCTCGACAAGGCGCAGGCACAACTCGATATCGCTGCTCGCCTGAACGGCTCTGCACCTGAAGTGCATGCCAACCTGGCGTCGATCGAAATGCTGAGAGGTAATCCTTACGCTGCTTATCGCCATGCTTCGCAGGCACTGTCTGCCGGATTGAGCGGTGACAATGCAGCTGGCCTCAATGGCGTGAAAGGTGCTGCCGAAATTGCTATGGCACGTTATGCTGATGCCGTACGTTCTGAGTCGGCCGCAACCGACGACGCTGTGAACCTCTTCAACAAGGGTCTGGCTCAACTCCTGAACAAGGATTATCAAAACAGCTTGACTTCATTCAACGAAGCGACAAGCAAGGACAGCAACCTCGCTATCGCGTACTACGGTGCTGCCATTGCATCAGCTCGCCTCAACAACGCTGACGGTGTGGTAAGCAACCTGACCAGCGCTGTGCGGATAGATCCTTCGTTGAAGGAAGCTGCCCTCACTGACCTTGAATTCAGCAAGTACGCTGCTACCGAGGCGTTCAGAAGCGCTCTCCGGTAAAAGGGTAACATTGACTTGATCATTGGAACTGAGACCCCGACGTTTGTCGGGGTTTCTTGTTTTCCGGGGCAAAAGAGATAACCCATTTGGCCAATCACCCCCGGCATGCTATTTTTACGCACTTTCCAATTTCATCCATGAGACAGATTCAATTCAGGGAAGCCCTTCGCGAGGCGATGTCCGAAGAAATGAGAAGAGATCCGAACATTTTCCTGATGGGCGAGGAAGTGGCGGAATATAACGGAGCTTATAAGGTAAGCCAGGGAATGCTGGATGAATTTGGGCCGGAACGCGTCATCGATACGCCAATTTCCGAACTCGGTTTCGCCGGTGTCGGTGTTGGTGCAGCCATGAACGGGACACGCCCGATCATTGAATTCATGACCTTCAACTTTTCCCTGGTAGCCATCGACCAGATCATCAACGGAGCGGCCAAGATTTATAGCATGTCCGGGGGACAGTTCAACGTACCCATCGTTTTCAGAGGCCCTACCGGTAATGCCGGTCAGCTGGCAGCACAGCACTCCCAGAACTTTGAGAACTGGTTCGCTAATACACCTGGTCTTAAGGTCGTTGTGCCCTCCAACCCCTACGATGCCAAAGGCCTGCTCAAGACCGCCATTCGTGACGACGACCCTGTGATTTTCATGGAGTCTGAACTCATGTACGGCGACAAAGGTGAGGTGCCTGAAGAGGAATACCTGCTGCCGTTAGGTGTTGCCAATGTCCGCCAGGAAGGAACGGACGTCACAATCGTGTCGTTCGGAAAGATCCTCAAGGTGGCGGTAGCAGCAGCAGCCGAGTTGGAAAAGGAAGGAATATCTGCAGAGGTGATCGACCTCAGAACCGTCCGTCCTATCGACTACGAAACCGTGGTGAATTCCGTCAAGAAAACGAACCGGCTTGTTGTTGTAGAGGAAGCGTGGCCTCTTGCCTCCATCTCTGCCGAAATCGCATATCACATCCAGAAGCACGCGTTCGACTACCTCGACGCACCGGTACATAGGATCACCAACATGGATGTTCCCCTGCCCTACGCCGGCACTCTCGTGCAAACCGTGCTGCCCAGCGTAGACAAGGTCGTCAGAGCTGCGAAGGCGGTTCTGTACCGGGACTAATTCTCCACAACACTCCCTGAATTCAGGGATTGCCCGGCAAGTTTTTTGCAGGTGCATGATCTTCCGTGCCTGATTTTTGGGTAGCTTTATTTTACCACTAAAAATTTCCACCCAACAACCCAAAATCTATGGTACCGCATGGAGATAAAACCCCCCGGAGGGAATTTATTGGTTCCCTCGCCACCGGTGCTGCCACACTAGGCATAGCAGCTCTCGGCGCTCCCATCGGACTGCACGCTCGCGCCAACTCCACATCAGACGTTGGAGACGCGGACGCGTGGTTAGACAAGGTCAAGGACAAGAAACACCGTGTCGTGTTTGATGTTACCAAACCCCACGGCGTGTTCCCCTTCGCCTGGCCATTCGTTTACCTTAACACCAATGAAGCTACCGGTTCACCAGCCTCTGATTGCGGCGTCGTCGTAATCCTTCGTCACGATGCCATCGGCTACGCCATGAAAGATGAGCTTTGGGCAAAGTACAAGCTGGGCGAACTCTTCCATGCGGAAGATCCCGTAAGACAGACACCCGCTGCCGAACGGAATCCTTTCTGGAACCCAAAAACTGATGACTTCCAGGTACCCGGCATCGGCAGCGTACCCATTGGAATCAACAACCTCATGGAACGTGGTGTTATGTTCGGCGTCTGTGACGTAGCGCTCACGGTCTATAGCTCGGCACTCGCAGGCGGTATGAACGTTGACGCTGCCGCGCTGAAGAAGGAATGGGTAGACGGACTCATCCCCGGCGTGAAAATCATGCCTTCAGGTGTCTGGGCCGTCGGTAGGGCACAGGAGAAAGGATGCGCTTACATATTTGCAAGCTGATTTAACCCGTGTCAAAAACGAAGAGGCTGCCCTGTGGGCAGCCTTTTTATTTGCTCCTCTCCTTCGCGTCCACGATCGGACCAAACGGCCCATACTTATGCTGCTCCTCTGAAAACTCGTCGGAGTATGGACCAAAGGGATGGTCATAGGGTTTCTTAGAAATGTCCGGCCAATCTTCTTTGAATACGCGTACCGGCCTGGGCTGTGAATTCACAAACGCTGCAACATCCCACGCTTCTTCGACAGTAAGTTGCCGCGCTTCCCAGGTAGCACCAAAGGGCATGTTGTTGTAAACATATCCTGCAAAGCGGCTTAGGCGATACAGTCCCGCCGCAGTTGTATAGCTGTGCGGTCCCCAAAGCGGGGGATACAGGTAAGTGATTCCATCAGGATTCATTTGCCCTGCACCTTCAGGCCCGTGACACAGCTGGCATTTCTCAACGTATACAAAACGGCCTCTTACCGTGTCTGCAGGTCGGTCAAGAAAAGGCAGTTCTTCCAATCCGGAACCAGCCGGCTTCACTCCCTTCTTCACGCCACGACCTAACCACTTAAAATAAGCGTACATGGCCTGTACTTCCCTGCCCAGCGTATCGAGCACGTCACCGTTGAGGCTGCGCTGTATGCAGTCGTTGATGCGCTTGTAAATGTTCTCAACAGTTCCCGATCGTCCCCGAGAACGGGGATAGGTACTGTATACTCCTCCATAGTTGTTACCCCATGGCTTCGTACCGCCTTCGAGGTGACAGTTCTGGCAGTTCATGCCATTGGATATCTGAAGAACAGAACCCGATGGACCGAGATAACGCGCAGTATTGGCAATAAGGTCTCGCCCATAGGCGATCAATTTGCCTGAATCTGTGCTCATGTCGATTTCTTCTGGTCCGGGACCGACCCACAACGACACTTCGTCGGCCGATATGCCTTCGGTAGTAACCCGATCGGACGTATTAACCGGTGACAGAAAGTAGACGGCTGCCAGAGCCGCTGTAACACAGATCCCGGAAATAAGGTATCGTCTGGAATTCACGGTATGAGGGGGTTATGGCAGTCCTTCCTGTCTTACGGCATTTGTGCCGCTATCGTTGCGGAGATAGCAAAACTTTCCAGGCCCCTTCTATGTCATTCTTTTCCAACAACTGCTGGGCCGCGCGGTGACGCGCGTTGACGTCGCCTTCGAAAACCTGCGTATCACCGGGATCCGGTACGCGCTCAACGTTCGCAAGCTTGGCGAGGTCGTTGCCCGTGAGCACCGTACTCTTCCTGATTTCCTCCGGCAGCGCATCCACGCCAATGCCGATCGTACGCAAAGGCTTGGGCACAATGAACAACGACTCGGGCGTAATCCGACTATACCAATTGTCGCCAAGCCTGGCCACCGCATCAAGCTTTCTCGGATCGATCATCCGCTGATCGTCAAGCACGTCCTCCCTGACATGCATGAGTACCACGCGACAGACAACAAGGTTGCCTGCTCCACCAGCATTGCCGAGCGGAACGATGTTCTCAACAAGACATTCGAAAGAAACAGGCGACTCGCCTACCCGCGGCGGTGAGACCCTACTGGACGGAACAGGTGTAAGTCCGGACTTGACAAACTCATTGACGCCTTTAGGATACTCCGTGCTGGCGAGCGACGCTTGTTGGACGATTGTATAGTTGACAACATTAATGACTACCTCCGGCACCTCCTTTACATTCTCAAGCGTATGCTTCGTGGTTCCGTCGCGCGCGCGACGTGACGGCGAGAAAACAAGGATCGGTGGATTTGTCCCGAAGAGATTAAAGAAACTGAATGGACTCAGGTTGACATTCCCCTCGCGATCCACCGTACTCGCAAAGGCGATAGGCCGCGGCACGACTGCGGATTGCAGGTATCGCTGAAACTCAGCAACTGAGTAGTCGCCCGGATCAAAAGTCAATTTGTTCACAGTATTGCGGGTTGAATCCTGCCCTTGCATTCACCGAAGCCAATACGTACACCATTGCGCTCAGCATAGCCGCGCATGATGATGGTGTCGCCGTTCTCTATGAAGGTTCGCGTGCGATTGTCAGGAAGCTTAAGCGGACGCTTGCCATTATATGTCAGTTCTAGCAGCGACCCAAAGCTTTCGGGGTCTGGCCCGCTTATCGTTCCCGAAGCCAGCAGGTCGCCCACTTCAAGATTACATCCGTTGATGGTGTGATGAGCAATTTGCTGTCGTAAGTTCCAGTAAAGGTACCTTGAGTTCGATCGACATATCAGTGTCTCTTCTCCCCCATCAGGCTGAAGATACACTTCCAGCACAATGTCGAAGTTGCAACCGCCAGTCGTTTGAAGGTAGGGCAACACCGGTGGATTCTGTTCAGGCCCTTCCGTGCGGAATGGTTCAAGGGCATCAAGCGTCACGATCCATGGCGATAGGGTGCTTGCAAAATTCTTTCCGAGGAATGGCCCCAATGGAACATATTCCCACTGTTGGATGTCGCGTGCCGACCAATCGTTAAATAATAACATACCCGCTATGCATTCTTCGGCTTTCTCGACGGGTACGGGCTGACCCTGCGTACTGTTTCCACAGACGACTGCGGCAATCTCAAGTTCGAAATCGAGTTTCTCGGTCGGGCCGAAGCGAGGCGACGGATCATCCTTTGACTTTAGCTGACCCCGCGGCCGGATAACAGGCGTTCCCGATACAACTATCGAAGACGCTCTGCCGTGATAGGCTACCGGCATATGTCTCCAGTTGGGCAATAGCGGATTTTGCGGATCACGAAAGAGTGCGCCCACGTTACTCGCGTGTTCAAGGCTGCTGTAAAAGTCGGTATAGTTAGGCACCTTGACCGGCATCAGCATTTGCACCTCCCTCATCGGGATAAGTCCGATTTCGCGCGCGGTTGCATTGTCGCGAAGTTCTTCGTTGTCAGCCCGCAGCAGAACGGATATGCGTTCACGCACTTCTCGGATTTTGCGGCGACCCATGGCGAGAAATGGATTTAGCGTGGGCTGATTGAAAATGCCGGGGGGAAGACCCAGCCCATCGAGAAAACCATTTTCCTGCATACAAACAAGGTCCAGCACGTGATCGCCGATAGCGACGCAGGCTACCGGTGTGAGATACCTCGTTCGGAAAATTCCAAACGGCAGATTCTGTATCGGAAAATCGGAACCGGGTGGAACTGTTACCCACGATGTAAGCCGCGGATCGTTGGGATTTGTCGTTTGCATGAGAAAATCAAAATTAACCGAATATTCTTTTGCCGGAAACGGCGGCGTTAGGAACTTGCCTTACCATGAATGCGCGCGAATGGCCACCTGAGTTTGAAGCCGGAATGCAGAGCCTCCTGGGCAGCGAATGGACCACGTTTCTAAAGAGCCTTTCTGAGAGCCCGTCGACCAGTATCCGGATAAACCCCACGAAACCCTGCAGCGTCGATGCAGATTCACCGGTACCCTGGGCGCAGTATGGCGCCTACCTGCCGAGCCGGCCTGTCTTCACGCTCGATCCCCGATTTCATGCAGGAGCTTATTACGTTCAGGAAGCAAGTTCCATGTTCCTGGAACAGGCCGTCCGCGCACATGTCGATCTCGGAAAGCCGCTGAACGTACTTGACCTTTGTGCAGCTCCCGGCGGCAAATCTACACACCTCCTGAGTCTTCTCTCGCCTGCAAGCCTCCTTGTTGCAAATGATACGATACGGTCGCGCGTTCCTCTGCTCTCTGAAAACCTCGAGCGATGGGGACATTGCAACGTCGTAGTCTGCAACAATGATCCTGAGGACTTTGGCCGGCTGGAGGGATTCTTTGACGTGATCGTGGTCGATGCACCGTGCTCCGGTGAAGGATTATTCCGGAAAAATCCCGATGCGTTGTCTCAATGGTCGCCAAAAGCTGTAGAGCGATGCGCCGCCAGGCAACGCCGCATCCTGGCTGACGTTTGGCCCGCGTTAAAGGAAGGCGGCGTAATGATTTATTCGACCTGCACCTATAATCGCCAGGAAAACGAAGAAAATCTTAAATGGCTTTCCTCACTTCACAATGTTGAATTTCTTTCTCTGGATACGCCCAATGAATGGGGTATCGTGCAAAGCAATGACGACGTTGTGGGATATCGTTTCTTCCCGCACCGTGTGCGTGGTGAGGGATTCTTTTTGTCGGTCCTGCGCAAGGCCGAAGCATCTGCTTCCGGACGAAGCGGAAAGGCCAAGTCGATGCTGGCGCATCCTCCATCGGACGCTGTCAGACGACTGCGACCCTGGATTCGGAACGCCGACGACTGGTTTTTCTTTATTTACGATAACACACTGCATTTTCTTCCGGCGCTGAAACACGAAGACGTTTCCTGGATTCTACAAAATCTCACTATCATGTCAGCGGGAACACCTGCCGCGATAGTAAAGCACAATAAGCTCGTGCCGCAGCACAGCCTCGCGCTTTCCCTGTGGCTGGACAGAAGCCAGGTCGTGACATTACCCGTCGACGAGGCGGGAGCGATCGCCTACCTTCGCAAGGAACCTGTACGCGCATCATCTGAAAAAGGTGGGTATGCTGTAATCACATTCAGCGACCTGCCGCTAGGCTGGGTAAATGTCCTGGGCAACCGGATCAACAACCTTTTCCCTTCCAATCGCAGGATCCGGATGGCCGCCCCGGAGGTGGACGTCTGATCTGGCGAATCACCCTGATTTGCTTATTTTTGCGACCCGGCAGCAGTATCGCTGCCCATTCATCAAGCTATACGCCGTATGCTTTCGACCAAGTACGATCCCGCCCGTGTAGAAGACAAGTGGTACACCTATTGGATGGAACGCGGGTTTTTCCACTCGGAACCCAATCCCGACAAGGAACCGTACTGCATCGTAATCCCTCCGCCCAACGTCACCGGCGTACTGCATATGGGGCACATGCTGAACAACACCATCCAGGATGTCCTCATCCGCAAGGCACGCATGGAGGGGAAGGAAGCATGCTGGGTGCCAGGTACGGATCACGCTTCCATAGCCACCGAGGCCCGGGTGGTAGCCATGCTTCGCGAAAAAGGCATCAAGAAGTCGTCGCTTACGCGTGAAGAATTCCTCAAGCACGCGTGGGAATGGAAAGAAAAATACGGCGGAATAATTCTTGAACAGCTTAAAAAACTTGGCGCATCGTGTGACTGGAAGCGGACGAAGTTCACTATGGACGACGATTACTACGCTGCGGTAATCGACGTGTTCATAGACCTGTACCAGAAGGGTTACATCTACCGCGGGATGCGAATGATCAATTGGGATCCCGTCGGACGTACCGCCCTCTCAGACGATGAAGTCGAGCATCGCCAGGTACAGTCCAAGCTCTACTACATACGCTATCCCCTCGAAGGTAGCGACAATGAGTTTGTTACCATCGCAACAGTACGGCCAGAGACTATCATGGCCGATACTGCCGTCTGCATTAACCCAAAAGATGAACGCTTCCGTCATCTTAAGGGCAGATACGTATACGTGCCCCTCATCAACAGGCGCATTCCCATTATCGAGGATGAATACGTTTCGATGGAGTTCGGTACGGGGTGCCTCAAGGTAACGCCGGCACATGATACCAACGACTACGAACTCGGACTCAAACACAACCTCGAGGTGATTGACATCCTCAACGAGGATGGAACACTGAATGAAAAAGCACAGATACTGGTTGGTGAAGATCGCTTCGAAGCGCGAAAGAAAATTGCCGGGATGCTCGAAGAAAAAGGCTACCTGGCAAAGGTTGAAGACTACATCAGCAACGTTGGATTTTCCGAACGTACCCATGCTGTCATAGAACCGCGCCTCTCGCTGCAGTGGTTTGTCAAAATGAAGGAACTCACGCGGCCTGCGCTGGAAAATGTGATGAACGACGACATCCGGCTGATCCCCGCAAAGTTCAAGAACACATACAGCCACTGGATGGAGAACGTGCGCGACTGGTGCATATCCCGTCAGCTTTGGTGGGGTCACAGAATCCCCGCGTGGTACGATAAAGAAGGCCGGTATGTGGTTGCACGCACCAAAGAGGAAGCCATCAAAGAATACCGTCACAACTGGCCCGATGCAGAGTCCGTAGAGCTCACACAAGATCCGGACGTCCTCGATACGTGGTTCTCAAGCTGGCTGTGGCCCATCGCTGTATTCGATACATCCGTCTTCCGAAATCCAGGCGCCAAAGGCAACAAGGACCTCAACTACTACTACCCGACAAATGATCTGGTCACCGCCCCTGAGATTCTTTTCTTCTGGGTAGCTCGGATGATCATTGCCGGATATGAGTACCGCGGTGAGAAGCCTTTCCGCAATGTATATCTCACGGGAATTGTTCGCGACAACCAGGGACGCAAGATGTCCAAGTCGCTGGGCAATTCTCCCGATGCTCTCGAACTCATCGCAAAGTACGGCGCAGATGCTGTACGCACCGGAATGCTCTTCAGTTCGCCTGCGGGCAACGACCTGCTGTACGATGAAAAACTCGTAGAACAGGGACGCAACTTTGCGAACAAAATCTGGAACGCCTTCCGGCTTGTGAAAGGATGGAAAGTTGAAGATGTTGAGACCCCCGATACTAACATTGTCGCGACCGAATGGTTTGAGGGAAGGTTAAACAACGCGCTTTCAACGCTTGAAGATCACTTCAGCAAGTTCAGAGTTTCTGACGCGCTGATGACGCTGTACAAGTTGATATGGGAAGACTTCTGCTCGTGGTACCTGGAGATGATCAAACCGGAGTATGGCAAGCCCATTGACGCGAAAACGTATTCACATGCCGTTTCATTCTTTGAGATCGTACTGAAGGCGTTGCATCCCTCATGCCCTTCATTACCGAAGAGCTCTGGCAGGAGCTTAGCGAACGGGAAAAAGGTGCAAGTATTATGGTTGCAGAATGGCCAAAGGCGGGCGTTACGAAGTTTGAATACTGCGCGAAGCGTGAATCCCAGGCATTGGGGCGCTCCCTCGATGGCGAAAGAGATCAGCTGATAGAAAAAATCCTGGAAGGGGTTTCCTTCATTCGCAAGGCCAGACAACAATCGGGAGCGAAGCATGCCGACATCTCTACGCTTTATGTTGTCGCCAATCCATCGGCCAGGGCAGAAATTGCCATATGGCAAGGGATCATTGAAAAGCTTTCAAACGCAAAACTCCACTTCTCCAATGGCGACCTCCCGGATGCCGCCTACGATACGCACCATGATGCCGTGATGACATGGCATGTGCAGAGAGCGGTGAAAGACAGGGAAGCGCAGATTGCCCAACTGAAAAAGGACCTCGACTACCAGCGCGGTTTCCTGGCATCGGTCGAAAAGAAACTGTCCAACGAACGATTCGTCAACAGCGCGCCTCCACACGTCGTCGAAAATGAGCGCAAGAAGAAAGCCGACGCCGAGCAGAAGATCAAGGCACTTGAAGAGTCACTATCGAAGCTCTAGTGTTGAATCTCTTCACCATAGAGGCACAGACAACACTGAGATTCACGGAGAACCTTTACTTTGTGCGCACCACAACGATCGCACGAAGAAAGAATCTCCATGCCCCTCAGTGCCCTCTGTGCCTCTGTGGTGAAGTATCAAAACCTCGCCGCCAGCAGCAACTCAATATTCTTGTACTTCAACCCGAACCTCCTGGCAAGGAACTCATTCGTCAGTCCGCCCCGATAGGCATAGACCCCTTTCATGAACCATTTGTGATTGAAGATCATCTCCTCAACGCCACCTTCTTCGGCAGCCCGAAGGATTGTAGGCGTGAAGATATTGCTGAGCGCGGTGGTTGCAGTATGGGCAACGCGTGACGCGATGTTGGGGACGCAGTAATGGATCACATCGTACTTGCGGAAGACCGGGTCGTCTAGTGTAGTCACCTCGGACGTCTCAACGCATCCTCCCTGGTCAACGCTTAAGTCGATAATGAGCGAATCGGGACGCATCTGGCTTACCATCTCTTCGGTGATGACGTGTCGTGCTCTGCCCTTCTCTGCACGCAGCGCACCGATGACGACGTCAGCCGTCTTCAGCGTATTGACAAGCGTGTACGTGTCGATGGTTGACGTGTATATCTGCTGTCCCAGAAGATGTTTGATCCTGCGCAGTTTATACAGGTGGTTGTCGAATACCTGGACGCGGGCGCCGAGTCCGATGGCGGCCCTTGCGGCATACTCGGCAACGGTACCTGCCCCGATGATGACCACCTTCGTCGGAGGCACGCCGGTTATCCCGCCAAGGATCACGCCTTTGCCTTTGTGGACCGTCGACAGGTATTCAGATGCGATGGGGATTACGCAGCTTCCCGCAATCTCACTCATAGCGCGGATTATGGGCATGCCGCCCACTTTATCTTCGATAAACTCGTAAGCCAGGGCAGTAATCTTTTTCTTGAGGATGGCTTGCAGTCGGTCCGTAGTGAATTGTCCCAGCTGGATGGCGGAGATGAGGGTTTGTCCCGGGTGCATCATCTCGATCTCAGCCGCCGTTGGGGGTTCGATCTTCAGGATAACATCGGCTTTGTATACTTCCTGTGGCGAATAGACAATTTTTGCGCCTGCTTCGCTATAATCCTTATCGCTGAATTTTGCACCCTCGCCGGCTTTTGTTTCAATCCAGATCTCGTGTCCGTTCTTGACGAGCAGCGCCACGCCATCGGGGGTGAGACTGATGCGGTTCTCCTGGAAGGATATTTCTCGCGGAAGCCCGATAAAAAAAGAATGCTTCCTTCTGCCTACCGGCATGAGTTGTTCCTGGGGATAAAGGCTGGTTTTGGCAAGCGCTTCAAAACCGGGTTTCC
>Ga0079224_100010922_pt1 | contig 12485 bp, 10 predicted proteins | sample Stecom2015_FD_80414 | JGI IMG/M metagenome (GOLD analysis project Ga0079224, IMG submission 80414) | Agricultural soil microbial communities from Utah to study Nitrogen management - Steer compost 2015 | ecosystem: Environmental > Terrestrial > Soil > Agricultural land | place: USA: Utah...
AATACCATGAATAAACGAAACAGAACCATTTATTGGATTCTTACAATTTTTCTTTCTGTCGGAATGCTGGCAGGAGGGATACAACAAATGCTTCAAATTGGTGGGTATAATGAGATTGTAACCCAATTAGGTTATCCGCTCTACATGTTGAGTATTCTCGGGGTTTGGAAAATATTAGGAGTTGTAGCAATATTAATTCCCAGATTTACTCTGCTGAAAGAATGGGCTTATGCAGGCTTTTTCTTTGCTATGTCTGGTGCAACAATATCTCATTTTAGTGTTGGACAATCATTCATAGAAGCGCTTCCTTCTCTAATATTACTATTGGTAACGATCTTGTCTTGGTATACAAGGCCGGCAGATCGGCAGATCAAATCCACACGAAATTAATTCAATCAAAAATGAATACAAAAGCTGAGCTTTTTTTTGAAAGAGCAAACCGATGGAGCGAAGAATACTCCTTGCTTCGAGACATTATCCTTGAGAATAAGTCTTTAAAAGAAGATTTTAAGTGGAAGCATCCTTGCTATACTTATGAAGGGAAAAATATAATAATTGTTCACGGGTTTAAAGATTACTGTGCATTGCTTTTTCATAAAGGAGCTTTGGTCCAAGATAAGGCGGGGATATTAATTCAACAGACGGAAAATGTTCAATCCGCAAGGCAAATTCGCTTTACCAATGCTCAGCAGATTCTCGAGTTGCGCACTGTTATTAAGAAATACATTCAAGAGGCAATAGATGTAGAAAGATCGGGTAAAAAGTTAGAGTTCAAAAAAGCAGAAGAATACCCGATGCCAGAAGAGTTCAAAAAAGTCCTTGATGACGATGAGGCTTTGGTTAAAGCCTTCCATTCCTTAACTCCCGGAAGACAAAAAGGATATTTATTTTATTTCAACCAAGCCAAACGATCTAAAACGCGAGAAAGTAGAATTGAGAAATACTATCAACATATCTTAGACGGAAAAGGGATCAATGATTACAAATAATTGTTCTCCTTAAACCAATCGTATGCACTTTTAATAGCGTCTTCAATAGCTGTATACTTTATACCCAATTCTCGTTCCGATTTTTGACCTGAATAATAGTTGCCAAGACATAGCATATAGGCCGAAACATAGTTTAATTTAGGAGATGAACCTGTAATCTTTCCAAATTTGCTACTAGTATTTCCTGCTATTTTCAGTAACGATGGCGGGATGCGGATCATCTTTGGGTTTTGACCGGAGATTTTGTTTAACATCTTGAAGAAATCATAATATGAAATGTTCTGTCCGGCGAGCAAGTACATTTCCCCAATTTCACCCTGCTCTATAGCATTATTTATTCCGGTACAAACATCATTTACATGTACGAAATTTTTACCGCCTGGCGGATAAAAAAGTATCTTTTTGTTTATGCCATATAGTATAATTTGACCTGAACTTGGCTTTGCATCGTAAGCACCGATCATAAATGTAGGATTCATGATTACGGCTGGCAGGTTATTGCTTTCTATCTGTTCCTGAACATATTGCTGTGCGATGTATTTGGTGTTGATGTAACCCGAGTTTATGTGAAACAAGGAAAAAGCGTTGAGCTCATTGCCCGGCTTATCGGTTGATCCATGGCCGATGGTATTGGCTGTACTGATATAGATCAGCTTTTCGACTTTATGTAAAAGACAAGCCTCTACGATATGTTTTGTGCTAGTAATATTAACCAGTTTATAGTCACTATAGGTCACTCCCCATTGTGTGGTTAGCGATGCCGCATGAACAACAAAATTGCAATCATTAACAGCATCACGAACATCTTCAGCAACACAAATATCACCGTAGTAGAATTCACAGTTGAGGTTCTTAATGGTTTTCAAATCAGACCCTGGTCTGACTAGCAACCGAACATGGTACTTGTTACACAACAACCTAACTAAATTAGACCCCAAAAGCCCATTTGCACCAGTGATTAACACTTTTTTCTTTCTATTTGTCATTGTTGTACTTGAAATTTCAGTTCGGCTGCTATAGTAGAAGAAACAATTCGAAGTCTTGTTTTTATGGGAATGAGTTTCATTAGCGAATAGTTAAACCTGTTCCAAAGTCCAGGTATGATGATCGCTTTCTTAGCCAATGTCTGTTTAACCGCTATTCTTGCAATTTCGGCAGTCGGCAGAAGGCCTATTTTCCCTTTTCTCCCCAATGCTATTATTCGCTCTGATACATTAGAATTGGTCATGATCGCACTGGGGTACACTACGCTGATTGATACCCCGGTATGCTTTAGTTCTTCTCTTAGTCCTAATGAAAAAGAGGATATAAAAGCTTTTGAGGCTGGATATACTGTTTTGTATGCGATCGGGCTAAATGCTGCCATACTAGATATATTCATTATATAACTCTCTTCATTTTCTATTAAGTGCGGAACCATTAGACTAGTAACCGTTGTCATAGCCCTAACATTTAATTGTACAATATTATCAATATAGTTGAGTGAGCTGCTTAGTAGTTCCGCAGTTCCTCCTGTTCCCGCATTGTTTATAAGAAAGTTAACCTTGTAGTTCTTTTTAATATATTCCAGCTGCTCAATAAGTAATGGCTGATCTGTTAAATTAAGCTCAATAATAACAATATCTACTCCGAATTCTAATTCAATCTGTCTTGCTAAAGATCTTAAACTTCCGCGAGGAAGAGCTATTATTATTACATTTAAGCCAATAGAAGCACATTGTATAACCAATTCTTTTCCCAGACCGGCACTGCCGCCCGTTATGAGTACGTATTTTTTGCTCGTCATGATTTCCTAGTTTTATTCTTTGCGAATAACAGTTCTTCTACCTTTCTTGGATCCTCTTTTTCCTTTTCCAAATTAAATCGGGTACCAAACACCCAATCCCAAAATGTAGAGCTAACTCCAAAGCCTTTTAATAAAGACAACTTACAGGCTTGATACCCCTACGCAGAAAACGATTTTTAATAAATAATTTCTCTGTGCTGTAAGCGAACGGTAGCTACCATGCTTTATATTTTCTATATATACCCTTTAGGTGCCCATGCTAGGGTCTCGCTCGAACAGCCCTACAAGCGAGTGCACACAGGGGCCACAGAACGACCACCACGGAGGTATGTAAAGCAAGTCCTAATCCAAGTCGTCGGAAATATCTTCGTGATTGAAGCAGTATTTAAGTTAATAGTCGATATTTTTCCAAAACCTGCTATTTTTTGACAAGTTATATTAAAATAACCATCTTTGCTTCTCCTCGTTTAAAAGAATCTACAATAACACGTGCGCAGGTGACTATTATTATTAAAGCAGCTTTTCATGACTAAGGTGGGTCGGTCGCAACTTTCAGTGATCGGAATAATAATCGTTATTCTAATAGCAGGCAATCTCCGTTCACCTATTACGTCGCTCAGTCCGGTTCTGAGTGAAATCATGACAAAGTTGGAGTTGAGTAACTTTCAAGGGAGCTTGCTGACTTCTATTCCTTTGCTGGTGTTTGCCGGCGGCTCGGTTTTGGTAAGTCGGCTCGGTGCAAAAATTAGAATTCAATATACTCTGGGCTTATCGTTAATTTTACTAATCCTAGGGTTGTATTTGCGGGTATACGGAAGTGTATCCATGCTTTATATAGGTTCCTTTTTGATAGGAATAGGTATCTGTATCGGAAATGTAATGACCCCGGCTTATATCAAACAAGTATTTCCAGACAAGATAGGCTTGATGACTGGGGTATTCTCTGTGACGATGAACTTGTTTGCTGCTCTTGCTGCCGGCTATAGTATAGCAATAGGCGAGTGGACACGATTGGGCTGGCAAGGCTCATTGGGTATATGGATAATCTGGTCGATACCTGCACTGTTGGTACTGTCAATTGAGCTTTTTTTAAGTAAAATGAGACACCATGAGAGCAAGTCCAGCAAAATCCTGAAAAGCAAATTTAATGCATTCCGCTCAAAACAAGCCTGGTATATCAGTATATTCATGGGTATCCAGTCCTTGGTGTATTTTTGTGTAATTGCTATGTTGCCTACCGTCTTGATTGATTATGGGATGGATAAAGGCGAGACTGGTTTTGTGTTGTTGGCTTTTCAATTGGTGATGGCGCCTGTGATGTTTATCTGTCCGGTTATTGCTTCAAAAATGAAAGAGCAGCAATCTCTGGTATATTTGGCGGGTATTTTGATGGTTGCGGGCATCGGACTGTTGACAGTGTTCAAAACCCAATACATTTATTTCACAGCTGTAATGATTGGAATGTCTACTGGTTTGGCATTTAGTCTTTCTATTCTGTTTTTCTCTTTAAAAAGTAGAACCACCGATGGAACGATAAAGGTTTCGGGACAGGCGCAGTCTATAGGTTACCTGATAGCTGCTTTGGGGCCGCCTGTTTTCGGGATGCTGCACGATTGGGATTCCTCATGGAATATGTCTTTTTATTTCCTGATAGTCATGGCTATTATCCTGACTCTTAGCGGAATTGGAGCTGCAAGAGCACGTTTCGTTGAGGATTATTAAAAAAAAATGGTATTAAACAAAAAATCCCCGGAAGAATCTTCCGAGGATTTTGCGGTCTGGACGGGACTCGAACCCGCGACCCCATGCGTGACAGGCATGTATTCTAACCAGCTGAACTACCAGACCCTGGTTCCCTTTTGGGAATGCAAATATACTGCGATTTCTGTATATCGCAACTTTTTTTGTTAAAAAATTTTAAATTTCACTCTCCTTCATTTTTTCTGCATTCTCCGCGAATTGAAGAGCATCGATGATTTCCTGGATATCACCATCCATGATGGCCGGCAGATTATAGAGTGTAAGGCCAATACGATGCTCGGTTACCCGCCCTTGTGGGTAATTATAGGTTCTGATCTTGGCAGAACGGTCGCCCGTAGATACCATTGTTTTTCTTCTGGCAGCGATGTCTCCGTTCTTTTTCAATAACTCTTGCTCATATAGCTTGGAACGCAACATCTCCATAGCTAGTTCGCGGTTGGCGAGCTGCGAACGTTCTACCTGACAAACGACAACAATACCGGTAGGTTTGTGGGTTAGCTGAACCTTAGTTTCAACTTTATTGACGTTCTGTCCACCAGCTCCTCCTGAACGAGATGTGTGAAATTCGATATCACCAGCATTAATTTCGACATCGACATCTTCAGCTTCTGGCAAAACAGCAACCGAAGCAGCCGATGTATGAACACGCCCCTGCGTTTCTGTGTCAGGAACCCGTTGTACCCGGTGAACGCCCGATTCGTATTTCAGCGTGCCATATACATCTTCACCGGTCACTTTCAGAATGACTTCTTTGTATCCTCCGGCTGTACCTTCTGTAACGTCCATCACTTCCGTCCTCCAACCTTTATCCTCAAAATAGCGTGTATACATGCGGTACAGGTCGCCAGCAAATAGCGCAGCCTCATCTCCACCAGTACCACCTCTGATCTCGATCATGGCATTTTTGGAATCTTCAGGATCTTTCGGGATTAGCATAAGGCGTATGCTTTCTTCCATCTCTTCTTTTTGTTCTACTAAAAGATCGAGTTCTTCTTTTGCCATCTCACGCAGTTCCTGATCTTTTTCATTGGCCAGTATATCGCGGTTGCTATCAATATTACTAACCACGTTTTTGTAGATATGATATTGGTCGACAATCTTGCCAAGATCTTTATATTCTTTATTGAGTTTAGCAAAACGCTTCATGTCGCTAACCGTAGCAGGGTTGCTCAGTTCACGTTCAATCTCTTCCCAGTGTTCCTTTATCGCTTGTAATTTCTCTAACATTCTGTGGATTTTGATGCAAAATTAGTGTTTTTTCTCCATTTTTCTTTTATACGATTATTGTTTTATATTTGCAGCATCTAAGGGGGGTGTCCTGAAATACAATCGAAATTCAGGGCTGAGATTATACCCATCGGCAAATTACGCTTTTCTGAGTGGTGTTTGTCGGGAACCTGATCCGGATCATGCCGGCGTAGGGAAGGTAAAAATAAAATAGGCGCGGAAACGAACCCCTCGTTTTTGCAATGTTTTATTAAAAAATCAAATTAAAAATGAAAAAGACAATTGCGCTGATGGCGATTGTATGGCTGCCGTTATGGCTGCTGGCACAGAATGACATTCGCATCTCGGTGAAGGACGCGAGCACAAAAGAATCACTTATCGGAGCTTCTGTGCAGTTAAAGAACAGTTCGTTAAATGGGCAGACGAACACAAAAGGTGAATTTCGGTTAACAAACCTGGAAAGTGGAACCTATACAGTGATGGTAAGCTATCTGGGTTACCGAAATGTGACGAAAGAATTTTCGGTTCCTGGTGATGCCAGCGTAGATGTGCTGATGGATCCGGCTACTTTTTTAGCGGACGAAGTGGTCGTGCAAGCTACCAGAGCGTCAGCGAATGCAGCGACAACTTACAGAAACCTGTCGAAAGAAGAGATAGCAAAGAACAATATGGGACAAGATATTCCGTATTTGTTGAATCAGACACCTTCGGTTGTGGCGTCTTCAGATGCTGGAGCAGGTGTGGGCTATACCGGAATACGTATCCGCGGAAGTGATGCGCAACGAATTAACGTGACGGTGAACGGCATTCCCTATAATGATTCCGAAAGTCAGGGCTCTTTTTGGGTGAACATGCCTGATTTTGCATCGTCGGTAGATAATATTCAGATTCAAAGAGGGGTAGGTACTTCTACGAATGGTGCGGGCGCTTTTGGGGCGAGTATCAATATTCAGACCAATCAACGGATTGATACAGCTTATGCGGAACTGGACAACTCGTTTGGTTCCTATAACACCTGGAAGAATACCGTGAAGTTGGGAACGGGCTTGATCAATGATCAGTTTACCTTTGATGCGCGACTCTCGCGAGTTGAATCTGACGGCTACATGGATAATGCATTTTCCGACTTGAAGTCATTCTACGTTTCAGGTGCATGGTATGGGAAGAGTTCGTTTCTTAGAGCCAATGTATTCTCCGGAAAAGAAAAAACCTACCAGGCTTGGAATGGGGTTCCTGAAGAGCTATTAGAAACGGATCGTACCTATAGCGAGTTTACTTATGAAGATCAGACTGATAATTACACACAGACGCATTACCAACTTTTGTATTCTAATCAGCTGAATGAAGAACTTCTATTAAATGGAGCTTTGCATTATACCCGTGGTAAAGGCTATTATGAGGAGTTTAAGGAGGATGATAAGTTGGAAAATTATAGATTGCCTCCGGTAGTGATTGGTGGTGAGACGATTGAGTCGACCGATCTGGTAAGACAAAGGTGGTTGGACAATTATTTTTATGGTCTAACCTATTCTGTGAATTATCGTCCTTCGAAGGCCGCAAATATCACCGTTGGAGGAGCGTATAACCAATACAGGGGTGATCACTATGGAGAAGTAATTTGGGCGCGATATTCTTCAGATTTAAATTTGGGTGATAAATATTACATCAATGATGCTGAGAAGAATGACTTTAATGTCTATGCGAAAGGTGATGTCCGTCTGGGTAGTTTGAACTTGTTCGGTGATGTGCAGTATCGGAAGGTACATTATGTGCTCGAGGGCATCGATGACGATCTGAGCATGCTGGATCAGCAGGCGGATTATGATTTTATAAATCCGAAAGCGGGCTTGAGTTACAGTTTTGATAACAATAGTCAGGTGTATGCATCGGTCGCCATAGCTAATAAGGAACCGGTTCGTGACGATTTTACGGAATCGTCGGTTCTCAGTAGACCTTCGGCGGAGCGGTTGACAGATTTCGAAGCGGGGTACCGGATATCGGCACGCGATTTTAACATCGGATTAAATGGTTACGCTATGCTTTATAAAGATCAATTGGTGTTTACCGGCCAGATCAATGATGTGGGTGCTGCGGTACGGGAGAATGTGGATCAGAGTTACCGCATGGGTGTAGAACTGGATGCGAGTTGGCGTCCACTTGAAGATTTTACATGGAGGGCAACCGCAGCCTTTAGCCAGAATAAGATTAAGGATTATACGTATTACGTGGACGTTTATGATGACAATTGGGTGGTCACAGAGCAGAGATCGGAAACCCTTTCTTCAACGGATATAGCGCTGTCGCCGAATACGGTTTTGTCGAATGAGTTTGCCTATGTGCCCTTTGAGCGGGCGGAGCTGGCTTTGATCAGCAAATATGTGTCGCGTCAGTATCTGGATAATACAGGCGACAAGACGAAGAGTATCGATCCCTTCTTTGTGTCCGACCTTCGTTTGCGCTACAATACCTCCATAAGAGGCGTGAAAAATATAGGGATAACACTGAAGATTAATAATATCTTTGATGAGCTTTATGAGGCTTCCGGTTATACGTTTGGTTATTATAATCCGGGCGGTGAGCTAGAGACCTATAATTATTATTTTCCACAGGCAACGAGAAACTTTATGTTGGGAGTGAACCTGAAATTCTAGCTCGGTTGGATGCTTAGGCATTGAAACTCGTTATATGCGTGAAACCCCGGAATCTATTTCCGGGGTTTTTTGCAATTCCAGCCTAATGACGTATTTTTACACAAAATTTCAAAACTATGTACAAAACACTCCAACCAGTATTGCAAAAAGAAATCGAGGAAATAAAGAAAGCCGGCCTTTATAAAAAAGAACGGGTTATCGTGACGCCTCAAGGAGCCGAGATCAAGGTTGAAGGCGGGAAGGAAGTTATCAATTTTTGTGCGAACAATTACTTGGGATTATCCTCACATCCGAAGGTGGTTGCAGCTGCAAAAGCTGCGATTGATTCACATGGCTACGGAATGTCTTCTGTTCGTTTTATTTGTGGTACGCAAGATATACACAAACAGTTGGAGGAGAAAATATCGACTTTTTTAGGTACAGAAGATACCATTTTATATGCGGCTGCTTTTGATGCAAACGGTGGCGTTTTTGAACCGCTTTTTAATGCGGAGGATGCCATTATATCTGACGAACTAAATCATGCTTCCATTATCGACGGGGTACGACTATGTAAGGCTCAGCGTTTTCGTTATAAGCATAATGATATGGCTGATCTGGAGGCTCAATTGCAGGCAGCGAAAGATGCACGCCACCGGATTATTGTAACGGATGGTGCTTTTTCGATGGATGGCACGATCGCGCAATTAGACAAAATATGTGATCTGGCCGATCAGTACGAAGCCTTGGTGATGATTGATGAATCACATTGTACCGGCTTTCTTGGAAAGACAGGTCGGGGTACACATGAGTACTGCGGCGTAATGGATCGTATTGATATTATTACGAGTACGCTGGGTAAGGCCCTGGGCGGAGCCTCCGGAGGTTTTACATCCGGTAAAAAGGAAATTATCGATATGCTACGTCAGCGTTCGCGTCCTTATCTATTCTCTAATACCCTTGCACCAGCCATTGTCGGTGCATCGATCGCCGTATTGGATATGCTGAGCGGTGCAACGGATTTACGGGATAAACTAGAAGAAAATACAAAGTACTTTCGTTCGAAAATGACGGAGGCAGGCTTTGATATTCCACAAGGGGAGCATCCGATTGTTCCTGTGATGCTTTACGATGCAAATATCGCTCAGGATTTCGCTGCGAAAATGCTGGATGAGGGTATTTATGTGATCGGATTCTATTTTCCGGTCGTGCCACGCGAAAAGGCGCGTATTCGCGTACAGTTATCTGCCGCCCATGAAAAAGAGCATATCGATAAAGCAGTAGCTGCGTTCACAAAAATTGGTAAAGAATTAGGGGTGATTAAATAATATGAGTATCCACGATAAAATACAGGAATATACGGCAGAGATCAATGCTCTCTCTGCCTCGACTGCTGAGGAGGTAGAAGCGTTTCGTCTACGCTTTTTAGTAAACAAAGGCATTGTGCGTTCTTTATTCGATGAGTTTAAAACGGTTTCTCCTGAAGAGAAACGCAGCCTCGGAAAGGTGCTTAATGAGTTTAAGCAATTGGCTGAATCGAAACACCAGTCGCTTCTTGACAAATTGGAAAGTGCGGCTGATCAGTCTGTGGGAACTTCAGAAGATTTAACATTGCCGGGAAGAGGTTTTACGTTAGGCTCTCGTCATCCACTACTTTTGGTCCGCAAGGAAATAGTCGATATTTTCAAGAAGATGGGTTTTATCGTTGCTGAGGGTCCCGAGATTGAAGATGATTGGCATAACTTCAGTGCCTTGAACTTTCCTGAAGAGCACCCGGCCAGGGACATGCAGGACACTTTCTTTGTTGAAAAGAAAGAAGGGAATGATATTGCGCTTCGTACACATACTTCTTCGGTTCAGGTAAGGATGATGGAGTTGGGTAAACCGCCGTTTCGTGCCATTATGCCGGGGCGTGTTTACAGGAATGAAGCTATTTCTGCACGGGCACATTGTTTTTTTCATCAGGTAGAAGGACTTTATGTGGATGAGAATGTCTCGTTTGCTGATTTGAAGCAGACCTTATTCCAGTTTGTTCAGGAACTCTATGGTAAAGGGACGAAGGTTCGTTTCCGTCCGTCGTATTTTCCGTTTACCGAACCGTCTGCCGAGATGGATATCTCATGTTCAATCTGTAAGGGTGCTGGTTGCACAATGTGCAAAGGAAGCGGCTGGGTGGAAATCTTAGGCTGCGGCATGGTTGATCCGAATGTTTTGGAAAATTGCGGTATCGATAGTAAGAAATACAGCGGTTTTGCTTTTGGGATGGGGATCGAGCGTATTACGAACCTGAAATATGAGATTAAGGATCTGCGATTGTTTTCTGAAAACGATATCCGGTTTTTAAAGCAGTTTGAGACTGAAATAATATAGCCAAATGGAAGCAGATAAGGTTAAAGAATGCATCAAAGATTCTGCTCGGGAACTGTTCAGGCGTTATGGCTATAACAAAACGAATGTCAATGAAATAGCCAAAAAAGCGAAGATTGCGAAGGCAACCATCTACAAATATTTTGATAGCAAAGAGCTGATTTTACACGGAATTCTGATGGATTATATCCGTAAAGGTGTAAATGATCTGATCTATAAATCACCTGGCGACCTTGAGCTGGAGTTATACTTGAGTAATTTGATCTTAAAAGTCAGCCGCCTGACTTATACCATCTGCAACGAATTCATTGGCTGGGACTTTATTCGGGAGTCGGCCAATGCACAAGAATATCTAAAAACACTTTCAGACGATTTGGAAAACCTATTGGTTCAGTCCTTTCAACAAAGCGAACGGGTTTCTATTCCACTTGAGAATCTGATATTTTTGGTGAAGTCTAGTAAGAGTATTGTTTTCTCATTTGCGTTTACGTCGGTTAGTGTAGCTGATGTGCGTAAGAATTTTGTTTCTTTTCAGAACGACCTCCTGCCTTTTCTCGTAAAAGGGGCTTTGGTCTAAGAACTTGGTGAACTCAAGTGTTTTACCGTAATAAGTTGTAATTTTGCACCAGCAATGAGAAGAAATAAAAGGGAAAGAATTAAAATAGACCATGTAGAGGTTGTTGACATAGCTGAAGAAGGAAAAGGGGTCGGTAAAGCAAATGATTTGGTTTTGTTTATACCTCGTGCAATTCCAGGTGATGTTGTGGATGTCGAGGTAACCAGAAAGAAGAGGAATTTTGCAGAAGCAAGTGTTACCACGCTGAGAGCTTCATCGCAACATCGGGTAGACCCGTTTTGTGAACATTTCGGAATTTGTGGCGGCTGCAAATGGCAGCACATGTCTTATGATGCTCAATTACTATATAAAAACAAAAGCGTTGAAAACGCTCTATCCAGAATAGGTAAGGTTGATACCGCGGTTATGGAAGATATATTAGCTTCCGAACAGACAAGGTATTATCGCAATAAGCTGGAATATACATTTTCCAATCAAAGGTGGCTTACAGAAGAAGAGATTAAGCGTGACGAAGAGCTACAACGAAATGCGTTGGGTTTTCATGTTCCTCAGCGCTTCGACAAAATTTTGGCAATTAACCATTGCTATCTACAGGCAGATCCGTCTAATACTATCCGTAATTCTGTGAGCAATTTTGCCATCGAGAATGATATCAGCTTTTACGATCTTCGAAAGCATGAAGGAGCGCTTCGCAATCTGATTATTAGGAATACCTCGACTGGTGAGCTGATGATTATCGTTGTCTTCGCTTATCCGGAAGAAGAGCAAGTTGACCAATTGATGTCCTTTATTCTTGAAAAGTTCCCCGAGGTCAATTCCTTGCTTTATGTCATCAATCAAAAGAAAAACGATACCATCTTCGATCAGGAAGTGCATATATATCACGGACGTGATCATCTTTTTGAATCGATGGCCGGGTTGACGTTTAAGATAGGTGCGAAATCATTTTATCAAACCAATTCGCTCCAAGCCTATGAGTTGTATAAAATTACAAAGGAGTTTGCGGGTTTGACAGGAAAGGAGATGGTATACGACCTGTACACCGGTGCTGGTACGATTGCAAATTTCATCGCTTCTGATGCTCGCAAGGTCGTTGGTGTCGAATACGTGCCGACGGCGATCGCGGACGCCAAAGTGAATTCGGAGCT
>Ga0079224_100010923_pt1 | contig 12485 bp, 10 predicted proteins | sample Stecom2015_FD_80414 | JGI IMG/M metagenome (GOLD analysis project Ga0079224, IMG submission 80414) | Agricultural soil microbial communities from Utah to study Nitrogen management - Steer compost 2015 | ecosystem: Environmental > Terrestrial > Soil > Agricultural land | place: USA: Utah...
ATAAGCGCAGTAAACATTCAGCATATAGAGAGCCTTAACGATGTCATTAAAGAAATAACCGGGATTGAGGTTAAGGAAAGGATTCCCGACAGTGTTCTTAAAGCTGCCGACGAGGTGGTAAATATTGACTTAACTGCCGATGAGCTGATTACCCGCCTTAAAGAAGGAAAGATATATACAGCCGATAAAATCCAGTCGGCCCTCGGTAATTTTTTTAAGCCGCAACATATTTTACAGCTACGGGAGTTGGCACTTAAGGAAGTAGCCAGCCAGGTAGAGCGTAAAGTAGAAACAGAAGTGACAGGAGGCGGCCTACGTCAGGAACGCTTTCTGGCCTGTATAAGCAGCAACCATGCTACGGCAAAAACGGTAATACGCAAAACTGCACGACTCGCTAATTATTACCACAGTAAGTGGTATGTGCTTTATGTGGAGACACCCAGGGAAAGAGGCGATAAAATTGCTTTGGATAAACAACGGCACCTTATCAATAATTTCAGGTTGGCAACTGAACTGGGAGCTGAAATCATCAGGATAAAAAACAGCAAAGTAGCTACAGCTATTACAGAGCAGGCTGAAGCCAGAAAAATAACTACCATTTGTATAGGGAAGCCACATATTACCCTATTCAAAGTAATTTTATCTACCAATATCTTCAAGTCATTATTAAATAAGTTAACTTCGAGTAGTATTGACCTTATCATACTTTCATAATCCATGAAAATAAAAACAAAATTAACCCTTGCGGTTGGAGTCCTTTTCTTTTTCATTGCACTGTTATCAGCCTTGGCAATAAGACAGGTATATTTACTTTCTCAGGATACCAAGAATATCCTTGAAGCAAATTATATTTCCCTTGATTATACCCGGAACATGCATAAGTTAATGGATAAGTCGGTAATTGCTGATGAGGATCTAATTGAATTTGAAAAACTTCTGGCAAAACAAAACACTAATATTACCGAAATTGGTGAAAAGGAACTAACCCAAGATTTACAAGCGCATTTTGTTCAGCTAAGATCACAGCCTGATAGCCCTGTTTTTATTTCCAATATTCGAAAAGATTTAAATGATATTATGAAATTAAATATGGATGCTATACTCAGAAAAAGTGATACAGCCGGCCAAACTGCTGATAATTCCATATTATGGATTTCCATCACAAGTGCATTTTGTTTCATTATTGGTTTTACCTTACTCATTAACTTACCGGGATATATAGCAAACCCAATCAAAAACCTTACAGACAGTATTAGGCAGATTGCTTCAAAAAATTATTCTCAACGGCTTTATTTTAAAGGACATGACGAATTTTCATCATTGGCAAGGTCATTTAATACCATGGCAGAAAAACTACAGGAATACAGCGATAGCAACCTAGCAAAGCTAATGATGGAAAAAAAGAGAATTGAAACCCTTATCAACAACCTGTTTGACCCTGTATTAGGGCTTGACGAGAAAAATAGAATACTTTTTATTAATGAACAGGCTTTAAAAATATCCGGACTTAAAAGGGAGAATGTTATTGGAAAGCAAGCTGAAGAAATTGCTGTAACAAATGATCTTATTCGTTCTCTTCTCCAAAAAATGGCCACGAATGAAAGTAAGGATAACTCTTTAAAAATTTATGCTGATAATAAAGAAAGTTATTTTGAAAAGCAGCTGGTGCCAATTAGTATTATCCCTACAGGCGAAGAAAATCAGAAGGAAATAGGCTCTTTTATCATTCTCAGAAATATAACTCCTTACAAAGAACTGGATTTTGCAAAAACTAATTTTATAGCCACCGTATCTCACGAGTTTAAAACCCCAATAGCCTCAATGAAAATGAGCCTCCAGCTCCTTAATAATGAGCAAACAGGGAGTCTTAACGATGAGCAGAAAAGCTTAGTGGAAAGCATTAAAGAAGATACTGACAGGTTATTGAGAACCACAGGTGAACTTCTCAACATATCTCAGGTGGAAACAGGCAATACTAAACTTAAAATAGAAGCTGTAGATGTAAAGAGCGTAGTAAACAGTGCTATTGACAATAATAAAAAACTGGCGGAACAAAAATCAATTATTATCAACTTTGAGCCTTTAGAAAATTTACCACTGGTTTCAGCAGATCAGGAAAAAGCAACCTGGATAGTTTCTAACCTGATTTCAAATGCCATTCGCTACTCTTATGATAATACGACAATTGATGTAAATGTCTTGGAAATGGATAATAAATTAATAATTTCCGTAAAGGATGGCGGTATAGGAATCGATCCGAAGTACCTCCCCCGAATATTCGACAAATATTTCAGGGTTCCCGGAACTGAAAAAGAAGGTACAGGACTCGGGCTCGCTATAAGTAAAGAATTTATAGAAGCTATGGGAGGTAGGATTGATGTAAAAAGTGAACTGGGCGAAGGAAGTGAATTTATAATTTCTTTGATTATATCGTGATTATTTCCACACTAACATCCAAACTATTACAATAAAGATTTAATTTAAATAAAGGCCACCATTTTTTTCAAATCCTATATAAAATTGTTTAAAATTTAATCAATCTAAGTCCGGCAACTTTAGTAGATCCTATTTTAATCTTTAATACAAATTAAAAAAAAAGTTACATTTATCTTTTTATCATATTTATTAAAGCGTTTTCAATAAATCTTCCATGCTCTTCGTTTTTTCATTCTTTTCTTTACCTACTCTTATAGCTAATTCTGCTATTTCTTTTGCTTTCTGCTTCTCTCCTGATTTCGCACATAGATAAGCATAGGTATCCAAATAGGTATAGTTTACATCTTTTTGGGTCAATTCTTCCATCCAACTGATACAATTACTTAAAACTTTTCTATTATCACACTTTTCGTAAATTTCCCAACAAAACTGATTGATAGCATAGTTACTTAACTTCCCCTTTTCTTTTAAGTCATTATAAAAATCATACACTTCAACCCACTTGTTTTGCGCTTTTAAAAATTTGACGTCATAATTAGGAATAATATCATCTGTCCATTCTTTGGTCAAAGTTTGATAAGCGTATTTTTTGGCCTCATTAAATTCTTTTTGACTATTATGCAAAATAGCGTTATTAAATTTTCCGGCACACAAAAAATAAAATAGAATTTCAGTATCTAACTTTCCATAAAGTTCGAGATACTTCTGCTTATACTTCAAAGCTAAATTAGATACAGAAGCGGGGGTATCTCCGGCAAAATATAACATCGTTGAGAAAAATTCTTCAGAAAGAGGTTTTTCCACCGCTTCCCAATAATCGTTGAAAGCCTGTGTATTAATCACTTTTGTGTTATCTCTATTGATGTAATCAATATAAAATTGTGGGTAGCCTGACAAATCAATTTGGTTTGAATATCCTTTAATTGTACTATTTTCTGAATTTAATACTATTGTTTCATTAGTGAATTTTAAAACGCTCGTACTTAAACTGAGAAAATCGTCTCCCGAAAATCCATATTTACGATTAACTATATACCCATCACGATTGATTACGACTGCAGTAGGATAGCTTGATACATGGTGTTTTTTGGAGAGATGATATATTTTATCCTCTTCGGCATTATAGCGAAGTAAAACAAACTCTTTCGACAATATAGCCTGAATGGAATCATTTTGAAAGACCAGTTTATCCAACTTTTTGCAGGGAGCACACCATGTGGTATAAAAATCGATAAAAATCATTTTATTTTTCTCCTTGGCAATTTCTATGGCTTTTAAATAATCCTGTTCAATAACATCTAAATTTTGAGCGTTAACAAAATAAAACAGTAGTAGAGATACAATTGTAAAATTTTTTCTCATAATATAGTCTTTATTCTAAAAGACTGCTTTAAATTGAATCTGTTACACTCAATTAGAATTGGTATGCTAAATTTACTATCGAAGTATGTATCTAAAATACTCTATTTTTATAAGCTTTTACAATTCCTGAAATTGAATATTCCCGCCTAAATCTACAATAACTAATTGCCCTCCATCTTTAGCAATGTCCATTGCGCTGGGGGTATTTTTGGATAATAAGTAGGTATTCATCAGTTCACCGGATTGTTTGTCCCATTTTCGTAAGGACTTATCCAAACCACAGGTATAAATAGTATAGGTAGTGATAATTCCTGAAATGATTTCTAAATGTAACGGAACCTTTACTGTAGTGTCCTTGTCTGCAACATAGATAGGCCAGTCCGGATGTTTCTGACTATACACTATACTATCTGCCTTTGTGTCAAAAAAACTGAATTCTTTCCCACTGAGCATTAAATAATTATTCTGGTCGTCTACATCTATTAGATGCCCGGATGTTTTATTTTTTTGTATTATGGTTTTAGTTTTATAGTTCCAAACTATAACTCCCTGTTTTCCATCAAAAAAGATATCTCCGTTATCCCTTATGTATCTGGGGCGTGTACCTTGTAATACTTTTGGAGTTTCAATGGCATTAAAATCTTCATTTGTATTCCACACATAATGATAGCCCTTAAAGTCATAGGTAGCTAAAATTCCGTTATGTGAATTATAAGTAAGTTGTTTAGCCCAGGTATTTTTTAGAGGTAACTGCTTTACAACACTGCCATCTTTTGTATTGACAACTACTATTCCTGAATTTAAAGTCGCCGCATATAGCCTGCTTTTTCGCTTATCATAAGCCATTGCATATATTTCATCACCTATGGCTGCTATTTGTTGTTGTTTTGTTTCACTCTTAATTACCTCATGTATTTTACCGTCAAAACCAGAAACAAAAACAGTATCTCTGTCTGCTTTATAAATCACATCGGTATAAGAAACCGGATTGACTGCAGTAAATCTTCCTTTCTTAATTGAAATTTCCTGTTTACAGCTCCATAGTATAATTGACAAGAATAGTATTCCTGCTAGGCTGTATAAATTTATTTTCCTATTGTTGTAATACATTTTTCTTTTTTCCATTTTCTGAAACATCCAACCACGATCCTTCATCGGAAGCTCCAAGATTAACTTCATTGCCGTTTTTTCCCCACATTTTTAGTGTAGCCGCACCTTGGGGTTCTGCCATAAATAAAACACGCTGGGAAACTTTAGAATCAAGAGTAAAAAATATATTCCCATAAGAATCATCGGTCACATATCCTCCCCTCTCCTGTCCTTCGTGGTCATAAAGCATAACGCCGGAAACTCCGGAATTGTCTCCCCGGTAAAATCGATAGCCAAATGATTGTGCCGGAGGAAGATGTGCACCTATTATGATTCGCTCTGTACCCGTAGAATCGGTAACCACTAAACCCTTTACTTTTAAAATCTCATTTGATAAGTCAAGTTCAACATGATGGCTATTAATGATATATATAAGCAACCCGAGAGTTACAAAAACGTTTGCTATTAATATAATTTGTAAAAATTTATTTTTCATTGTTTTAGTTTTTTTAAAACAGATAGTTCTCTTTTTATTTGTACACCAATAAGTACTGCCAGTACTGCAAATATAAAGATGGAAGACCAAAGGATATAGCTATACATCCCCGATGACATGTTTTGCCTGAACAGTGGTAACAGCCAAACAAAACCCAGCACATAGCTTACAAAAAGAATAGGAGTAATATAATAATGAATCCGTCTTCTGGCACTGTAGTAGGCAATTAATTTTGTATTATAAGCAGCCATACTGCTACCAAGAGGCAGTTTTGCCTTTTTAATAGTGGTACCATATTCTATTAGAACTCTTATTAGTAAACTTACTATCATCACACTCAATCCCAAAAGTAATTGTATATGGCTATAGGCAGAAATATAAAAAAAGAATCCTATCAATATAAGTATTGTACAGCCCAAAACCATTTGGCTAATACGCTGTTTTTTTAAGATTACTGCAAACTTTTTTATAATTTCTTCCACGCCCTTTTCGGGTGTGGGAGGAACATTCCGTTTGTCCCATTGATTTTTTATTTCATCATAACTATTCATTTCTTACACATTTTGAAAGTTGTTCTTTAATTCTATGAATACGTGTTCGTACTGCCTGGTGGCTAATACCTGTAATTTCGGCAATTTCGGATTGAGGTACACTTTCCAGTTCTAATAAAATGATTGTTTTGTTTTCTGGAGAAAGCCTATCAATACAGCGATACATTGCTGTAAATTGCTGTTCCTTTTCATTGGAACTAATAATCTGATCGGCAGCTATATCTAGCTTAAGGTGAGTGACCTCCCTTCTACGTACCTCCTGTAAACATACATTAACAGTAATACGGTAAATCCAGGTACCTATAGAGGCATCACCCCGAAAACTTTCCAGGCTTTGCCATACTTTTAAAAATACTTCCTGAGCCAGATCTTTGGCCAGATCTTCCCTGCCCTCTGTATAACCAAGGCACAACCTGATTACCTTAGGGTAATTTGTTTTGAAAATAGCGGTAAAGTCTTTCTTCTTATTCATTTGCCTCCAGTGCTATCCTGATTTGTTCCAATAACCATTTTGGTTTATCAAACATAATAAAATGGCCTGCTCCTTCTGCAAAAATAAGAGTATGCTTTTTTAGGCTTTTATATTGTTTGTTGTAGGTTGCTGTGACTACTTCTTTTCCGTAAGGTTTTGTAGCTGCAAATAAGGTGACCGGGGTGACAATTTTTTCCAGTTCATCCCTCAAATCTAATTTTAAAAGATCTGTATATCCGTATACAAAAGTTTTACGGTCGCTCGCTACCATCCAATCAACGATTTGTTGCTGCTTTTCCTTATCACTACACATTCCTAGGGCCATTTGTCCAGCCATCTCCCGGAAAGCAACATTGTCCATATGTAAAACATATTGATTAGAAGGAGTATCATATTGAATATTGTTACTGTCATACTCCGGAATCATTAAGGCCCCCATAGCAGGCAGGGCATCAATTAAAATTAAGCGTTTAAATTGATGATTTTCTGTAGCAAGCCACAAGGCCAGTGTACCTCCCATACTGTGCCCCAAGACAATAGATTCCTCTAAATTATTTGTTTTAATATAATGCAGGACTTCCTCTTTTATTTTTGGCAACCATGGAAAATCTATCGGTGGTACGCCCCCGAAACCTGCAAAGGTAAATGCATGGATTTCGTAGCTTTCTGATAGGGTATTTGTGATTTCTGAAAATACTTTAGGTGTACAGGCAAAACCGGGAAATACCAAAACAGGCTGTCCCTCTCCTTTTATTTCAACCTGAAAACTTTTTTGGGAATATAAACTGATGCTGATGAATAGGAAGACGAAGCAAATTAATATCTTTTTCATATCTAAAAGGTTTTGTTTATCCTTTAGATGCATTTGTTCAAAAATGTTACATCAAAGATTTGTCCTCAGGTAGGAAAAACAGAAACTTAATTTTAATTCCAATCAAAAAAACACACTCTAATAAACTATCTTTCAATCATTAAACACATCTTGTGATAAAGAAAATTATGATAATTAAAAATTTTGGAAAGAAATAAAATCTAAGTAAAATCAAGGTCCAATACTACTAAACACTTTCAAAAAAATTGAAACATAGATTTCACAACAAAACAATAAAGAGAAAACAGAATTTTAAAGACAATATCAGTCCTCTCTCTTACAACTATATCTTTTCAATTATTATATCAATATACTCAGAAATATACCTGATAGGAGTTTAATGTTTGTAATATCCTTATTTAATATGCTAAATAGAAGAGGAAAATTAATTTAGTAATTAGTTTATAATGTTTCGGGAAATCGCTTACGTACAAAGGTTTTACCTTTTAAAACATTATTATTTTTCTTTTTTTCTTCACGCATCTGCCTTACTGTTTTGGTGCTTCCGTCATGACTCCAACCCGGCGGACCGAATATATACATAAACTTATCTCTCCAATTTGATGTTTTTTGGGTATCCTTAATCATATTTCTGTATTCATGGATCAGGATGATACAAGGGTTATAAGAGTCCGGTGGGCTGGTTACACCAAATTGTATTTCTACCTTATCATCCAGTTCCTTCCACGTACCAAAAATTCTGTCAAATACATTTAAGATACCGCCGTGATTTTTGTCCATATATTCTAAATTTCGGGCATGATGTACCTGATGCATGGTGTGTGTATTGAGTATTTTTTCCAGAAAACCCAGTTTGGGAACATAAGTGGAATGCAGCTGAAACTGCCAGAGTGATTCAATGCCCAAACATACCAGAAGCATTGCCGGAGGAAAACCCAAAGCGGGAATCCATAAATAAAATAACGGTTTGTATATAAGAGTAAACCAACCATTCCGTACTGCTGTTCCTAGATTGAACTTTTCTGATGAATGATGTACGAAATGGGCTGCCCAAAAGAAGCGAACCATATGATTCTGTCGATGGAACCAATAATAGCTGAAATCGTCAGCAAGCATGCAAAGTAACCATATGTACCATGCATATCCGAATGCATTCCATCCAAAGATATTTGTCCGGATCCCACTCTCTGTAAGAGGATTGAAGTAATTATAGACTAAATTAAACAACAGTATGGCTGTAACGGTTTTCAGTAGTGCTGCTATTGCAGCTGATCCAACACCTATCGTTATACTACAAGCGAGGTCTTTCCAGTTATAAAGATCTTTTCTTCCCGTAATTTTACTATGGCTTAGCTCAAGTAACATTATACCCAGAAAAAAAGGTACACCATACACAAGTGGATTGGTAAAATTCATTAATTAAGTAGGTTAAGTTCGTATTTCTTAAAGCTACCTATATGAGAACGGAAAGCAAAATATCTTAGCTTAGTTTATTATATCTTTAACTTTCACAAAAATTTTACCATTAGAGCTCAAACCATGTTTTTTTACGTAGTTGTAACTCACTAATTTACTTGGCTTTAAGAGCTTCCAAGAATTAGCAAATTTGCCATTTTTCAATCCAAAATATTTTATGTTTGTAATCTAACCAGCAACCCTTCGCCGGTATATCTCTGAAAATCATACAAATGTTTTGTTTGTGATGTTTGTTGATATTTGGATAAAAACTGTATCCCTATTGCACCTCACAACCCTGAAATTCAGCAATATAAAGGCTTGCTAATTTCTGTATCGGAAAATGATGTGTTTTCTGAATAACATCAGTTAATTAGCACTTGAATATTTTACTATACTACATCTTTAATATGATAAACTCAGACCTCCTGTTCATTTCATGCTGAACAGCAGTACAAGGTACTCCATTGGAACAGCCATTGATTAGCTGAGTTTCTCCATAACCAATGGCGCTCTCAATACGCTCGGGAGTTATACCTTGTGAGATTATATAATCTCTGGTTGCTTTAGCCCTTCGGTCTGAGAGTTGAAGGTTATATTCATCCCTGCCTCGGGAATCTGTATGTGATTCAATTTTAATCACCATATCCGGATATTCATTCATCAACAGCACAACCTTATTTAGCTCTATGGTTGCATCATTCCTTATATACGACTTGTCAAGATCAAAATATATAATACCGATCTTGATTTTAAGCAATCCGTTTTCCTTTACTATTAATTCATGGCTAATACCTAACGGAACTACGGTTTCTCCTGTGGTACTGCCCGTAATTACAGATTTATTAGTTGTTTTATACCCTTGCTTAGCGGCTTCAACAAAATAACCTGTACTACAGCCTATTACAGTAGTAAATATATATTCACCGTTCATTTGGGTTACTGCACGGTCTTTTTCAACACCATTATCATCGTAAAGAACTACGGTTGCACCTGCTATCCTTTCGCCTGTAAGTTCTTCGGAAACTGTTCCTTTAATAACTTGTTTGCAAACTATTGGAGTTCTTTCAAACGAATAAATATCATCATCTCCTTTACCTGATTTCCTGTTACTGCAAACAAAACCTTTATTAGTTTCTTCATTCACTATATAGGCAAAATCGTCCATACTACTGTTAAGCGGAGCTCCTAAATTAATTGGTTTTTGAAAAACACCATCTGTAATAATGGTTTCAAACACATCAAGCCCTCCCAGGCCTAAGTAACCGTCGGTTGCAAAATATAATGCCCTGTCTGTAATATAAGGAAACATTTCCCTACCGGTAGTATTAATGGTTTCTCCAAGATTTTTAGGCTGACCATAATTTCCATCCTCTAAAATATCTACAACAAAAATATCGGTTTCTCCTATTGTTCCCGGCATATCTGAAACAAAGTATAGCTTAGTACCATCTTTACTCACTGCCGGCTGCCCTACTGAATAATTATCACTATTAAACGGTAGTTCTTTTATATCGCCCCATTTTATTTTTCCGTCTTTTTCTTCAGCTGTAGCCGAGTATAATTTTAAATGATTTACACCATTTCCGTCTTTTTTCAGTTTACCTTCATAATTATTACGGGTAAAATAAATTGTTTTCTCATCAGGTGAAAAAGCTACACAGGCTTCATGATATTTGGTATTGATATCTTTTGAAAATTTTTCCAGAAAAGTCACATCGGTCTGAACCGGATTAATTCTGCCTATATGCAGGTTAAGAAAAGGCTGATTGTTCCAGCCATACTTCCTTGTGTGAAAATAAGAAGAATCTGTAGCAGTGGCATAAATAAGCATGTCCATATAATACATAGGAGCAAAATCAGAATATACAGAATTTATAGAAAGATTTTGAAGAGTAAACTGAGGTTCAAGAGCCAGCAGGTCGTCAATTGTAACATCACTTTGTAAAAAATGCTTTGCTCTTGTGTCATTTGTACCCTGTTCGGCAAACTTTTTCATCCATTTTTTTGCCAAAGGATAATTTTGTATTCCTTCTAATGTTTGTGCATATCGAAAAAGGTATTTAGGAGAAACCTCATTAGGATATTCAGCCACTAATTGCGCATACCATTTATTAGCTTCCTGCATTTGGGTGTTAAAGTAATAGGAATCCCCTGCCCTTTCAAGGGTCATACGTGAGGTATCTCCTTTTTTAATAGCATTTTCATAACCTTTACCTGCTTCTACATACCACATTTTATCAAACAATGCATCAGCATTTTTGTTACCTGTTTGTGCCATGCTTGTAAAGGCTCCTAAAATAATGATTAGTGTAACTATTTTTTTCATGATAAAATCCTATTAGAAAAACCTTGGTGATTTCAATCCTTCCTCTCGCGACTTAAGTTCAAATCGTATCATAATTTCGTGACTTCCCGAGGTAAAATCCCTAAGCTCGGTAGTAGTATAATCATAGGCATAGCCAATTAATAGAGATCTTGTTAACTGAAAACCTACAAGGCCGCTTACCGAATCGCCCGTTCTATAAGATGCTCCTATTCTGAACCTGTCATAAAACATAAAGTTTGCCGATAAGTCGGCCACAACTGGAGCTCCTGATACATATTTGAGTAAAAACGCCGGCTTAAACCTTGTATTTGGTGAAAGATCAAAAACAAGCCCTCCTATAAGATAAAAATGTATACGCTCGTCTGCCAGTCCTTCTTTTACCCCATCATACCTTTCATCTACCAAAAAGTTTGGCACCGATAATCCTAAGTAACTTTTGTCTCCATGAAAATATACACCCGCTCCTATTGAAGGTAAAAAACGGTTGACCACATTAGCCTGATACTGCACATCATTATCACTTTGCCTTGTTCCTTTTGTCCAGTCAATATTCAATATGCGTCCCCCGCCATTTACACCAAATGATAATTTCATTGTTTCGGAAGTCTTTATGGTATAGGAGAAATTTGCATTTAACCATTGCTCTTCCGAAGGCCCTATACTTTCATTAAGGAAAGACAACCCTAATCCTACATTCTTACCAACAGGAGAGTCCATACTTAATGTTTGGGTTACCGGAGCTCCGTCAATACCAACCCACTGTGATCTGTATATCCCCGTAACGTTAAAATGCCCTAAAGAACCTGCATAAGCAGGATTGACGCTTAATGTATTATACATGTATTGGGTATACTGAGGATCCTGCTGGCCAAAAGCCTGTGCAGCAATAAACAGTATAAATAGTATGAGTATTTGTCTTATTTTGTAAATCATAATCTACTATTATTTAGTTATGTATACTGTTAATACATTATCGTTTTAAATATAACCAGCCCTCTACCTTTTCAGAACCGTCTCCCAAATCAAGTACATAGAAATAGGTCCCCACAGGAAGTGTTTTCTCAGGACCGTCTGAAGTTCCTGTCCAGCTATTATCATAACCTTTGGCGCTAAATACCTCATCACCCCATCTGTTATAAATTCTGAGTACATTATTTGGATAGTTGATAATACAGTCAATATAGAATGTATCATTATCCCCATCCCCGTTAGGAGAAAATTCACTATAAATATTAAGACATTTCGGACTTACAGAAGCACTATCTTCATTATTATCAGGATTATTATCTTCCTGATCTAGTGATTCCAACCTTGCTATATTGAGATAATTACTATTATCTATAACTTTTACAGATAAAACAAGGGTTTCCATACCGTTTGCACTAATTTGCGGTATTGACCATATACTTGTAAGCGGATTATAATCACCTAAACTTGCCGTGTATGAATCAAATTCATATCCA
>Ga0079224_100010924_pt1 | contig 12485 bp, 13 predicted proteins | sample Stecom2015_FD_80414 | JGI IMG/M metagenome (GOLD analysis project Ga0079224, IMG submission 80414) | Agricultural soil microbial communities from Utah to study Nitrogen management - Steer compost 2015 | ecosystem: Environmental > Terrestrial > Soil > Agricultural land | place: USA: Utah...
GGTTGATATCGATCTTTACGGCCCTGATGGTGAACTAATCGAACGGGTCAATCGAAATATTCCCGCTCGGGCCGCTGTAACCAGCTTCGTACGGGATCCTGACCCCGACGACGATACAGCTGCCGGCCTCTTCGATGAAGACTCCTTCGAGGACTTCGAGCACGGCTATATTGTGGTCAGCACGGGAACCGGAGGCGTAGTTGCATTCAACCGGTACTATGATGGGGAAAGGATGGCGTCTCTGAATGCCTTCAATATGACGATTGGCGAGCATTCACCCACTCTTCTTTATGGGCCTCAAGTTGCTCTTTTTGACGGAAATCATGCCGATCTCAATCTCATCAATACTTATGTGAAAGATGACGACGATGAGGAGGAAGAACAGGAGGCAAAGCGAATCTTGGTCAGGGTTGCGCTCAAAGGAAATGATGGGTTGGATCTGGCGCCGCCGGTTGATGTCACTCTGGAGGCAGGAGAAGCCATGCGGACGGACTTGGCCGAGCTTTTTCAGCTACAGGATCCTGGATCGGTCGTGGGCGGCTGGCTCCTTGTTGAAAGCAATAAGGCCGGCCTGGTGGGAAATGTCGAGCTCAGGCTTTTCAATGGACGAGCAATGACCGCCATTCCCTTGCAAAGTCGGACCGCAACTGAGATGGTCTTCTCCCATGTTGCGGAAGGTTTGGGCCTTTCCACTGGCCTTTCTCTGATCAATCCTGGAAATCAGACTGCAGACGCAACCATCGAGGTGTATGAAGAGAACGGTCAACTCGCGCAATCAACGGTTGTTTCACTGCCTCCTGGTAGTCGGATCGCCAGCCTGCTTGACGAAATATTCTCTGAAGGATTTGGGGAACAACTCGGTGGTTATATCAAGGTGGTCTCCACCGAACCAATTATTGGCCTGGAGCTGTTCTTTGCTGACAACCTTGAAACGATGTCGGCTGTCCCCGCCCAAATGGTTCAGGACGACGCCCTGACCTTCTAGTGGACGCCTGGCGGGGAGCAGGGCCGAGTTGAGGTCCGCAAGTTCGCAGAAGGAAGGCGGTTTGTGTTCAACTGCATTTGATGGAAGACCATGGACTCCAGCGTGATATGTCATAATATGTGCAAAGACCGGAAAACCCAATGAAGAGGACGATAACTTTCACGCTGTGCTTGTTGCTGGCTAACGTTTCAGTTTCCGCACAGGAGTCCGGCCAGGGTCAGGCGTATTATCATTTCAGCCTAGCGAAAATGCATGATTTGGCTGAAAACTATCCAGCCGCCGTTGCCGAATTCGAAAAGGCCCTGGAAATCAACCCCTCCAGTGTTTCCTTACGGATTGAGTTTGCCAGAACGCTCTGGAAAATGGGTGAGATCCGGCGAGCCGTGGAAGAAGCGGAAAAGGCAGTCCAGCTCGATCCAGATGCCACAGACGCTCATTTCGTTCTAGGTCAAATCTATTTCAGCCATCGTTCCCAAGATTCGATGCGGGACAACGCAATTGCCAAATTCCAAAAGGTTCTTGAGCTGGAATCGGATCATGCGGAGGCACTTTCTTATCTTGGCCAGCTTTATTTCCAGAGTGGACAGTTTGACGAAGCGGCCCAGGCCTTCGGCAGATTAAGACGAATCACTCCCAACGCAGTTCGAGTTTACTTCTACGAAGGACAGGCACTCAGCCAGTCCGGAAAACATGCTGAAGCAGTGTCCGTGCTTGAAGAAGGTCTGAAGATCCGCGACGATATTCCCGAATACCTGTCCCTGCTTGGGGAACTTTACGAGCGTACAGGACAAACCGATCGGGCGGTTGAGCTCTACAGCTAACTGCAGGACGAAACGGGAGATCCCCGAATTGCGCACCGCATAGCCGAGATTCTGATTCAAACCGACAAAGCCGAAGAAGCGATTCCTCTCCTCCACGAGATGGTCGAAAAGCATCCTCAAGAAGGGGACCTAAGAAAGACCCTGGGTAAAGCGTTGCGATCGGAAAGACGTTTCGAAGAAGCGGTGGAAGTTTTAGAGCCGCTGGCCGAGGAAGATCGGTACGACCTGGAGGCCAACTATGAGCTCGCCCTGAGCCTTGCATCTCTGGGCGAACGCGAGAAAGCGATTGATCGATTCAACTACCTCCTCGAGATCTCCGAAGGCGAACAGATTCAAAGCATTTTCAAGGCAAATCTGGCTATTCTCTACGAAGAATCACACCAGTTCGACAAATCAATAGACCTGCTGCAGCAAGTAGTCGCTTCAAACCCGGATAGTCTGGACAACAAGTTACGGCTGATCTACGCCCTCCAGGCGGGTGAAAAGTACAAACAAGCACTCGACCTGGCCGAGGATCTCCTTCAGGAGCACTCTACTAACCCCTACGTACTGATCGCCTATGCCCAGGCCTTGTCTGACCTAGACAAATTAGACGAAGGCTTAGACTTTCTGAAGGAGCGCCAGGAAAGTTTCGAGGATCGGGAACTGTATTATCTCGGCCGCAGCCAACTTTTGATGAGAAAGAAACACTTCGAGCGAGCCGAAGAGGTGATGCGAGAAGGACTCGAGGAATCTCCAGACAGCGAAAGATTGCGGTATCAACTGGGTGCCATCCTGGAGCGACAGGAACGCTATGATGAGGCGGAGCATGAGTTCAAGATACTACTGGAAAAGGATCCTGAGGCCGCCAACGTGCTTAATTATCTTGGATATATGCTTGCCGACCAGGGTGTGCGCCTCCGGGAGGCATTGCAATATTTGATCAAAGCAGTTGATCTAGACCCGTACAACGGTGCTTACCTCGATAGTCTCGGCTGGGTTTATTTTCGCCTCGACGACCTTGAGAAGGCAGAACTTTATCTCCAAAAGGCAAATCGAATGGCGGGGCCCGACCCTGTCATTCTCGAGCACCTGGGAGACCTCTATTCTAAGCTGGGGGATCGAGCCAAAGCCCGTGAATTTTATGAGCGGTCCGTTTCCTTCGCCGAAGAGGAAAGTGATCAGAAACGGGTAACGCGAAAGCTGGAAGACCTGAAAAAGCTGATCTCCCGAGAATGACCCTTGGTGGAAGTCTCAGTTCCAGCATTTGCTAAAATAAACTGGTTCCTAGAAATTCAGGGTAAGCGACCCGACTCCTATCACGAGTTAAATACCCTCCTTCAAACGATTGACCTTCGCGACGACCTTTCCTTTACACTGCTGAATTCTGGGGATCTGCAACTCGAGGTTAGTGGCTTTTGCACGGGGCCGGTTGAGGAGAATCTGGTATGGAAAGCGGCCCGTCTGTTGCAGGCTGGCGGCCCCAAAAAAGGAGCCTACATCAGGCTAAGAAAACGAATTCCCTCGGGAGCTGGACTGGGCGGAGGGTCGAGTGATGCTGCTATCACTCTTCTGGTACTGAATCGGTTGTGGAATCGGCATCTCCCGCTGAGCGAGCTGGATCAGTTGGCATCGAGTCTCGGGTCAGATGTCCCCTTCTTCCTGAGAGGCGGTACCGCTGTCGGTTGGGGGCGCGGCGAGCGAATCCAGGCACTTGATGACCCTTTCGATGGAGTGCCGCTACTGATATGCTATCCTGGTTTTTCCTTGTCCACTTCGGAGGTTTACCGCAACTCCGGTTTTCCCTTGCTAGGAGAACCCGGTGCAGAGTTGACAACCAGCCAAGTGGAACCTAAAATTCGGTTTTTCCACAAAGCTTTAGTGGATAAGACCTGGGCTTTGCTCCACAATGATCTTGAAAAGCCGGTCCTCTCGCGATACCCGGCATTAAGGGAAATGAAGCAGTTGCTGGAGGATAAAGGCTGCACGCGTGTAATCTTGTCCGGAAGCGGATCAAGCCTGCTGGCCCTGGGGACTGCAGCTTCGCTGGAGAAGGCCGCCAGAGAATGGGCCGACCTCAAGAAAGGTACATGCTTCCTGTGTCAGACGCTTTCTCGGAGTCGATATTGGGCGACGCTACACCAGTCTACTGGTGTAAATCTCCGGGCTAGTTAGATTAGATTCAGGGCAATTTATCCACTACAACAAGCTTTCGCATACAACTGTCTGAGAGAGATTTCATGTCGATGCTCAAGATATTTTCAGGAACGTCGAATCTCCCTCTGGCCCGAGAAATCTGTAGCCATCTGGGAGTTCCTTTAGGGGCTGTGAAATTAAAGCGGTTCAGCGACGGTGAAGTTTGTTTCCAGATCCTGGAGAATGTCCGTGGCCGGGATGTGTTTATCATCCAGCCAACCAGCCCACCGGTAGCTGAGTCCTTGATGGAATTGCTTGTGATGATCGACGCCTTCAAACGTGCTTCGGCTCGCCGTATCACGGCGGTTATCCCCTATTACGGCTACGGTCGTCAGGATCGCAAGGACAAGCCCCGCGTACCCATTACCGCAAAACTCGTCGGCGATCTACTTACCGCAGCCGGCACTCATCGTCTCTTGACGATGGATCTCCATGCTGATCAAATTCAAGGCTTTTTGAATTTGCCCGTCGACCACCTCTTTGCAACACCGGTCATTCTGGAGCACCTTCAAAGCCTTGAGTTCGAAAACCTGACAATCGTTTCTCCTGACTCCGGCGGTGTGGAAAGAGCGCGCTTCTATGCCCGACACCTGAAAGCCAATTTGGCAGTCATTGATAAGCGTCGCGTTGCCGATAATGAAGCCGAAGTGATGAATATCATCGGGGATGTAGAGGGCCGTGATGTAATCATCTTAGATGACATGATCGACACCGCAGGAACCATCGTGAATGCAACAGATGCTCTCCGAGAAAAAGGGGCGCAGAGAATTCTGGCAGCGGCAACCCATGCCATTCTTTCCGGCCCCGCAATTACCCGACTCGATCAGTCGGCCTTTGAATCAGTGATTGTGACGAATACAGTAAACCTTAGTGAGGAAAAGAGAATTCCAAAGATTCGCGTGCTCAGCGTCGCACGTTTGCTTGGCGAAGCGATAAAGTCCATTCACGAAGAAACCTCAGTGAGTCGACTTTTTGTGTGACTCCATTTTTTTACTTGTTATATTAATTAACGCGTCGAGAGAAAAGCGTAGGGGACTGAAGAAGGAGGCAGCGGACAAAGATCCGTGAAATCAGAGTCCAATCTGTTAGAAGGTGATTGAGCTATTCGCCTCCGTTAAAAAACCCTGATAAAATAATCGTTTTTCTAGACAGAGGAGCAAGCTATGGTTGAACTAGTCGTTCGAGCGCAGGCACGAGGAGATCTCGGCAAGAATGCCTCCAGGCGCTTGAGGCGTCAAGGCCAGATACCCGGCGTTGTGTATGGGTCAAAGTTCGAGAATGTCAACATTGCGGTCGATCCTCGAGAGATTACAAAGATTCTTTATTCTGAATCGGGACATAACACCATCTTCCAGCTTGAGATAGAGGGCGAAGAGGGAGGAGCCAACGTGCTCGTTCGAGACTATCAGTTGGATCCCGTCCGTGGAACGCTGATTCATGCCGACTTTCAGACGGTTTCCATGGATGAAAAGATGGTTTTCGAAGTCCCTATCCATCCAGAGGGTGAGGCCAAAGGAGTTGTTGAAGGTGGAGTCCTCGACCTCGTGTTGCGGGAGGTTGAAATTGAATGTTTGCCCGGGGATGTTCCGGATCACATTGCGGTTGACGTAACCGAACTCGAGATCGGTGACTCCATTCGTGTCTCTGATCTTCAGGTCGACACATCCAAAGTCGAAGTCTTGTCGGAACCTGATCTCGCTGTGGTGACAGTCGTGCCTCCACAAGCAGAAGAACCCGAAGAAGAACTTCTGGCTACGGAAGCCGAACCCGAACTGGTCGGGCGGAAGGGAGCGGCGGACGAGGAAGAAGAAGAACAGCCTCAGGAACCTGAGGAATAAGAAGAACGTCTGCAGCTATTCCCAGCGGTTGAACTCCGTCGCCGGTGTCGGCTGGAACTATGCACATTATTGTGGGGCTAGGCAACCCGGGGTCCAAGTATGCTCGAAACCGGCACAATGTCGGTTTCATGCTCTTAGATCGAATCGCAGACAAGACCGGCATTTCCTTCCGCTTGGAAGATGGATTAGTGCTGGCTGGGAAAGGTGAACTTGCAGGAAAACAGGTGCTTCTCGCGAAGCCCCAAGTTTTCATGAATTCCAGTGGAGCGGCAGTCGCCAGTCTGCTGCGGCGCTACCCTGTAAACCTTTCTCACTTGTTAATTGCCTACGACGACGTCGCACTTCCGTTGGGAGGGTTGCGACTACGCCGTACTGGTAGCTCTGGTGGCCACAAGGGAATGGCTTCGGTGATGCAATCGGTGGGAAGCCAGGAAATTGCGAGGATACGCATTGGTGTGGGACCCGGTCGAGCGATTCGTGATTTGACCGGGTTTGTGCTGGCCGATTTTGAGCGAGAAGAAGTACCAATCCTCAATGAAGTTCTGGATCAAGCGGTAGCTGCTGTTGAGATGTTCATTTCCGAGGGTATCGAAAAGGCAATGTCTCAATTCAATTCAAGATCTACGGGCGTGAAAGAGACTCGCTAAAGGAAAAACAGATGATTGCAGTGATTAATTGGCTCCCATTGCTGGGATTGGCCGGTCTGGGTATAGCCGGCTTGATTTACCTGTCGATTACCAGAATTCGAGTCAGCAACTCGACTATGATCGAGATTTCAGACGAAATACACCGCGGCGCAATGGTATTTCTGAGGCGAGAGTATTCCATACTCCTTGTCTTTGTCACCGTGGTTTTCTTGTTGCTGGCCTGGGGGATCACCGTCCAGACGGCAGTTGCTTTCGTTCTCGGCGCAGCCTGCTCCATGGGTGCCGGATTCTTTGGAATGAAAGCCGCCACCAGGGCCAATGTGCGAACCTCTCAAGCCGCTAACGAGTCCGGAATAGGCCGTGCTCTCAGCGTTGCTTTTTCGGGCGGCGCAGTCATGGGACTGGCAGTAGCCAGCCTCGGCTTAATCGGAGTGGCGATCGCTTTCGTCATGTACAAGAACGGGTGGATCGCGGCCCCCGACATCAATGGATTCGCAATGGGAGCCAGTTCTATCGCGCTTTTCGCTCGCGTAGGCGGGGGGATTTACACCAAGACAGCTGATGTTGGAGCAGACCTGGTTGGTAAGGTAGAAGCCGGCATTCCGGAAGATGATCCTCGGAACCCGGCTACCATAGCCGACAATGTGGGGGACTGTGTCGGTGATACTGCCGGAATGGGGGCAGATATTTTTGAAAGCTATGTCGGGGCCATGATCGCTACCATTGCAATCGCCGCCACCGGATCTTCTCGAGTACTCAGCATTACTCCCGACAATCAATTGCTTTATATGGGGCTTCCGATTCTCTTTGCGGGAGCTGGTCTGATTGCGTCACTGATTGGCGTTGCGTCTATTAGAGTTTTGAAAAACCTGAATCCAGCAACCGCCTTACGTACAGCAACCATCTTGAGTGCCGTATTATTTCTGGTGGCCTCCCTTTTTATCATCAATTCTTTAGAGCTCGAATTGGGGATCTACGGTGCTGTATTCATGGGTACACTGGCAGGAGTCATCATCGGTCTTCTTACCGAGTGGTACACAGCAGGCGCTCCGGTTCGGCGGATAGCGGAAAGCTGTCAAACCGGTGTCGCAACTAACATAATCTCGGGCCTGGCGGTCGGAATGCAGTCGACCGTTAGCCCTATTTTGATGATTGGGGCTGCAATCCTCTTGTCGTACAATTATGCTGGCCTCTACGGAATCGGGATTGCTGCCGTCGCCATGCTGGCGACCGTCGGAATTACGATGTCGGTCGATGCCTATGGACCGATTGCGGATAATGCGGGGGGTATCTCCGAGATGAGTCATCTTGGGCCCGAAACTCGCAAGATCACCGACAGCCTCGATTCGCTCGGCAACACGACCGCCGCCATTGGAAAGGGTTTCGCAATCGGCTCAGCTGCCCTCACCGCGCTGGCTCTGTTTTCCGCTTACGGGGCAACGGTCGGACTTCCTGCCATTGACCTGATCGATCCGGCGGTTGTCGTGGGCCTATTAATTGGAGGCGCTCTGCCTTTCCTGATAGGCGATCTCACGATGTCTTCGGTCGGTCGTGCTGCCTTCAAGATGGTAGAAGAAGTGAGGCGGCAGTTTCGCGAGATCCCCGGTTTGATGGAGGGTACCGCTAAACCTGATACGGCGCGTTGCATAGACATTTCTACTCGTGCGGCATTGAGAGAGATGGTGCTTCCCGGACTGATTGCCGTATTGGCTCCAGTGGCTATCGGGCTCGGACTCGGTCCAGCGGCCCTTGGTGGAATGTTGGCCGGGGCCACCGTCACCGGCGTGTTACTCGCCCTTTTTATGGCCAATGCTGGAGGAGCCTGGGATAATGCCAAAAAGCTGATCGAGGAAGGATTTCTAGGTGGAAAGGGCTCTGAGGCCCATAAAGCCGCTGTTGTTGGTGATACTGTAGGGGATCCGTTTAAGGATACCAGCGGACCTTCGATGAACATCTTGATTAAGCTGATGTCGATCGTCGCCCTGGTCATTGCCCCGATTCTGATCTGACGGTGGCAAGCCACAATTTGTGCTAGATTGTTAACCCTATGTCAGGAGAAAAAAGTCCATGAGACGATACGAAGTTGTATTCGTTCTCGCTCCCTCACTGACAGAAGAAGAGGTCGAACAGATGATCGAAACCTTCACGTCTGTCGCTAAGGAGAAGGGGGCCGAAATTATCGAGATTGACAGGTGGGGAAAACGCCGCCTGGCATTTCCCGTCAAGAAACATAATGAAGGTTACTATATGGTTCTCACTCTCGAAGAATCGAGCGGTGAAGCGGTGTTCGAATTGGAACGGCGATTCAAAGTAATCGATTCTGTGATCCGCTTCCTGAGCGTCCGAATCGATCAGGATTTGAAGCGCGCTGAGAAATTCGAAACAAAACGCGAAGCCCGCCAGAAAAGGCGAAGTCGCCAGCGAGCAAAGGAAAAGCAAGAAGCTGTTGCCGAACAGGAGTAGGAACCATGGTAAGAAGACGCAAATATTGCAAACACTGTAGCGGTAAGTATTACTTCGATTACAAGGACACTCGGTTTCTTAGCCAGTTCATTTCCGAGAGCGGAAAAATCATCCCACGGAGAATCACCGGCGCCTGTGCGCCTTGTCAGCGCAAAATCGATACGGCTATTAAGCGAGCCAGGCACCTGGCTTTATTGCCTTACGTTAACCGCTAGGCAGCGAAAGGTGTAGCTATGCAGGTCATTTTGATTGATGACGTATTTGAACTCGGACGCCGTGGCGAAGTCGTGAAAGTCTCCCCCGGATTTGGACGTAACTACTTAATTCCAAGGCGCTTAGCAATTCCGGCCACAGCTGGAAATCTTAAGATGATTGAGCAGCAGCGTGTGGCAATGGCCAAAAAGGAGGTTAAGTACAAAGAGGAAGCGGAATTGCTGGCCCAAGAGCTCGGTCGTAAGCACATTGTTATTAGCCGTAAGGCAGGAGATACAGGCGTCCTCTTTGGGTCGGTTACGTCCAAGGATATAGGCGATGTTCTGGAAGCGAATGGGATCCATCTGGACCGTCGTCGAATTCTCTTATCCCAGCCGATCAAGAACATTGGAACTTACCGGATTCCATCCCGTCCACACGCTGAAGTAGATGTCGAGCTCCTCTTGTCGGTTGTTCCCGAAGGAGATGAACCTGTAGCCAGGTTATTGGAACGAGGTGAGGAAAGTGACAAGATCCTCCATGACCTGGAAGAGAAAGTCCGAGAAAGCGAACAACTCGCGGGGGGCGGACGCGGGTTAGGGTCTTCCCTTTCCCCTTCACTAGAAGCGGAAAGCCGACGTCGCAGACAGAGGCAGCGTCAGGTGCCTGCTGAACAAGCGGTGTCCGAAGGGGAGATTGAGGAAGGGCCGGTCGGTGAAATAGAAGCGGAGGCTTCCGCGGAAACTGAAGAATAGATTGTGACCCATTGATCAAGAGTCGATTGATTAGAGGTTGTCGATCCCACTCACTCTTTTGATTCCATCTTAATGGTAGAGGATGGCCACGGACATCACACTGGAGAAGGCCCTACCGAACAGCCTTGACGCTGAAAAGGCGGTACTGGGGGCCATTCTTGTGGACAACCGTCTCTTCGATCAGGCAGCCGAGTTCCTTACCGAGTCGGATTTCTACTCTGAGGCCCATCGCCGCATCTTTGCTCGAATGGAGCACCTGTCTGCTCAATCTCGTGCCATCGATTCAGTCACCCTTCGGGAAGAACTACAAAAGGAATCGCAGCTTGATGCCGTCGGCGGGGTTGCCTACATCGCTTCTCTGCTTGACGGTGTTCCTCGCCTCGCTAATCTCGAGCACTACGCGCGGATAGTGAAGGAGAAGGCACTGCTGCGAAAGCTGATTCATTCTTCCAATGAGATCCTTGAACGAAGTTTCTCGGGTGAGGACGACCCTTCTCTTCTACTTGAGGATGCTGAAAGAGCGATTTTCCAAATCAGCCAGGAACGGGTCAAAGGTGGCTTTCAGAAGCTACCCGACCTGCTTTCGGTGGCCTACAAGCACATTGAATCTCTCTATGAACGCAAGGAAGCGATTACCGGAATTCCGACGGGATTCATTCAGCTCGATCGGATGATGTCGGGCCTTCAGCCATCGGATCTGGTTATTCTCGCAGCCCGGCCAGGTATGGGAAGACCAGCCTCGCCTTGAATATTGCACAACATGCGGCCGTTAAAGCCGGGAAGACGGTCGGAGTCTTCAGCCTGGAAATGTCAGCCGAGCAATTAGTTATGCGCTTGCTGTGCGGTGAAGCTAGGGTTGACAGCCACAAGGTGCGGACAGGTTACCTCTCTAAAGAAGACTGGAATAGCCTGGCGCGTGCAATGAGTAGACTTGCGCAAGCTCGCATTTTCATCGACGACACCCCAGGCATTTCAATTGTCGAAATGCGCTCCAAAGGACGCCGACTCATGGCTGAACATGGCCTCGATCTTCTAGTGGTCGATTATCTCCAGCTCATGACGACAGGAGGCTCCAGCCGCCGCCATGAAAATCGCCAACAGGAAATTTCCCTAATTAGCCGCTCGCTAAAGGGTCTCGCCAAGGAGTTAAACATCCCCGTACTTGCTCTGTCCCAGCTCAGCCGGGCTCCCGAACAGAGAACTGGTAATCACCGCCCTCAATTATCTGACTTGCGAGAGTCCGGTTCGATCGAGCAGGACGCAGATGTTGTACTGTTCGTCTACAGAGAGGATTTCTACCGCAAGAATGAAGAAGAAGAGGACAGCAATATTGCTGAGATCATTATCGGTAAACAACGAAACGGTCCCACCGGTACCGTTCATCTCGTCTTTGTAAATCAGTGGACAAAGTTCGAGAATCCCGCTTTCGGTCAAGATGAATCGATCCTGGCTTGAGATTTCGCGGGCTCGTATGGTGCATAATCTGCACCTTATTCGATCGATTATCGGCCCTTCGGTTGATTTAATAGCAGTCGTAAAGGCTAACGCCTATGGCCACGGAATGCGCGAGGCCGGGACTCTCCTGTGGCAGGAAGGAGTTCGTCGGTTTGCTGTGGCATGTTTCGAAGAAGCAGCCGAGCTCCGTCAACATCTTTCCTCGGCTGAAATCTTGATCCTGGGTGGAATTAGCTCCGAGGAAGAAGCCTCCTGCTCAAAGCTAAATCTCATTCCTGCTCTGGTCGATGAACACACACCCTTATCCAATTTGGCGGTCCATCTTTTAATTGACACGGGCATGACGCGTCTAGGGGTGAATTGGTCACGATGTGCACAGATCCTCGATTCCCTAGGTAATCGGGTAAGAGGCGTTTTTTCCCATTTCGCTTCAGCCGAGTCCGATCCAGAGTATTGCCAGGTGCAACTACGTAGATTCAAACAGGCGATTTCTGGCCGGCGTCTGTTTCGTCATCTTTCGAACAGCTCCGGAATTGCGCTGCCTGAATGTCGATTCGAAGCGGTGCGGCCAGGGCTGGCCCTGTACGGCATTGATCCTGGAGTGCCACTTGGAGACCTCAAGCCAATCATGAGCTGGAAGACCAGGATTGTATCGATCTCCCGCGTCCCGGCAGGAACCCGAGTTGGCTACAGCTCCGGATTTATCACCCGTCGAGAAAGTCTGATTGGTGTCCTGCCTGTCGGTTATGCCGACGGTTACAGCCGCTCTCTGTCGAATCGTGGCATTGTCAGGATCGGTAGTGCTCTGGCTCCCGTAGTGGGTTATGTCAGTATGGACATGATCACGGTTGACCTGACCGACGTGAACCCCGTTCAAATCGGGGATGAAGTCGTACTACTGGAGGCGGCCCCCAACTCACCACTTTCTGCATCGTCGCTGGCCCGCATACTGCGGACGATCCCCTATGAGATTTTGACTTCGATTGGGCCTCGGGTTGGGCGAGTTTGGAAAGACTAAGCAATGAATTCTGTTAGCCCGGATGTTGCATAAAAAGTCTGATGCAGGCAAGTAGGGGAGACGAAAAATGCCCTACCTCTTTGGTAAATAAGGGGTTGAAAGAAAACCTCAAACCAAAGAGGAGGGCAAGTGCAAC
>Ga0079224_100010925_pt1 | contig 12484 bp, 6 predicted proteins | sample Stecom2015_FD_80414 | JGI IMG/M metagenome (GOLD analysis project Ga0079224, IMG submission 80414) | Agricultural soil microbial communities from Utah to study Nitrogen management - Steer compost 2015 | ecosystem: Environmental > Terrestrial > Soil > Agricultural land | place: USA: Utah...
TAAAATGATGCAAATTATGATGTCGCCAAATTGGCTTTAAAAATGCAAATGGTGGTTTGAATTTATGAATGCTATAATGTATAGAACTGTATAATATATATCCTAAAATTAATCCAGGTGTAAATATAAATGTTAGTCCACCCAGTATTAAATAAAACAAACCAATAAATACAGCTGCTAAAATTATATTTACTAATGGTGGTTGAAATAAACGGTCTTCATCATTAGGATAATGATGATGTACTAAATGTATAGCATAAACAGTGTCTTGCACTTTTTTCTTCTCAGATTCGAAGTGAAATGCAAAACGATGCATTATGTACTCTATGAATGTCCAGCTAAAAACCCCTACAAAAAATAGGTACCAATGTTTACTTATATCAAATTGCTCATAGTTATAGCCATAATAAACGACTACAGCAATAATGAGTAAATCAAGTGGTATAATAATTAAGGGCGACGTTCTGGTAAGCAAGTCTAAATACTTATTCTTAAACAACTTTGCAGTACCATTCGGTTCAGGAGTAATTTGTTGTTTCATTCAAATAAAGGTTGAGTTATCTGAATGAAAGATAATAAAAAACAATTACATCCCCAACATTAACACACGATCGAATTCATCTTTAGTTACTGGGCATACACTGAGTCGGCTTTGACGTATAAGTACCATATTTTGAAGCACTTCATCAGATTTCATTTGTTCTAAAGTGACTGGCTTTTTTAACTTTTTATAAGGTGCAACATCTACTGCAACCCAATTGGTATCATCTGTAGTTGGGTCTTGATAGGCCTCTTTGATTATTTTAGCTATTCCAACTACTTCTTTACCCTCATTACTATGGTAAAACAATGCTAAATCACCTTTCTTCATCGCACGTAAATTATTCCGAGCTTGATAATTACGCACTCCATCCCAGAAAGTTTGTTTATCTTCTACAAACTTGTCCCACGAATATTTAAAAGGTTCAGATTTTATTAACCAGTAATTCATTTTAGTATAAAAACTTTAAAACCATGTTTCTCATTAATTCAGGCTCATCTAAATCAGGAGCATTAATACCTTTGGTATATAAATCAGTTATTCCTAATTCACGTATACAAGCCTTTAATTGTGCTACATTATAATTGCGTAGTAAATCTTGCATATCAGGCTTTTGCATAAAAGAAACTCCAGATGCTGCACATGCATCTTCGAAGCTCTTCTTCCCTACTGCCATTTCATATTTCAATAATAAACCTTTACTAAAAAAGGTATAAAGCGTAGGTATAATCTGCATTATACTTGTATTCTTATTATTCCCCATTTGCAAAGCTATGGCAACAGCTCTTTTTAAATTCTTTGTCGCCAAGGCTTTTTGAAGCTCGAATATATTAAACTCTCTACTTAATCCTATATTATCTAAAACATGTTCATGCGTAATCGGATTTCCTGGACCAACTAAAATGGCTAATTTATCAATCTCATTCACCAATTTGTTTAAGTCGGTCCCAACAAATTCTTTTAAATACTCCGTTGCTTTAGGCTCTATATTAATTTCGTTCGCACGTGCATATTTCTGAATAAATGGCACCAATTCATTCTCGCGCATTTTAGGCGACTCCATATACGCTACTTGATCAGAAGCTATAATGTTCTTCGTAACTTGTAAACGTTTATCTAAGTCTTTATACTTATGAGCTAAAACTAATACCGTAGTGCCAATCGGGTTTTTCATATAAGCTGCTAGCTTATCAAAACCTTTTAACGACTTCGCCTCTTTAACTATAACCACACGCTTTTCAGCCATCATCGGGTATAATTTACACTCCGATAATAAATGATCTATATCTACATCTTGACCATAAACGATAGTTTGATTAAACTCCTTCTCGTCGGGAGTTAAAACTTGTTCTTCTATTTCACGAACTATAGTATCTATAAAATAAGATTCTTCGCCCGCTAAAACATAAACAGACTTAAATTTCTTATTCTTAATTTCACTAAGTAGCGATTCGAACTTTACTTGCATAGCACTACAAATTTGCGCATTTTCTCGCAATTTCCCTATACAAGTTATTAACATTAAAAAAAATCCAAAAGCTAAATAGTAATTTAGGGGCGTAAAGTTTAATCTTACTGCATGTTTAATTCTACTCATAAACCCTTACTACACATATATAGTGCTTCTGCTGGGAGTGGTAAAACCTACACTCTCACTCAGCAATTCCTTAAACTTGCCCTTTTAAACCCTGTAGAAAAACCGTTTCGAATTCTGGCCATTACTTTTACCAATAAGGCAACTACCGAAATGCGTAGTAGAATTATTAATGCTCTAATTCAACTCTCTAAAAATCAAGATTCCCCTTACGTTGATTACCTCACTAAAGAACTTCAAATCTCTGAAGAGGAACTCCGTTTGAGAGCTCAAATCGCTCTAACTGAAATCCTTCACAATTATCATAAATTCGGAATTTCTACTATTGATAAATTCTTTCAGAAAATTCTGAGGTCCTTCGCTCGTGAAATTAAACGGGTGGGCTTTGAAACTGAAATTATCCAAGACGACGCCATTGACTTTATGGTCCAAGGATTATTAGACGACCTCACTCAAAATTACAACCTCAAAAATTGGATACTTAGCTTCGCTAAAGAACGAATTCAAGATAAAGCTACTAGTTGGAATTTTAAAGGCGAATTACAAGCTCATGCTAGCAAACTTTTTAGTGAAAAATTTAAAGAACTATCACTCAAATTCCCTGAACCCATCCCCTTGGAAGCTTTCATGGAATTGAAAGATGGACTTAAAAACCTAATTGTTTCAATCGAAGCCGAATTCAATAAAATTATTTTAGAGGCTCGAAAAAACTTTGTGGATTTTGATATTGAAAACTTCCCTCAAAAAAGTCGAAATATCATTACTTCTAAACTTTTAAAAGAGCAAGAATTCCATATTAGTACTCTTTATTTCAAAAAATTAGAAGAAGATACTCAAAATTTCATTGATAAATATGGGCATAATTTTAAGGGTGATAATGAATTTTATATGCAAAAATTCCAAACAGAATTTGTTGATAAAGCCCTGAAATTCTGCGAAAAACACTCTACTAATTACAATACCGCTGTAACTATTCTTTCTAATCTTTACACCCTAGCTATTAGTACTGATCTTCTTAAACATTTAGAAAATTACAGAAACGAGCATAACATACTTTTATTAAGCGATAGTACCGATTTTATCGCGTTAATGACTCAAGATTCAGACACTCCATTTATATACGAAAAAATAGGAAATAAGTACGAACATTATTTGTTAGACGAGTTCCAAGATACCAGTAGTTTACAATGGAATAACTTGGCGCCTTTACTACGTAATAGTCTTGAACAAGGCTTCGAAAATCTAATTGTCGGAGACGCCAAACAAGCTATTTATCGTTTTAGAAATGGAGATAAAAGCTTGCTTCAATACAAAGTTAAAGAGCAATTTGGCGACTATGCCGAAACCCTTTATTTAGATACGAATTATAGAAGTTTAAAGAATATTATCCTTTTTAATAATACAATTTCTTTAATAGCTGCTAAAACTTTAAGTGCTGAAATTCATGCCGATAAAGAAGCTTCAGATTGGATGAAAACGGAGATTGATAGAAGTGTGGAATTATTCCAAAACTCGGCTCAGAAATTCACTTCTAAAGAAGGTGGATACGTAGAATTAGACTTCCATGTAACAGCTCATGGCGAAGAAGTTGAAGATGATGCGCTAACCCCTGAAGAAATTAATTTCCAAAAAGCAATTGATTATATCCAAGATGCTTTATTGCGTGGTTATAGGCAATCTGATATTTGTATTCTCTCTCGTAAAAAAGATCAATTACAGAAATTTGCTCATTTCATTGCTATACGAAATGAATCAGGTGAACACCCTAAAATTGAAACAGTTTCATCTGAAACTGGCTTACTCACTAGAAGCGCAGCTGTGCGGTGTATTATAGCTTGTTTTAAATATGTAAATAATCCGAAGGATTTAATTAGTCTAATTGAAGTCATTACTGCTTGGTACGAACTTCGTGGAATCCCTTTCCAAGCTCATATACTTCAAGAAAAAAATGCTGAACAATTATTACTAGAACTTTTACCAGCCGACTTTAACATTAAAGAAATTTTACATAAGTCTCTTCTCGATGCTTATCACTACTTAATTCATTGTCTTCAACTTAATATTTATCCCAATCATGCTGGTTATTTACACGGTTTAGAAGATCGAATTATTCAATTTATTCAAAAATATAAAACGGGGTTATCCGACTTTATTAATGTCTGGAACGAAAACGCCGATAAATACATGCTCAGCGCCTCTGACGATACAAATGGTGTGAAGTTGATGACTATCCATAAATCTAAAGGATTAGAATTCCCAGTTGTTATTTACTTGGCAAAAGATACCAATGTAGTTTCTAGTCATAGAGAAAAAATTTGGGTTAGTACCGACGAAGGAATGAGTTCTAAAATGGGAATTTTACATGTTCCAGCAAACAAAAACTTAATTGAAACTGAATTTAGATCTGCATACGAAGAAGAATATATTGAAAATATAAACGACGGTCTTAATGCATTTTATGTGGCTATTACACGTGCAGAAAGGGAACTTTATATGCTTTCGGAAATTAAGCTAACCAAAGAAATGACCGTTTCTTCGAAAAATGCGGTTGATAAATTTCTTTATCAAACTCTCTTTTTAGATAAAGTAAATCACTATCCAACTTCTGAATTTTTCATAAATCCTGCGAATTACATTGATGGCGACAAACTTATAATGGGAGAAAAATCATACTTCACTCCAAAAGAAAAAACTAAAAGTAATGTGCAGCTATCTAATTTCTACCAAAGTAACCCGCACAGAAATATTAAAATTAAACCTGCAAGAGTACTAACCGAAAAGAAAGAAATTCGTATAGGTATGCTTGCGCACGAACTATTAGCCCTAGTTAAAAATCAGAAGGATATCGACAATTTTATTGAAGAATGGTATATAAATGGAGAAATTATTTCTGAAGAAAAAGAAGATTTAAAAAATTTGCTTGGACAGCTATTCGGGAACACACTAGTTGCAAGCTGGTTTAATACCGAAGCTGAAGTTTTAACTGAAACTCCATTAATATCCCAAAATGGTGCCATTAAAATTCCAGACCGAATTCTTATACATAAAGACCATAATGAAATCATAGATTTCAAAACTGGTAAACCAATGGCCGAACACGAAACACAAATTTCGGAATATGCACAACTTATTTCCGAATTAACAGGTAATCCAAGCAAAGCCTATATTTTGTATTTGAGCGATTTTAGCATACAGGAGGTGAACCATGGAAAATAGTTTTTTAGGACATGTAGCTGAGGAATTATTGGCTAAATACGGGCACGATTTACGCTCTATTTGTATAGTAATGCCTAACCGAAGAGCCGCTCAATTTTTGTATAAAGAATTAGCCAATAGAAATAATAACAAACCCATTTGGGCTCCTGTTATAAAAACTTCTGTACAATTACTAAGAGAATATAGCAAGCTTTTAAATGCCGATAGATTAGTTCTTCTTAATGAACTTTTTAAAATACATACAACCATCACAGGACGGGTAGAACCTTTACATAAATTCTTCCCATGGGGCGAAATATTATTAGCCGATTTTAATGATATTGATAAATACCGAGTTCCTGCACAAATTTTGTATACCAACTTAAGTGCCGAAAAAGAAATTACTCTCGATTTTAGCTATTTAACCGAAAAACAATTAGAGGCTATACGTCTTTTTTGGGGCGAATTTGCTGCAAATGAAAAAGATGCCAAAGCTGCATTTACCGAAATTTGGCAAAACCTATTCCCAATTTACGATACTTTTAGAAATACTCTTTTAGAGGCTGGTATAGGCTATGAAGGTATGATTTACCGTGATGCTGCCGATAAAATTGGTAAAAATTGGGTTTCTGGACAGTTTAAAGAATATGTACTCGTTGGTTTTAACCAATTAGATTCATGCGAAAGAGAATTGTTCGATACTATCATTACACGAGAAAATCATAGTTTTTATTGGGATTACGACCAACATTACGTAAGTAATCCTAAACATGAAGCTGGACTTTTTGCACGAAGAAATAAGAAATACCACAGTGTAGATAATCTTCAAAATGCTCTTTATGAAAGTAAAGCTAATATTCATTTCCTTGCCACTTCCACCGATTCTGGTCAGGCTCAATGGATAGGTAAAATCATGCAAGAAAATCATTTAAATCCTGGTAATACTGGCATCATTTTACCTAAAGAAGAAATACTTCCTTCCCTACTTACTGCTTTACCAGCACATTATCCTAAAGTGAATATTACGATGGGGTATCCCATTTATTATTCAAGTATTTATCCTTTAGCAGAAGCCGTTTTTAACCTAAAAAAACGCACCAAAACAGGTAAAGAAAATGTTTGGTACTATGTACCATTGTTAAAGAAAATTTTCCAAAACCCATACATACAATCTATACTAAATACTGATGAACAAGGCAAATTAGAAGCCTGGAAACTAAGAATGTATGTAAGTAAAAACGAAATTGAAGAAGCCCTTCCAGAGTTAGGAAAAACGCTGTTTAGCAAAAATAATTTAGAATATTTTTATGAAGATTTTCTAAACACTTTAGCACTTATTCAAAATAAGGCTGAAGATAAATTACCAATCATTGATAAACAGATAATCCCAATAGTTTACAAAGAATTACACCGACTTTATGAACTAGTAAATGCAGAGGAATTCAAAGAAAATCCTGACGACCAGTTAAAGATTATTCAATCTACTTTACGAAGTTTAAAAGTGCCTTTTATTGGGGAACCAGTGGAAGGTTTACAAATAATGGGACCACTAGAAAGTCGTTCTCTCGACTTCGAAAATGTGATTATCCCCAATATGAACGAAGGTGCCTTCCCGGGCGATGGTAGCGACAGCACCTATATCCCACTTAGCCTACGTCAGGCTTTTGGTATGCCAGGTCCAGAAGAAAAACTTGCCGCCCAAGCTTATTTCTTCTACCGACTTCTACACAAAGCTAAAAACGTATATTTATTGTATAATACCGAAGCCGATGGACTTTCAAGTGGCGAAAAAAGCCGTTACCTATGGCAATTAGAAAACGAATTAGCTCATTTAAATTATACTCAATACACCCTAAGTAATCAGTTTATTGCAGGTAGTGAAACTGAAATAATAGTGGAAAAAACTCCTGCAATTATGGAAGAATTGCTTAAATACACTACACACGAAGGTGGAAAGAAAAGCATCTCTCCTACTGCGCTTTCAAGCTATTTATCTTGCTCATTAAAATTTTATTTTAATAAAATAGCTAAACTTAAAGAAGACGAAACCCTAGAAGATGAGGTTGATTCAAGGAAATTTGGAAATATATTGCACGAAACCTTGGAAAATTTATATCTACCTTATAAAGATAAAACTATTCAAAGTGCAGATATTAAAGAAATGAAAAATCGCCTTAATGAAATTCTAGACGAGGCATTTAATAAAGCTGTAAATGAAAATAGTGGATTTGAAATAGAAGCTGAAAATATTATCATTCGCGAATTAATAAAAGAATATGCACTAAAGGTATTAAACCATGATGACACTAGAGTTCCATTCAAACTCGTTGCTACCGAATTAGGTAAAGAGTTTGATGAAGCTTTATTCTATCATTTACCCTTAAGTGAACATAATTACAAAGTACGTTTCTTCGGAATTGTTGATAGAATCGACGAAAAAGATGGAGTTATTGAAATCATAGATTACAAAACCGGAAAAGTCGATTTGAAACTTAGTAAGGTGGAAGATATATTCTCTGAACGAAAATCTGGAGAGAAGAAAGCTATTCTTCAAACCTTTATTTATGAAGAGATGTACAAAGAGTCTAAAGACCCACATGCTATCACCAAAGCTGGGATTTATAGCCTAAAAGAAGTTCAAGATCCATTAAAATATCTCCAAATTGGCAAAAAGGAGAATATGGAAGAAATTAAATCTGAAATACTTAACCAGCTACAAATTGCGTTAGATAAGTTATATACTCCAGATATCTCATTCAAACAAACGGAAGAGGTCTCGAATTGTATTTATTGCGAATTCCGTGGAATTTGCAATAGAGTTTAGTATATTTAGAAAAATGAAAGGGAGGTTATATGCAAAACGTAGCTAAAATACTTCTCTCTGCTTGTATTTGGTTTGTAGGTATTGGAGAGATTTATTCACAGAAAATTGTTCCTTTAAAGTATAGGAACAACGAAAGTTTCACTTATGAAGAGACTATAAAAATTTATGAAAAGCTAGATGCTATACATGCCGACGCTTCTTTATTAAAATGGGGTAATACCGACGCTGGAGAACCCCTTTACACATTTGTGGTAAATACAGATGAAATTTTCGACCCCGAAACTATACGTCAAAGTAATAAATCGATACTTATGATTATGAATGGCATCCATCCTGGAGAACCAGATGGAATTGATGCCTCTATGATTTGGCTCGACGATTTATTAAACAAACGTAATTTAAACGACCTTTTAGAAAATGTAATCCTCGTTGTTATTCCTGTTTACAATGTAGATGGCATGTTAAATAGAGGTTGTTGTACGCGCGCCAACCAAAATGGACCAAGCGAATATGGATTTCGTGGCAATGCTCAAAATTTAGATTTAAATAGAGATTTTATTAAACAAGAGTCTCAAAATGCTATCAGTTTCGCTGAAATTTTCAGAAAATTTGACCCAGACGTGTTTATAGATACCCATGTATCAAATGGTGCAGATTATCCTTATACCTTCTCCTTGCTTTATAGCTCTGGTGAGCGTTTGCCTGAACCTATTCGTTCTTTTTATTTAAACGAAATGGTTCCTACGCTATATAAGAAAATGGAAGACCGAAAATGGGAAATGATACCATATGTAAATATTTTTAATGCACCTCCTGATAATGGGTTTAGCGCATTTTACGACTCTCCAAGATATAGCAGTGGTTACACTAGTATGTTTGGTACTTTATCTTTTACAGCAGAAACTCATATGTTAAAACCTTATCCTAAAAGAGTGGAAGCTACCATAGATTTCTTAGATGTTGTAACCAATTTTACGAATAAAAATAGTAGAAAAATTCAGCTATATAGAAACTTCTTTAAAGACAATCTTAAAAAACAATCTACCATACCTCTTCGCTATGAAATACGAGAGGACACTATGAGTATGCTAAAGTTCAAAACCTATGCATATAGATACGAAAAAAGTAAAGTTACCGGACAAAGTCAATTATACTTCGACACTAATACTGTTATTGAGAAATATATACCTTATAAATCGAGTTTTAAAGTAAGCTATTCAGGAGTAAAGCCAGAGTATTTTGTAATACCTTATGCATATACCAAAATTGCGAAGAAATTGGAAAATGCCGGAGTTGAATTGCAAACTTTAATGATGGATAGTTTAATGGACCTAGAAGCATGGTATTTACCTAATGTTGAATTTAAAGGAATGTATGAAGGTAGACCATTTTATCACAAAAAAGATACAAATGTGGTAAAAGTTCAAACTAAAATTAGAATACCTAAAGGTTCATTTATAGTAAAAACTGGCAGCGACTTAGACCCATTTATCATGAATGCCTTGCATCCATTAAGCGATGATTCATACCTCGTTTGGGGATATTTTGCATCGTCGTTCGATCAAAAAGAGCATTTCTCAGCTTATATATTCGATGCTTACGCTCAAAAACTTTTAGAAGAAGATAATGATTTACGTAAAGAGTTTGAAGCTAAAAAAGATAAAGACAAAGAATTTGCAAAGAATCACTATGCGCAGTTAAACTTTATTTATAAAAAGTCTATTTTCGCAGAGAAAACAATTAATATGTATCCAATATACTTCAAATATTAACCTTGTTAAATGCTCGTTAAACTCAAACATTATTTAAACAACAAAGTACATTTGTAAGTATAAAAAAACCTAATTAATTCAATATGAATAAACGTTTTATATTTTCTCTTTTAGCACTAATATTTAGCTTTAGTATTAATGCTCAAAACAACGATGCGTATAATATTAAAGTTAAGATTAATAAAACTACATCAAAAGAAATTTATTTAGGTTTCCATTACGACAATAACAAGTATGTAAAGGATACAGCCAAGGTTAACTCTAAAGGTGAATTCGTTTTCTCTGGAAAAGAAAAATTAGAAACTGGTTTATACTTGATTGTATTAGAGAACATGCAAATGTTCGAAATCCTTATCGACGATAACCAACATTTCTCTATAGAAACCGATACTTTAGATTTAGCTAAAAATGCGAAATTCAAAAACCATCCTCTAAATACAGCATTCTATAATTTCATTCTAGATAATGCTAAAAATAGCCAAACTTTAATGAGCTATAAAAGCCGATTAAGCGAATTAGACCCAAAATCTGATTCGGCAAAATTCTATCAATCAGAGATCGAAAAAATTAATAATAATGTCACCAAAGCTCAAGATGATATTATTGCCAAATTTCCAAATTCTCTTTTAGCTAATATGTTTTTAGCTACTAAAGATGTTCCTAACCCACTTCCTTTAAATACTAAAGACGATACTTTAAATTATTTCCATTATAACTTAAATCATTATTGGGATAATTTTAAATGGAGCGATGGCGGTTTAGCTCGTACTCCTATTTTGTACAATAAGCTAAATACTTTCTTCGAAAAAATGGTTTATAAAATGCCAGATTCACTTATTAAATATAGCGATATAGTACTTGAAAAATCGAAAGCACACAAAGAAAATTATAAATACACCGTGCAATTCCTTTACAAGACTTTTGCCAATAGCAAAATGGTTTGCCACGAAAATGTTATACATCATATAGCTAAAAATTATTATACTAAAGACAAAGCTTGGTGGGCTGATACGGCAACTTTAAATCGTATCGAAAAAACTGTTGCTGATATGGACGGTACTTTATGTGGACAAACCGTTCACAACCTTTCTTTGCCAGACACAAGCGGAATTAAGTTCCATCAGTTATACAAGAAAAATGCTGATTACACAGTACTAATATTCTGGGATCCTAATTGTGGTCACTGCCAAAAAGAAATTCCTCGATTACAACATATTTTAGATTCGGCACTAACTAAAATGGGAGTTGATGTTTATGGTGTTTGCACTCAAAGAAATTTAGAAGAACTCAGAAAATTCGTAAAAGAGAAAGAAATTAAATTCTTAAACACTCTTGTTACCGAAGATATGGCTAAATATCCTGAACGATATATTTACACAGATAAAGTAACGGATATTAAAAGTATGAACCTTCATAAAACATTTAATATCAAATCAACCCCACTTATTTTTGTGTTAGATAAGGATAAAAAAATACTTGCATCCAAGTTGAATGTTGAAGATTTAGCTCCATTCTTAAAAGCATACGAACGTCAACAAAAAGCAATAAAAGAATTACAGAAAAAATAAACAAAAGGCTCTCAAAATTGAGAGCCTTTTTTATTATGCCATTAATTTCTTAAAATGAAATCCCTTTTAATTAATACTATCAACCCTATTAATTTTAGGATTTACTGGAATAACAACCGAATTTACCATTACTTTTCGCTTAGGTAAATATGCTGAATATGAAACTCTAATTGGGTAAGTTTCTAACGAAGTTGGAACTCCTTCTTCTAAATGTGCTTCGGCAAAAATTACACTATCTGTATAAGCATGATAGTTTTTCTTTAAAAAATCGTCGTAATATGTTTGAGTTTGAGAAGTCCATTTAAAAAATGGAATGGGAATCGAATCGTCGTCCATCAAGATGTGCAAAGGAGTCATATAATCTCTTTGATTGGTCCCTTCAGCAACTATTCTAACCCGATTAGGATTATGAATTTCAAGTATGAGTTTATGTTCTTTTTCGTTATAACTTTTGAATGCTACAATTTCTTTAACCCAACTATGATATTTAGGGGTTAAATATTTTTCTTTTTCTGCTCCATGTAAAAAGGTATAATCATCTCTTAAATTATCACTTCGAATTTCGCTAATTAAATCCATCCACACGCTATCTAATACAAATTGGGTATTATGATTCGTTTTTAATGAGATATAGGTAAATACGGTGTCATTTTGGCCTAATGCTACAGCAAAAGGTAAACTTAATTTATGCTCATTTTGAAAATCGACTAAAATTTTATCGAAACTTTTCTTTTTAATTTTAGCTGGAAGGCTATGACTTACTATAGCTTTAAATTCTTTATTCAACGAATCAACCCAGCAATTATTTTTAGTGAAGAAAGAATCTACAACCTGGCTAATTTCTGTAGTATCCCGAACAATTAATAGAATAAAATCGTTCGAATTCTCAATTAGCGCTAAACTTGAATCTAATGATTCTGAATAAGTTATTTTTGAGTCGCACGATGGCTGTTCTGTTGAGCAGGAGCTTAATACAGAAAGAATTACAAA
>Ga0079224_100010927_pt1 | contig 12483 bp, 11 predicted proteins | sample Stecom2015_FD_80414 | JGI IMG/M metagenome (GOLD analysis project Ga0079224, IMG submission 80414) | Agricultural soil microbial communities from Utah to study Nitrogen management - Steer compost 2015 | ecosystem: Environmental > Terrestrial > Soil > Agricultural land | place: USA: Utah...
CAGGGCGTGAGCTCAGCCAGCGCTACGTCGACGAAGAACGGTTGCTGCAGGTGTGCAACGCCCTGGTGCCACGATCCGAGTTCGCTGTAGACGTCGTCTCCTGCCCTCAGCGTGTAGGCCGTCAGCGAGACCTGTGGGCGGGTCTCGACTCGCCAGTATGCGGGGATACCGGCTTTGGCGTACTGGGCGGGCTTCGTCACCCTGTCGGTGGTGACCGAGCCAGGGGACACCACCTCGATCGCGAGTAGGACATCGGCGGGAGTCACCAGTTCGCCGTCATCACGCACGACCTTCCGGGGAATGACGCAGAGGTCCGGGGTCCGGTAGCTGGGATGCAAATCGAGCCCGACCGGCCCGAGGACGGTGTGGCTGCCAGGCACTGCCCGGCTCAAGATGAGTAGCAATTGGGCGGATACGAATTCGTGCCGAACGCCTGGCGGCGGCGTCATCGTCAGGGATCCGTCGACGATCTCGTAGCGCCACCCGTCGTCCGGGAGGTCGTGGAGGTCGCTGAATGTCCAGGGATCGAACTCGTGACCGGGTCGCCGAGGTACCGCCACGTGCACCATCCTGCACCTCCAATACGTCCGAGTCTGCCATGTCCAAGGTTCATGAACCCAGCAGACGGCTGGGCGATCACGTGCGCCATCCGGCGATCAGGATCTGTGGAAAACTCGGCGCGGAAACGAGAGCTGTGGACGACCGCGGCTCCTGCCCGGCTCAAGATGAGCAGCTCAGGCGAGTTTGTTGGCGCGCATGCTCTCGTGGACCCGTGCCAGCCCTTCGCCGCCGTGCCCGGCCGCGATCTGCTGCCTGATGAGGTCGTGGACCGCCGCGATCGTCGCCGGGTTCACACCCTGGTCGTTACTGGCTCGCACGATGTGGGAGAGATCGGAGAACTCCAGACTCTGCTGGCCCGGAACCGTGTAGTCGCCCCTGTCGATGATCTCCGCGTACCCGGCGAAGGAATCGGTCATGGCTTTGATGAAGGGACCCGTGCGATCAGCGAATTCCTGCGCCGACATTCCTTCGGAGCCCACCATCGCGACGCCGTGGAAGAAGCCGGCGAACATCTGGTACATCCCGGACAGCATCGCCAGGTCGATCAGCGAGGCCATGCCCGCGTCCGCGCCGTCGAACGTGCTGGTGGCCCACGTGTCGAGCACAGGCTTGTGCTGCTCGTAGGCGGTGTGTGAACCGCTGTAGAAGATCTGCGCGTCGGGCGTCCCGATCATCTCCGGCACCGCCAGGATGGCGCCGTCGAGATACGTGATGCCGTGCCCGCCTGCCCAGGCCGCCAGTTCGCGCGCCTCGTTCGGCGTGGTCGTGGTGAGGTTGACCAGGGTGCGGCCACGCAGTTCGGCGGCGACCGGATCGAGTGTCTCGTGGATGGAGGCGTGCCTGAGCAGGCAAGCGACGATCACCGGATGGTGCGCGACTGCGTCGGTGATCGTCGGCGCGCTCACGCCGCCGCGCTCGATCACCGAGGCGTCTCGGCCCGGCGTTCGGTTCCAGACCGTCACGCGGTGACCGGTGTCGAGCAGGCGGGCGGCCAGGGCTGAACCCATCGCTCCCAACCCGAGTACCGTGACCCCGGCCCGTGCCGTGGGTGTTGCCGATTCCGATGTCATGCCGCCATGCTGGGCGAGAACGAGCCAACCGGGAAGTACCCACTATTCCGTGGGGTACTGACCTTTCCGTCAGTCAGGAGTTCAGTGGTGGCCAAGGCACCGAGGTCCGGGCCGTACATCTGCGGGACCGACGCTGCGCTCGACGTCGTCAGCGGTAAGTGGAAAGGGCTGATCCTCTGGGAGCTGCACGACCACGGCGTCCGCCGGTTCGCCGAACTGCGCCGTGCGCTACCCGGCGTCAGCGAGAAGATGCTCACTCAGCACCTGCGTGAGATGGAGGCCGACGGCCTCGTCCACCGTGAGGTCTACGCGGAGGTGCCGCCGAAGGTCGAGTACTCCCTCACCGAAACGGGCGCGTCGCTCAACAAAGCTCTCGGCCCCCTCGGTGAATGGGGCCGAGAGCGACTGCGACGCGAGAGACTCGAGGTCACTCCCGTGCCCCGCGACGATCAGCCGGTCGGCTCGAGTACCCGCGCGACGTAGTCGGGGGCCGGCTCGTCGCCGTCGATCCGTCCACCTGCCACCACGACGACGCGGTCGACCCAGTGCAGCGACTGTGGGCGGTGGGTGACCACGATAGTGGTTCGCCCGGCCGAGGCCACCCGCATCGCCTGATTGACTTTGCGCTCGCTGGCGAGGTCGAGGTTGGACGTCGCTTCGTCGAGGATCAGGATCGACGGGTCGCCCAGTAACGCACGCGCCAGGCACACCAGCTGGCGTTGCCCGGCCGAGAGCGAGCGGCCGCGTTCGGCGACGACATGGTGGTACCCGCCCGGCAGCCGGGTGATGAACTCGTGGGCACCCACCGCCCGGGCGGCCGCCTCGACCTCGGCGTCGCCGGCGTCGGGACGGGCATAGGCGATGTTGTCGCGGATGGTGCGCGAGAACAGGAACGGCTCCTGCGGCACGTAGCCCAGGTGACTGCGGTAGCTGGTGACGTCGAGCTCGTCCAGTGGCTTCCCGTCGATCAGTACCGTGCCGTCGGACGGGTCGTAGAACCGGGCGACCAGCTTGGACAGTGTGGACTTGCCCGCTCCGGTGCGCCCGACGAACGCGATGCGTTGCCCGGCCGGGACGTGCAGATCGACGTCGCGGATCGCGTCGACCGACGCGCTGGCGTAGCGCAGGCGGACCGACTCGAACCGGATGTCGCCCTCGAGTGAATCGACCTTGGCCGCGTCCGGACGCACCGGGGTCGACGTGTCGAGCGCCAGCAGCCGGCGCACTCGGACCAGCCCGGTACGCGCCCGCTGGTAGACGTCGAACACCTGCGACAGCTGTTGGATCGGCGCGAAGACCTGCGCCAGATAGAGCAGGAACGCGATCAACGTGCCGAGTGCGAGACTGCCGGATTCGATGCGCTGCGCCCCGACACCGAGGACGGCGGCGATGGCCAGGACCGAGAGCAGCTCGATGGTGGCGACGTACACCGACGTGGCGAACAGGCCGCGCAGGCTCGCCGTGACGTAGCGCTGCCCGAGCGCAGCGAAGCGGGCGAGGTTCACCGACTCGCGCCGGTAGGCGTGGGTGACGCGGATGCCCGACATGCTCTCCTGGATGTCGGCGTTGAGGGTGGAGACCAGCTCGCGGGCTTCGTCGTAAGCCACCGAGGCGCGCCTGCGGTACCACCACGTCACGGCCGCCGCGAACGGGACCACGCCGAGCACGACCAGCGCCAGCATCGGATCGAGGGCCACGACGACGACCGACATGCCCGCGAAGGTCGCCAGGCTGACCACGGCGTTGATGAGGCCCACCTGGAACAACTGCGCGATGGCGTCGACGTCGGAGGTCATGCGGGTCATGACCCGCCCGGCCTGGGTGCGGTCGTAGTAGTCGATGCCCAGGCGCTGGAGCTGGCCGAAGATCCGTACCCGCATCGCCAGCAAGAGCCGCTCGGTACTGCGCGTGGTCCACAAGAAGCCCGTGCGCTGGTCCCACCACAGCGCGACCACCAGCGCGGCCGCGACGGCACACAGGCCCAGCAGCGTGGGGACCGAGCCCGCGGTCATGCCGTCGTCCACGGCCTTGCGCACGATCATCGGGTTGGCCAGGACGATCACGGCTTCGAGCACCACGAGCACCATGCCGACGACCAACCCGCCGGCGTACGGGCGCAGGAACGACGGCAGCCGCAACGGACCGGACGTGTGGCCTTCACGGGCGAAGTCCACCTGCGGCGGGTCCTTCGGCGGCGGCAGCGCCGCGATCTGGTCGGCCACAGCCTGGGGCATGGTGGTGCGCGCCCCAGGAAGCGAGCCGGTGGCGTCCTGCCGGGACTCCCACGCCGACGCCGTCGCCTCGAAATGACCGGCGCGAGCTTGGGACATCAGATCCGGTCGCCGCTCGTCGGGTCCCGTGCCGTCGCCGAACAGGTCGCGGTAGAGCTCTGAACGCTCCATGAGCGCGTCGTGGCTGCCCTGGTCGACCACCACGCCGTCGTCGATCAGCACGACCCGGTCGGCGAGCTTCAGCGTCGACTCGCGGTAGGCGACCAGCAAGACGGTGCGCTCGGCCAGGAACGGCTCGAGGTTCGCATGGATGCGCTCTTCGACCTGAACGTCGACCGACGACGTAGCGTCGTCCAGAAGCAGGATGTCGGGCTCGGCCAGCAGTGCGCGGGCGAGCGCGACCCGTTGGCGCTGCCCACCGGACAACGTGATGCCCTGCTCGCCGACAACCGTGTCGTAACCGTCCGGGAGTTCCTCGATGAATTCGTCAGCGGCCGCGGCCCGGGCGGCGCGACGGATGTCGTCGAGGTCGGCGTCGGGCCGGCCGTAAGCGATGTTCGCGGCGATCGTGTCGGAGAACAGGAAACTGTTCTCGAACACCACGCCGATACGCCGACGCAGCTCGGGCAGCGACCACCGGCGGACGTCGATGCCGTCGACGGTCACCGTTCCGGCGTCGGCGTCGAAGAACCGCGGCAGCATCGTCAATGCGGTCGACTTGCCGCAACCGGACGGACCGACCAGCGCGACGGTCTCGCCGGGGGCGACGTCCAGGGTGAACCCGCGTAGCACCTGGTGGCCGTCGCCGTCGGCGTAGGCGAAGCGCAAGTCAGAAAAGGACACCTCGCCACCGCGCGGCTCGACGCCCACCGGGCGCAGCGGCTCGGTGATCTCGGCCTCGAGGTCGAGCAGCTCACCGACCCGTTCGGTCGCCGCCCGGCACTGCGGGGCGTTGGTCATGACCATGCCGGCGACGCGCGCGATACCGACGAGTTCGGCGAGGTAGCCGGTGCAGGCCAGGAAGACGCCGACGGTGAGCTGGCCGTTCATCACCAGCATCCCGCCAACCAGCAAGACGAGGACCTGCCCGGCCAACGGCGCACCCTGCAGCGACGCGATGAACGGCGCACGCAGGCGCACCGCGCGCACCCGGGCGGCGAACATGTCCAGCAGCGAGCGGTGCAGCCGCTTGGTCTCAGCCGGTTGCTGGCCGAACGCGCGGACGACCCGTACACCGGTGACTGCCTCTTCGACGCGGGAGGTCATCTCGGCTTCGCGGTCTTGGGCATCCCAGCCGGCGGCGTACACCCGGCGCCGCTGCCGGTTGGTCACGACGAAGACGACGACGATGACGGCGACCACCAGGGACGCGACAGCCGGCGACAGGGTGATCATGAGCCCGATGGCCAGGAGTGCGGAGGTCATGGCCCCGGCGACGTGCGGGATCCAGCTGAGCATCATGTGCACGTAGCGCAGGTCGCTGCTGATGCGCGAGACCAGTTGGCCGCTCTGCAGCTGCGCGTGGCCGGTGAAGTCCAGCCGCTGCAGCGTGTCGTAGACGTCGTTACGCAGGTCGTTCTGGATGCCGAACGCGGTCTTGCCGCCGATGTAGCGCCAGCCGGCCGAGAACACGAATCGGGCGACTGCGACACCGGCGAGCAGCGCGAGCATGGGGCCGATCGGCGTGGTGCCGCCGATGGCGTCGTCGATGACCCGGCCTTGAGTGACAGGAACCAGGGCGACGGTGACCGCCCACAACAGGGCGAGCACGACGGAGACGATCAGCGTGCGACGGTGGCGGAGGAGATACGGAGCGAGGCGGCGGAACGACCCCGGCGCTGAGGGGTCGGCTGACGCGGCCGGTGAGTCGGTGGAGGTCGAAGTAGGTGAAGGGCGGGCGGACTCGGCGCGATTGGGCACAGGGATCTCCGCGGAAGGAGGCTCGGTGGGCTGTGGGGACGTGTCCGATACGGACCGAAGGCATAGTTTACGCCTGTCGCGGGAAATCGATCAACCAGGTTGGTGAGCGTTTTCCAGATCCGCGATGGGTACCTCGATGGCGAACGGTTCGGTGAATCGGGCGACGTCGCCGACCTTCCAGGTGCCGAGTTCGGTGTAGGTCGAGGCGCCGCCCGGCAGCCTGTATGCCGTCAGCGTCGTATGTGGACGAGTCTCGATCCGCCAGAAGTGCGGGATACCCGCCGCGGCGTACTTGGCCGGCTTGAGGATCCGGTCGGTGGACTGGGAACCGGGTGAGACGACCTCGACGACCAAGCTGAGTTCGGACGGCTCGGCGCGATCCCGACCTGGACGTACGGCGTCGCCGTCGATCACCACCAGATCTGGGATGAGATACGTCGGGTGCAAGTCGACGCCGACCGGGCCGACCACGCGTAACGTTGTGGGTAACCAGCTGTGGAGCGTGGCCCGAAGGGCGTCGGAGACACCTTCGTGCCAGATGCCGGCAGGCGGGGTCATCAAGAGCGCGCCATCGACGATCTCGTAGCGCCACAACGACTCCGGCAAGGAACGCAGGTCTTCGAACGTCCACGGCTCCACACTGTCGAGTGGTCGTTCGGCTGCGGCCACGCCGTCCATCGTTCATCGCCTCCTGCGGAGAGTGTCGCATCGTTCGTTGTCATCCGGCCACTGTCATCGGTCGTCCATCCCGTCCGCCAGTGCCGCCGATTCATTTGTGGACAAGCGAGCTCGCTGCTGCCGTATGTGGATGACCGGCGCGTTGAGCCGGTAGTCAGCTGGGGTGTCGCCAGCGGATGGCGAACCGTTCCGCGGCCGAGTGCCCGGCGTCCGACGGGGCGAGAACGAGACCGCCGGCGCCACGGCGGGCCGGTACGACGTCGGGTCGGCCCCGGCGGGCGGCGGTCGCCGCGGCGAGTCGTTCACCGCTGCGGCGGTAGAAGCGCCGCTGGGTGCGCCGGCCGAACAGCTGCCACCCCAGAGTGGTGATCAGCCCCAGCGTGGGCGCGCGCTGCGAATAGGCCTGCAGCCGGAAGCTCACCTGGCCGGTGTCGTCATCCTTGATGACCTCGTAGGAGATCCGGCCGCGTTCGAGGTGGCCGTCGAGTGTCTCGTAGGCGAACCCCCACATGCGGCGTGCGGCATCGCTCGGCTTCTCGTCGATGACCTCCGTGACCCGCACACCCAGGTAGAAGCGCAGGCCGTAGAACCGGGCTTCGAGCAACATGTCCCGCCCGAGCAGCGGCGCGGCCGGGGCGTACACGGCCCGCAGCACCGCGGGATCGCAGAACTCGTACGCCTCGACGAGTGCACAGGCGCTCTCCCAGGAGCCGCCCGGCTCCGGCGCACCCGGTCGTTCCCCCGGCAGGGAGCTGGTCCAGGTGTCGAACACCCAAGGGCCGGGACGCACCTCGTCGGGCCGATAATTCACCTCGCGCCGGCTCAGCTCGGCCAGTGCGGGCGCAGCGTCGATCCGGCTCAACAGGTGACCGGTCCGGTTCATTCGGTGGCGCGCAAGGCGTCGCCGATGAGCCACAGAGTGGGTGGCCACAGACCGACGAACAACGCTCGGCGCTCGGCGTTGCCGCGCTCGGCTTGATCCACGGTCTTCGCGCGCACCCACAAGCCGATGCACAGCGCTATTGACCCGATGGACATCGTGTGCAGGTGAGCGCTGCGCAATCCCAGGGCTTTCATCGTCTCGACCATGCGCGAAACCTCCCGCGTACCGGTTGGAGCTTTCCGGATGGGGTACCCCTCCGGTGATCCTCCACCCCTGTCGTCAGGCGATCAGAAGCGAATCGGTGGTTCGATTGCGATCTTCGAGGCGTGCACCCGCGATGCCCTGGCCCGCACTGGCCTCGCGCTGGGCGTACGGAATGGCCCTGATCTCGTGGCGCTACCTGTGGCAGACCACCCCGCTGTATCGAACCGACAGCACCGTCGGGTCGGGCTGTCAGCCGCCACCCGTCCCACCCGAGGTGTCGAGCGCGGACCTGCAGCTCGTCGACGACGGTGTCGGAGAGACGTTTCATCGTCGGTTCATGGTGCGCATCGTCGATGCCCAGATGGGCGCCCGTGAGCTCATGCACCGGGTGCTCGGCGACCTGGGCGGGCACATGCCGCGCGAGGTCGTGCGCATCAGCCATCGAAACGAGTCCGGGCGCCCGCTGCAGCGCAACGACGACTTCGTCGTGGACATGCCCGGGCCGTGGAACGGTCCGGTACGGGTGGTGTTGATCGACGACACGCGACTGCGCCTGGCCACGCGGCAAGGCCACCTCGAGGCCGGGCAGATCGAGTTCCACTCCGCCGACGAGGGCGACCAGCTCGTCTTCGAGATCGAAGCGTGGGCCCGGCCGAGCAACCGTGTCGTCCGGCTGTTGTACTCCAGGATGCGGTTGGCCAAGGAGATCCAGCTCAACATGTGGGTGCGGTTCTGCAAGGCCGCGGTCGCCACGGCGGGCGGGCGGATGCTCGACGGCGTGCACATCGAGACCCGCCGAGAAGTCGCGGGCGGATAGCGCGAGGCTGCCTGGCACTACGAACCCGGGTACTGGTGCTGCTGGAGCAGCCGGGCCAGGTGGCAGGCGTTGGCCGCCAGCGCCGACGTCGTCGCGGCCACGGCATCCGGGGTGCGGTCGAGGTCCTTGTAGTCGCGCGGGTTCATCGCCTCGGAGTTCCAATAGGTCGCCCCCTGGGCCGGCACGGTGAAGCCGGTGTCGTTCAAGCCCTGGAAGAGGTCGGCGACGATCTTGTGTGCGCCGTCCTCGTTCCCGACCACGCCGACCACCGCCACCTTGCCGTACGTGGTCGGCCGGCCGGCCTCGTCGGTCTCGCCGGACTCGGCGTTGATCCGCTCCAGCGCGCGCTGCGCCACGCTGGACATGTGCCCGACCCAGGTCGGCGTGACGAAAGCGAGCACGTCGGCGGCCAGCAACCGCTCGCGCAGTTGCGGCCACTGGTCTCCGTCGCCCATGTCGACTGCCACGCCGGGGCGCACGTCGTAGTCGACCACCCGCGCGACGTCTCGTTCGACGCCGTGCTCGGCGAGGGCGTCGAGGATCTGGTCGGCCATCACCGCACTGCTGGACTCCGCCGGCGACGGCTTCAGCGTGCACACCAAGGCTAGAGCTCTCATGACCAGGGCCTACCCGGAACGTGATCAGCTCACACGGTGGGCGGCCATGAGCCGCACCGGATGGGGTACGGGCCGGGCATGCACCCGACGACAGCGATCGACACGATCCTCGACCGATCAGTGGTCCTGGGCTACTCGAGGATCGGCCCGGCCCTGCGCAGACACTGGTGGCCACCGGATCCGCCGCCAGGGTCGATGGCCGGGCGGCGCGTCCTGGTGGCCGGTGTGGCGTCGCCGCTGGGTGCGGCGATCGCGGCGGGGCTGTCCCGGCTGGGAGCCGACGTCGCGACCGATCCCGCCGAGCCGATGGACCGGCTGGACGCCCTGATCCACGCCTCCGGAGGGCAAGGGGATGCCGCCGCCATACTCGAACCGCATCGGCTGACCGATCGCCTGCGCGAGCCGTTGGCCAGGGCAGGAGGCATCGTCACGTTCGTGTGCTCGACCACGGATGCTCGGTACGCCCGGATGCAGGCGACACTCGCCCAGCTGTGGGCCGACCGGCTCCGCGATGACGGCGTCGAGGTGGTCAGCGTGCACCCGGGCTGGGTGGACGGCGACGGCGTGGCGGCGCCGCTGATGCGTTCGGCCCGCCAAGGCGCGGACACGGTGGTCTGGCTGGTCGCGACCCGCCCGGCCGCCGGCTCGGGACAGTTCTGGCACGACCGCCGGCCGCGCTCCACCGCGTACGGGCTCACCCGCCCGCCTGATGCTGATCAGCGCCGGCAATTCTGGGACCACGTCGCGCAGGCCACCGGGACGGCGCCGTGGGACACCACGGCGGACACCGTGCGTGAGTTCGACTTCGCGTTCGAACCCTCCTACCGGCTGCCCGCGCTGCTGTTCGGGGTCACGCCGGCGACGGCGCAGGTGTGGTTGGACGCGGACGAGTTGCACGTTCGGTTCGGGCCGTGGCGGCTACGCACGCCCCGGGCGAACATCGCCGACTGGACCGAAACCGGCGACTTCTCGTTCGTCAAGACCGCAGGTCCGGCCCACCTGTCGCTCGCCGATCACGGCGTGACGTTCGCGACCAACTCGGAACGCGCGGTGTGCGTGAGCTTCCACCGTCCGGTCCCGGCCATCGAACCGACCGGGCGGTTGCGCCACCCCGGCGCCACGATCACCGTCGCCGATCCGCAGGCCTTCGTCGCCGCCCTCGAGTCCACGTCAGGCCGGGCGGGCTAGCTGGTCCACCGCCGCGGAGAACACTCGCGGCAGCGCAGCGGCCATCGGCACCAGCGCCCGGCGGCCCGGGCGCACCGAGGTCACCGCGACCAGGCTCCTGGTCAGCACGTCGTAGCGCCGAGTGACGCGTCTCCAGGCTTGCTCGTACTGCTGCGGCCGGCCGGCCGCGACAGCGGCGACGGCCTCACGTGCCTGGGCCATACCCAGGGCAATGCCCTCGCCGGTCAACGCGTCGACGTAGCCGCTGGCATCGCCGGCCAACAGGGCCCGACCGGCGACGCGTCGGCGGGTGCGCTGCCGCAGCGGGCCGGCCCCGCGCACGGACGACACGGCGCACCCGCGAACGCGCTCACGAAGGTCGTCGAAGGCGTCGACCTGCTCGTCGAAGGAGGCTCGACGCGTGGTCAGGATCGCCACCCCCACCAGATCGGGCCCGACGGGCGTCACGTACGCCTCGGCCCAGCGCGACCAGTGCACCTCGACATAGTCGGTCCACGGCGCGGTCTGCAGATGGCGGCGCAGACCGAACCGGCGTACCGCCGGGACCGGCGCCTCCAGGCCGAGCTGGCGGCGTAGCCGTGAGTGCAGCCCGTCCGCGGCGATCAGATACCGCCCCCGTGTGTCGTTGGCGACGATCCCGGTGGCGTCCTGGGTCACCTTGGTGACCGGCTCGGCCACGACCTGCACCGCCGTAGCGTCGAGCGCGCAGCGCAGCGCCGCGTGCAGGGTGGTCCGCCGGACACCGAGCCCCGGTCCGGCGCGGAAGTCCGCATGGGCCCGCCGGTCGCCGGCGATGTAGCGGATGCCGCGCAGTCGGTGGCCGGCCGGATGTACGCCCAGGCCGGCCAGAGCGGCCACGGCGCCGGGCATCAGGCCTTCGCCGCACGCCTTGTCGATGGTTCCCGCCCGGGGTTCGTACAGCACGACCGACAACCCGGCCCGCACGGCGTACAGCGCGGCCGCCAGCCCGACCGGCCCGCCGCCGGCGATCACCAGGTCGGTCATGGCGACGGCCCGCCCAACAAGTGGAGCGCGGAGTTCTCGGTACGGATGCGCACCGCGAGCAGCACCGCATTGGCGAGGGTGAACACGACCGCGGTGATCCATGCGGTGTGCACCAGGGGGAGCGCGAACCCCTCGACGACGACGGCGACGTAGTTGGGGTGCGTCATCAGCCGGTAGGGGCCCCGCCGCACGCGGGAAGCTCCAGGCACGACGATGACCCTGGTGTTCCATTGATGGCCGAGCGTGGCGATGCACCACCACCGCAGCGCTTGGGCGAGCACGACGAGCGCGAGCATCGGCCAGCCCAGCGCCGGGACGAACGGCGGCCGCGCGAGCCACACCTCCACGCCGGCGCCGATCAGCAGCGCCGTGTGCAGGGCCACCATCGGCGGGTAGTGCGAGCGGCCCACCTCGACGCCGCCGCGGGACAGACTCCACGCGGCATTGCGCTTGGACACGACGAGTTCGGCGAGACGTTCCAGCCCGACCAGGCCGAGCAACACGGTGAACCAGACCATGCTCGCGGTGACCATGGCTCAGGCCTGCAGCAGGACGAGTTCGAGGGCGAAGCCCGGACCCATGGCCATGGCGATGCCGTAGCTGTCCGGCGGTGGCGGCCGCAGCGTCAGCGTGTCGGCCAGGATGTGCAGCACCGAGGCTGAGGACAGGTTGCCGATGCGTTCCAGCGAGTCCCACGTCAGCGCCAGCGCCTCGGGCGGCAGGTCGAGCGTGTCGCGCAGCGCCTCCACCACCTTCGGCCCGCCCGGATGGCACACCCACCAGGCGATGTCGGCACGGGTGAGGCCGTGCCCGGCCAGAAAGGCGTCGACGTCGTCGCTGACGTGCCGGCGTACGAGGTCGGGCACCTCGGCGCCGAGGACGATGCTCAGACCACTCGCCCCGACGTGCCAGCCCATGGCTTGCTGGGTGTCGGGGTAGAGACGACTGCGCCCGTCCACGACCCGAGGGTGTGCCACGCCGTCGGCGACGACACCCGAGGTCTCGCCGTGCTCGTTTCCGACGGCGACGACCGCGGCGGCCCCGTCCCCGAACAGCCCGCTGGCCACGAGATTGGGCACGGAGCGATCGCCGCGCTGCACGGTCAACGAGCACAGCTCCACGGCGAGCAGGACCGCCACCTCACGGGGGTGCCCGAGCAGATAGTCGTGCATTCGCCCGATACCGGCCGCGCCCGCGGCACACCCCAGACCCACGAGCGGTAACCGCTTCACGTCGTCGCGCAACCCCACGCGCCCGGCGATACGAGCCTCGATCGAAGGCACCGCCAGGCCGGTGATGGTCGTGGACA
>Ga0079224_100010928_pt1 | contig 12482 bp, 11 predicted proteins | sample Stecom2015_FD_80414 | JGI IMG/M metagenome (GOLD analysis project Ga0079224, IMG submission 80414) | Agricultural soil microbial communities from Utah to study Nitrogen management - Steer compost 2015 | ecosystem: Environmental > Terrestrial > Soil > Agricultural land | place: USA: Utah...
CCATCCGACGTCACGCACGTCATCCTCACTCATTTGCACATCGACCACGTGGGGTGGACGGTGCAGCGTGGCGCGGGTAACCCGACATTTCCCAACGCCCGGTATGTCGTACAGCAGACCGAGCTTCGGCACCTGGGCGAGCGCGCTCCCTACCTGGACCACGTCAAACCGCTCGCGGACGCGGGCCTGCTGGACGCGGTCGACGGGACCGTCCGGATCCTCCCACGCCTGGTGGTGGAGCCCACTCCTGGCCACACGCCCGGTCACCAGAGCGTCGTCGCAGACCTCGGTCAGCGCACGCTGTTCCTGTCGGGCGACGTCTTCGTCCATCCAGCCCAGCTGGAGCGTCCGGACATCGGGTACCGCTACGAGCACGATCCGCGGGTGGCTGCGGCAACCCGTCGCGACGTGCTGCGCCGCGCTGCGCACCCGGAGGTGCTCCTCGCCCCGGCCCACTTCGCGGCGACGATGGTGCTCGTGGAGGCGACCTCGACCGGAGCGAGCCGGGTCACGGTCGCTTCGCGGTGCCGGCACGCCGACGGCGCCGACGGCGCGCCGTAAGGCGGCCGGCAGCCCGACGTCAATTCCACATTGGAGATGAGGAGTGCTCGGTCAGCTCTTCGTGGCGGTGGTCACGTATGCGCCCATGGGGAAGAGCAGGCCGTCGTCGGCGGTGTAGGACCGCAGTGCGTCCTCGGCAGTGGCGGTGACCGCCTCCCGTACGCCCGGTGCCCAGCCCGCCGCCTGCTGGGCGAGCGGCGTGGCGTCGATCTCGGCTTCGACGAGGTGAGCCACCGATCCAAACTGCACGGCGTGGCAGTGGTTGTACACGCGGATGTCCGCGAACCCGGCCATACGTAGCTGTGCCACGACCTCAGCGTGGTCGCCAAGCCGGAACGGTCCGCGAAGCACATCTCCGGCGGCCGTCCCGGCGTGGTGGTCCAAGGCCTGAACCAGGGCCAGGAAGCCGGGCGACTGTTCTAGCGGGCGCCACAGCGCGAGCGCGACGCGACCGCCCGGCCGCAGCACCGCGGCCATCGATCGCAGCGCGGCCGCCGGGTCCGCCATGAACTGCAGTCCTTGCTGGCAGTACACGACGTCGGCCGAGCTCGCTGGGTACTCCAGCGCCTCCGCATCACCGACCCGCCATTCGATCGCCGGCGAGGAGTGCCGAGCGAGCTCGATCATCCCGGCATTGATGTCGATACCCGTCACTGCATCGGCGAGCGGGGCCGCCTGACGGGCGACAACTCCGGTGCCGCAGGCGACGTCCAGCACCCGCCCGGCTGGGGGCGCTAGCTCGAGCAGGTGTGCGGCGAGCGGTTCGAACAGCCGCGGGACCAGGTGTCGTTCGTAGGCGGCGGGGGCGCTGCCGGCTAGCTGGAAAGTCTCCATGTGCCCACCGTGCGGCCTTCCCCGGGCGAGGTCTAGTTCGGAAAATGGACCAGTGAAGGCTTACGGCCAGTACTGCCCGATCGCCAAGGGCGCGGAGATCTTCGCGGAGCGATGGACGCCGCTGGTGGTGCGCAACCTCAAGGTTGGCTGCACGACCTTCAACCAGATCCTCGCTGGCGCTCCAGGCATGCCACGCAGCGTCCTGAGTAACCGGCTGCGGCAGCTCGAACGATCAGGGGTGGTGGAGCGGCGGTTGAGCGGTAGGCGGGTCACGTACCACCTCACGCGCAGTGGGGAGGAGCTCGCCGACGTCTGCTACGCCCTAGGCGTCTGGGGTGCGCGTTGGCTCGAACACACGCCTAGCCCGCTCGACGCGTACCTCGCCCTGTGGTACTTCGCCCGGCTGGTTGACCGGTCGGCGCTTCCGCCGCATCGGGTGACGGTCCGGGTCGATCTGGTGGACACGTCACGGCCGGACCGGTACTGGGTGCTTCTGGATCGGTCGGAGACCGAGGTTTGCGCCACCCCGCCGGGTTACCCCGAGGATCTGGTCCTCACCACCGACGCGGAGTGGCTGGTGCGCTGGCACACGGGGCGCGTGAGCCTCGCCGCGGCCCGAAGGGCCGGCGGCATCCGCATGCAGGGCCCACGCCACCTCATTCGCGACTTCGCCCGGTGGGGAGGGTTGAGTCCGTTCGCTCAGGTTGCTGGGCCTCGGTCGCAGTGAATCGCACGGTGGTGAACTGCTGCCGCCACCGCCGGACGTCATCGGCCACGGGAGACGGATCACCGGTGAGCCCACGGGCAATGAACTGGGCCAGTACCGGCATGTCGGCTGCGCCCATACCGAGTCGGGCCACCTCCGGCGTGCCCAGGCGCAGCCCGTTCACGTCGCCGGCGACGGGATCGGTTGGCAGGCCAATGCCGCAGGTCAGCAGGTTCGCCGCGCGCAGCCGCCGGGCGGCACGCTGCCCACCGCCGTACTCGTGCGCGACCACCGCGAACTGGTGCGACTCGGTGGCGCCCCGGTCGGCGGCGAAGACGGGCACGCCCAGCTCGCTCAGCTCACTCGCGAGCCGCCGCGCCGTCTCGCGCATCGCGCTGGCGTACGCCGGACCGACCGCGACCCAGTCGGCGAGTGTCATCGCGAGCGCCGCCGTGCGGGCGGCATCGAAGTTGGCGGTCAGCCCCGGGTAGGCGATCGCCTCGACACGTTGGGCCAGCTCGGGATCGTTGGTCAGGACCAGGCCGCCCGGCGGACCGCCGAGGCTCTTGTAGGTGCTCATCGTGAGCAGGTGGGCGCCCTGGTCGAGCGGGTTTGGCCAGAGGCCGCCCGCGATCATCCCGCAGAGGTGCGCCGCGTCGAAGAGGACCCGCGCCCCCACCTCGTCGGCGATCTCACGTACCTCGGCCACCGGATGCGGGAACAGATTGAGGCTCGAACCAAGCGTGATCAGTCGGGGGCGCACGTCGCGAGCGAGGTCGCGCAAAGCGTCGGGGTCGACCGTGTAACCCTCGGGTCGGACCGGCGCCGGGACAGTGCGCAACCGGTAGTATCCGGCGGCCCCGTCGATGTGATGGGTGACATGCCCGCCGATCTGCGGCGGCGGAGCGATGATGACGTCGCCCGGCTCGCACGTCGCGAGGAAGGCGTACAGGTTGGCGAGTGCCCCGGAACCGACGCGCACCTCCGAGTACCTGGCGCCAAAGACAGTGGCGGCGAGGCTGGCCGCGATGACCTCGATCTGCTCGATCGCCTCGAGGCCCGTCTCGTACTTGTCGCCCGGATAGCCCAACGAGGCACGGGTGCCGAGGTGCGCCGCGAGCAATGCCTCCGCTCGCGGGTTCATCACGTTGGAGGCTGGGTTCAGGTTTATGCACTCAAGATCGTGGATGCGATGGCTTGCCTCCACGAGACGCTCGATCTCATCCTGAATCGAGGGTGCGGAGAGCCCGTCCAATCCGGCCAGGGTCTCCGCCACCCGGGCCTGCGCCGCCGCTGGCAGCCACGGGCGTGGCGCGAGTGCTCGAGTCATGCTGGCCCGCTCCTTGATCCTTGATCGTGTCGCCAGCATGGCATGCCGGACCCCTGCCGGCTCAAGCGGTGCGTTCGGCTCAAGCGGTGCGTTCGGCTCAGGCGGTGCGCTCGGGCACGACCGCGACGGGGCATGGCGCCTCGCGCACGGCGATGTCGCCCACGGACCCGAAGACGAGCCGGGTCAGCGCGTTTCCGCCGTGGCGGCTGACCACCAGCAGGCCGGCGTCTCGGCTCGCGTCCAGCAGCGCGACGGTCGGGTTCAGCGCGCGGGCCGGCATGAGGTTGACCTCGACGTCCGGATAGTCGGCGCGCCATCCGGCGGTCGCCTCGGCCAGCAACAGGCGGGCCTCCTCCTCAGCCTCCGCGAGCGCCTCTTCGCGAGCGGAGATGGCGGCGGGCCCCAGCTCCGAGACGGGAAGCATCCACCACGCGTACAAAGCGGTCAGCGGGGCCTTGCGTGCCGAAGCCTGGTCGAACGCGAAGGCGAGGGCGGCATCACTGTCGGGTACGCCGTCGATGCCGACCACCACTGGCTTCGGTGCGGGGGGCGAACCGAGCTCGCCCGCCTCGCCCGGCGGGCGGACTATCACGACCGGGGCGCGACTGTGCGCGGCGAGCTGCGTGCCCACCGAGCCGAGCATGAGCCCGGCGAACCCACCGAGCCCTCGCGAGCCGACTACGACGAGGCTCGCGTCGACCGAGGCGTCAACGAGGGCTCCGCCGGCCGACCCGGCGACCACCGACGTCTCGACGGTGACCCGCGGATAGGCCGCCAGCACCTTGCTGCGGTAGTCGTCGAGCATCGCCCGCGCGGCCTGGGTGGCCCGGTTGAACTCATTGGGATCGGGCGTGAAGCCCATGATGGCGTACGGCACCGAGAGCGAGTAGCTGTTGACCAGCCGCAGTGGGCAGTTGCGGCGATCGGCCTCCCAGGCGGCATAGGCGAGCGCGCCGTGCGACGTCACCGAGCCGTCGATGCCGACGACGACGGGGCGGGATATCACCATGACCGCCTCTCCTTGCCGAACGTACCGCCATTCTGGCACCGCTCGCCGGCCGTCGGGCCACAACGGCGGTTACCCGTCCGGCCGGGACAGGCGTACATCCGACCAGGCGGCGGGAGCCCTTCGTACGGGGAGCCATTCGGTACGGGGAGCCCATCGGAACAGGGAGCCCTTTGGCACTAGGACTGGATGCCTTATGCCCTGGGAGGGGCGGGCGTCGCAGCGCAGGGTTGGAGTTATGAACACCACACGTCCGCGACCGGTGGTAGCGGGCTTCGACGGCTCGCCGTCCTCGGCGGCGGCGCTCGAGGCGGCCGCGGCTGAGGCGGTCTCGCTCGGTGTGCCGCTGCGGGTCGTGCACGCGTACGCCTGGCCGATCGTCTACGCCACCCTGGCGAACGTGCCCTACCAGCCGGGGGAGTGGGAGCCACCGGAGAGTGTCAGGGCGGAGCTGGCGGCCACCGCCGAGCGTCTGCTCAAGCGACATCCGGGCTTGACCGTCTCGACGCACGTGCTGGCCGGAGCGGCGGGGCAGGTTCTCGTCTCCGCTTCCGCAGAAGCATCCCTGCTGGTGATCGGCGGTCGGGGGGTCGGTGGCCTCGCAGGGCTGCTCGCGCGTGCGGTCGCCCCACACGTCGCCTCCCGCGCCCAATGTCCGGTCCTCGTGGTGCGCGCCGACCAGTCCACCGCGTCATCAACCGGTGCCGTCGTGGTCGGGGTTGACGGCAGCGAAGGCTCGCGGAACGCGTTCGAGTTGGCGTGCCGGTGGGCGCTTCGCCGGGATGCCCCGCTCCAGGCTGTCCACGCGACCGGAGGCACTCCAGACGGAAACACGGTCCAGCCGGATCCGCCATGGCTCACCGAATGGGTCTCGCAGGCGCGGCGGCGGTGGCCGGGGCTATCGGTGACCGCGCGTACGGTCGCCGGCCCAGCGGCCGACGTGTTGGTGGGTGAGAGCCGCTCGGCCCGATTGGTGGTCGTCGGATCCCGCTCCCGCGGCGAGCTCGCCAGTCTCATGCTCGGTTCGGTCGGTCATGACCTCATCCGCCGCGGTCAATGTCCGGTGGTCGTCAGTCACGGCGAGGTCGGGACTGCCGACCCGGGACGCGGGGAGGACTCCGGCCGGAAGTCCGGGACGTACGGCACTTACGGAGATATGGCCGCTGCAGGACCCTTGTAGTCGTATCCGTCGGGTCCTCGCCCGAGATTCCGGATTTGTAGCCACGACTTTCCGGCTAATAGTTAGCCGCCTGCGGCGGCCAAATGAGGTAGAGCCGCCTCTGTGCGGCCAAATGAGGTAGAGCCGCCTCTGGCGGCCAAATGAGGTAGAGCCGCCTCTGTGCGGCCAAAGGAGGTACAGCATGAGACGCATGAGGATCAGAGACGTCATGACGACGGACGTCGTCTCCGTCACCGAGGACACCCCGTACAAGGACATCGTGACCAAACTCGCCGAACGCGGCATCAGCGCGGTTCCCGTGGTGGACGAGCGCGGCCGCGTGGTGGGAATCGTCTCGGAGGCGGACCTCCTGCACAAGGTCGAGTTCACCGGACATGAGCCGCACCTGAACCTGTTGGAGAGCAAGCGCCGCCGCACCGCCCGCAGCAAGGCTGCCGGAGAGTACGCCCGGGAGCTCATGACCACCCCGGTGATAACTATCAGCGCCGATGCGTCCCTTACCGCAGCGGCTCGATTGATGGATGACGAGCGGGTCAAGCGGCTGCCGGTGGTGAACGAGCAGGGGCACCTGGTCGGCATCGTCTCCCGGCGCGACCTGCTCCGGGTGTACCTGCGAGACGACGAAGCCATCGCGGCCGATGTCGAGGAGCAGGTGCTGCGCCGGACGATGTGGATCGAGCCCGGTGTGGTGGATGTGTCGGCGGAGCGTGGCGTGGTGACGCTGCGCGGCACGGTCGACCGGAAGAGCACCGCTCAGATCATTGTGCAGCTCTGCACGGGCCTGCCGGGCGTCGTGGACGTCGTCGATGAGCTGTCCTATGAGTACGACGACACCGCCGACCTCAAGCGGGGCAGCCTCAGCGGAGTCAACGTCTGGCGAGCCGAGCCGTAGCGTCTCGCTCACCCGACGATGTCGACCACCTGCTCGGCGGGTAGGCGCGGAGTGTGGGGTGGTCGGTGCTGCTCGGGATTGGGGATACCGATGCGCAGGCCAAGGAATGGCTCGCCGATCTCGGCGAGCAGGTGACGGATGGTGCGACGGGTTCCCGGCACCTCCACGATGGCGCTGAGCGGAACGATGCTGACGCCGTGTTCGGTGGCGTACAGCCACAGTGCGCTCAGCGCCTCGCCGGCGCGTAGCCAGGCCAGTGGGCTGTCCTCGTCCCCGTACAGCACCGCGTACCGAGCGGCCCTGTCATGACCGGGCCCGACCGGGAGCGAGCCAGGGCCAAAATCCCGCGCCGGCACGGTCGTTGCCGGCGGAGCCTCGGGGATGACATCGGCCGGCACCCCGAGTCCGTCCCGGCGGTCCCCGCCCGCCCAGTACGCCAGCTCGTCCTGCCACTCCGGGTCGAGCGTCTCGACCTGCGCGGCTAGCGACGCCGCAGAAGCCAGCTCGATCACCTGATCGGCGTCGAGCACCTCCAGCCGGGCTCCCTCGGCCTGCGCGATGCGGGCCAGCGCGGCCAGCACGTCGGGATCCACCATGATTCCCGAGACCGGGCGCCGGTCGGTCTGGCGGATGCGCATCGCCTGGAGGTGGCGGATGGCGGTTGGCTCCTCGGGTCCCTTCTCGATCGCCGTCACCCGCGCCAGTAGATCGCGATTGGACTCGTCTGGGAACCGCTCGACCTGCACCCGCCAACCCTCGGCGTCGAGAGCGAGGCGGGCATGGTGCAGCGCGGCACCGCAGCTGATGATGAGCAGCCGTCCGTTGGGGTCGGTGACCGGCAGTTGCCGTTCGCGCACCGCAAACAGCCGAAGGTGCCTTCCCTCGACCTCCCAACGCCACGGTTGAGTGTTGTGGATGGACGGCGCGAAGCCAGCCATCCGGGCCGCCTGTGCCAGCGCGACTGTCTCCGCCATCGCGGTCATACCAGCCCTCCATGCCAAGGCTCGCCGGTCTACCCGGGCGAACGGCCCCGCTTCGGATGCCAGCCTATCCACGCCCACCCCTCGATTCGCGGCGCCCGATGCACGAGCGCCACAGAAGGCGCACTGGTCGACGGCTGGATAGCATCCGTGTGTGGGTGACGATCACAGCCGCGAGCCGCCGGCGACCCCTCGGGAGGTGCCCGAGCTGGGCATCACCCCGCTGTCCAGGGTGCGGCTGGACGAGCTGCTCCGCGAGCTACTCGACCGCGTCGGCGAGGTGGTGGCCAGCCGGGAACGGCTGCGCTCCCTCCTGGACGCGGTCGTCGGCATCAGCACGGACCTGGATCTGCGCAGCACCCTCGAGCGGATCGTCGCCTCCGCCTGCCGGCTGGCCGGGGCCCGCTACGGCGCGTTGGGCGTCATCGGCGAGGACCGCCGTCTCGTGGAGTTCGTCACCCACGGCATCAGCCCCGAGCAGCACGCCGCCATCGGCTCGCCACCGACTGGCCGGGGCGTTCTCGGCCTGCTCATCGACGATCCGCGGCCGCTGCGGTTGCGCGACATCACCGCGCACCCGAAGTCATACGGCTTTCCGCCCAACCACCCGCCGATGCGCAGCTTCCTCGGTGTGCCCATCCGCATCCGCGACACCGCGTACGGCAACCTGTACCTCGCCGAGAAGCTCGACGGCGAAGAGTTCACTGAGGATGACGAGAAGATGATGGTGGCGCTCGCGGCCGCGGCCGGCGCAGCCATCGACAACGCTCGCCTTTACGCGGTCGCGCAGCGGCAGCAGATGTGGCTCTCCGCCGGGGTCGAGATCATCGGGCTCCTGCTGGGTCGGGTTGAGCGCACTACCGCGCTGGAGCTCATCGCCCGGCGGGCTCGGGAGCTCCTCGGCTCGGATCTCGCCGTGGTCCTGCTGCAGTCGGAGGAGGAGGTGCCCGGTCGGTTGCGGGTGGAGGTTGCCGACTCCACCAGCTCCGACCTCGGGCCGCTCGTGGGCGCCACCATCGCAACCGACGAGACGCTCTTCGCCGAGGCGTTGCCGGCACGCCGCCCGGTGCGGGTCGAGGACCTCGACAAGGCGGCCGCCTGGCCGGTCCGGTTGCCCAACCGCGCGGCCACCGTCGTCCCGCTCCTCGCCGAGGAGGCCTCGCACGGCCTGCTGGTCGTCGCCGACCGCGCGGACGGGCACCTTGAGAACAGCGATGACCTGGCGATGCTCACCACCTTCGCGGGTCAGGCCGCGCTGGCGCTCGCGCGGGCGCAGGCCCAGCAGGACCGGGAGACCTACGCCGTGCTGGAGGACCGGGAGCGGATCGCCCGCGACCTGCATGACGTGGTCATCCAGCGGTTGTTCGCGATCGGGATGCAGCTGCAGACTGCGGCGCGCCTGACGAGGGCCGAGGTAGCCGAGCGCATCAACGCGGCCGTTGACGACCTTGACGCCACCATCCGGGAGGTACGGTCGGCCATCTTCGAGCTGCGCACGCCAATGAGTTCCGAGCTGCGTGCGGAGGTTCGGGCACTCGTCGACGCCGCGGCCGACCGGCTCGGCTTCCGGCCGCGGCTCGAGCTGAACGGACCGGTGGACAGTGCGGTCACGCCGGAGATCCGCAGCGAGGTCATGGCCGTGCTGCGGGAGGCACTGTCCAACGTGGTTCGACATGCTCAGGCGACGGCCGTTCGAGTCAGTGTGACCGTCGGGGATGGCGACATCCGTGTGACCGTGGCGGACAACGGCGTGGGGTTGCCCGAAGGCGGGCACCGGAGTGGTCTGGCCAACCTCCGGGAACGGGCGGATCGATACGGCGGCACCTTCGTGGCGCGGGCAACCGAGCCGTCGGGCACTATTCTCGAATGGAGCGTCCCGATCTGATCCTCGTCCTCAACAGCGGTTCATCGTCGTTGAAGTATCAGCTGCTCGACCTCAGCGATCCGGCGGCGAGGCGGGGCGGGTTGGTGGAGCGTATCGGTGAGCCCGGGGCGGTACCGGACCATCGGGCCGCCGTGGCTCGGGTGCTCGACGAGCTACCGGATCCGGACGCGGTGACGGCCGTCGGGCATCGAGTCGTCCACGGTGGCTCGCTTACTGCACCCACTCTCATCGACGACGATGTCATCGCCATCATTGAGGAGTCGGCTCCGCTGGCGCCGCTGCACAACCCGCCGAACCTCGCCGGGATTCTCGCCGCGCGGGACGCGCTGCCCGGCGTACCACAGGTCGCGGTCTTCGACACGGCCTTCCATGCCGACCTACCCGCAGCGGTCGCAACCTACGCGATCGATCGCGCCGTGACGCAACGGCTGCGCATCCGCCGGTACGGCTTCCACGGGACCTCGCACCGGTACGTGGCGAAGCAGACCGCTGCGCTGCTCGGCCGCGAGCTGACCGACCTCAATACGATCGTGCTTCACCTGGGCAATGGCGCGAGCGCCACGGCGGTCGCTGGTGGGCGCAGCGTAGAGACCTCCATGGGCCTCTCACCACTCGAGGGTCTGGTGATGGGAACCCGATGCGGCGACATCGACCCGGGCGTACTGCTGTACCTGCAGCGCAGTGGCGGGTTCACCCTCGACGAGCTGGACGACCTGCTCGAGCACCACAGTGGACTGTTGGGGCTGTGCGGCGACCGCGACATGCGCGACGTGCTGCGACGCCGAGCGGCCGGTGACCCCGACGCCGCGCTCGCGTTCGACATCTATTGCCATCGGGTGCGCAAGTATGTAGGTGCCTATCACGCTGTCCTGGGCAGGCTCGACGCCATCGCGTTCACGGCCGGGATCGGAGAGAACTCCGCGCAGGTGCGAGCAGCGTGCCTGGCCGGGCTGCAGATGTGGGGCATCCAGATTGACCCGGAGCGCAACGGCACCGGCGACAGCGCCCGCGTGATCTCCCCCGATGGCGCGCCGGTGGCGGTCTGCGTGATACCGACCGACGAGGAGTGGGAGATCGCCGCCGAGGTTGCGGACCTGCTCGCTGCGCGATGATGCGGTGCTATTTCCCGTCGCTCCGTCCGGTCGCTACTTCCGGTCGCCGAGTAGCCTCGTGGCGAGGACCGCGGCCTGTGTCCGGCGCTCCAGCCCCAGCTTCGCAAGCAGGCTGGAGACGTAGTTCTTCACCGTCTTCTCGGCGAGGAACATCTTGCCCGCAATCTCGCGGTTGGTCAGGCCCTCGGCGACATAGACGAGAATCTTGCGCTCCTGCTCGGTGAGTGACCGCAGCTCCTGTGGTTCCTCCACGCCGTTGCGGATTCGCTCGAGCACGCGCTGCGTGACCGCGGGATCCAGCATGGACTGTCCGCTGGCCACTCGCCGGACCGCGTCGACGAGGTCCGTGCCGCGGATCTGCTTGAGCACATACCCCGCGGCCCCTGCCATGATCGCCGCGAAGAGCGCCTCATCGTCCTCGTACGAGGTGAGGATCAGGCCCTTGATGTTGGGATCGATGGAGCGGATCTCGCGGCAGACGTCGATGCCGTTGCCGTCGGGGAGTCGGGCATCGAGCACGGCGACGTCGGGGCGTAGGGCGGGGATGCGGTGGGCCGCCTCGACCGCCGATCCTGACTCGCCGACGACCTCGATGTCGCCGTCGTGCTGGAGCAGCTCGCGGAGGCCGGCCCGGACCACTTCGTGGTCGTCGAGCAGGAATACCCGGATCACTCTCACTTTCTACCCGATCCTGGGCCTCACCGCACTAGGGCAAAGGTCCCAACGCGCCGGGGCCGGTGGTCCGCGCACGGTCATCCAGCATCGGACACCGGGGTCGAATGTCCCTCCAGTTAGGTCACACCTGCCCTGCCTGCCCAGCTCCGAGCGGGCGCACGCTCATTAGTAGCTCTTGATAAGGGAGGACATCATGCAATCCCCGGTTATCGTCGTTGGCGTCGACGGCTCGGAGGCGAGCCGGGCGGCCGTTGACTGGGCGGCGCGGGAGGCCGTTCGGCGAGGCCTCGACCTCCGTGTGATCAGCGCGTATGACTGGCGTGTCCCAGGCGCGTTGGCTCAGATTCCTAGCGCCTATGCCGACAGCGCTCGGGCCGAGGCAGAGGGCTGGGTTACGGCCGCGGTCGCGGCGGCTCGAGATGCGGCGCCCGGCCTCAGCGTCCGCGGGGAGGCGATCCTGGGCGCGCCGAGTGCGGTTCTGGAACGCGCTTCGGAGAACGCGCGGATGGTTGTCGTCGGAAACCGCAGCCGAGGCGGCCTCGCCGGCCTCATGCTCGGCTCGGTGAGCCGGCACGTGGCGACCCATGCCGCCTGCCCGGTAGTGGTGGTGCGCGGCCGCGCCAACGGTGCGGGCAGGCGCGTGGTGGTCGGTGTGGACGGCTCGGCCGCGGCGAACGCCGCACTGGGTGTCGCGTTCGAGGAGGCGGTGGTGCGCGACACCGGCGTGCTCGCCGTCCGGGTCTACCCGCCGAACCGTCCCGTGACGGCGCACCCGCCGGTGACTGCCGAGTTGCCCGACCCCGTGCAGCGCCGGCAGAACGAGTACCAGTTCCTGCTTGACGACGTGGCTGCGTGGCGGCGTCGCCGCCCGGATGTCCCGCTCGAGTGCGTCGCGATCGAGGGGCACCCCGGTGAGGTGCTGACCGACCTCTCCGCGTCGGCCGAGCTCGTCGTCGTGGGCATGCGGGGACACGGCGGCCTGGGCGGCCTGCTGGTCGGCTCCGTCACCCGCCACCTGCTTCACCACTCGGAGAGCCCGGTGCTGATCGTTCGCGGCACCGCCGTTCCGGCGGCTGTGGCCGCGTGACGGCCGGCGGAGACGGACTCCGGCGAACCGGTCACCCGTCCGGCTGAGGGCAGCCGTAGTCGGCCGCGGTGACCGGGCCGGAGTCGAGCGCAGAGGAGTCCCCGGTCGGTACACCCACGGGTTCGCCCTGGACGACGAAGAACACCCCGGTGACCTCTGGCCGGGCGTCCAGCGTGCAGACGACCTGGGCGAAGGCGAGATTGATGTCGTTGCGGCTCGTTCCCTCCGGGCTGA
>Ga0079224_100010929_pt1 | contig 12481 bp, 9 predicted proteins | sample Stecom2015_FD_80414 | JGI IMG/M metagenome (GOLD analysis project Ga0079224, IMG submission 80414) | Agricultural soil microbial communities from Utah to study Nitrogen management - Steer compost 2015 | ecosystem: Environmental > Terrestrial > Soil > Agricultural land | place: USA: Utah...
AGCATGATTTTTTTATCGAGATGGGCGTATTCACGCAAAGTTGGCGGCACCAGAATGCGCCCGTTTGCGTCAATTTCCAGGGTACTGGCATATCCGATCATGATGCGCTTAACGCGTTGCGCTGCTTTATTGAAGGAAGACAACCCTTCGATTTTTGGCAACAACTCCAGCCACTCAGGCTCTGGATACACAAGTAGACAGCGGTCTTGAGTATGCGCGGTCACCACCAAACGGCTGCCACAGCATTCCGCCAACGTCTCGCGAATGCGCGTTGGTATCGCCATGCGACCCTTGGGGTCCATGCTGATGGAATGACCGCCTGTGAACACTTTTCACCACTTGAGGAGTTAAATTTCCACTAATAACCACTAATAACCACTTTTTTCCACGAAGCCACTATAAATCCGCGCAAAGCAATGTCAAGCAAGCATTAGCGGCAATGTGATGAGATTTGGTCGCGAAAAAGTCAAAAGCTGTAGGGATAAACAGGAAAATGCGAGATCAGGAAAAACCAGAAGAAAGGAAAGGAAAGAGAAGTCAACAAGATAGGAGCCGCTCTTAATGTAATACATTAAGTTTTTAATTATTTTGTATTAAAAAGAGGGGGGAAGACGATAAAACAGTTCTAAAAGGATCTAGCTTGGTTGGCGTCGAACCAACGCGTTGGACTACGGCCAAGCCTACCTCAGCTACTTATCGGCGGCAAGAAAAAAGGCTTAGGCGACTAAGAAGCAAAAGTGATAAATGTGGGGGTCCACACAGCCTCTAAAATTCTATCGTTTATAGTTCCGCCTCTCTATTTATCCCTCACTCAGCAGCGTAGGATAAAGATCGCTTTCAGACATCGCTCTCCTTCGAAATCACTAAAAAGGAAATTTTATGCGCAACATTCTTATCGGGCTCCTGCTGCTTATCGCCAGCGGCGCGAGTGCCCTACCCTTTACCAACGCTGATGCGTTTATCGACGGCGATGGTCAGGCTATATGTGAAATAGACTCCGGATTGTTCTGGCTCGATTTCGGCATTACCAATAACAAGAGTTTTGAGGAGATTCAGGCAGAGTTAGACACTACCTACGCGGGCTGGCGCCTTCCTACCGAACAAGAAGTAAAAAATCTGTGGAACGGACTCTGGCTTAATGGACATATGGGCGAACACGGCTATCGAATGGATGCTCAAGAAAAACTGGAGCGCGACGTCTTTTACGATAGTATCTTTTCACTTTGGGGATTCAATGAAACCTGGTTAAGCGAGATTTGGACTACAGAAGAATTTTCTATTTCTGATTTTTACAATTACGCCAATACTGGAATGTTTTTGAATGAAGAGAACCAACTCCAGTCTTTCCACTTTGCGCAAATTTCAGCGTCGGTATTTTCAGCGGTATTACATGAATCCTACGCATTTTGCTGCAACCTCCCCCTTGGCACTGCTTCTGCAGCTCACAGCACATTGCTAGTCAAAGACGGTCCTCCCCCTGTTTATCTGCCAGAACCTATGCCCGTTATCCTTTTCGGATTCAGCCTCTTGATGTTAACTGTGAGTCGTTTTAAACGCACATTTAAAAAACACGCTGCGGCATAACGTAATTTCCACCCAATAAAAAACCTGAGTCGGTTTCCCGGCTCAGGTTTTTTATTGCGAATAAATCGGAGTCGGCCTGTAAGCCGGGTTCTGTCGTGGACAGTCATTCATCTGGGATATGCGTCACCGCATACCTCGAGCAACCTACCCGAACCCGATGCGGGTCGCACCAATGGGTTCCTATTTGGTCTTGCTCCGAGCGGGGTTTACCATCGCCACAGACTGTTACCAGCTGCGCGGTGCGCTCTTACCGCACCTTTTCACCCTTACCGGCATCTCGAAAGATGCTTAGGCGGTTTCCTTTCTGCTGCACTTTCCGTAGGCTCGCGCCCCCCAGGCGTTACCTGGCGCTCTACCCTATGGAGCCCGGACTTTCCTCCCTGGCGCACCAAAAACCACTCATGAGAAGAATTCAGTTAACACCAGAGCGACTGCCGAGCCGACTCCGGGCGCCACAGTAACTGCGCAACCGAGAAAGCGCAAGGGATATGCGCGCCCAACGAACTCAACAAAGATGGCGTTCTGCGACGGAGAAATAAAAACCCAAGCCTCTAGCATCAAGCTGGTTGTTTTTGCTACAAAGCCCCCCGACCTGTGAATTGCTTTACAAGTTGAACATCTTACCGATGAAATTTTTGGCGTCGTGGGGTACAACCCTGACGCATAATAATGCACCCACGGACGCGCTTGCGATGCGTGTAGTCGAAAAGCGCCAAAACAAGGAGATCCCTACCTGTGACGCCCTTCAAATACGGTTTAGCCGCCGCCTTAATCTGTAGCTCTACTGCTAATGCACAACCACAACCTCCCGCTCTGGAGGAAATTCTGGTTACCGCGCAAAAGCGGGTTGAGTCACTTAGCAATGTCGCGCTGTCTATCAGCGCATTCGACGGTGACAAACTTGAGCAAGACGGAATAAACAGTTTGGAACGTGTCGCAGATTACATTCCTAATTTCACCATCGCCCAAACCGGTATGGGACCGACTATCTCTATTCGAGGGATATCTTCAGGTGTGAATCAGGGATTCGAGCAATCAGCTGCACAGTTCGTCGATGGCGTACATTTTGGTCGCACCCCCTTGGCACGCGCACCGCTTCTCGATATTGAGCGAATAGAGGTTCTGCGTGGCCCGCAAAGTATTCTTTTGGGCAAAAATAGCACGGCCGGGGCAATCAGCGTTATCACCGCCCAACCGACACAAACGTTTAGTGCGCGAGCTACTGCGCTTTATGAACCGGAATACGGCAAAAAAGACACGCGCTTTATCGTCTCGGGACCCATCAGCCAATCCCTCGCCGGTCGCTTGGCGATTCTTGATAGTCGTAGCGATGGTTTTTACCAAAACAGCACCCTGGATCGTGATGAATCGGAGGAAAAAGAACGCGTCATCCGCGGGACTATCAACTGGAAACCTTCCGACAACTGGAATCTTGGATTAAAACTCGAAAAGAGTTCGTTTGACAGCGAGGGTCGACACATAGAAGTGGTTCAACCGATCGAACTCTCAACTCCGGGGGCTATCGCCTACTCTGACGTTCTCGCGCTGATCACCGGCGGAAGCTACCTTGCTGATACCGACCACGACTTCAAACGTCAATCCAACGGCGATTACAGCTATAACGATACCGAGAACCTAACTCTCTCCATCGAAACCGAGCTTGGTAGACACAGCTTGACCGCCACAACTGGCTACACCAGCTATGAATATGAGGAGCTGTGCGATTGCGATTTTATCGGCGTGCCTATCTTTAATATTTTGTCCGAAGAAAAATACCAGCAATGGAGCCAGGAAGTTCGTATCGCGTCGCCGGCCACCGATGCCATCAGTTATATCGGTGGAATTTTCTTTCAAACCAGCGAGCTTGAGTTTGCCGATCAAACGCTCGTTCCTGCAGATAGCCTGCTGGGGCCAACGGTAAATATGGCGTTACAAGGAGCGTCGAGTAATCGCGACTTCGAACAAGATAACGACATCGCTGCGCTTTTCGCACAAGTAACCTGGGCGATATCCGAGAAGCTCGGGCTTACGCTTGGCGGACGCTATACCACAGAAGAAAAATCAGCGAGTCGGCGCCAATATCATGTCGACCCCAACATTAATGAAGTACCGCTCGGTACACCCGCCGATACTTATAACCTGCTGTTCGGGTTGTTTAACATTGAGCCTTATCCGGTAATTGCGGACGAGCGGAACGAGTCAAGTTTCACGCCCTTGGCGAGACTGCAATACCAATTCGATACCGGCATGGCATACGCCAGTTTCACAACCGGATTTAAGTCCGGTGGCTTCGATGTCAGAGCCAACGGCCGTCCTGATGCAAGCGTTAACTATGCCTACAATGGCAGCAGTGGCGCTGCACAACCCATCACCGGCACGTTCGAATTTGAAGATGAGAAAGTGAAAAGCTATGAAATCGGAGGAAAGTTCACACTTGCCGATGGTGCAGCCGAACTTAATCTTGCCCTATTCCGCTCTGAATTCACTGATATGCAAACCAGCCAGTTTGATGGCGGGGTGAGCTTCAATGTGACCAACGCGGCCGAAGCGGTTGTGCAAGGTGTGGAGTTAGATGGCCGCTGGGCACTTGCGGACAATCTTTTATTGCGAGGCGGAGCTGCTTATCTGGATTTCGAATACGAAAAATTCGCCAACGCCCAATGCTATTTCGGGCAAGTAGATAACATCCTGCCCGCTGGCGATAATCTCTGCGATATCAGCGGCCAGCGGCGAGAATTTACGCCGGAATACCAAGGTAATCTGGGTCTCGACCACACCCGTTCGCTGGCGCACCTTGAGCTCAATAGCAGTGTAGATTTTATCTATAGCGGCACTTACCTTACCTCGCCTTCCCTCCACCCTGAAATGAAGCAAAGTGCCTACATCAAAGTGAATGCACGACTCGCGCTGAGCAATGCGGATAAGTCGTGGGAAATTGCGCTGATCGGAAAAAACCTGACCGATGAAAGCATTATGACGTATGCCAACGGCTTACCTGTGGCAAGCATTTTAACGAGCGGCACAGGTAGCGGTTTTTATGCGTTTTATGAAGCACCACGAACGATCGCGTTACAGGCCAGCCTGTGGTTTTAGTGTTGATGTTTTGGTGAAGCAGTTTGCGCGCGCAGGATCTTGATCGACAGAGTTTTATCACTAGCGGCATCAGCCGCTATTTTTCCTCTTGAGACAACGCCCATTGATAAAGAAAATTCTTTTTAAGTCCGGTTAATTTTGCCCCCAGCCTTGCGGCTTGTTTAAGCGGCAACTCCTCCAACAAAATCTGCATGGTTCTCTGCGCTTCTGCGTCCAGCTCGTCAGCGTCAGTTTTGGGAGCACCATGCACCAAAACCACAATTTCACCGCGCTGTTGATTGCTGTCAGCCGCTACCCATTGCACCAGATTCGTTACTTTGTCGCTGGTAATCGTTTCAAACGTTTTCGATACCTCACGAGCAATAACCACTTCGCGCTCAGCGCCAAACACCGCCTCCATGTCTTGCAGGGTTTCCAGGATACGATGGGGGGCCTCGTAAAAAATGAGGGTGTGAGTTTGTTTCGCCAGTTGCTGCAGCTGAGTAACGCGCGCGCCCTGCTTCGCGGGCAGAAAACCTTCAAATGCAAAACGGTCCGAAGGCAAACCAGCGGCCGACAAGGCCGCAATCAGTGCGCAGGCACCGGGAATAGGAACAACCTGAATCCCATGTTGCCGTGCCTGACGTACCAACCGGTAGCCTGGATCGGATATCAAGGGCGTTCCAGCATCGGAGATCAACGCCAGATCATCCCCACCCAGCAGACGCTTGATAAGCTGCTCGGTACGCTGCTCGTCACTATGGTCGTGGTATGCCACAGCCGGGGTTTTAATATCGAAATGACTTAATAAGCGCGAACTGTGTCGAGTATCTTCCGCCGCGATAAGCGCTACTGTTTGTAGTGTTTCCACCGCACGGGGTACCATATCAGCCAAGTTACCAATCGGTGTAGCCACGACGTAAAGCACTCCTGGTTTGGATCCGTCAGAAGCTATTTGTCCTGCGCTGTTGTTGGTCATCATCTGTTCTCTTTTTGTTTGCTATGCGTTTGTCAGGAGAGTGTTGGACATGTGGAACCGGGGAATCTTTTTAATCGTAGTCGCGCTTCTGACCTGCGTGCTGGCAAGCTGTGCAACCCAACCATCTCAGGGTGGGCGAGACAGTTCAACAGGAACATCTTCCGCAGCAGAAATTCAACCGTTACTGGAGCAGGCGCGCCAAAGTACATCACCGGAGCGTGAACGCCTCATTTTGCAAGCGGCCGATCTGTTGGTAGGCCAGCAGGACTACGACTGGGCCCGCACCCTGTTAACAGGCTTGGATCCCGCCTCACTGACAGACGATGCTTATGTTACCTACGTGGATTTATTAAGCGGAATAGCGCTCAAAGAAGGCTCTTACTTTTTAGCGCAGGGCATTCTAACCAACCCCCGACTTGAACAACAGTGGCAGAGCCTTGACCCGCAAATGGAAGTCCAGTTACGGCAAAAACGTGCGCAGGTTTTTGCGCTGCTGGGTGATGTCCCGACTAGCGTTAGCGAACGCATTCAACTGGCTGCACTCATCACCGATAGTGAAGAGGCTCTCGCCAATCAAGAGGCTATCTGGCGCAGCCTCATGACCATGTCACAAAATGAATTGCAAGAACGCAGCCGCAACGAGCCCAGACAAGTATTGCGAGGCTGGTACAATCTGGCAGCCTTGAGCAAAAACAATCAGGGCAATCTTGAACGACAACAGGCGCAAGTCGACGCCTGGCGCGCCGCATGGCCACAACATCCCGCGAGCCAAAATCTACCGGGTGACTTGCAACTATTGCGCACCTTGATCGAAAACCAGCCCCACAAAATCGCCTTATTACTGCCATTGGAAGGTCGACTGGCCAAAGCCGGAGAAGCAGTGCGTGATGGTTTTCTTGCCGCCTATTACCAAGCCAACAAAGAACAATTACAAACGCCGATAGTGCGGCAGTATGACAGCAGTGGCGACATTATTCTGGCTTATGAGCAAGCAGTTGCCGAAGGTGCCGATCTCGTTATAGGGCCACTGGATAAAGAAAAGGTCGCAGAATTGAGTCTCATGCCCACGCTTCGGGTCCCCGTCCTCACGCTTAACTATCTCGACGTACAGCCAGCCGAACCCACGCCAGGTTTGTATCAGCTCGGACTGGCGGCCGAAGACGAAGCGCGTCAAGTTGCACGCCAGGCGTATCTTGAAGGGCATCGCAATGCAATGACGTTAATCTCCGCGCAAGAATGGAGCGAACGTAGCGGCAAAGCATTCGCAGATGAATTCACACGCCTCGGCGGAAACATCGTTAGCGCCAATATATTTGTCGGTGCGGGTGATTATTCTGCGGTGATAAAAAAATCCATGCAAATTGCAGAGAGTCAAGATCGCGCGCGCGAACTTGAAAAACTCTTTGGAACCAATCTGGAATTCGAAGCCCGCCGTCGTGCCGATGTCGATATGATTTTTTTGATCGCCGACCCTGCACAAGCGCGCCAGATAAAACCCACACTGGCGTTTCACTATGCCGGCGATATTCCGGTTTATGCCACCAGCCATATTTACTCAGGCGTTCCCAATCCTTCCGCTGATCGCGATTTAAATGGTGTACGTTTTAATACCATGCCCTGGCTTTTTGATACCCAGAGCGATGAAAAGAAAATGATCGATGGTGCTGTCAAATCCTCAGCAATTTATAGCCGCTTACATGCCTTGGGCGTCGACGCCTATCGTTTATCTCCCCGGCTTCCCCAGCTCGCACAGATTCCTGAAATGCATCTCTATGGCGCCACCGGAGCCATGCGTTTACTCGCCGATGGGCGGATAGAGCGCGAGCAGGTTTGGGCACGCATCCGCAATGGTATCGCCCAGCCTTTGCCCACGGTCGTCAGCAGCTCCTATCTTGAGCAATGATGTGATTTTTCGTCATCGCCCAGCTGCAACAACCGCTACGAAAGGCTTCGTCGCCGAAGCCCGTGCAGAAAAATTTCTGCGCAGCAAAGGCTTGCAGACCTCTGACAAAAACTATCGCTGTAAAAGTGGTGAGATCGACCTGATCATGCGCGACGGTGACACTTTGGTATTTGTAGAAGTTCGGCTGCGCAGCAACCGGCGTTTTGAAACCGCGGCTGAAAGCGTAAATTTTCGTAAACAACTTAAAATCATTAACGCGGCTCAACATTATTTATTGGAAAAGCGTTTGACCGACAAACTTCCCTGCCGCTTTGACGTCGTTGCGATCAGCAACGAAATCGATAATGAGCACGAGTTTGAATGGATAACAGACGCCTTTGGGACGAATTGAACCGCCTACTGGCTACAAAACTACCAGTGTTAACCCGACATTACCAAACCACCTCTCACGCTATTTCTCAATCGATGTTAAAGGCGATATTCACATGCCCTTCAGCGTCTGCTTTTTAACCGGGTTTATCGACATAAGTTAGCTATTGCCCGAGCGCTGGCAATTGATTACCCTGCGCCTCGCACCTCTTCATTTTTTAGCGGAACAGCATTATGGATCAGCGGGTTATCACCCTTTTTCACGAAAGTATTGAAGCCAAAATGCAATCCGGCGAAAGTCTCGCCCCCTTAATTGTCGGCGCCAGTCAGGTGATCGTTAACGCACTCCTCAACGAGAAAAAGGTGCTGACCTGCGGTAACGGAATCGCTGCCGCCCAGGCACAGATTTTTACCTCCTGCCTTATCAATCGTTTCGAACATGAACGACCCAGCCTGCCGGCTCTGAGCCTGGGTGCTGATCTGACAACGCAAACTGCCATTGCCAGCGATTACAGTTACAACGATATTTATGCAAAGCAGGTTCGCTCGCTCGGTCAGGCGGGAGATGTGTTGTTGTTGCTCACTACCAGCGGCAACTCCAGCAATTTATTACAGGCTATCAGCGCCGCGCATGATAAAGAAATGCACGTTATCGCCTTAACTGGCCGGGATGGTGGTGACACTGCTGCCCTGCTGGACGCTCAGGATATTGAATTGCGTGCTCAAATTTCATCGACGCATCGCATCCATGAAGTTCATCTGCTCACGCTTTTTTGCCTGTGTGATCTGATCGACCAACAGTTATTCGGGAGTCATTAATCGTGTGGAAGTATCTGCTCTCTTTCGTCTTGCTTACGCCGGTTTTAATGTTAAACGGTTGTGCGACGGTTATCGATGTAGTCACCAGCGAGCCGATTTATGTGCACCCGGGCAAGCGCACGCTCGGCGCCAAGATTGACGACTCGCAAATAGAAACCATCGGCAAAGTCAATTTACATAAAGCTGATGAAGGTCTATTTGAAGGCCGCGTAAAAGTGACCAGCTACAACGGCGTGGTGCTAATTACGGGTCAGGTTGAAACCGCCCAACTACGGCAACTTGCCGGCGACACCATCAACAAAATCACCCGTGTTAGAAAAGTTCACAATGAGCTGGAAGTCGGCCCTATTGTGCCAGTTTCCACACGTAGCTATGACACATGGCTAACCACAAAAATAAAATCCAAAATGATATTGAACTCCGCGGTCCCCGCAGGACGTGTCAAAGTAATCACCGAGAACAAAACGGTTTTTCTCATGGGCATGTTGTCACGGCATGAGGCGGACAATGCGACCGAAGCGGCACGAACTACTCGTGGTGTGATGAAGGTCGTGCGGGTCTTTGAATATATTGATTAAGCTCCTCGTATCACGCTTCAGGTTCATGCAATAGCAATTCTTCGATGCCATGCTAGTATTGATTGCACCGTCATTACTCTCAGGACTCAGTTATGCTTTCAACAATCATCACACTGGTCATTATCGCCCTGTTGGTTTTTTACGTTATCGGCATCTATAACAAGCTGGTGACCCTGAAAAACCGTTATCAAAACGCCTTTTCGCAAATTGAAGTACAGCTCAAACGCCGCTACGACCTCATTCCAAATTTAGTTGAAACTGCCAAAGCCTATATCAAACATGAACGCGAGACCCTGGAAGCGGTAATCACTGCTCGCAACCAGGCAATGGCTGGTTTGAAGTCTGCAGCTGCAGAGCCCGGAAGTGCTGTGGCCATGCAACAATTGGGGGGCGCGGAAAATATGCTCTCTAATGCGCTGGGGCGACTCAATGTTGTGATGGAAGCTTACCCCGATCTCAAAGCCTCACAGAACATGATGCAGGTTTCCGAGGAACTCACTAGTACCGAAAATAAAGTGGCGTTTTCTCGTCAAGCATTCAATGATGCCGTCACCGCGTACAACACCTACAAACAAAACTTCCCTCCCGTTTTAGTCGCCGGAATGTTTGGTCATAAAGCAGATGCCAGCTTGCTTGAATTCGCAGATTCGGCAGAAATCCAAGCAGCACCCAAGGTCGCTTTTTAACGGCACATAAAGGTCTGAAGATGCTTAACATCCAGCCCATCAGCCTTCACCTCTCGCAGGATCCTGTGCATGAACTTTTTTGAGCAGCAAGATCTTGCGCGGCGCAACACCAAACGCTTGGTGTTGCTTTTTTTTGCCGCTGTAGTGTCTCTCATCTTGCTGGCAACTTTTTTATTAAGCGCAGTCCTCGGCTACCTTCAACAAGGAAGTACGGTTTACCTGTACGAATCGCAAGGCGGTTTTTGGCAAAACATACTTCACACCTTCAGCTGGGAGATGCTCGGTGTTGTATGTGTCATCGTAGCGATGGTGGTGTTACTGGGCAGTGCGTATAAGACGATTCAATTGCGCAGTGGTGGAAAAGCAGTTGCCGAATCAATGGGAGGAAAATTAATCAGCCTTCACGCGGCAGATGCTGATGAAAAAAAAGTTCTCAATGTCGTAGAGGAAATGGCAATCGCCTCGGGAACGCCTGTACCGCCGGTTTATATTATCGAAGACGATGCAATTAATGCTTTTGCTGCAGGACACAATCCTCAAGATGCGGTAATCGGTATTACCCGCGGTTGCATCCGTCTGCTTACACGCGATGAACTGCAAGGCGTTATCGCTCACGAATTCAGTCATATTTTTCACGGTGATATGCGACTGAATATACGCCTGGTCGCCTTACTTCATGGCATCTTGCTGCTTGGACTTATTGGCTATTACCTAGTGCGCAGCGCCGGTTATCGCAGCATGTCTCGCTCCAGTCGCAACAATTCACCCGCTGCGTTAATGGGTATCGGCGTAGCGCTGATTGTCATCGGCTACAGCGGAACCTTTTTTGGAAATTTGATTAAGGCAGCAGTCAGTCGGCAGCGGGAATTTTTAGCTGACGCCTCTGCCGTACAATTCACTCGCAATCCGGAAGGCATCGCGGGCGCATTAAAAAAAATCGGGGGCTACGCCAGCGGATCAAAAATCGAGTCTGCTCACGCCGCTGAATTCAGTCATATGTATTTTAGTCAGGGAGTCAGTACTGCATTTAATGCACTGATGGCGACCCACCCGCCACTGAATGAGCGGATCAAACGTGTTCAACCTAATTGGGACGGAAAATTTCCACAGGTCGAAGTTACCCTGGCGGATGCAGTGCGCTCAGCCACCCAAAAAGCAGCTGAACCGACAGCCTCACAATTACATCCTGAAACTCAAGCAAACTTCTCAGCATCAGCTAGTGCAATTGATTCATCGGTTAACAATATCGGCCAACCCACAGCTGCGCATCTCGCTTACGCTCATGCGGCCTTAAATAAACTCAGCAATGAATTGCGTGAAGCTGCACGGGATCCTTTTTCTGCGCGCGCGCTTATTTATGGGCTACTTCTGGATAAAAAGAAAACTACCCAGGAAAAGCAATGGCAATCTGTACGCAAACATTTAAATGCTAATGAAGCTGCCAGCGTACAGAAACTCATGAATCAAACGATGGAGCTGGATGAAGATCTCCGTCTCCCTTTACTTGAGCTCACTCTTCCGGCGTTAAAGCAACTGTCACCGGAACAACATGAAAACTTCAAAAGCATTTTGGATGCACTGATTCACGCCGATAATAAAGTGAATTTAATGGAATGGTCGTTACGGCGGATTGTTATCCATCATAGTGAAGGACATCCCACGCCAAAATTAAAACACCCCCAGCAATTGCGCGAACTGCGCGATGAATGCCAATTACTCCTTTCTTTTCTTGCTTATGCTGGTGGCCAAAATGAAGCTGCTGTGAAAGCTGCTTTCGAAAGCGCAACCTCGTATCTTCGCCTTTCAACGCTGACGCTGTTACCCAAAAGTATGATTAAAATCAGCTTGTTGGATAATGCACTCGATAGACTCCATTTGATGAAACCCCTGCAGAAACCTCTACTGCTGAAAGCAATGAGTCAGTGCATCATGCACGATGAAAAAGTGAGTATCGCAGAAGCCGAGTTATTTCGAGCCGTAGCCGATGGCCTGGATTGCCCGATCCCACCATTCGTGCCTCATTAAGCTGCTCATCATATTCATGTCTTCTACTGAACTCCCCTGTAACTAACCACCCGCTAGCGGTTATAATGCGGGGCGTTTTTCGACCCACATCTTTTTAATCATCAACCATTGAGGTACACACCTTGCAACTGGATCAAGCAACTCCGGAACAATTGCGCCAGTGGGAAAGCCAACTGGCCGCTGACTATCAAGCCATCCTTGAGAAAAAGCTCAATCTGGATCTTACCCGCGGTAAGCCCTCTGCGGAGCAATTAGCGCTTTCGGATGCGCTCGACGGTATTCTCAATGGTAATTATCGTGCTGCCGATGGCACAGATACACGCAACTACGGTGGCTTGGATGGCCTGCCCGAAGCCAAGCAGCTTGGCGCAAACATCATGGGAGTAGAAGCGGGCAACGTGTTGGTAGGTGGTAACAGTAGCTTGACGCTGATGTTTCAGGTCATGCTCGCCGCTCACCAATTCGG
>Ga0079224_100010930_pt1 | contig 12481 bp, 7 predicted proteins | sample Stecom2015_FD_80414 | JGI IMG/M metagenome (GOLD analysis project Ga0079224, IMG submission 80414) | Agricultural soil microbial communities from Utah to study Nitrogen management - Steer compost 2015 | ecosystem: Environmental > Terrestrial > Soil > Agricultural land | place: USA: Utah...
CAGAAACATTGCTCGTACTTTCCCTTTCACCGAATGGAAGTGCTTCATTCTTTAAAGGATATTTTAAACCTTCAGATGTAATCTTAGTTCTTTTATCAAATCCATAAAGCGAAATAATTTCACCGGGAGAGGTTTTTAATTTTACTTTACCTGTATATGGTATAAGCAAAGATTCTTCAGCAATGATTTTAAGATTAATTTTATGAAAGAATTTTATTACTATACCAAGGTTGCATAAAGTATGATCGAGTCTGTTACCTGTAACACCAAGCAAAACAGCTTCACTAAATTTATTTTTAATTGCAAACTTCAAACATTTTTCAACATCAGTATCATTTTGTCTTTTTAGCTGAATTATTTTTGAACTTGGTTTGAAGAACTTAATGGTTGATTGGTGAATTGAGTCGAGATCCCCGATTATATAATCAGGAATTAAACCTAACTTCTTTGCTTTGTTTGCACCCCCATCTGCACATATAAGTGTTGAATAATTATTCTCCCGCAAAAAGCTAAATATTTCTTTTGCGGGAGGTTTACCATTAGCTAGAACAATACATTTTTTCAAAAAGCCCTCTGTGGAAATCTCTGTTTATGAAAAGAGAAATTACTTTATAATTTTTATAAAAGAAACAAAACATTACAATCCGATTTGCACTCCTGCCAAAAAGTTTCTTTCTGCAGCAGGGAAAAATTCTTTACCTATTGCATAAGCAGAATAAAGATTATCAAAAATATTATTTACCTGAAAAAAGATTTTAGATTGAGTAACTGCATTAAATAAATTAAAACTATATGATGCATAGAAATCTGCAACAAAGTATGCATCGTTTTTATTCTCGGTATAATCTGTAAGATCAGGATATTGACTTAAATAATCATTTAAATTCTTATCATAATTATCTGAATAAAAATCCCCGACATATTTACCCGTAAGCCTTGCATATAAATTATTATAAGTAAAATTAGCACCAAAGTTTGCAAGAAAATCGGGGAAACCGCTTATTCTGTTTCCACTGAGATCTATAGAATTGTCTGCATCAATAAAATATCTTCCTTCATCAATTGTATTTTTACTGTAAGTAGTGTTGCCAAATAGTTCAATATGATTAAACAATTTTACAACTGCAGAAAGCTCTACACCCTGGTGAACTGTTCTGTCAACATTTCCTGTAATTGGCTGGCCAAATCTATCTACCTGACCATTTGCAACTATCTCATCATTAAAAAGCATGTAAAAAACATTTAACGAAACACTCACATTTTTTGAATTGAACGAAGTTCCTATTTCAATATCATTCATAGTTTCCGGTTTAACAAGAGGATTATCGAAATTAAATGAACCATCACTATTTTGTTCAAATTGTGGAACTTCTCCACCACTTGATTCTGCAGCATCATAATAATTTTTCAGGCGGGGTTCTCTTGTTACACGCGCAAAGGAAAGATAAATATTCTGATAAGGTGATATTTTGTAATTAACTCCTGCTCTCGGATTTATAAACAAATCACTTACGGTGAAATCTGTACCGACATATTTTTCATTATGAATTCTGTATGAATGATATGCTAACTGAAGCTCACCGAGGAGGTTTATTCTTTCACCTATTTGATATGATTCATGAATAAATCCGTTATAAACATTTTTACTTCCATTATAAAAATAGTAGTAGCGGCTCAGATCATAACCCGGAGGAAGATTGTTTGCATATTGTACTCTTCCCCAATGATCTGATCTGTGAAATCTTAATTCGCCACCTAAAATTAATTCTCCATTATAATGCTTAATACTTACTCTTGGAATCCATCCATATTGTGTATTCTCAACCTGAGCACGGATTAATGCATTTTCAGGATTCTGAGTCGGGTTATAACCAAACTCATTGGTTATTCTTAAATAATTTGTATCAGCCCAGGAAGCATCATAATCAAAAAACCCTTTACCAATAATTAAAAATAACGCAGAGTTTAAGGTGACATTATCATTGAACTTATACTCATTCATTAATTCATAATGAGGCTGGGAGAAATTCTCTATTTCAACAGGTCTTCTTTGGAGAGTAAAAGTATAACCATTTTCATCAGCTTCCCAATAAGAAAAATTATCTCTTCTTAAATCTCGGTTTTTAACAGCAAATTTGGGAAGACCTGTATAAGCAAGACCATCCTCTATTGGTCCGCCGAACAAATTAATTTGTGTTGTAAGTTTATCATCATACCTTACTGCTGAAAGATGATAAGAATTAAATTTAACCCAGGAATTATTTCTGTAACCGCTTGATTGAATCTGACCAAGTTTTGCATAGATGGAATATTTCTCATCTATCAATCCGCTTGAAAAAGATGCAGTATATTTTTTTGTATTAAAACTGCCGTAAAAAGCTGAGACTTCTGCCTTAGGTTTATTAGAAAATGTTGAAGTAATAATATTAATCGAACCACCAATTGCAGGATAACCAAGTACACCACTACCCGCTCCTCTTTGAACCTGGATTAATTCTGTACTTTCAAGAAGATCAGGAAAATCAAGCCAGTAAACATTATGATCTTCAGGATCATTTTGCGGAATTCCATTTATAGAAACATTAATTCTTCTCTGGTCAAATCCTCTTATGCTAAGATAGTTGTAGCCGATTCCATTTCCTCCCTCAGAATAAAATGTAGTTGAAGGAAGATAACTAAGATATTCAGGCAAATCCTGAACAGTGTAGTTTTTTTCAATCGAATTCCTTTTTATTTTTTCAAATGCAATTGGGGTTATACCTTCTTTACCAAGACTTGCTTCAATAAGTACTGTTTGAGATGGGATTATTTTTTTTTCAAGATAGATGATATAATACTTTTCATCGTCAGTTACAGACAATGGAAAATCTTTTAACTCCGATATTCGGATTGCTCTTGTATTATAGCCTACGTAGCTAACAATAATGTTATTATCCGGTTCTGCTTCAGCTTCTAATTTAAATATTCCCTTATCATCTGTACTTGTCCCTGACTTCTTTTCAGCAATAAGCTGAATATTTGCTCCTTCCAAAGGGCGATTTGTTTCTGCATCAATAACTCTTCCGGCAATTAAAAGTTGTTGTGCATTTAACTGAATACTAAATAAAAAAAGAATGATTAGATATTTCATTTCTCCTCCTGAGATAATAAAAAAGCCGTTACCTGAAAGCCAGGAAACGGCTAAAAAATATCTATCATTCTTTAAGCTCGTTTCCCTACGCTGGTATAATCCAGATCAGGTTAAAGGGTTTGATCTCAGTCCTATTATTTTAATAGGACACCCCTAACGGCTTTTCAATATTTAAAAGAACCTTTAAAAGAACAAAATCAATTTAATAAATTATTCTAACTTAAGCACCTGTCCAACTACTATCTTATTTCCTGAGAGGGAGTTTAAACTTTTTAATCTTGCTACAGACATACCATTTGCTTTAGCAATTGAATAAAGAGATTCTCCGCTTTTCACAACGTGTGTTTTACCATTTGGTTTTGTTGAAACAGTTTCCGGTAAATCATAAATATTAGCATCCGAGTAAACTTTTAATGTTTTACCAGCAATAATTTTATTGCTTCTCAAGCCATTCCATTTTCTGATATTTGAAGAAGAAACTTTATAAAGTTCAGCAATCTGGCTTATTGTTTCACCAGGTTTAATTTTATGATAAATAACGTTTGAAGATGTTTTGGTTGTATTATCTCCTAAAGAAGATGATTCATTTGTATAAATTTTTATTGTCTTACCGGCTATAAGTTTATTACCTGAGATATTATTCCATTTTCTGATCATTGAAGACGGAACGCCGAATTTTTCTGCAAGTTCACTTATAGTATCGCCTCTTTTTACTCTGTATCTATACAGAGTACCGTGGGTTGAAACATCATCATCCGAAGCGTAATGAGAGACTGGCTGATCTGTATAAATTTTCAGATTCCTTCCCGCATATATCTTTGTTCCTGACAGATCATTCCACTCTTTAATTGATGTAATTGAAACATTATATCTTTTGGCTATTGAATTTAATGTTTCACCTCTTCTGATCCTGTGATAAATTAATGAATTACTGCTGTTCTGAGTTGTTGAAACCGTAGTGGTTGTTTTTTCTAAAGGAGTCTGTGTATCAAGACTTGCGTAAAAATCTTTTTTGTCTTCAGGAACATAAACTGTAAGTTTCTGTCCAACTCTAATTGTAGTTGTATAAGGAATATTGTTCCAGTTTCTTATATCACTTACTCTTGAATTAAACATATCTGCAATACCGAGAAGGCTTTCATTCTTTTTAACTGTATAATAAACAGGAACCATACCTTCCGGTACAATAATATTTTCTTCAGTGTTAGTAACTGTTACATCTTCGTTTAAAGATACTGTAGTTTCTGTATTCTCTTCCGAAGTTGATGAGGTTAAATCTTTATTTAATGAGAGATATGGAGAAACATAACCTGTATTTTCATCGGCAGTTACTGTATTAGTGTTATATGCAAAATTCCTGTTATCTAAATTGGAAACCGGAATTTTTAATTCCACTCCGGGATATAATTTTGTTTTAACGGATATATTATTTGCCTGCGCAAGGTCTTCTTTGGTTACACCATATCTGTTTGCTATGCGGGTTAGGTTATCACCTCTTTGCACTGTATGAACCAGGTATGTTCTTTTAGCATAGTCCGGAATATTCGTCATATTTGCAGCAAAAGTATTATATGTTCCTTTAGGAATTTTTAAAGGATAACCACCTGCATAATTCATCGGTGTACAGAGCTGGGTTAATTCAGGATTCATATCCCTCATTGTTTCGAGGCTAACTCCTGCAATATCAGCAAGATACCCGAGATCAATAGCTCCTTCAACATTGTAAACATCAAACTGGTATGGAGTTTCATATTTTATATCTGTAAATCCATATTTAACAGGATCCATTGCCACCATACAGACAGCAATATATTGAGGTACATAACTTCTTGTTTCTTTTGGTAAATATCTTCTGATAGCCCAGAAATTATTATCACCTGCTCTTCTTATAGCTTTCTTTACTCTTCCCTCACCTGAATTATATGCTGCAAGTGCCAGATACCAATCGCCGAGTGAATTGTATAAATCATTTAAATGTTTTGCTGCTGCACGGGTTGATTTTTCAGGATCTCTTCTTTCATCATAATAAAAATCCGACTTCAATCCATATAATCTTCCTGTTGATTTTATAAACTGCCATAAACCTACAGCACTTGCCCAGGAACGCGCAACAGGATTTAATCCGCTTTCAACCATACTTAAATAAACAAGCTGCTGCGGAACTCCTTCTTCCCTGAAAATTCTTGTCATCATAGGAAAATACTTTCCTGATCTTGAAAGCCAGAGACTCATATGTTTTCTACCTTTGCCGGTAAAGTATTCAATCCATTGTTCAACGTGGGAATTAACTTCAAGAGGAACATCGGCAGGAATAACAACCGGTTTGGTCTCTTCTTTTTCTTCCATTGTTAACTGCAGTTCAGGTATGGTTTTACCCATCCATTCTTCTAAAGCCGCAAATGAAATGTCTTCAGGAAGCTCTGATAAACCATCTACATAAGCTTTATAATCTTCAATAATTGAATTTTCAAGTTCGATATATGCTTCATTCTGATCTATTCCGGGATAATAGCTGAGGTTATTTATTATTCTTAATGCAGATTCATAATGGTTCACAACATCGGCAGTTGTACCTGTTTCAGTTTTGGCTAAAGCCTGAACATACTGCTGACGGGCTTGTTCTAGCATTTCACCAACTATTCCACTTTTAGGATATGTATTTTCAGTCTTTTCTGTTTCCTTACTATTCGTAACAATGTTTGAAGATGAACAGGAGGTAACAACCACTGCAAAAATTAAAACAATAAAAGCGTGTACAAAGAATTTTTTCATAAGATCTCCGATATTTAATGAACCTGCCGCGGCAATATAAGTTTCAACATTTTATTTATCAAGTAAAAAATTAAATAGTTTTAGTTAACTAATAGTTTTTTAAGAACTTACTAAAGTGGAATATTACCATGTTTCTTTTTTGGGTTTTTATCAACTTTAGTTTCCAAAAGATTAAATGCATTAATTAACTTCAATTTTGTTTCACCTGGTTTAATAATATCATCAATATATCCTCTTTCGGCAGCTTTAAAAGGATTTGCAAACTTCTCAATATATTCATCAAGTTTTTTCTTTAATTCATTTTCAGGATTTTCTGCATTTGCAATTTCTTTTTTAAATATTATTTCAACTGCACCTTTAGGACCCATAACAGCTATTTCAGCCGATGGCCAGGCAAAATTAAAGTCACCTCTTATATGTTTGGAATTCATAACATCATAAGCTCCGCCGTAAGCTTTTCTTGTTATTACCGTAACCTTAGGAATAGTTGCTTCACAAAAAGCAAATAAAAGTTTTGCACCATGTCTTATGATTCCATTCCATTCCTGTTCAGTGCCTGGTAGAAAACCCGGAACATCAACAAGAACCAGAAGAGGAATATTAAAAGCATCACAAAAGCGAACGAAACGCGCACCTTTAACAGATGCATTTATATCAAGAACTCCTGCTAAAACCTGAGGCTGGTTAGCAATAATTCCAATAGCTCTTCCGCCGATTCTTCCAAAGCCAACAATTATATTTTCTGCATAACCTGAATGAACTTCAAAGAAATCATTTTCATCAACAAGATGATTTATAATTTCTTTCATATCATAAGGCTTGCTTGGGTTATCTGGTACAATTAAATCAAGATGTTCATTATAAACTACTGTTGAGGAATCGAATTCTGTTTTTGGCGACCTATCCATGAAATTAAGCGGAAGATAACTGAGAAGTTTACGAACTCCGGCAAGTGTTTCAATTTCATTATTATAAATGAAATGAGATACTCCGCTTTTTGTAGCATGAGTTTCGGCACCGCCGAGTTCTTCAAAACTTACATCTTCGTGAGTAACTGTTTTTACTACATTTGGTCCCGTTACAAACATATAACTTGTATTTTTCACCATAAAAACAAAATCAGTAATTGCAGGAGAATAAACCGCACCACCGGCACAGGGTCCCATTACAACAGAAATCTGTGGTACAACTCCCGATGCCAGTGTATTTAATAAGAAAATTTCAGCATATCCGCCAAGGCTTACGACACCTTCCTGAATCCGTGCACCACCTGAATCATTTATCCCGATAACGGGTATCCCGGTTTTCATTGCAAGGTTCATAACCTTAACAATTTTTTCTGCATGTGCTTCTGAAAGCGATCCGCCAAATACTGTAAAATCCTGACTAAAAAGAACAACAGGTCTGCCGTCTATTCTTGCAGTGCCTGTTACGACTCCGTCACCTGCATAATGCTGTTTGTCAAGCCCAAAATCTGTTGAACGATGTTTGACAAACATATCAAGCTCTTCAAAAGAGCCTTCATCAACTAACAATTCAATTCTTTCCCTGGCAGTTAATTTACCTTTATTGTGCTGGGCTTCAATTTTTTCCTTACCACCGCCAAGTTTAGCTTCTTCTTTCTTTTTTTGAAGATATTCAATCTTCTCTTTCATCTTTAATCCTTTCGACAAGTATTATACCATTTAGTGGAATACTATAAAGAATAATTTATAGTTGATAGTGTATCTACGGCTTCAAATGCAGCTTCAATTTCACTTTTAATTGCAGTAAATATTTCCGATTTATGATCGGCTATCTTAAGTCTATCTTCTCCTGATAAATTAAATTCTTTTATAATTCTGCCCGGCTTTTTACTCATTAAAATTATTTTATCCGAAAGCCGGACAGCTTCTATAAGATTGGTTGTTGCAATGATAAAATTTTGTTTAAGGTTTAATGACAAATTTAGAAGAAGGTCATAAATTTCTCCCCTGCTCTCTGCTTTCATCATCTTAAATGAATCATCAATTAATATTAAAGATGGGTTTACAGCCAATGCGCGTGCTAAAGAAATTCTGAATCTGAAACCTATACTTTTGTTATGGGGATAATGATTTTCATACCCCGATAATCCAACAAGAGAAATTATTCTGTTTACATCCTGATTTTCATTATGCTGGTTTAAAATAAATTCAATATTTTCTTTTACATTCAACCAGGGAAATGAAGATGGTTTTTCGGGAATTAAGGGAATGATTTTATTTGTTTCATTGAAATTTATTTCTCCGCTGTCCGGTTTGATTATTTCTGAAATTATTTTTAGTAAAGTTGATTTGCCTGATCCGAAAGGAGCAAGTATAGTTGTGATAATTCCTTTTTCAGATTTTGGAATATTAAAAGTTATATCCTGCAAAACATTAATCTTCAAACCTGCTTCTGCAGGAAAAGATTTACTGAGATTATCAATCTTAATAAGATATTCCGTTGATGAATTAATTCCAGAAAGCAAATTTCTTCCTTAAAAATTTTAGTATTACTATTCCGATGTAAACTGATATTCCCGTAATTATAAAAGCAGAAAAGATGGCTGAGAGATCTCTGAATTCCAGAGCCTTTCTGAATATTACACCAAGTCCTAAACCACCTTTAATAAATTCGAAGACAATGAGTATAGACCAGATAAAAAGATGAAGACTAAAAAGATGTTCAAATAGTTTTGGCTTTACATTATTCCAGATTATAAACCTGTCAATTTTATTTTGACTTATTCTTAATGACATGGCTGAAGTTATATATTCATCATTTACATGTTCAGATTCATTTTGAAATTTTATCATTAAAGATGTGAATGCAGCTGCGAATGCAAAAATAAATTCGGTATACTCAGATTCAGGAAACCAGAAAATTAATAACAAACCGATTACAATCCCCGGTATAAATTCAGAAAACCATTCGAGCGAATTAATAAAAAGTGAAATAAAATTTTCTTTTTCAATCAGGTAAGGCGATAATAATTTTACAAGAATGTATGCAAGAAATATTGAAATTGAAATAACAGCTATTGTAGATAAATAATGCGAAGGTAAATCATAATCTTTCCATAAATCCGGAAAAGATTCCATTACAATGGATGGTTTTGGAAGAAAATTATTTACGGGAAGGATAAATTCAAATAATACAATCCATAATAAAACGTAGAACAGAATAAAATAAAAAAGTTTTGTATTGTAACTTTTCTTTGATTTCATTTCAGCTTAATTCATTAAGGAAAGGATTATATTTTTTTTCTTCACCGATTGTACTTTCTTCTCCATGTCCGGGATAAATTATTGTATCCTCCGGCAATGTTAATAATTTATTTTCAATTGACTGAATTAATGTGTTATAGTCTCCTCCCCAGAGATCAGTTCTTCCTATGCTATTCTGAAAAAGTACATCTCCGGTTATACATATTTTATCTTCAGGAAAGTAAATACAATGCTCACCGGGTGTATGACCGGGAGTAAAAAGAAAAACCGGTTCTGCATTGCCTAATTTTAATTTTGTTTCTTCAGACAAAATGTTATCAGGCATTGGAGGCTTTGCAGAAAATTTTATATCCACAAACTCAATTTGTTTATCATAATTCTGAATGAGCGGAATATCTTTCTCAGGTGCATAATATGGAACATTAAATTTATCTTTCACAAACCTGCAGCCAAAAATATGATCGATATGGCAATGCGTGTTAATTAAATATTTCACAAGCAGACTATTTTCTGAAATAAACTCTTCGAGATGCTTTTCTTCATAAGATTCATAACATCCCGGATCAACGATCATTGTTTCTTTCGATTCATCATCCCAAATTACAAAAGTATTTTCTGCAAACGGACTGAAAACAAATTTTTTAATTTTAATCATTTACTGAAATTCTTTTTAATTCTTTTGTAAAGCTTATTTATATAGTTGTTATAATTGTCTTTAGTTTCTTCAATTGAATCACCGCCATATTTTTCTATAAAAAATTCTGCGAGTGTCCATGCAAGCATCGATTCACCAATTACGGCACAGGCAGGCACTGCAACAAAATCACTTCTTTCTCTTCTTGCGTCAACCTTCTTCATTGTCTTTAAATCAACACTTTCAACCGGACTCATTAATGTTGCTATAGGTTTCATTGCTGCTTTAACAATAATAGGAAGTCCGGTTGAAATACCACCTTCAATTCCGCCTGCCCTGTTTGTTTTCCTGGCAAGAATATCTTTTTTGTAAATAATTTCATCATGAGATTCAGAGCCAGATTTATCTGCTGCTTCAAAACCGCTCCCTACAGATACTGCTTTAACTGCATTGATTGACATTACAGATTGAGCAATTGCAGCATCAAGTTTTTTATCATAATGAACGAAAGATCCAAGTCCTGGTGGAACACCTGTTGCCGTAATATAAAATGTTCCGCCTAAGGTATCACCATTTTTCTTGGCAAGTTTTATTCTCTCAATAATTTTTTTTTCATGTGAAGAATCCAGAACTCTCACACTGCTTTTATCTGCTTTTTGTGAGATACTTAATGCATCAAATTTTTCAGGAAGATTATTGTTTAATAATTTATCTGCAAAATTTTTTTCCGGATAAACGCCCCCAATACTTTCAACAAAACTGCCGATATTAATTCCGAATTCTTTTAAGAATATTCTTGCAATTGAACCGGCTGCTACTCTTGCAGCAGTTTCTCTTGCGCTGGATCTTTCAATTGAATTTCTAATATCATCAAAATTATATTTTGATATTCCAACAAGATCAGCGTGACCGGGCCTGGGTATCGTAATCTTTTCAACTGAAGAAGATTTATTTTCGATATTCATTTTATCAACCCAGTTTTCCCAGTCTTTATTCCTTATTAACATTGAAATTGGTGAGCCGATTGTTTTACCGAATCTTATTCCTGAGAGAATCTCAACAGTATCAGATTCAATTTTCATTCTTAATCCCCTGCCGTAACCGGATTGTCTTCTCTTTAACTGAAGATTTATTTCATCAGGATTAATTTTAAGATTAGAGGGGAATCCTTCGACAATGGTTGTTAAAGCTTTACCATGAGATTCGCCTGCAGTAAGAAATCTTATCATAAAGATTGTATAGATGTAAAGTAAACTTGTATTATAATTCTCTATAATCTATTTAAAAGTAATAATTATTATACTTAAATATAAATTCTTAATATCAACATCTTTAAAATAAAAAACGCCCGCATCACCGGGCGTTTAAAGGATAGAAAAATTTTTATTCGGGTATTTCAATTCCTCTGAATAAAGTTACACCTTCAGCATCCTGTAGTTTAAGAAGAACAGCAGAACCTTTTTTCTCCTCAAAAATTTCTTTAAGGTCATTAACATTATTTACTTTTTTCTTATCTGCTTCAACAATAACAAGCCCCTGAATAAGTTTCTGATCAAAAGCTTTTCCATATGGTTTTACGCTTGAAATCATAACACCATTTTCAGTTTTGAATTTATCTTTTTCCTGTTTGGTAAGATTCCTTACAGTTAAACCAATATCATCAAATGTTGCAGATGATGTTGAACTCTCATTTTTTTTCTCATTTGTTTTATCAACAATTGGTTCAGCCTTTGTATCACTTTCCCGGGACTTAAGTGTTACAGTTCTTTCAATCTCCTTACCATCTCTGAAGAGAGTAAGAGTTACATCTGTTCCTGCTGTTTTTGTTGCAACATAACTCTGAAGCTGATTAGTCTGGTTTACTTCCCTGCCATCTATTTTAAGAATAACATCTCCAACTCTTATATCGGCATCTTCGGCAGCTCCGCCTTCAACGAGATCCTGTACGATAATTCCTCTTGGTCTTTCAAGTCCCAATGATTTAGCCATAGCATCATCAACTTCACCAATAAGAACACCAATATAACCTCTGCTTACAGAACCATGTGCGATGAGGTCCTTTGCAACAGCTTTAGCAAGATTAATTGGAATAGCAAAACCATAACCGATATATGTTCCGGTTCCTCTTGTGGCAATTGCTGAGTTTACTCCAACTACTGCACCTGAAAGGTCAACAAGTGCACCTCCGCTGTTGCCCGGATTAATAACAGCATCTGTCTGAATAAAATTTTCAACGCCGTAACTGTCACGAATAAGATTTAACTGACCCCTTCCAATTGCACTAACAATTCCTGCTGTAACAGTTGATGCCAAAGAAAGAGGATTGCCAATTGCCATAACCCACTGTCCGACTTTTAAATCATCAGAATCACCCAGGTATGCAGTCGGAAGATTTTCTGCATCAATTTTAATAACAGCAAGGTCAGTTAAAGGATCTGTTCCTATAACCTTTGCACTGAAATTTCTCCGGTCATATAATCCTACATTAACACGGTTTGCATTTTCAACAACATGATTATTTGTAATTATATATCCATCTTCAGAAATAATAATTCCACTGCCGCTTCCTCTCTGTTCTCTGGGCATATCTCTAAAGAACGGGAAAAAGAAATCATCGTGCGGGGATTCTCTTTCCGACACAACTGATATTTGTACAATTGCAGGAGTAACTTTCTCAGCTACTTCAATAAAAGCTTTACTGAATGCCGTTGCATC
>Ga0079224_100010931_pt1 | contig 12480 bp, 8 predicted proteins | sample Stecom2015_FD_80414 | JGI IMG/M metagenome (GOLD analysis project Ga0079224, IMG submission 80414) | Agricultural soil microbial communities from Utah to study Nitrogen management - Steer compost 2015 | ecosystem: Environmental > Terrestrial > Soil > Agricultural land | place: USA: Utah...
ATTATGCTTCCATTCGCTAGCTGATATCCAGCCCATATATCCACCACCCGACCTTTAAACTGCGAACCCGGCAAAATAACGGTACCAGCTAATCTGGCGTCACGTCCGTCGAAAATATCTAACTGATTATCATAATAAATTGGATTACCAGAAGCATCTGTTGTGGGAATCGGTGCAAAACTATTATCTAGTTTTTCGAAAGCCTGTACAAGGTTTAACGACGGATTTAGGCGACCGCCTTCTTCCTCTTCTGCTCCATAACGAGGTTGGTTGTGTTGTGTAAATGGATGAACTTTACCGCTTTGTAATTTATAATCTTCAATAAAAATTGATTCTGGATTGTTATTCTTTTCTAGAAATATGCTAGCAAAGTTCTCAGCTAGATTAGATTTGCTGGGATTGTTGTATAGTGCATATGCTCCAGCAGAACCACTGATAATTTCCTGAGCGGCTCTTAAGGCAATAGTATAGTAATCGTCCGCCATATTAGCGGGAATCCCGACTTCACCTCCAGGTAATGCTACCTGAGGTGTCTTACTTCCATATTTCGCAATGGATGCGGCATACAAAGCTGCGCGAGTTTCCATTGCCAAAGCCGCTCCCTTAGATGCTCTTGACTTGGCATTTGCATTAGCAGGCAAAAGTTCTTTAATTTCCTCAGCTTCACTGATTATAAAATCGTATATCTCCGACTCTTTGGCCCTCGGCATTTGAAGGTAAGTCGGATCGCCTTGAAAATCATAGAGCATGGGTTCTAAGATCAGAGGTACCCCTCCCATTCTTTTTACCATTTCAAAATAGAAGTTAGCTCTGAGAAACCGAGCTTCTGCTATAAAGAGCGATTTGTCTTCGTCGGTCAGTTTCGTAGCTTCTTCTGCTCTAAGAAGGAACAGATTCAATTCCCGAATATATGCATACGAATCAAACCAATTTACCCCCCATTCGCCAAAGCCCCAACTATTGCGTTGAACAATATTTGAACGTCCATTTTCTGAAGGAAAACTCTCACTGAAATCGGCCATGGTAGACCAATCTTCTACGGTGGAAAAATCTACTTGTCTACTATATAAATTGGCTAAGATAGAGAGCACTTGTGCAGGATCAGAGAAAGCCTGCTCATTGTCTAAAATAGAAATAGGTTTAACATCTAAAAAATCGCTATCCTTCTTACATCCCCATATACCAAATACGAGAATCAATAATATTATTTGAATAATCTTTTTCATAATATACGTCTTAAAGATTTATTAAAAGGTTAGGTTAACACCAAAATTGACGATCTTACTCTGTGGAAACTGAAGTCCGTTTTCGTCCTCAACTTCCGGATCAATAGCAAACTCTTTCAAATTATCAAATGAAAAGAGGTTATAGCCGTTTACATAAATTCTGGCTCTTTTAATATTTACACGACTAAGGATCTCTGGTGACAGCGAATAGCCTAACTCGATAGTTCTAGCTCTTAAATATTTCACATTATGTGCCCAGAAATCGGAACTATTATTATAATTGCGATGGCTACCTTCATTAAAACGATTAGCAGGATACTTTCCAGGCACCCAAGCGCTGTTTAAATCATACATATCTTCTCTATGCCATCTATCCGTAAAAATGGTATTTAAATTACCATCATTCTGGAAAGCCCATTTTGTTTCATAGTTCTGATACCATGTATATCCCGCGCCACCTGAAAAGTCGGCATGGAAATCAAAGCCCTTGTAGGCTAAACCGATATTTAAACCGTAATTAATATTCGGTTGGGTCCCTACACCGTAACCAATAGGTCTTTCATCAAACTGATTAATTCGACCATCGTTATTTATATCTCTGTATATTAAATCTCCAGGTAACAGTGTGCTATTGCCTAACCCATCAATATTTACAGGGTGATTGTTGATTTGGTCCATAGACTCAAACTGTCCGATAACCTCATATCCCCAATTTGTCTTAGCAAAACGATTCTCCTGGGAGAATCGATATTCATCCCAAGAATTGAAGAAAACCGGGTTATAAGACGATAAATTTTTAGAACGTGAATATGAGATATTACCACCAACCGTATAAGAAAGCTCTCCAGAATTCCCATTATAAGAAAGGGCAAACTCTTCACCATATTGGCTATCACTATTTACGTTCTCTTGCGGTAAACTATAACCTATCTCAATGGGGATTAAGATGTCCGTTTTTGTCCCGAGCAATCCACTCCGTTTTCTATTAAAATAATCAAAGGATCCGGTTATCTTTCCTCCTAGCAAACTAAAATCCATACCCACATCAAAAATCTTACTGCGTAACCACGAAATATTCGTGATTGGAATTCCGCGATCTCGTGAACCAATTACTGCTTGACCGTCTAAAATAGCGATACCTTCATCATAATTGTAACCTTCCAGATAGGCAAATGGTGATACAAGGTCTGCATCGTCACCTAAAACACCATAAGATGCCCTGAATTTCAAATCGCTCAATACATTGTCTGATACTATATTTTTGAAGAAATCCTCTTGAGATATTCTCCAAGCACCTGAGATACCAGGAAAATAACCAACGCGATTATCAGGGGAGAACAGATAAGAAGCATCTCTTCTTCCGGACAGATCAAGAAAATACTTATTGGCATAACTATAGCTAACCCTAGCAATGTATCCGATCCGCGCTTCTTTATCATCACTATCGTCATACTGATCTGCGGTATTAAAATAAATAAGGGGTAAAACATTTGTGCTCGGTACCGCATGTATCCAATTACGTAGACGGTTGTTATTGATCCGCTCCGCAACGACTGTTGCATCTATTGTATGATCTCCAAATGACCTATTATAATTTAGCTGAAGTTGAGCGCTCTGGTTAATCTGTTTTGTCTGCTCTCTTTCACGCCAGTGATTGGTACTTCCTCCGGTTACAGTATATGAATCATCAGCAGGATTGTAAGTATAAGTTTCATAGGTATATTCATGATTATTTAATAAGTAATCGGCTATGTAATATGAATAAATACCACTCAACTTAAGTCCTTCTACTCCAGGCACATCGTATTCAGCCGTAAAATTAGTTTGAAGGACCCGCCAATCATTTTTATATCTTCCAGCATTTTCATAATTTAGATATGCCCAGTTAGTTTCATTGTGTTTGATATCATTTAGATATTCAGGATTATCATTGGCATATGGTCTTTCCAAAGGCGTGTTCCTTAAAATAGCAAAACGAGCTAGCCAATAGTCATCCGTCCCAGGAACACCTGGGTTTTCACGACTTTCAATTCGACCGTTGATATTAACGCCGACTTTCAATCCCGCTGCAACTTTAGCAGAGATGTTGGACTGAATATTCGTACGTTGAAATTTGAACTCACGTCCTAAGTTAGAATTTTGATAAAGATGAGTTCCCGAAATGTAATAATTGACATTATCAGATCCACCAGTCGCATTTAAATTCACAGAATTAATAGGCGCATTCTCTTGGATAATGAAATCTTTCCAATTAAAACTTTGGTACCCACGTTCTGTACCTTGCTTATATTTCTCTAACTCTTCTGGAGTGATGGTGGTACTTCCGTAACGATTCATTTCCGCATCAGCACGATAGCTCATATACTCGTAAGAATTATCTAAAACGTTAACAAATCTGGACCAATTTTGAAAACCCATATACGCATCCAAATTAATTGTACTTTCCGTGTTTAGCGAGCCTCTTTTTGTTGTTACCACAACCACGCCATTTGCTGCTCGAACACCGTAAATCGCCGCTGAAGCATCTTTTAATACTGTTATACTTTCAATATCATTAGGAGCCAAATTATTAAATTGTCCTGCATCCTGCTGGATTCCATCAATTACATATAGAGGATTACCCATATTTCTAATTTGAATTTTCGCGCTGGCACCAGGTCGTCCGTCGGGCATCCTGAAACTGACGCCTGGTAATTTACCTGCGAGTGCAGTTCCTACTGTAGCGCCTCCATGGACACGGCCAATGTCACTAGCGGTAACAGTCGAAATTGCTCCTGTTAGTGTTTCCTTCTTTCGAGTACCATACCCCACAACTACAACTTCATCTAAACTAGAATCTTTTTCTTTTAGTATGATATCTAATTTCTTCCGCCCATTGATTTGTATCTCTTGTGAAACAAAACCAATATAACTAACTTCTAGAGTACTATTTTCATCGGGAGCGTTAAGCGTAAATACACCACTGTTATTAGTCGATGTCCCTGAATTCGTTCCTTTTACTTTTACGCTAACCCCAATCAATGTCTCTCCGAGAGAATCGACAACAGTTCCGGTAACCGTAAACTCAGACTGGGCAGAAGCAGTTCTAGGACCGACGGCAATGAATAAGAGTAAAAAAGTCAAGATTTTAAGTAGGAGTCGCCAAGGGGACTGTAGGCCCTTGTCTGGTTCACCCTGGATGGTAAAAATTTGTTTCATAATCAATCATTTAGGTTAAGTAAATAAGTTATGTCAATACGTATTTAAATCGTTTTAGCTATTAAATAGCGTATATTCTCGTTTTTATCTTTTCATATTCAGTACGATAATTTCATGTCAAGTTTTAAATAATGCAATCGATTACGTATCACAGCAAAATAAATGAAAAAATCGAAGCCCAAAATAGCCGTTTCGCTAAATATTCTGAGCTAAATATTTCACAGATTCAACGTAATCGATTACATAAAACCGTATAATAACGATGCTGATTTAGCTTTATAGTAAAACTAAGATATGATAAACAAATGGAATTACACAAAAAAAATTTATTTGCGTAATTCCATTTGTTTAAAGAGCTGAGGCACTGTCCTTATCTAGGAACAGAATAGCATCCGGATGGGTTCTTAATACGGTAGAAGGATATCGGGGACTGATTTCTTCGTTCAAAGTATGATGTACAGCTTTTGCTTTATTTTTTCCTGGAACAATACAATAAATATACTTAGCGGCCGTGAGTGCAGGAATAGTCAATGTCAAAGCGTGTGTTGGCACTTTTTCAATTGATGGAAAACAGCCATCGTTCACTTGCTGTTGTCTGCTTTTACCGTCAAGATCGACGATCTTGACTAATTCAGGATCTTTAAAATCTGCAATATGAGGTTCATTAAACGCAATATGATTATTTTCCCCTATTCCCATACAAACAATATCAATCGGGTTATCTATCAAAAGCTGACCATAGCGCTCGCTTTCTGCAGTGGCGTCGTCAGCATTTCCATCAATGTAATGAAACTTATGGATGGGCAACTGATCAAATAACTTCTTACGAAGGAAGTTTGCAAAGGTCTGCGGGTGGCCTGACGGCAAACCGATGTATTCATCCATATGGAAAGCAACCACACGAGACCAATCAACATCTTCCGCGTTAACCAAGCCAGCTAAGAACTCATTTTGTGAGGGTGCCGAAGCAAACACCATATTGACATACTCTTTCTCTTTTAACAGCTCCTTAATAGTAGCTGTTACGGCTTGTGCTGCGTCCGTTCCCATCTCCTCTCTGGTCTCAAACTCTCTTACTTGTAAATTACCTTGAAAAGTCTTGTTTATCATATTGATTTACCTTTAAAAATGCATATTAATTCACCGGATATCTCACAAATTCTTGTGTACGTACCCGAAATTATAAATAAAATTATGTGGTTTATTGTTATCTAGTTATCTAATTTTTATAAAATTGACAATTTCCCTTGGTTATTATATCAATTGGCATAAAGTATTCTTTTTCTATATCAACCTCGAAAACAAGTTTTTGGTAAAGTGTTCGCACACCTCTATACGCTTGTTCTTGCGGTTTTTCACATATTAAAAAGTCAATAACACCATCTTTCAAATATTGTATATTCTCCGTTAAAAAGTCATACCCAATCAAAATGATGTCTGAGCTTTCGGTTGACGTTAAATACTTAGCAACCTTTGAAACCCGAGAGTTGGTCACAAAAACAAGTTTGATATCTGGGTGATCTCTGAACACCTCGGTCATACTCTTTTTCACCGAAAGATAATCTGTCTTCGTGATATTTAACTGGATTGGTTCTTGTATTTTATTATCTAAAAGATATTTTCTAAATCCTTCTTCTTTACGTAAAATATGATGATCCGCCTGAATATCTTTGGAAATGTTAACTAACAAAATTTTATCTTGCTGGTCTATTAAATAATTCACCAAGTGTGCAGCAGAATAACCACTATGATATAAGTGTGGTCCAAAATAACACAGACTTTTTTGACTTGGAATATCAGAGTTTATAAAAACAAATGGGATTTTCCGTTCCTGACAAGCATTCGTAAAAGAAATTGTTTCATCAATAAAAGCAGGTGCCAATAGAACACCATCCACTTTATCCTCGAGTATTATCTTTGCTTGATTAACAAATGATTCACGATCATTCATATCATAGAACAACTTTGTTATCTTAACATTATAAGGTTTTATTTCCTTCTCAGCTTGATTAATACCTTCCAACGGAACACTCCAGTAATCAGTTTCTTCAGATACTTCTGGTATCAGCGTAACAAGGTTCAGTGTCTTTCCCGATGCAAGTCGTCGGGCAAGAAGGTTAGGTTGATAATTAAGTTCCTTAATTATTGCTTGAATTTTAGTTTTCGTACGCTCTGACACACCCGAACGGTTATGTAAAACACGATCAACTGTGGCGATCGAAACGCCTGCTCTTCTTGCAATTTCTTTTACCCCTACTAATTGTTTTTCTTTTTTGCTCATCTAACGTGAATAACTGGTTATAAGCCTAATAAACGACAAAGATATAATAAAACATGGTTTGTTTTCAGCATATTCTAATTGAAGGTTTTTTAGCTAGGAATTGTCATACACAACGTTTCCATTTACTATCGTCATAAATATATTGATTTTCTCATCAAAAACGACGATATCAGCATCTTTTCCTACCATCAGTGACCCTTTGTTAGAATCAACACCAGCTATTCGCGCAGGCGTCAACGACATCATCTTAACAGCCTCAACAAGGGGGACATCTGCCAATTCGATCATATTTCTAACAAGTCTGTCAGCTGTAGCAACACTACCAGCGAAAGCTGTCCGGTCAGGCAACTTCGCAACTCCCTCTTCAATAATCACTTTTAAACCCGAATCCTTGTTCCCTAGAATGCTATCCCCTGGAGGCATACCCGCTCCTCTCATAGCATCTGTGATCAGGGCGATACGATCAGGACCTTTTATTTTATAAATCAACCTGAGAAATGGAGCAGGTAAATGTATCCCATCGGCTATAACTTCCACATCCATATTGTCTATGATAAAAGCACTTTCGATTACACCGGCATATCGATGGGCATTTCGACGTGTTACACCAGACATACCAGAATAAAGATGAGTTGCTAACGAATAACCGCATTCTACCGCATCCACTACCTCCTCATAAACTGCGTCCGTATGAGCTATCGCCGCCAAGATTCCTTTTTCCCGAAGGTACCGGCCAAATTCAAGTGCTCCCGGCAGTTCGGGGGCGGCACTCCATCGACTGATGGAATTTGATTTCGATATAACTTCTTTATATTCTATAGGATCTGGGTTACGAATATATCTCGGATCCTGCGCACCTCGCTGGTTCATTGCAAAATATGGCCCCTCTAAATGCATTCCTAAGAACTGACTCCCTTTGGTGTTTATCTTATTTGCCTCTTCGTATATTGATAAGGTATTTAAGAGGTTATCCCTTTCACTAGTCAACGTTGTAGGAACCATTGAGGTGGTTCCATACTTTGCATGAGTTTCCGCAATAGTCAGAAAAGCATCGACGCTCCCATCCATAAAATCATGATTTCCTCCTCCGTGGACGTGGATATCGAGAAAACCTGGCGAAATATACTTCCCTCCTACATCAATTATCTGAGCGTCCGGACATTCAATATCTCCAGCGTCTATTGCCGATATTTTATTATCAACAATAAGAACTGTCGCATTCGAAATAATTCGTTGCGTAGTAATGACACGCCCGTTAATCAGTTTTATTTTCGACATGATGATCCGATTTAAATCAGGGAACTACACTTTTGGTTCCCATCCTGATTCGTATTCGCGACTCCAATATTTCATCGCTTCAGAATTGTTTAAAATATGCCCGTTCGACGGATCAATGTCCAAAGTAGAACCCGTTCGCTGTGCAATATTCCCTAGTTGAACCAATAACGTACTCTGGTGCCCGCTAACGATATCAGAATTTAATTTCTCTCCGTTTTTAATCGCTGAAAAGAAATTTTGAATATGGTATGCGTCCAATGCCTGAGAAGGATTCATCAAGTCGCCCTCAACAAACTTAGTGTCATTTTTAACTTCCTTCACAAGTTTGTTTTTCAAGTCATATATTTTGTATTCATTTCCCCCATTAATCTGCAGCGAGCCCTTCTCTCCATAAAATACAACACCTACCGATGATCCATCTGTTGAGCGACCATTACAACTGCGGCCTTCCCACGTGATGGTTCCTTTATCGCCAAACTCCAATCCTATTACTTGTGTATCTGGGGTTTCCCAATCATCCTGATAACGGTATCTTCCGCCGACCGAAGTTACCTTAGTTGGGTAATCAACATTTAGTCCCCAACGGGCCAGATCAACAAAGTGAGTACCATTATTCAGTGCTTCACCTGTTCCCCAATGCCAGAACCAGTGCCAGTTATAGTGTATAACATTATCTTGAAAATCACGGCGAGGAGCAGGTCCTTGCCATAGTTCATAATCCAACCAAGACGGCACAGCAGTCTTTTTACCAACGCCAATAGAGGCCCGATTGTTAGCATACCAGGTTCGTGCTATATACGGTTTCCCGATCGCACCATCATGAACTTCTTTAATTGCCTTAACGACATTAGGCCACGAACGGCGTTGGTTACCCATTTGGATAACGTTTCTATATCTCTCTACCGCCTTCATCAATAACTCGCCCTCGTTTGGATTATGACTACATGGCTTCTCTAAATATACATGCTTCCCTGCTTGCGACGCGATAATAGCAGCAGGCGCATGCCAGTGATCCGGAGCAGCAACAACCAAAGCATCTAAGTTTTTATCTTCCAGCGCTTTCCTAAAGTCAGGCGCTGATTTGGGCTTTTTCCCTTGATTCTTGGTGACCACATCTATACACTTATCAGTAGCACGTGTATCTACATCCGATATATATAATACTTCGCAATTTTTCTGAAGAGAAAAACTAGTTGCTAACGCGCGCCCTCTTGCATTAACACCCATAAAAGCAGTAGTCACGCGATCGTTCGCACCCATAATACTTGCATAGCTTTTCGCACTAAATCCGGGCAATACACCACCCACAGAAGCAGCAGCCGTTCCTATTGCTGCTTTTTTTAAAAATTCTCTACGGTTATCTTTCATAATATTCTAAATTGATTATTTTGATGCTTTTTTAAATACTGACTCTAAACTAACAGATGAGCCCTTCTTCTTTTTACTTACGTCTGCAGCTTCGGCAAAGGCAACAATCTCTAAGGTTTCCTGTTTATTAATCGGTGACACTCCAGTCTCGAAAAAGTTCACAATTTGTTGCAATAAAGGATTGTATCCGCCAAAGGGACCTAATACGCTAATCCCTTTTTCACCATAGACAGTCCCCCCGTAACTGCTCTTGCCAGAGCGTGTACCTCTAAACGTGCCAACCCTTCCATCCTCCCATATACCAACGACAACATCGGTATCTTCTGTATGCGTACGGGTCACCGATTTACATCCCGGTCCCATTACGGTAAACAAAATTTCTATGCCATGAATCCCGTACCAAAGCAAATCAGGGTGTGTCTCTTCAAGCGCTGCCGGACTAAAGGCATCAGCTCCCAATACCTTACCCACTTTACCTTTAGCTACTTCTTGAGCACTCTCCATATAACGAAGCGAAGAAGAAGAAAATACTGGCACATTAAACTCTTCAGCTTTATTAAAGATTTCAATAGTATCGCTTAATGAAGCAGCGATTGGTTTATCGATGAACACACGTTTTCCAGCTTTAAATACAGGTAAAGCCTGTTCCAAATGTACACGACCATCGTTACTTTCCAACAAAACAACATCGACTTTAGAAAGAAGATCGTCAATTGAATTTACAATCTCAACATCATATTGTTTAATATCTTTTATATACCCATCCACCCTTGATACAGCAGACTCAATATCCTTACTTCCCTGCGGATACGCCGCAACCACCTTGTAGCCTTTGTATATCGGATCGGCATCTTTTGCATTTAATGTTTTCGTGAAAGCGATACTATGAGAAGTATCCAAACCAATTATCCCTACTCGTTTTCCGCTAGCTTGACCTGCGAAAAGGCTAGAGTAATTTCCCATAACACTTAACCCTAATCCAGTTATGGCAGAGGCTTTAATAAAATTACGACGATTGAATTTATTATTCATGATTTAGTTATTTAGGCTAACAAATATTTACATATTATATATGTCTCGCGGTATGTGTGAGCTCGTGTACGTTCCCGAATTTAACTTATTTATTTATAAAGAAAAAAATTATTTCCCATTTAATTTAATTTTTTGTTGAATCCTCTCTAATTTTTCCATACTCGACATAAGAAATCTGGGGTGATGATAGTTTTCAATCCTCGTCCCTTCTTCAACAAAAGTCATTTTTCTATCGCCTCCTATATTCCAAAGCGAAAATCCATATCTGGACAAAGGAAATACTTCAACAACATAGTTATACATTTTATCAAACCAATCGAGTGCCCAGTTGTCATCGGGGTCATTTTCTATGATCGTTAATAAACCAATTAATACCTCATGCTGAGCCCACAAAACCTTGTCTGTTAACCACTTATTTTCGTTAACATTATCCAAACAATGAAATACTCCTCCATATACATCGTCCCATGCAACTTCAACATGGAATTTAAATCTATTAACAGATTTATTGAAAAGCTCTTTGTCTTTACGTCTTAACGCTTCATCCATTAACATCCAAAGAGACTCCATAGCGTGTCCAATATAAACAAATTGTGACATCTCGGAGCTCATGAACGAATAATCATTATTTAACAACTCAATCATTAAATTAAATTCGGGATTGAAATGTCGTTCACAGAGAGCAGTGATACATGTTGACGATACCTTTTCTATCTCAGGGTCTGCCTTCAGCCTTAATAGACTAGTTGATAATCTCAACATAATCATTGAGTGCCCTAATACTCGGGATGCGTGACTTACTGCTGAGTCAGGTGAGTATTGCAACTGATACTGATAATTAGGTTGTTCATACAATGCTGCACATTGCAGTAAAATATTCTTCGCTAGATACCAATAAGATTCGTCATTCGAAGCACGTGAATATTCCGTCAAACCCTCAGCAACAAATAAATTACCATAAATATCTGGCTCATTTGATTTTAAATCGTTTCCAGACCGATCGTACTCCCAGGGCCAGAATTCAGAAGCGGCATCTTTTACCGTCAAGGATAAATGAAGGGTCTTTTTAGCTATTTCTAGATATTCCGATTTGTTTTCAATATGGTTATACAGATACGAATAAACCCAAACACCACGACCATCATACCAAGTACGTTTATTGGTGTTTAGATTACGTCCTCTACGATCTGTATTACACAGAAAACCTCCATATTTATGATCGACAACATGTTTATCCATAAATGGAAGGTAATCGTCAAATAAATATTGTCGAATCTCTGAAAAAAGAGTTTGTATCGGACGATTAGCAAGCAACATAAAAAATCCTAATTAATCGTCGTTAAGGGCTTCCAACATGTTCTCCACCTCCGGCTCTGTCTTCGTACGATTCAACAAAGAATACCCAATATATATTACCAATGAACTTAATATTGGCCCAGACATTTCAATAGATAAAGGGACATCATCGACAACTTTCAATATAGCAAAAGCAGCAAGACCTCCAAAAATAGAAAGTATGGCGGCAACACTATTACTCCGTTTAAACACTGGCAGTAACCCCAATATCATCGGAATAGCAATTGGTCCTAATAAGGCGGCAAACCAAGTCACCATTAAACCGATTACGCCACCAAATCGGTCAGAGTTAAATGCGATAATAATAGTCAATAAGATAAAGCTGAACGTGGTTATTCTGGCTATATTGAGCATAGCTTTCGAACTCAACACTTTCACTTTCTTCACAAGAACAGGTAAAATATCCCTCGTTATTACAGACGATATTGTATTAGCATCAGATGCAGTCATCGACAAAGTATTTGAAAACAACGACGCAACTAATAAGCCCAAAAGCCCCGGAGGCAAGAACTTCATCGCCATTAATGAATATGATTGTTCAGGATTCGCTAAATCAAGTAAAAAAATCGGAGCAGCAAACATAGGAAATAGCAAAATCAATGGCCATGCTAAATACAGAAATGCAGAAAACATAGCTGCTTTTCTAGCTTCCTTTCCAGATTGAGAAGAAATAAACCTCGTAGCAAGATTCCAAGTACCACCACTATAGCTAAAAAAATTGATTACCAGCATCGCCATAGC
>Ga0079224_100010932_pt1 | contig 12480 bp, 8 predicted proteins | sample Stecom2015_FD_80414 | JGI IMG/M metagenome (GOLD analysis project Ga0079224, IMG submission 80414) | Agricultural soil microbial communities from Utah to study Nitrogen management - Steer compost 2015 | ecosystem: Environmental > Terrestrial > Soil > Agricultural land | place: USA: Utah...
AGGGGAAGGGCTTCAACCTGAACTTCCCCGTGCCGCATGGCGCATCGGAAGACCGCTTCTTCGAGCATGTGGATCGCGCGATCGAGGCGGGCCGCCGGTTTGCACCGGAGGCCGTCGTCTTCGCCCATGGCTTCGACATCTACATGGAGGATCCGCAGTCCCCGGTCGAGGTGAGCGCGGAGGGCTTCGCCCGGCTCGGCGAGCGCGTCGCGTCGCTGGGCGTGCCCACCGTCATCACCCAGGAGGGTGGCTATCACCTCGCCACGCTGGAGGACAACGCCCGGCGCTTCTTCTCCGGGTTCATGAGGAACTGAAGGGAGGGACCGGGGCGCTGGCGTCGAGGAATCCGTCGAGGTCGGGTCGCACCGACGGGCCGAGCAGGGCCTGGACGGCGATGGCGATGTCCAGCAGCTCGCCGTCGCGACCCGGCGCGCCGATCAGCTGGTAACCGACCGGGAGCTGTCCCGGCTGGCGCGGCAGCGGGATCGACACCGCGCACTGCCCGAGGTAGTTCGACGGCTGCGTGTTGCGGGTCATGCCCATCGCGTAGCGCATCGCCTGGTCGGGATCGTCGAAGGCAGCGAGCGGCGGCGGCAGGTCCACCGTCGTCGGCGTGGCGATGACATCCACCTCCTCGAAATAGCGCAGGGCCGCGCGGCCGCTTCGACGACGCTTCAGCTCGAGGGCGAAGTAGTCGCTGGCCGCGACGCCGCGCCCGGACTCCACCCGGGCGGCGACGATCGGATCCATCGTGGGCGCCGCCTCCCGGAGCCGGTCGCCGCCGAACAGCGCGAGGCACGAGACCGGCAGCGCGACCGGGAACCAGGCTTCGCGTTCGGGCGCCTCGACGATCTCCAGTGGCACCAGCTGGGCGCCGCCCGATTCCAGGCGGGCGTTCGCCTTGTCCACCGCCGCCCGGATCTCCGGGTCGAGCCCGTCGTAGTAGTAGTTCACCGGAATGCCGACGCGCAGCCGGTCGACTCGTGCGCGCCGTCGGGCGGGCTCGTGCCGGTACCCGAACAGCTGGGCATCGATCGCGTCGAAGGCAATGCGCGCATCCTCGGCGCTGCGGGCGAGCAGGCCGATCGTGTCGATGTCCGGATGCAGCGGGACCCCCGCCTCGGTGGGCCAGTGGCCGAAGCTCGTCTTCAGGCCGAAGACGCCGTTGAACGCCGAGGGCACCCGCACCGAACCGCCCGTGTCGGTTCCGATGGCGAATGCGCACAGGCCGGCACCGCAGGCGACGCCCGAGCCCGAGCTGGAGCCGCCCGGCACTCGGCGCACCTCGGCGGCCCAGGGATTCCAGGGCGTGCCGAGCGGCGTCGATGCGCCCGTGATGCCGAGGCAGAGCTCGACCGCCCTGGTCGTGCCGAGGATCACGACGCCACAGCGGCGCAGCGCAGTGATGAAGGGTCCCTGGCGATCGCCCGCGATCCCGGAGAAATCCATGAGCGAGCCCGCCGTCGGCGTCGGGAAACCGTCGATCGCGAACACGTCCTTGACGGCCACCGGAACGCCCATCAGCGGGCCCAGGTCGGTGCCGGCGGCCCGCAGCGCGTCCATCGCCCGCGCCGTCGCAAGGGCGCCGTCCCGGTCGACATGCTGGAACGCCTGCAGCCGCGGGTCGACCGCGTCGATGCGGGCGAGGAAGGCCCGCGTGACTTCGAGCGAGCTGGTGCGGCCCTCGCGGAAGTCGCGCGCGAAACGCGCGAGGCCGCCGTCCTCGAAGGGGTCCGGTGGAAGTCGGGTCATGGCGTTGGTGTCTCCGTCGTGCGGGCTGTCGGGCGTCGAAAGGCTATACCAGTCGAGCGGTCACTGCAGTGGGGCTAGCATCGAAGGCATGAAGGCGAAGCATTCGGACGATCCGCAGGCGGGCACCCTCTGGACCATCGGCCATTCGAACCGCGACTGGGAGGTCTTCGTCGAGATCCTGCTCGAGGCGAGGATCGAGTGCCTGGTGGACGTGCGCCGCTTCGCCGGCTCGCGGCGCTATCCCCAGTTCTCGGGCGAGGCGATGGGAAAGGCACTGTCGGGCGAGGGCATCGAGTACCTGCCGATGCCCGAGCTTGGCGGGCGCCGCAAGCCGCGTCCCGATACCCGCAATACCGCGTGGCGCAACGACGGGTTCCGGGGCTATGCCGACTACATGGAAACCGAGGCATGGCAGAGGGCCCGCGATCGCCTCGCCGAGCTTGCACGCGCCCGCCGCACGGCCGTCATGTGCGCGGAGGCATTGTGGTGGCAGTGCCACCGGGGCCTCATCGCCGACGACTTCAAGGCCCGGGGCTGGGAGGTCGTGCATCTCGCGGGATCGGGCCGCAGCGAGCCGCATCCCTACACCGGCGCCGCCCGGATCGTCGACGGCCGGCTCGACTATTCCGAGCCGGCCCCGGCGCAGCGACCCCTCTTCTAGCGGCCGCCCTGACGGCCTGCGTCGATCGCCTTGAGCACGACGGCGCCCAGGGCCGACTTGAGCACGCCGCCGATCACGAAGGGCGCGAGTCCGACGGCAATCGCCTTCTGCAGTCCGACGATCGTCGCCAGCCAGGAGGCGCCGACCAGCAGGCAGACCGCATTGCCCGCGAGCATGGCCGCGAACGCGAGGAGCACGCGCCGTCCGTTCCAGCCCCGCTCGGCGAGCCAACCGGTCAGCACCGCCGCGAGCGGGAAGGCCAGGAGGTAGCCGCCGGTGGGTCCGAGGAAGCGGGCGAGCCCGCCCGTGCCGCCGGCGAACACCGGCAGGCCGAGCGCCCCTTCCGCGAGCCACGCGAGGACGGTCAGGCCGCCGAGGCGCCAGCCATACAGCGCGCCGACCAGCGTGACGGCGAGCGTCTGCATGGTGATCGGCACCGGCACCATCGGCACGCTGATGTGCGAGGAGGCGGCGAGCACCAGCGTGCCGAAGACGACGGCGAACACCTTGACGGCCGTGGACTGGGTCTGCAGCCATGTCGGTTGCGGATCGAGGATGCGGGCGGGTGTCGGGGAGGCGTTCATCTTCGTAGGTTCAGTGTTTCGGAAAACCCGAATCATAGGCCGTTCCGGAAAGCGGCGCCTCGCATGGCCCGTCCCCGGCACGCGCAGGCGCTTCTCGGCCCTCGCGCGTCTGTCGCAGCTTCCGCACCGTTGATCGGCACCGCGGCGCCGGCCTTGGGCCCGCTGGCTACCATCGGCGAGAATACCGGAACCCCCCCAACCAGCCTGGACGCAGGAGCGATGAGCGAGAAGAGCGAGGGATTCCGGACATGGATGTGCCTGATCTGCGGATGGATCTACGAGGAAGAAGCGGGGTTGCCTGACGAAGGCATCCCTCCCGGAACCCGGTGGGAGGACATCCCGATGAACTGGACCTGTCCCGAATGCGGTGCCCGCAAGGAGGACTTCGAGATGGTGGAGATCTAGGAATGAGCACCGAAGGCGAGCTCTCCGGCATTCGGGTGATGGTCATCGACGACAGCAACACCATCCGCCGCAGCGCCGAGATATTCCTGGGCAAGGCCGGCGCGAGGGTGATCCTCGCCGAGGACGGCTTCGACGCACTCGCCAAGATCGCCGACCACGAACCCCAGCTCATCTTCTGCGACATCCTCATGCCGCGGCTCGACGGCTACCAGACCTGCGCCATGATCAAGCGCAGCCCCAGGTTTCGCGACATCCCGGTCGTCATGCTCTCGAGCAAGGACGGCCTGTTCGACCGCGCCCGCGGTCGCATGGTCGGCTCCGATCGCTACCTGACGAAGCCATTCTCGAAGGACAGCCTGCTCGCAACGGTTGCCGAGTTCGTGCGGCGGCCCGAAACGGTCTGAACCGACGGGGGCGGATTCCATGGCCGCACGCAAGGTGCTGATCGTCGACGACTCGGCCACCGAAAGGCATTTCATGTCCGAACTGTTCGGCAGGCAGGGCTACGTGGTCATCACCGCCGAGAACGGCGAGGAGGCGGTCGCCAAGGCGCGCAGCGAGCGTCCGTCGGTGGTGGTGATGGACGTGGTCATGCCGGGCCAGAGCGGGTTCCAGATCACCCGCGCACTGTCGAGGGATCCCGACACGGGCGGCATTCCCGTGATCATCTGCAGCAGCAAGAACACCGAGACCGACAGGATCTGGGGGCTGCGGCAGGGCGCGCGCGAATACCTGACCAAGCCGGTGAGCCCGGAGGTCCTGCTCGCGCGTGTCGCGGAGCTGGCGCGCTAGCATGACGAACACCCCGCGACTGTCGCTGCGCGAGTTCCAGGCGCGGCTGAACGAGCGTCTCCAGCAGGCGGCCGATGCCGGCATCGACGCCCGGCTCGGCCTCGAGATCGGATCGGAGCGCTGGCTCGTCGAGCTTGCCGACGCGGGGGAGATCGTCCCGATGCCGGATCGCATCGTGGCGGTGCCGCTGACCCACTCGTGGTTCAAGGGGCTGGTCAGCCTGAGGGGCGCCCTGGTCGGGGTCAGCGACCTGTCCGAGTTTGCCGGGCAGGGACGCACGGCGATCGGCCGGGAATCGCGGCTGGTGTCGTTCGCAAGCCGGTTCGGCGTGAACGCGGCCATCATCGCGAGCCGCATGCTCGGGCTGCACGGCACCGAGTCCATGCGGCGGGAAGAAACCGGGCAGGACATTGTCGGGAGGGCGCCCTGGGTGGGCGCTACCTGGATCGACGCGGAGGGAAGGCGCTGGCGCGAACTGTCGTTCGAGCGGCTCAGCAGCGACCCCGCCTTTCTGGCGATTGGCCGCTGACCACGAGGTGGATGGACGATGAAACTGGATCTGAGGATGCCCCGCAAGAGCTCGCGTGCGGCGCGCGCCGAGGCGCATGATCCCCTCGACGTCGACACCGCGATCGTGCCCGAGGAGCTCGAGACCCTGGTGAGCGGCAAGCCGCTGCCCCCCGAAGCCGGCGAGCCCGCGCCCATGCCGTCGCAGGCCCGTCCGACCGAACCGGCGGCGCCGTCGGACCGCGTCTCGCGCCTGCCGGTGATCGGGCGGATCGCCGACGAATCGCGCACCCGCACGATGCTCGTCGCGCTGCTGGCCGGCCTCGTCATCTCGTCCGGTTTCCTCTGGGCATACGTGCGCCAGGGATCGGAGCTCAACCGGCTCACGTGGGTCGCCGGCGACATCAATACGCAGTCGCAGCTGCTGGCGCGCTCGGCCGACGCGGCCTTCGCCGGCCGGGTCGAGGCGTTCGACGAGCTCGCGAGGGGCCGCGACGTCATCTCGCGCCAGATCACCTCGCTCCACCAGCATGGCGCCCCGCTCGGCCTGCCGGACGCCACCGATGCGCGGATCGCGAAGATCTCCGAATCCTGGCAGCAGACCATGCGGACCCTGGCGGCCCTGCTCGATGCCCGTCGGGCGGTGGAGTCGGCGGTGGCGACGCGCGAGACCGTCCGGGCCTCCCTGCCGTCGATGCGGCAGGCGGCGGACCGCCTGCTCGCCCTGCGCGCCGAGGCCGGTGCATCGGCACGGGAGACCGCACTCGCGGGCGAGCTCGCCGTGCTCATCGAGCGCCTCGGCCAGCGCGTGGAGACCATCGGCGAGGCCGACTCGGTCGGGCCGTCGGGCACGCCCGAGGTGACGCGCCTCGTCGGCATCATCAACTCGCACCTGTCCGAGCTCCAGCGCCTCATTCCGCGCGGCGGCCCCGACACCAGGGCGCGCGATTCGCTCGCACTCCTCGCCGGCGAATTCGGGCGGCTGGACCGCCCCCTGACCGCGCTCGGCAACGACACCTCCGTCCTGCTGAGCGGGCGGGCCGCGCATCGCGACCTGCTTGGCCGGGCCGACGGCCTGCGCGTGGACCTCGAGGCGATGCAGGCGAGCCTGCTCGGGGCCACGGACGTGCGCCGCTGGCTGCTCCTGCTTTCGATCGGCTTCGCCGCCTTCGCCGCGCTCGCGGTGTTCGGACTGTCGCGTTCCTACGTGGCGGTCAGCCGACGCCGCGCGGAGGAGGCCGAGCGCCAGCGCATCGTGGCCGAGAACCTGGAGCAGGCCGCCAAGCGCATGAACGACCAGAACCAGGCGGCGATCCTGCGGCTCATGAACGAGCTCCAGGAGGTGGCCGATGGCGACCTGACGGTGCAGGCGACCGTCTCCGAGGACATCACGGGCGCGATCGCCGATTCGGTCAACTACACCGTCGAGGAACTGCGCAGCCTCGTCGCGCGGATCAACAGCACCGCGGAGCTCGTGAACGAGGCATCGTCGAAGGCGCAGATGACCGCCACCAGCCTGCAGGCGGCTTCCGAACAGCAGTCGCGCGAGATCAAGGAGACCGGCGAGGCGGTGCTGCGGATGGCGCAGCAGATCAACGAGGTCTCGGCACGCGCGGCCGAGTCCGTGCAGGTCGCCCGCCAGTCGCTGCGCGCGTCGCAGCACGGTTCGAACGCCGTGAACAACGCCATCATCGGCATGAACGGCATACGCGACCAGATCCAGGAGACCGCGAAGCGCATCAAGCGCCTCGGCGAATCGTCGCAGGAGATCGGCGAGATCGTCGAGCTCATCTCCGACATTACCGAACAGACCAACGTGCTCGCGCTCAACGCGGCGATCCAGGCGGCCAGCGCCGGCGAGGCCGGCCGGGGCTTCACCATCGTCGCCGAGGAGGTGCAGCGGCTGGCCGAGCGCTCCGGCGAGGCGACCAAGCAGATCTCGGCCCTGATCCGCACCATCCAGACCGATACGCAGGATGCCGTGGCGGCGATGGAGCAGAGCACCCAGGGCGTGGTCGAGGGCACGCGGCTCTCCGACGAGGCGGGCAGCGCGCTCGAGGAGATCGGCCGCGTGTCGTCCCATCTCGCGGAGCTCATCGAGGACTTCTCCGACACCACGTCGAAGCAGGCGGCCTCCGCCGGTACCGTGGCCCAGGCGATCCAGCGTATCCTGCTGGTCACCGAGCAGACCTCCGAGGGGACCCTGCAGACCGCGGGCTCGATCCGCCAGCTGTCCGAACTGTCGCAGGAGCTCAAGAACTCCGTGGCGCGATTCAAGGTCTCGTGATGACGACTGCCCACGACATCGCCAGCGATGCCGCCGTTCCGGAGGTGGTCGTGACGCCCGGACTCGAGACGCTGTCGTGGTGCATCGACGAGATTCGCCAATCCTTCGCGGAGGCGATGGGGCACCTGCAGGGCGCGGTCGAGACCGGCAGCGACAGCGCGACGGCGGCGCGCGCCGCCCGCGCCTCGGCCCACCAGGCGGGCGGGGCGCTCACGATCATCGACATCCCCGGCCCGGGCCTGCTCGTCGCCGAGATCGAGGGCCTGCTCGAGCAGGTCGCCGACGGCGAGGTGAGCCTCGCCGCCGGCGTCGTCAACCGGATCGGGCGCGGCTTCGACGCGGTCGTCGGCTATCTCGACGAGCTCCTGCAGGGCGGCGCCCAGCAGCCGCTCTACCTGTATCCGTACTACAAGGGTGTGCTGGAAGCGCGCGGCGCCGACCGGATCGAAGCCGCCGAGCTCTTCATCGCGCCGCCGACGCCGGACGTCCAGGCGCCCGGCGACGTGGAGCTCGACCCTTCGCAGCGCAAGAAGCTGCTCGGGCATTTCGAGATCGGCCTCCTGGGGTTGCTGAAGGGCAACGAGGGGAACGACGGCGCCAACCGGCTGCTTGCCTCGGCGAGGGCGATGCGCAAGGCGCGCATCGGCGCGCGCGATCCCGCATTCTGGCTGGTGGTGGAAGGCCTGCTCGAGGCGCTTGCCGCCGGCAAGCTCGAGCCCGACGTGTCGATCAAGCGGCTGCTCGCGCGGCTCAACCTGCAGCTGCGCAAGACACTGATGGACGATGCGCCGATCTCGGCGCGGCTGCAGCGCGATGCGCTGTTCGCGATCAGCCGGATCCGGCGGCGCACGCCGACCGTCGTCGAGGTGGTTTCCGCATGGAAGCTCGACGAGGCGATCCCCGCCGATTACCACAAGCCCCGCTACGGGCGCGTCGATCGCCGGACGCTCGCGACGATCGACGAATCGATCCGTCGCACCAAGCAGCAGTGGGAGGCGCTCGCCGCGGGCGAACGGCCCGAAGGCCTGGGCGCCGGACTGGCGACCCTGCGCGAGGCGCTCGAGAGCCTCGGCATCGAGGGCGTCGCCGAGCTCGCCAATGCTTGGGTCGAGGTCGGCAAGCGGTCGTCGCACGGCGACCGCATCGAGGACGAACTGGCGCTCGAGGTGGCGGGTTCGCTGCTCTTTGCCGAAGAGGTGTTCCGCGACGGGGTCGATCGTGACCCGACGGTCGGCCCGCGCTCGGCCGAGCTGGCCCGGCGTATCCGTACCTGGCTCGCCGAGGGCCGGGTCGACGAGCCGATGCCGCAATGGCTGCGTGAGCTGACGAACCGGGCGCACGAGCGGCAGACCATGGCGAGCTTCGTCGCCGCGACCCGCACCCGCCTCGGCGACGTGGAACTGACGCTCGATGCCTACTTCCGCGATCGCGCGAGGCGCGAGGGCCTCCCCGAGGCCACCGCCGGACTGCGCGAGGTGGGCGGTGTCCTGAGCCTGGTCGGCCAGGAAGAGGCCGCACGGGCCGCGCAGATGATCGCGGACCAGGTCGAGGCCCTCCAGGGCGATGCCGAGCCGGCCACCGACGGACAATGCGAGCGGATCGCCGACAGCGTGGGCGCGCTGGGCTTCCTCGTGGAAGGACTGCTGCGCGGCGGGCAGGATCCGGTCGAGTATCGGCTCGACGAGGCCGCGGGTACCTTCACGATGCACCCGCTGTCGCCGTCCGCGCGGGCCGAGACCCCGGCCGCGGGCGCGGCCGAGACGCCACGCGAATCGGCCGAATCCCGGTTCGACGCCATCCGCGGCGACATCGCGACGCGCCTGCGTGGCGCGCTCGATCGCGGCGAGCGCCTCTCGCGCGATGCCGCGCTGGAGGACGCGCTCGCCCAGTGGCGCGACGCGGCCCAGCTCGCCGGGGATGCCTCGCTCGCCAAGCGCGCGGACGACGCGCTCGCGGCGTTCGGCGAAGACGGCGCCGCGGACCCGGCGCGCATCGCCACGATCCTCCATCTCCCGGGCGACTGGCGCTCGGTCGAGGCCGCCGTTGCCGAGGCCGTTGCGGGCACGGCCGACGAGGATGTCGATGCCGAGCTGCTGGAGATCTTCCTCGCCGAGGCCGGCGAGGTGCTCCAGGCCATGCGCGAGGGCCTCGAGACGATTCGCCGGGAGCCGTCGAACGACAGTGCGCTCACCACGATCCGGCGCGGCTACCACACGCTCAAGGGCTCGAGCCGGATGGTCGGCCTGGCCGCGTTCGGCGAGCTGGCATGGACCTTCGAGCAGCTGCTCAACTGCTGGCTCGGCGAGAACCGGCCATCCAACGACACGCTCGCCGAACTGATCGAGGTCTCGAGCGATCTCTTCGCGCGCTGGGTCGCGCGGCTCGGGACGGCGCCCTCGGCGGTCTTCGAGTGCGACCGCCTGATCGCCGCCGCCGATGCGCTGCGCGAGTCGCGACCGCTTCCCGAGCGGCCCTGGCTCGATGACGAGGCCACGTCGGGGGGCGCTTCCCCCGCGGCCGAAGGCGACGCCGACCCGCCGGCCGGCCCGGCGAGCGATGCCGCCGTGGCGATCACGCTGGAGCCCGTACCCGAGGGCGCGCCAGACGCCGCGCCCGAGCCCGAACCCGCGGTCGCCGCCGAGGAGATCGTGCTCGAGGCACCCGCCGAGACCGAGCAGGTGGTACTCGAGTCGCTCCCCGAGCTCGAGCTCGGGGCGGGGCTGGACGAGGGGGTCCACGGCGGGCACCGTGCCGTCGCGGACGGAATGGAATCCGTCGAGATCGAACTGCAGCCGCTCGCCGAGGGCGACATCGCGTTCGACATCGACGAACCGGCACACGCATCCGTCGACGAGACCGCGTTCGAGTCCGTCGAGCCGGCGGGCGAGGCCATGGACATCGGCGGCGAGACGCAGGCCGCCGGCGAGGCGGATCCCGTCGAGGCCGAGGTCGAAGCGGAGCACGAGCATGCTTCGCCGGAGGCTTCGGCCGACGACGACATCCCCGTGCTCGACCAGACCGACGTCATCGTCGACGATCCGTCCGCCGAGCACGAGGGCGCGCCGCCGCTCCTCACCGAGCCGCTCGAGGCGCCGTCCGATGCGCAAGTGGCGCCGCTCGACGAGGTGGACATCGACGGCCATCGGGTCAGCGCATCGCTCTACAGGATCTTCCTCGGCGAGGCCGACGAGACGATGGCTGCGCTCGACGCCGACCTTGCCGACTGGCGCACCACGCCCGCCCGCGCCGCGAGCGAGGTCGCCCAGCGCGCCATGCATTCCCTCAAGGGCAGCGCCGCGGTGGTCGGCATCGACGAAGTGCACCGGCTCGCCCAGGAGCTCGAGCGATTCCTGTTGCGCCAGCGCGCCCTGGGCATCGCGCTTCCGGAGCCGGAGCTGGACGAATACGCCGCCCTGCTCGAGCGCCTCGCGGCGATGCTGCACCAGTTCGCCGCCGGCCGTTTGCCGCGTCCCGAGCCGGAGACGCAGGCCCGCGCGCAGGCGCTCGCGGACAACTGGAGTGCCCGCCAGATCGTGGCGGCGCCCGCCGCCGAGCCCGCGGCGGGTGCGCGGCTCCACGAGTCGTCCGGCGGCGGCGGCGCGATCGTGGACGAGCTGGATGCGGAGCTCCTGCCCATCTTCATCGAGGAGGCCGTCGACCAGCTGCCGGAGATCGACGCGCGCCTGCGCGAATGGCTCCAGCGCCCGGGCGACAGGGCGCTTGCGCAGACGCTGATGCGGCTGCTGCACACCGTCAAGGGCAGCGCCCGGATGGCGGGCGCGATGCGCCTCGGCCAGCGGGTGCACGAGATGGAGACGCGGATCGAGGCGGCTGCCGAGCTCAGCGCCGTGCCGGTCCCGCTGATCGAGGAGCTCATCGCCGAGCACGATCTCGTCATCGAGATGTTCGAGGCGATCCGCGACCCGGGCAGTGCGCCGGCGGCGGCCCCGGCTCCGGCATCGGAGGCCCCGGCGGACCCGGCGGGGCCCGCGACGGAGTCGCCGGCGTCCCCGCCCGTCGCGTCTTCCGCGGCCGCGCCGCAGCACGCCGCCCCGGAGCCGTCGCAGGCGACGCTCGCGGCGGCCATGGCCGAGCATGCGACGGGGCCCGGCCTCGTGCGGGTTCGCGCCGACCTGCTCGAGCGTCTCGTCAACGAGTCGGGCGAGGTGTCGATCGCGCGCTCGCGCCTGGAAAACTCCCTCGACGCCATCCGCCAGTCGCTCTGGGACCTGACCGAGAACGTGACCCGGCTGCGGGCCCAGCTGCGCGAGATCGAGATCCAGGCGGAGACGCAGATCCAGACCCGGATCGCGGCCGCCCGCGAATCCCACGAGGAGTTCGACCCGCTCGAGTTCGACCGCTACACCCGCACGCAGGAGCTCACCCGCATGCTGGCCGAGTCGGTCAACGACGTGGCCACCGTGCAGCACAACGCGACCCGCAGCCTCGACGAGGCCGGCCAGAACCTCCTGCGCCAGGGCCAGGTGCTGCGCGAGCTGCAGCAGAACCTGATGCGCATCCGGATGGTGCGTTTCGGCACGCTCGGCGATCGCCTCTACCGGGTCGTGCGCCAGGCCGCGAAGGAGCTGGGCAAGCGGGTCTCGCTCGACATCCGGGGCTCGGATGTCGAGATCGACCGCAGCGTGCTCGAGCGCATGGCCGCCCCGGTCGAGCACCTGCTGCGCAATGCGGTCGCCCACGGCATCGAGTCGCCCCAGAAGCGCGTGGCCGCCGGCAAGCCCGAAGTGGGGGAGATCCGGCTGTCGGTTCGCCAGGAGGGCAACGAGGTCCTGCTCGAACTGCAGGACGACGGCGGCGGGCTCGACCTGGAACGCATCCGGGCGCGCGCCATCGAGGCGGGACTGCTCGGGGCCGACGAGACGATCGGCGAACAGGGCCTCGCCGAGATGATCTTCCGGCCGGGATTCTCGACCGCGAGCGAAGTGTCCGAGATCAGCGGCAGGGGCGTGGGCATGGACGTGGTCCGGGCCGAGGTTGCCGCGCTGGGGGGCCGGGTCGAGGTGATCTCGGAGCCGGGGCGGGGCGCCCGCTTCGTCGTCCACCTGCCGCTCACCCTGGCGATCGCCCAGGTGGTGCTGGTCGGCGTGGGCGACCTGCGGTTCGCGCTGCCCTCGTCCAGCGTCGAGCAGGTGATCCAGCTGCGGCCGCGGGCCCTCGCCAAGGCGTACGCCGACCGCCGCATCGACTGGCAGGGCGAGGCGGTGCCGCTCTACTACCTCGGCGCCCTGGTCGAGGCGAGCGACCCGCAGCCGATCGCCCAGCACTACTCGCCGGTGGTGGTGATGCGGGCCGGCGGGCGGCGGATCGCCGTCCATGTCGATTCGGTCACCCGCAACCAGGAGGTCGTGGTCAAGAACGTCGGCCCGCAGGTCGCCCGCGTGCGCGGGGTGGGCGGGGCGACGATCCTCGGCAACGGGGAGATCGTGCTCATCCTGAACCTGGGACCGCTCGCCGCCGCGGCGGGCGACCCC
>Ga0079224_100010933_pt1 | contig 12478 bp, 9 predicted proteins | sample Stecom2015_FD_80414 | JGI IMG/M metagenome (GOLD analysis project Ga0079224, IMG submission 80414) | Agricultural soil microbial communities from Utah to study Nitrogen management - Steer compost 2015 | ecosystem: Environmental > Terrestrial > Soil > Agricultural land | place: USA: Utah...
ATACGCGTACTCCGACACTAGTCATGACCGACTCCCGACATACCCGTTCCATCCACGCCGCCATCCGCTACTGCTCTGTCGCCACGCAATCGCACCGACGCGTTCCGCCGAAAGACGCTTCGATCCTCCGGCGCCCACGTCCGCGGAGCTCATGCATCTACGACGAACCGTGGCCTTCGTTGCGGCCCGCACCCCCGTGGAGATCCAGCTGGTCGCCATGTGGGAGCGACAGTTCGGGTTCTCTGGCATTGGAATCCAGGATGATTTCTACGAACTCGGAGGTGACTCGTTCGCCGCCGTGGAGCTCGTCGGTGCCATGAAGCGGATCATCGACGAACGGTTGACGTTGGACACGCTGGTTGATCACTCCACGATCGCGGGCATCTCGGAGGCGCTCGGGCTGCTCGCCGCGGCAGCGGTGGACGCTCCTCGCCCCCAGGCCGCTGCCGCGCCTCGGTTGCCACTCGATATCCGCGTCCCCAACGCAGCACGCGTCGTGGAACCGCCGCGACGCGTGCTGCTCACGGGTGCCACCGGCTATCTAGGCGCATTTTTGCTCGAGGCGCTCGTGCGCGAGGCCCCCGAGACAACGATCCACTGCCTCGTGCGAGGGAAGAACCTCGTCGCCTGCGAGGAACGCCTCTTTTCCCATCTCGCGCGCTTGCGGGTGGTCGTCCCGAAAGCCAACGTCGTCGTCCTTCCGGGCGACCTATCGCACGACTGCGTGGGCATGTCGGATGTCGATTACGCGAGGATGACCGAGGAACTCGATACGATCGTCCACGCTGGCGCTATCGTGAACTTCACTTTGCCGCGGGAGCAACTCCACCCACCCAATGTCCTGGGCACCGAGCGCATCATCCGTCTCGCGTGCACGGGACGCATCAAGCCGCTGCACTTCGTCTCCACGCTGGCTGTCTTCGAATCGCGAGAGGGGGTCCCCGGACCGTTCGATGAACGCAGCGGCCTCGACCATGGCCTCACGCTCGTCCACGGCTACGCGGAGTCGAAATGGGCGGCCGAGCACCTCGTCCTCGATGCGAAGCGCCGGGGGCTCCCGACGAGCATCTATCGACCGGGACCTGTCTCCGGCCACCGTGAGACCGGTGTGTGCAATACCGACGACTTCGCCTCCCGGATGCTGCGAGGGATGGCGTTGTTGGGAGCCGCGCCGCAGACAGGTCTTCCGATCGTCGCGACTCCCGTCGACCACGTTGCGACCTCGATAGCACGTCACGTCGCGCGTGCATCACTGCTGGACGACCCGCTCCACCTCGTCAGCCCCAAACCAACCTCTTGGGGAGAGGTTTTGTCCGTCCTTCGAGATCGCGGATATCGGATCTCCGCGGTGGAACATGAACATTGGCGACGGCTACTGCGCGACCATGTTCATCAGGATCGCACGCATCCGCTCTATCCCATTCTGCCTCTGCTCGAACGCTCGGAACGAGAGGGGAGCCCGCGGTCCCCGGTCTTCCAATGCGATTCGAGCGTGGTCCGGCTGAAGAGGATCGGACTGGACGCCCCGGAGATGTCGCGCGAGGCGATTCGGCGACAGATCGAATACTTGGTAAGCACGAACAAAATGATCCCTCCACCTCGGATGCAGGGTGAACACGGAGTGGCACACGCATGAACACGCACATCGAATCCGCCGCAGAAACGCTAGGATCTCCAGATTCGGCCAATGTCGCCTGGAGCAAGAAAGGAATGTGGTCGTTTTATGAATTTATCATTCCGATCAATTTCCTGCGTTCCATTGAAGAGACATTCGCATTGGCGAACCCGATATCCGGCGGAGATTTCCTGGACATCGGTTGCGGAAGCGGACTCGGGTTCGAGCGCAACGTCGCATGGATCCGCGGCAGCGGGCGGTGGACGGCGGTCGATCCGGACCCCCTCGCGCTTCAACACTGCAAAATTCGCGCACAACGACTCGACATCGCCGATCGAGTCCGGCTGGCGAGGCTACGCGCAGAAGAGCTCGAGCACCTCGGTTCCGCCGAGTTCGACGGAGCCTATGCGCACTTTTCGTTGTACACCATCTCGGGCGAAGAGAACCGCCGCCGCGCCGTCGCCTCGGCGTTCCACGTGCTTCGACCCGGAGCACGATTCGCTTGTGCGGTCCCCGGACAACGCTACAACCGCCACGCGTTGGTCGAACACGCCCGCAACCTAGAACGGGCGCGCAGCGACATCAGCGTTTGGCAGCGGTGGAAGCGGAACTGGATCAATTACACGTTCCTGAAAGCCGCAAACAAGATGCTCGACGAGCAGCTCGACCGCGACGCGATGCACCGTTACAGCCGAGAGGAGCTCATGGAGCACTTCCATTCTGCCGGGTTCGAGGACGTGACATGTCGTCACGTGGACGGATTCAATGCATATCAAATCGTCGGCACCCGACCGCGTCGGAGTGAATGACATGCAGAAGGATCGATGGTTCAGTGGTCATCCCGCGGCTCCGGGGGCACAGCAACTCTGGTGTTTCCCCTATGCAGGCGGGAGCGGGACCGTATTTCACGCATGGAAACAGGCGTTCAGCGACGACGTCGAGCTGCGCGCCCTCGAGCTGCCAGGACGGTGGACTCGCTCGGCGGAGCCGCTACGTCGGCGTTTTTTTCCGCTCGTCGAAGAAGTAGCGGATGCCATGGAGAGAAATCTGTCCACCGAATATTCGCTATTTGGGTACAGTTTGGGGGGGCTCCTCGCATTCGAGGTCGCGCGTACGCTCGCTCGGCGAGGAAAGCCTTACCCGCGTCGACTCTTCGTCGCCGCCTGTGCGGCGCCACAGGTGGATCGCAAGCGGGACGTCCTGCACGACCTGCCCGATCATGCGTTCCTCGACGGCCTGTCGCGACGTTACGCACCGCTGCCCGAGGTCATCCTCGAAGACGAGGAGATGCTGAACGTGGTGCTCAGAATCCTTCGCGCCGACCTGGAGCTCCTGCACGACTACCATTTCACTGCAGGCGACGCTCTGGACTGCCCCATCGTCGCGTTCGGTGGCCGAGCGGACAAATCCGTGAGCGCCGAAGGCCTCGCCGGGTGGCGCGCCTGCAGCACACATGCGTTCTCCTCGCATTGGTTCGACGGAGATCACTTCTTCATCACGTCGCACGGCAAGTCGTTGGCGCGATCCGTGTATCAATATCTGTCAGAACCGCGCCAAGCAGCCGTGATCCCCCCGGATCCTGCGAGGATGTCGAACCCATGAAGATCGATCACGTCGTCGTCGTCGGGGGTGGCATCGCCGGAATGGCGATGGCTGCGGTTCTCGAGCGCATCGGCTGCGAAGTCACGCTGCTCGAACGAGCGCCGGAGCTGGGCGAAGTCGGGGCCGGTGTTTCGGTCTGGCGGAATGCCATCCGACCCATGATGCGCCTCGGCATCGGCTCAGCGTTGTTCGCAAACGCCAATCCGGTCCACGATCACCGCGTGTATGATCGCGACGGCACGCTGATCAAAGCGCTCGACTATGTCTCGGTGGCGAACGAGACGGGCGGACCGGGGTTCGTGGTTCATCGCGCCGAGCTCCACCAGGCCTTCTGGTCGCAGCTCACGGAGAAGACCTCGATCCGGACGGGGGCCAAGGTCGTGAACATCGAACTCGGATCGCCGACGCGCCTGACGCTAGAGGATGGCTCGTTCGTCCACGCCGACATGGTCATCGGCGCGGATGGGCTCCACTCCGTCATGCGGTCCGTCGTCGTCGGTGCCACCGCGCCGTCGTATTCCGGAGAAACCTGCTTCCGCGGCATCGCCCCGATGCACGAAGGACCGACGAATCAAGGCTGCGAAGTCCTGGGAGCGGGCCTGCGCGCCTCCTACTATCCACTCAGCGCGGGCCGCACGTACTGGGGCGTCGTCATGCGGGCCGCCGAGGGTGCCCACGTTCCCGTGGAAAAACGCAGAGACTTTCTCCTCGCGCGCGTGCAAGGGTGGCCGCGAGGAGTCGAACGCCTCGTCGCCGCGACGGCGCCGCAGGCCATCCTGCAACACGACCTCTTCGATCGTCCGCCGACCCGCCCATGGCATCGCGGCAACGTCGTCCTCATCGGAGATGCCGCGCACCCGATGACGCCGCACATGGGACAGGGAGCGAACATGGCCATCGAAGATGCCGTCGTTCTCGGTCGTTCGATCGCGCAGGCGACGAGCGTAAGTGAAGCGGGCGAGCGCTTCGAACGGGAGCGATTCGCTCGGGTTCGCGAGCTGACGTTGCTCTCGCGGCGCTGGGGACGCTTCCTCGCCGGAGGCAATCGAGTATGGTCGAGCAGGCTCCGCTCGAGCTTCTATCGTTGGCTTCCGGAGTCGCGGTTCATGGCGGGTCTCCAGCGGCAGTTCGAATTCGATTGCGGTTCGTTACCCGTCGCCGGTGAATCCCCCGATCCGGAGCGGAGTCGACGTCCGGACACCCGACGAGAGCGCCAGGCGACCCGGTCCGCCGACCTCGATGCCTGAGCTCGAGTCTGGACCGTCCTCGCCCCGATGCGATCCGGACGTGCCGGTGGAACGACAGCCCTGGCGCGACGTGCCGCTGCTTTGCGGCACGTCTCCTAGCGCCGCTCGAGGATCGCGGCCGCGGCATCGTGGCCGCTCTGACACGCCGACTCGATCGTCGCCGGCAACCCCGTACGGACCCAATCACCCGCGAGGTAGAGACCTTGGACGGGGCTCACGGTGGGGGGCCTGCGCTGGTAGGTGCCCACGGCGTGCGAGATCGTGGCCTTCTTCTCCTTGACGACCTTGGACGCGAGGATGCGGAACGGCTCGCGCGGGAAGTAGCGGCGCATCTCCGTTTCGAACAGCGAGACGAGGCTCTCGGGGCGATCGTCGACCATCGCCCGGGCGCCGGAGATCGTCGCGCTGAGCAGCACGCGGCCGGGCTCGTCGAGCCGTTCGATGCGGCTGCGGTCGAACAGCCAATGCAGGGGACTGCCGATGAGGCCCAAGAACGAGGTGTCGGGGAACAGCGGGCGGTCGACGACGGCCCAGATGTTCACGATCGGCGACATCCGCAGCGCCGCGACGTCGGTGAACACCGGGTGACGGCGCGCGGACGTGGGCAGGGCGTCGAGCAGGGGCTGGGGCGGCAGGGCGGTGACCACGGTCCGCGTCTCGATGCGCTCGCCGGAGCGCAGCACTACGGCCGAGACGCCCCGATCGTCGCACTCGATCTGCCGCAGCGGCTGCGCGAGGCGGATGTCCGCGCCGCGTTCACGGAGGTAGCAAAGCGCCGCATCGACGTAGAGGCGCGAGAGCGGCACCCGAGACACGCCGAGGCGCGAGGCGTCGCGCGTGCCCATGAAGGCACGCTCGAGCACGGCGACCAGCATCGCGGCCGAGGCGACGAGGGGGTCGTCGTTCAAGGTGCCCCAGATGAGCGGATCCCAGAACGCCGCGCGGATGCCCTGCGGCTGCCCGAGGCGAGTGAGCCACGCGTCGCACGTCTCGTTGTCGTCGGGGCGATCGATCTCGCCGCGCAGCAGGAGACCGAGGCGCAGCGCGGCGGCCTTCGAGAAGACGCCGAGGCCACGCATGGAGAGCAAGCCCGCGGCGAGGTGCAGCGGCGCCGGTAGGGCAGGGCAGCGCATGCGAATGCGATCGCCCCCCGGCTTGACCATGTCGATCGCGAGGTTGCGTTGGAACTCGATCTCGCGATCGGTGCCGAGCGTTCGCAGGAAGGCGAGGGTCTCGCGGTAGCAACCCATCATCAGGTGCTGGCCGTTGTCGAGCTCGAAGCCGCTGCGCGGGTCCTGGAACGAACGCGAGCGGCCACCACCCTTGCTCGTCGCTTCGACCACGACGACCGCGCGGCCTTGCTCGACGAGCCGCACGGCGGCCGACAGTCCGGCGAAGCCGGCTCCAACGACGACGATGGGGGGGGCAGGCACCTGGACGGCAGCGCTCACGAGGGCAGCCTTTTACACCACCGAGAGGCTGGATCGCGCGATCGCGAGGGCGGCGACCTTGAGTTTGTCGCGCCGCCGGAGCGACGCGCGACGCGTGAACACGTTGAAGTTGCGCGCGCGGATCTCACAGAGGATGCGGTAGTACGTTCGCCCCATGATTTCGGCGGGCAAGAGCGCGCGCAGGTTGGTCTCGCCGAGCACCTTCCAGGCTTCCTGGTACTCGGTCTCCGCGGCTTCGGCGAACTCCGAGGCCATGCTGACGAAGTCCTCGTCGTAGCGCTGGTCCAACACGTCCTGCGAGCCGAGGCCGTGGCGCGCGAGCATGTCCTGCGGGAGGTACACGCGCCCGCGGACAGCATCCTCGGCGATGTCCCGCAGAATATTGGTGTACTGCAGCGCGAGCCCGAGATGGATCGCGTAGCGCTGCGCCGGCTCGCTCTGGTCGCCGAACACGGCGATGCACAGCAGACCCACGCAGGACGCGACGCGATAGCAGTAGGTGCGGAGCTCGTCGAGCGTGGCGTACTCGGATTGCTCGAGGTCCATCTCGACGCCGGCGATGATCTCGTCGAACCCGTGCCGCGGATAGTCGAACAGGGCGTGGCTCTCGAGGAGGCTGCGGCCGAGTTCGGTCTGCGGCGCCTCCCCGTGCTCGGCCGGATCGCCGTAGATCCGGGCGACCTCGGCGCGCCACAGGGCGAGGCCCTCGCGCGCCTCGGCCTCGCCCTCCGGTCCCGGCGCACGCTCGTCGACGATGTCGTCGACGACGCGGCAGAACTCGTAGACGTGCTTGAGAGCGTCGCGCTGTTCCTTGCCGAGGAACAAGAAAGCGAACTTGAAGTTCGACGACGACCGCGTGGTCAGCCGTCGAACGAGCGCTGCGGTTCTCGTTCCGAAGCCCACGGCGCCTACGCCTCACCGCGGATGAAGCGACGTCCGAACGCGAACAACGAGCGCAGGGCGATGCCGGCCATGTCCCGTTTTTCCAACGTGGGGCGCGACGCGAGGGTGTCGAAGCCCTGATCTTCGATGCGCTGCAGGATCGCCATGCCGCCGCGCCAGGTGGCGTCGAGCTCCATCGAGAGCCCCGGCGAGACCTGCCGGATGAGCGGTTGGCCGCGGTAGAACATCGCGCGGGTGCGCGCGACCTCGAATCGCATGAGCTCGCGGAACGCGGTGGTCGAGCGCTTGGCGAACAGGTCCTCGCGGGTGACCCCGAAGTGCACGAGGTCTTCTTCGGGGATGTAGATGCGCCCGCGCGGGATGTCGACGCTCAGATCCTGCAGGAAGTTGGCGATCTGCAGGCCCGCACAGATCTCGTCGCTGAAGCGATGGAGCTCCGGCTCGCGGTGGCCGTGCACGAACAACACGAGCTGCCCGACGGGGTTGGCCGAGTGCTGGCAGTAGTGCAGGAGCTCGGCGAAGGTGGCGTAGCGGTGCTTCGTGAGGTCGATCCGGAACGCGGTGAGCAGCGCCTTCAGCGGACCGATCGGGATGTTGTGGCGCCGCACCGTGTCGCGCAGGGCGACGAACACGGGGTGCTCGACGTCGCGGTGGTACGCGGTCTCGAGCAGCTGCTCCCAAGCGCCGAGCGCCTCGGCGCGCCGCCCTTCGAAGCGCGGCTCGTCGGCGAAGTCGTCGGCCGTGCGCGCGAACGCGTAGATCGCCGCGATGTGGGGCCGGAGCGCCGCGGGGAGGAACTTGCTCGCGACGGGGAAGTTCTCGTAGTGGTTCTGGGCCATCCGCTCGCACCAGCGGTAGCCGGCTTCGATGCTCCACGGTCCAGGCGGCGCGCCGTCGGGCGGCGAGAACCCGAGGTCCTGGTCGTTGGCTTCCTGGGCAAGCGGGACACAGTAGAGGCGCGGTTCAGTAGCGTTGACCATCAATCGGTTCCTCTCACTCGACGTTCGCTGGATGTCTCGTCCCGAAGTTCGCGGAGCAGCGCCACGGCACGCTCCGCTTTGATTTCTCCCACTTCGACGAGGCGTTGTGCAAGTCGTTCGACTTCGTCGCCTCGGGCCCCGGCACCGAGCGCGATGCTACGCGCGTGCAGGGACATGTGCCCGCGTTGGATGCCCTCGGTCGCGAGCGCTCGCAAAGCCGCCAAATTGGAAGCCAGACCGGCTGCGGCCATCACTTGGCCGAGTTCGCCGGCCGAACGGCAGTGCATGATCTCGAGCGCGAGGTGACACACCGGGTGCACGCGGGTCGCCCCGCCGACGACGCCCACGGCCGCCGGCAAGCTCATGCGCCCCTCGAGCCAGCCATCCTCGCCGCGCCGCCAGATCGCGAGCGGGCGATAACGGCCGTCGCGCGCGGCGTAGGCGTGGGCACTCGCTTCCATCGCGCGCCAGTCGTTGCCGGTGGCGAGCACGACGGCATCGACCCCGTTCATGATGCCCTTGTTGTGCGTCGCGGCGCGGTAGGGATCGACCTCGGCGAACCGCGACGCGGACACGATGAGATCGACGACCTCCGCCCCTTCGAACCCCTTGCCGGCGAGGGCGTCGGGCGGGATCCGAGCGGAGACGTGGGCGCAGCGGCGATCGGAGAGGTTGCTCAGGATCCGCAGCCCCGCGGACCATCCGGTCAGCGTCTCGAGCCGCGGCGCCACGGTCTCGGCGACCGTGTTGAGGAGGTTGGCCCCCATCGCGTCGCGGCAGTCGACGAGGACGTGCACGACGATCATGCGGGCATCGGTGATGCGCACCTCGAGATCACGCGCGCCCCCGCCACGCTGCACGAGGCGCGGATGCGCTCGATCGGCGAGGACGAGGAGCTCTTCGCGATGCGCGGCGATCTTGGCCGCGACGGCCTCCGTCGGCTCGCCCTCGTCGGGTCCGAGGAGCTGGACCTGCGCGATCATCCACGGCGGATCGCTGTGCGCCGTGAAGCCTCCGCCGGCGCGGATCATCCGGGCGGCGTTGGAGGCCGCGGCGACGACCGACGCCTCCTCGACGCACATCGGCACGAGGAAGTCACGCCCGTTGATCTGGAAGTTCGTCGCGATCGCGAGCGGCAGCTCGAGCGTGCCGATCACGTTCTCGATCATGTGGTTGGCGCGATGGACATCGAGCGCGCCCGCGTCGAGGTCGCGCAGGCGCTCCTCGGGCAGCCCCGTGACGCCCGCGATCGCGCGTCGCCGCTCTTCGATGCTGAGCTTGAAGAAGCCGGCCAAACGCGAGCGCGTGGGCAGCCGCGATTCGAGCCGCAGGCCGTCCGCGGACGCCCGCAGATCGGTGAGCAAGGCGTAGCCGTGGTCGCGCAGGAGACGATCGCCGAAGCGCTCGAGCTGTCGCCGGTCGGTCGCGAAGATCGCGACGAGATCGCCTCCACCGGCGCCGCTCGGCTTGGCCGCGAGCCCGGCCTCGAACGCCGCGGTGACGATCGTCTCCAACGCGGGCGTCATGATCGGCGCAGCGCTGATCGCTGCGAGCTGCCGCAGCCCATCGTTGTGCATCGCGGTCGCGCGGCGGATGTCTTCGAGGAGGACCTTGGGGTCGCCGTTCTTGCCGTAGGCTTCGAGGAACGTGTCCGCGGCCTCGCGCAGCAACCCGAGGGCGCGGCGATACGCGGCGGGCTGCTCGGCGGCGCTGGCTTTGACGCGCCGCACGAACGAGCTCGTGTCCGCCGGCGCGCCGGCATCGACGAACCCGACCTCGAGCCACGCCGGCGCGGTGATCCGCTCCGCCGTGCCGTCCTGGAACCGTAGCGTGCCGCCGAGGACGGCCGCGGCCACGTCGGCCCCGCTGCCGCCTCCGCCTTGCGCTTCGGCGTGGGCCGCCATCGCGAGATCGAGGGCGGTGCGACGCAGGGTCGGGTCCTGCGGGTCCAAGCCGGCGTGCGCGAGGTAGAAGCCGACGACGGCCGCGGTCACGGCCGCGCTCGACCCGAGCCCGAGCTTGCGCGCGCCCATCGTGAAACCGCCGGTTTCGACGAGCACGGGCATCTCGTCGACGTCGCCGCCGCGCGCTTGCAGGTACCGCGCGGCCCGTTCCTGGGCGCAGCGCACCACGGCGCTCGCAGGCGCTTCGTCGTGCGGCGAGCGGGGCACATGGGCCGTGGCACGGACGTCGATCGCCGTCACGAGGGCAGGGGCGCCCTCGAGCACGGCGTACTCTCCGATGAGGAATGCCTTGCCCGGTGCGGACACGGCGAGGGTCGGGACGCGCTCGTTCATGCGTTGCCTCCTTCGAGCACGCGGACGGACGCCGCGGGTCCCGGCCCGCAAACGGTGACCGCCTCGACGCCGGGCAGCGAAGCACACGCGTCGCGGATCGTCGGGGCGTGCTCCGCCGCGCACAGCACCTTCACGTGCGGACCGGCGTCGATCGTGATGTACCCGGGCACGCCGGCCTCGCGCAGCGCCCAGACCTGCTCCATCACGGCGAGCGTCGCCGGCTTCCAGTACAGGATCGGCGGACGGCTGGCGAGCATGCAAGCGTGCATCTTGAAGCAGCTGTGTTCCACGACTTCACCGAGCGCCGCAAGATCGCGGCGTTCCAGGGCTGCTTCGGCGTCGGCGAGATCCTGCGGCGAGGTCTCGACCCACGGTCCGTAATACGGCGCGGTCAGGCGCGAGCGCTCCATGCCTTCGGTCGACCCCACGCCTTTGGGCCCGCGGGTGGTCTGAATGACGACGAGCGCGAGCGGCCACGTCGGTCCGGGCATCAGGAGCGGTTCCGCGACGCAATCCGAGCCGTCGCGGCGGGTCCCCCGGTGCAAACGGACGAAACCGCCGAAGATCGACCGGGCGGCGCTCCCGGACCCCATGCGCGCGAACGCGGACAACGTACGGGCGTCGTGCGGCAGTTCGAACGCGGCCGCGGCCGCCACCGTGAGCGCCGCGAATCCGCTGGCGGAGCTCGCCAACCCGGCCGCGGTGGGAAAGTGGTTGCGCGACTCGACGTGGCACGGCGGGCGTGCGCCGTCGTGATGGCTCGCCCACAAGCGGTCGAGCGCCGCGAACACCTTGGCCGCGGGTTTGCCGGGCTCTTCGCGCCGGTCGAACGTGAAGCGATCGGCGGCGGCCGGCTCGATCTTCGTCTCCGTCCAGAGTCGATCGAGGGTCAACGACAACGAACCGACGGCCGGCAAGTTGAGGCTCGGATCGGCGTCGACGCGTTTCCCCCAGTACTTGACGAGCGCGATGTTGGAGTGGGCGGTGGCGAGGACGGATTTCATGACGTGACGTGAACGAGGAGGGGAGAGAGGCTTCGCGCCGCGAAAGCCTCGACGAGCGGCGCAGGATCGGGGGGAGGCACGGCGACGATGCACCCGCCACCGCCGGCACCCGTGAGCTTCGCTCCGAAGGCGTCGTGATGACGTGCGACGGCACACAGCTCGTCCAGCGCGGGCGACGACACCCCGAGCGCCGCGAGCAGGCCGTGGTTGATGTCCATGATTTCGCCGAGTTGCGTCAGGTTCGCCGCTTGGATCGCGGAGATCGCCGCGCCGGTCGCCGCCCCGACGGCCTGGAGGATCGGGCGCACGACGGAGGGACAGCGGTCGTGCCGCTCCCGCACCTTCCGCACCTGGTCGGCCGTGTTCCGCGGGATCCCGCTCGGGACGATGACGAGGGGAAGGCGGCCGGGGAAGCGGATCTCCTCGACGCCTTCGCCCCGCACGAAGCGAAGTACGCCGCCCCGCGCGGCCACCTCGCTGTCGATGCCGGAGAGCTCGCCGTGGAACACGCGTTCGCCGGCGAGCGAAGCCTCGACGAGATCACTCGCGGGCGCGTCGGGCCCGAGCACGAGGCGGGCGAGCGCGACGGTCAGCGCAGCCGACGAGCCGAGGCCCCCGCGGGCCGGCAACGTGGTGTCGCCCGTGATCGTCCAGCCCGTCAGCGGCCCGTCGCACCAGCCGAGCACCTCGAGGCACGCCCGGCCTACGGGATGGTCGTCGTCGGGATCGAGGTGCAGATCGAGGTCCCACGCCGGCAAGTGCAGGTGGATCGGCGCACGCGGATGCGCCGCCCGCTGGGCCCGCAACCGCAACGAATCCGGCAGCCCCGCGGCCAAGGCCGGAATTCCGTACACCGCCGCGTGTTCGCCGACGAGGATGACCTTGCCGCAGGCCGTGGCTTCCGGATGGAGCTCGATCGTCACCGCCGCTCCTCAGGGCGCCCACTGGGCGAGTTCACCGGTGATGATCTTCGGGGCGCGGCGCAGCTCGTCCACCGTGCGGCAGCCGGTCAGCAGCATGATCGCCCGCACGCTCGCGACGATGCGGCCGAGGAACTGCTTGGCTCCCTCGACGCCGCCGGACTTCTGGGCCCGCAGCGCCTGGGCGGCGATGCCCCCCACGGTCGCCCCGAGGGCGACGGCCCGCGCCACGTCGTAGCCGGTCTTGATGCCCCCGGTCGCGATGATCTCGACGCCCATGTCCTGCAGCTGCAACACCGAAGCGGCCGTCGGGATGCCCCAGTCCCACAATTCTTCGGCCACCACGCGCTGTTCCTCGTCCACGGCGCGATGGGCCTCGACCGCGACCCAGCTGGTCCCGCCGGCTCCGCTCACGTCGAACGCGCGCACGCCCGTCGCGCGGATCTTCTCGGCGACGGC